>LWDU01043109.1_pt1 | contig 31825 bp, 29 predicted proteins | sample 727161 | NCBI WGS metagenome assembly LWDU01 (sample SAMN04566230, study PRJNA314399) | hydrothermal vent metagenome | isolation source: deep sea hydrothermal plume seawater | place: Mexico: Gulf of California, Guaymas Basin | collected 2004-07-11
GTGTGTTTATAGATGTTCCTGCAAGAGGTATTCACTTAGCTTTTGCTGTTGCAATTTGCTTCTTATTATTTCCAGCAACTAAAATACTCGGGGATAAAAGATTTAATGTTTTAGACGTTTTGTTCTCTCTATCGGCTAGTTTTTGCAGTCTGTACCTATATTTAGAGTACGTCGCTCTGGTGGACCGCAACGGTGTCTTGTTAAAAATTCCTGTCACATTATTTGGTTTGAATTTTACTTTTCCACTTGAAATGATAATTGGTGGCTGCGGAATTATATTACTTCTGGAGGCAACACGACGGGCAATTGGATTACCCTTAGTGATCGTCGCAACGGTTTTTTTATTTTATTCCTTATCGGGCCAATTCATGCCTGATTTAATTTCCCATCAGGGTCTATCTCCCGTGCGATTAGTTGGATACCAGTGGCTTGGAGGTGAGGCGATATTTGGAATTCCTATATCTGTCTCCGTAAGTTTTGTATTTCTCTTTGTCCTATTTGGCTCAATGTTGGACGAGGCGGGAGGCGGTAAATACTTTTTAAACCTGGCGGTAGCGCTAGTGGGGAGATTTAGAGGGGGGCCGGCTAAAGCTGCTATATTAGCCTCAGGTTTAACCGGGATGATTTCCGGATCTTCGATTGCTAACGTAGTCACTACTGGAACATTTACTATTCCCACGATGAAACGAACGGGGTTTTCTGCTGTAAAGGCTGGCGCAATAGAAGTGGCCGCGTCAGTTAATGGTCAAATTATGCCGCCAATAATGGGTGCAGCTGCGTTTATAATTGCTGAAATGCTGGGTATTACATATTTTCAGGTTATAACTCATGCAATTATACCGGCGGCTATAACGTATTTAGCACTTTTTTTTATTGCTCATATAGAAGCCCACAAACACGGCTTGACCCGAATGGAAGAGCAAGATATTCCCAAGCTTTGGCCGACTTTTATTTCAGGAATTCATTATTTAATCCCTATAATAATTCTAGTCTACTTACTCATAATCGAGAGATGGACCGCGGGAAGTGCGGTTTTTTACAGTGTGCTGGGCTTAATGGTAATAATACTTGGACAAGCCGTATACACCGGTGGGATGGGTTCCGGAAGGCAAGTTGTAATGAGTTTGCTTAACGGGTTTAAACAAATTGCAACGGGGATGGTGCGGGGAGCAACCAATATGGTTCCAGTTGCTATCGCTATTGCTTGCGCCGGAATAATTGTCGGCTCGGTTTCTTCAACAGGTCTCAGTAACGCTATGGTTGAAGTTGTCGAGATCGTCTCAGGCGGTAATTTTTATGTCTTACTGTTTATGGTAATGATACTATGTCTAGTTTTAGGTTTAGGTTTGCCAACCACTGCAAACTACCTTGTCGTGGCCGCGTTACTTGCGAATGTTGTTGTAGAGATTGGAGGCGCATCTGGATATATACTACCGCTAATATCCGTGCATTTGTTCGTATTTTATTTTGGGTTAATGGCCGACGTAACGCCGCCCGTCGGATTGGCTGCTTACGCAGCAGCAGGGATATCGGGAGCAGATCCTATTAAGACAGGAATTCAGGCCTTTTGGTACGAGATTCGAACCGCTATTCTACCCTTTGTATTTATTTTTAATCCTGAACTTCTGCTTATTGGTATAACTAGCTTTTGGCATGCAATTTTGATTTTTGGTGTATCTCTAATTGCAATATTGTGCTTTACAGCGGCAACGCAAGGATGGCTACTAACTAAACTTAAGATAATAGAAGTTGTCGGTCTGTTATTTGTTACGCTCTCACTTTTCAGACCTGATGTGGTGGTGGGATTTTTCTCGCCAGAGTATGTGCAAGTTGAGGTTGATAAAAAACTTCAAGTAAACTCAACTAACTCGAGAAATATGCGCATACATATTACTCGCAGTACACCATATGGTGATCGTTTTAGGCTGTATAAATTTGAGGTTAAAGCCCAAAAAATAATTAAACTGGATGATTATCTAGGATTTTCTTTACGGCGCGAGAATGGTAGATATCTTATTGATCAATTAAGATTTGATGGGAGAGCTAAAAAACAAGGCATTGATTTTGATGACGAGTTAACAGCCATCGAGCTAAGCAATCAAAACCATTTAAATAGGAATTGGGGTTATGTCTTTGGTCTCTTGCTATTGGCTTTTATTTTGTTCCGGCAAAAGAAAAAGTTGTCGACAGTATAAATTTTATAGACAAATTTAATTTATATCCTTTATAGCTTTAAAAGGGGAAAAATTAATCCTCTCCCCTTTTGTTGTACTATAATAATTTCTTAAACTGTGCCGGCCAAAGTTTATTTAGATTTCAAATATGCGATCACGTTTGCCCGGTCAGTCGCTTTCTTTAGCTTGTACACCATTTTTGACTTATTACCATTTTTTGCTTTAAGCCATTTTTTAGGATTTTTGAGCCAGCCATCTAGATTTTCTTCATTCCATTTCCAGTCGGCTTTTTTGAGGCCTTTATATTTCTTATAGCCTGGCGCCGTGCCTGCGGTTCTTCCAACAATTCCAGCCAAGGATGGCCCGGTTTTATTTTTGCCTGCTTTAACGGCATGGCAGGCTTTACACTTCTTGAAAACTTTCTTCCCTTTTGCTGCATCTCCACCAGCTGATGCAGTATTTGCATATAAAGAGGTTAAAAGGATTAAGCTGAAGGTCATAAAGCCGCGAATTAACATAGAAAAAACTCCTAATAGTACTAGTTAATTTCTGTTCGAAACAATTCGAATTAGAAATTTAGCAAAACGCTTTAATAGAGGTCCTTACTTTAAACCAATTACGTAATTTTGCGTAATATAGTCAGCCTATCAAAGATGACAACCCTAAGATATAACAATATCGTTACAAATGCGGTAATTGGGGCTCGTGATAACTTAGTATGTTTAATTAGCCACCTCGACTATAATCATTTTGATCCGTTATAAAGCATAATAGCAGCTAGATTTAGATTTTTTCAAGATCCTGCCATATGGAATAATCTCTTCTGAATTCGCGTAAAGATTCTAATATTTGTTTAAATTCTGTGTTGGAGGTCGATTGTGAATTCGCGACAGATAACCATGAGCTTTTCAGGGTTCTAATGATATCCGGTGGAAATCTTCTCACTTCGACACCCGAAATAACAATCTTTTTTAATGTGTCAAACTGGACAGCCTCGTTAGCTGCCATACTGTGTGTAATATTGGCCATGCAGGCAGACTCAATCATTTTTCTTTGGTTTGTGCTTAGGTTTTTCCATTTTGTTAAATTGAACATTAAATCAATAAAGCTTGCTTGTTGAAACCACCCTGGAAAATAATAATATTTAGCGTATTTTGACAACCCAAGATAAAGATCTGTGGCAGGCGTTGAAAAAGCGACGGCATTAACTTTCTCTAGTTTTAGCCAGGATAAAAAATTAGATGGTTTAATCTTAACGGTCGTTGCGCCGACAGCCGTATAGACTTTAGAGATTAATCCGCTGGCTGCGATTTTGCTCTTCCTTAAATCATTTAATGTGGTAATTTCGTGATTAAACCATCCTGCACCAGCTGCGCCAGTTATACCGCATACCATACTATGAATATTATGACGAGAATATAGGTTCTCATATAATTTTTGGCCGCCATGTTGACGGAACCAAGTCAAATAGGGGACCATATCTGGACCAAATGGTACCGAGCTGAAAAGTTCAAAGGCTGGTGACTTATGGCTCCAAAATCGCGAGCTAGATAAAGCTGTGTCGACAGCCCCTGAGGAGACGGCATCAAATAAATTGTGAGTTGGGATCAAGGCCTCGGGCTCATAGAAATTTATTATGATACTTCCATTACTGATTTTTTTTAGTCGCTTGACTAATATTGGACCGAGGTCACCAGTGATTGGCATGGTGCTAGAAAAAGCGCTTGCAAGACTTAAATTAGCAACATTACCCAGTTGAATATTAGCATTCCTGAGTTTATTTTCAGGGCCTTTTTTGTATTCTGGCGCTGTTTTGGCTGCAATTATTACCCCAATTGCTAAACCTATAACTATACCGCTAATAAAACCGCGCATTTTGCTATTTATAACCTCTATAAATCGTAACTACCGGGTTTTGAATTTATTTATTTTAATTTACACTATAACGTTGGAAGCCAGTTTAAATTTTAACTGAATAAAGCATGGCTAAACGGCTGAAGTGTTGTTGTGAAAAACATATTAAACTCAAAAAGTGATAAGTAAAATTTAATAAGCCCTGTTGATACAGAAGTCGATGGCATCGATCAGGGCCGCTTTTTCGGGACAGTCCTTAAAAATACCCATTGCATCTCGGGCTATAGCACCATAATGCCGAGCACGTTCAACAGTGTCTTGAAGTGACCGATGTTTGTTTGTTAGTTCGATGGCATATTCAAGATCGCCTTCTTTTTGGTTAAGATCCTCAAGTGTCCGACGCCAGAATACCCGTTCTGTGTCATTACCACGGTGAAATGCTAAAATGACGGGTAGGGTAACTTTACCCTCTCTAAAGTCGTCACCAACAGTCTTGCCAAGATCACTTTGTTTGGCAGAATAATCTAGCATGTCATCAATTAGCTGAAAGGTGATGCCGAGGTTCATTCCGAAAGTCTCAAGCGCGTCTTCTTCGACCTTTGGTCGGTTGGCAACAAGCGCACCAATTTTGCAGGCTGCGGAAAATAGTTGTGCTGTTTTGGCTTGGATGACTTCAAGATATCGTGTCTCTCCAGTCTGAGTATCATTTGTCGTTGTTAATTGAAGGACTTCGCCTTCAGCAATTACCGACGAAGCGTGCGATAAAACTGCTAATACATCAAGGGAGCCATCCGCAACCATTAGTTCAAAGGAGCGTGAGAATAAAAAATCACCGACCAAAACACTGGCCTGGTTACCCCAAACAGCATTAGCTGAGGCTAATCCTCGTCTCAAGGAGCTCTCATCAACTACATCATCATGCAATAATGTAGCGGTATGGATAAACTCAACACAGGCCGCTAGACCCTTGTGGCGTTCGCCTTTGTATCCACACATCCGTGCGGCTGCCAAAGTCATCATGGGCCGGAGACGTTTGCCGCCGGCAGCTACAAGATGGCCCGCTAATTGTGGTATCAAGACAACAGGGCTATCCATTGCATGGACAATCAACGTATTGACGTCTTTTATATCATCTGCAGTCAGATTGATGAGCGGATCCAAAGAAGGGCTTCTCTCAGAGGTTTGCCTCTCTGGGCCGCTATCGAGATTTACAACAACTCCCAAGTACTTAGTTTCCTTTGACGAAAAATATTGTTATTACTGGTCCCTTCTTAAGGTCGAGCATAGGTGTCTAACTCCCCTTCGGTCAAGACCGAAGAAAGATGAAATCATAGATAACTAAGTCAGGAACGGCTTATTTATTGAGTAAATATGGTGAGACTTTATAATGGTTGAACTTCTCCGAACCAATGACCCAGTTTTAATTTCATGGCTTTCGGCTATACTTGCCAAGGTGGATATCAATACTATTGTCCTTGATGAGTATACAAGCAATATTGAGGGAAGTTCATCTGCTATTAAGCGCCGAGTGATGGTAATTGAAGACGATTTTAAGAGTGCGCGTCTTACTTTTAAAGCTGCTGCCGTGGAATTAAATGGTCAAGTTGGGGTCTATGAATACCCGGAATGATGTTTATCAGTTGCTTGGATCGCGGCTCAATATGCTATCCGCCAAGAGTGGCTATAGAGCGTCAATTGATCCAGTACTATTAGCTGCTTCAGTTCCAGTAAGAACCGGACAACGAGTTCTTGATGTTGGGTGCGGGACCGGCGCTGCTGCACTTTGTTTGGTAACTAGAATGCCCGGACTTCATGCAATGGGAATTGATTATCAATTACCGCTCATCATTCTAGCTAATAAGATTGCTAGTTTAAACGGGTTGGTATCTCGCACCCAATTTATTTTTTGTGATTTGTTGGGGCCTATTACGTACCCCCAGCCCCATAGTTTTGATCATGTGATGGCAAATCCACCTCACCTTAAATTTGGAAGTGGCAACGTATCACTTGATCCGCTGAAAGCTGCGGCAAATGTGGAAGGAAGGGCCAAGCTTAATGATTGGGTATTATTTTGCTTTAAAAGTGCGGTCAATGGCGGCACGGTAACCTTTTGAAAAATTATGGTTTGGTTACGATTTTACCTCTCTGGCCAAAAATTCAGGGTATTGGAGCTAAACGTGTATTAGTTCAAGTGATTAAGGGAGCTAGTGCGGATATTCATGAAAAAGCTGGCATCGTTCTGCATACCGAGAAAAACGTCTACACCCAAGAAGTTCATGAAATATTGCGAGAAGCAAAGGTATTAAAAATATAAGCGTGCTTGCGGCAATGCCTGTCAAAGCCTATTTTATCAGAATGATGAAGAAATATTTGGAGCAATGGCGTATTCCAGGGTTTCGCAATCCAAAACCTGTTGTGGCTGTAGTGCGCTTATCCGGCGTCATAGCAGACCGCTCTGGAGTGGGGCGTTCGGGAATATCTGCAGCTAATTTAGTGTCAGTTTTGGAGAGTGCTTTCAATTTGCCACACCTGAAGGCGGTCGCTTTGTCAATTAATTCACCAGGTGGTTCGCCCGTTCAGTCGTCTTTAATAGGAAAGCGTATCAGAGCATTGGCTAAAGAAAAAGAAATCCCCGTGATTGCTTTTGCTGAAGACGTTGCTGCGTCAGGCGGTTATTGGTTAGCTTGTTCAGCAGATGAAATTTATGCAGATGAGTCTTCGGTTATAGGTTCAATTGGTGTTATTTCTGCTGGTTTTGGATTCCAGGGCGCAATTAAAAAATTAGGTGTAGAACGGCGGGTCCACGCGGCGGGGAAAATGAAATCTACACTGGACCCATTTTTACCAGAAAAGCCGGAAGATGTTGACCGGCTGATGAAACTGCAACAGGATGTGTATAAAACTTTTACTAATGTGGTGCGTGAGCGTCGTAAAGGCAAACTTAAGGTTGCAGAAAAAGAGCTTTTTACTGGGGCGTTTTGGACTGGGCGGCGCGCTCTAGATCTTGGATTAATTGACGGGTTGGGTGAGTTGACTGAAGTCATGCAAGAACGCTATGGAGATAAGGTTAAATTTCGCCCGATAGAGCAGCGCCAAAGCTGGTTTAAACAAAAACTTGGTATTGGAGCGAATGCAGAAACCTGGACACAGTCGCAGGGAAATATTGCCACCTTTGTGGAGGAAATTTTTTCAGCTATCGAAGAACGAAGCCTCAGGAATAAATTTGGCCTTTAAAAGGTTGACCTAGTTGGCCTTAACCATCTAAAACCTGATTATGTTAGGTTTCAGTTTGCCCAAGTTAATTGTGCTTGGTTTAATCGTCGCGGTTGTATGGTATGGTTTCAAAATTTTTGGAAGCGGCCGACTGGCCTCCAAGTTAAAAGTGCGAGACGAGGATAACCAGAAGGCAACCCCAGAGGCCGTTGATATGGTTCAATGTGGCGTCTGTAACGATTTTGTTGCATTGAAAGGTACAACTTTTTGCGGCAAAGAAGGGTGCCCCCATCCACAATAAATTGGAAGCCTTGACCTAAGGACATTGGGCAAGTATCTAACGCTCGCTTTAGACTATAGCAGTATATCTGGTGGATATTAATATGGGTGACGCCCTTGAAAAAGGCTTTTATTTTCAGTCTCTTATCCTAAAACTACAGGAGTATTGGGCCGACTATGGTTGTGTAATTTTGCAACCTTACGACATGGAGATGGGTGCCGGAACATTTCATCCCGCTACTACACTTAGAGCACTTGGCCCAAAATCATGGAATGCCGCTTATGTTCAACCTTCTCGGCGGCCAACCGATGGTCGATATGGGGAAAATCCTAACCGCTTACAGCATTATTATCAGTTTCAAGTGATCTTAAAACCCAGTCCCGCTAACGTTCAGGAGCTGTACCTTGAAAGTCTTTATTTTCTGGGAGTTGACAAGGAACTCCATGATATTCGCTTCGTTGAGGACGATTGGGAAAGCCCAACCCTCGGTGCTTGGGGTTTAGGTTGGGAGGTATGGTGCGATGGTATGGAGGTTAGTCAGTTTACCTACTTTCAACAAGTTGGCGGTATTGATTGCATCCCGGTAGCTGTTGAACTTACTTATGGTTTGGAACGCCTCGCTATGTACATACAAGAGGTTGAAAACGTATTTGACCTTGATTGGAACGGTGAGGGTATCAAATATGGCGATATTTTTTTGCAAGCAGAAAAAGAGTTTTCTGCTCATAATTTTGATCGCGCAAATGTTGAGATGCTTACTCATGAGTTTGAAGATGCGGAGAAGGAGTGCACTAGTCTGCTCGAGCACAAACTTCCATTGCCGGCTTATGATCAATGTATTAAAGCTTCGCACCGCTTTAATTTACTTGATGCACGCGGTGTTATCTCTGTCACAGAGCGTCAGGCATATATTTCGCGAGTTCGCACTCTCTCTAAGGGGTGCTGTGAGGCTTGGCTTAAAACGCAGGCGTCTGAGTTATGAGACCTAATCATTTAAACGCAATTTTTTTCTATGGGAAACTGGTTTATTTGGTGTTTGACCAACTTTTGTACGTTACTCGTGTTTGTTCTACCTTGGTTACAACAGGGAATAAGAGGGGAAATAAATTTAATTATTTTTCTCTAAATATTTATGGCTGAATTACTTCTAGAAATTCTTTCGGAAGAAATCCCAGCACGTATGCAGGCACGTGCCGCGGCTGACCTTGAACGCATAGTATCGGACGAATTAAGGGACGCCGGACTAGAATTTAAGCGTTCTAGTAAATTTGTTACACCACGCCGGTTAACACTTGTTATCGACGGACTGCCAAATAAAACACCTGAAATTTCCGAAGAACGTAAGGGTCCGAGAACTAACGCTCCAGCAAAAGCAGTTCAGGGTTTTTTAAACTCTATTGGTTTGTCTATCGAGAATGCTATAAAGCGGAAAACTGAAAAGGGTGAATTTTACTTTGCATTAATTGAAAAAAAAGGTGAAAAAACAGCTGAACTATTAAAGCCCTTAATCGAGTCTGCACTTCTTTCTTTGTCTTGGCCAAAATCAATGCGCTGGGCTGATCACACTGTTCGTTGGGTTCGTCCAATGCAGGGAATTCTTTGTTTGTTTGATAATAAAATAGTGCCGGTAATGTTTGGCCCTATTAAAGCGGATAAATACACATTGGGTCATCGTTTTTTGACGAGTGCTCTCATAGAGGTGAATAATTTCACTGATTATGAGAAGTCTTTGGAAATGGGACATGTAATAATTGATCCTGAGAAACGGCGCACGCGCATAAAAGTCGATGCTGCAACTTTGTCTGAGGAAGCAGGATTAATAATGATCGACGACCCATCACTATTGGAAGAAGTGGCGGGCCTGGTAGAGTGGCCAGTGGTTTTAATGGGGTCAATAGATAAAGAGTTTATGGAAGTGCCCCCAGAGGTTCTTAAAACTACCATGCGTAAGAATCAAAAATATTTTGCTCTGAAGACTAAAAATGGTGAACTTGCTTCCAAGTTTATTGTTGTTGCTAACAAACAAACGCCGGATGGTGGTGCTGCAATTGTACGTGGTAATGAACGGGTGCTTCGAGCGCGATTAGCTGATGCTAAGTTTTTCTGGGAGCAAGATCAGCGGCAGACCCTTGCAAGCCGGATACCGAAGCTTAAACAGATCACATTTCATACAAAACTCGGAACATTGGCAGAAAAGGCAAAGAGGGTTGAGGTGTTAGCTCTTAATCTTGCTGTTATTGTCCGTGCTGATAGTAAAATGGTTCGATCAGCATCTAGGTTAGCCAAGGCAGATCTCTCAACTGGCATGGTAAACGAGTTTGCTGATTTGCAGGGTTTAATGGGCCGATATTATGCACTAAATGATGGCGAGCCGAGTGAGGTAGCCAATGCCATAGCCGATCACTATGCACCTCAGGGTCCTTCCGATGTCTGTCCAACCGCTCCAATCTCCGTAACGCTCGCCTTGGCGGATAAAATTGATACTTTGATGGGCTTTTGGGCGATTGATGAAAAGCCGACTGGATCAAAAGACCCTTTTGCCCTTCGTCGTGCAGCTTTAGGTGTTATCCGGCTGGTGATTGAAAATAAATTAAAGGTGCCGCTCCTAAGTATGTTTAGGATTGCGTGGAAAGCGGGTGGATATACGGGAAATAAGAATCAAATTATTAACGATCTTCTTGCGTTTTTCGCGGATAGATTGAAAGTTTATCTGAAGGCTGATGGTATTCGACATGACCTTGTATCAGCAGTATTTGCTATTGGGAACGAAGATGATTTCAACAGATTACTTGCCCGGGTAAGAGCTTTGACGAGCTTTATTGATTCTGATGATGGAGTTAATTTGCTTATCGCTTACAAACGTGCAGTAAATATTTTGCGAATCGAAGAAAAAAAAGATAATCAAAGTTATCAAGCCTTACCTAACCCTGATCGACTTGAGCAAGAAGAAGAAAAAAAACTCGAAGCGGCGCTATCTTTTGTTGTTGATGGAATATCGCAGAATCTTGCGGATGAGGCATACTCTAAGGTAATCATCCAACTGGCTGGTCTGCGTGCACCTATCGATATTTTCTTTGATAAAGTTACTGTTAATTGCGAAGACCGGATGCTTCGTGTAAACCGACTAGGCTTGTTGTCCCAAATTAGGGATACAATGAACCGAATTGCAGACTTTTCTCAGATAGAAGGGGGGGAGCGTTGACAGAATCGAAATGGGTTTATTCGTTTGGCGGGGGAGCCGCTGAAGGTAAATCGGCAATGCGAAATCTTTTAGGGGGAAAGGGCGCCAATTTAGCTGAAATGTCTAGCCTCGGATTGCCCGTTCCACCAGGATTTACAATCACCACGGAGTTTTGTGCATATTTTGCTTCCCACGATAGTAATTATCCTGCGTCTCTTAGGGCCGAATTAGAAGCGGCCTTGACTAAAGTTGAGGATATCATGGGTCTGAAATTCGGAGATGCTTCCAACCCATTATTGGTTTCAGTCCGTTCTGGAGCTCGAGCGTCAATGCCCGGTATGATGGATACAGTTCTTAACCTTGGTCTTAATGATGAGACAGTTAAAGGCCTTGCGAATGCTAGCGGGGATGAGCGATTTGCCTATGATAGCTACCGTCGCTTTATTCAAATGTATGGTGATGTTGTTCTTGGTGTTGAGCATTATCATTTTGAGGATATTTTGGCTGATCATAAAGACGATAACGGTTTGGCATTTGATACTGATCTTGAGGCCAAGGACTGGAAGGCCATCGTAAATCGATATTCGGATAAGGTGGAATCAGAGCTTGGTAAACCCTTCCCTCAAGATCCAAATGATCAGTTATGGGGTGCAATAAGCGCTGTATTTAGAAGTTGGATGAATAATCGAGCTAGTATTTATCGTAAACTACACGACATCCCTGAATCTTGGGGAACAGCGGTTAATATTCAGTCAATGGTTTTTGGTAATATGGGCGATAGTTCTGCAACTGGCGTTTGCTTTACCCGGAATCCTTCGACTGGGGAAAATGCGTTTTACGGCGAATATCTTGTCAATGCTCAAGGAGAAGATGTGGTAGCGGGTATCCGAACCCCACAGCCTTTGACCATTGCAGAGAAGGAGTTTAACCAAACTGATTTGCCGTCAATGGAAGAAAATATGCCGATTTTATACAAAGAGCTGTGTGATGTGAGGGATAAGCTCGAAAACCATTACAAAGATATGCAGGATATGGAATTCACAGTCCAAGATGGTAAGCTCTGGATGTTACAAACACGGAATGGTAAAAGGACTGGTAAAGCAGCCTTGAAGATAGCCGTTGAGATGTCGAATGATGGTTTGATTAGCCGGGAAGAAGCTGTGAAACGTATTGAGCCCGGTGCATTGGATCAATTATTACATCCAACACTTGATCCCGATGCGGATCGACAAATATTTGGTAAGGGTTTGCCAGCCTCTCCTGGCGCGGCCTGCGGAAAGGTGGCTTTTTCCGCCCAAGACGCTGAATCTATGGTCGCGAAAGGAGAAAAAGTTATCCTCGTTCGAATTGAAACTAGTCCTGAGGATATTGGCGGGATGCATGCAGCCGAGGGTATTTTAACAACTCGTGGTGGAATGACATCACATGCTGCTGTTGTGGCACGTGGTATGGGGCGTCCTTGCGTTGCGGGTGCTGGTCAAATGAATGTGGATTATAAGGCTCGGACATTATCCGGTAGTGGCGTAATTATCCATGGTGGAGATATTATAACTATTGATGGATCCAAAGGTGAAGTATTGCTTGGTAAAGTAAGAACTATTCAACCAGAGCTCACGGGTGATTTTGGTGTTCTTATGAGTTGGGTTGATGAAATACGGCTGTTGAAGGTTAGAGCGAACGCCGAGACGCCTGAAGATGCAAAAACCGCTGTTAAATTCGGCGCAGAAGGTATTGGGCTCAGTCGCACCGAACACATGTTCTTTGATCCTGAACGCATTATTCATATGCGGGAGATGATCCTGGCAGGCGATGAAAAAGGGCGACGTCAAGCTTTAGATAAGTTGCTTCCTTATCAACGTGATGATTTTGTCAATCTCTTTACTATTATGAAAGGCTTGCCAGTAACTATTCGTTTGCTGGATCCCCCTTTACATGAGTTTTTACCAACTAAAGACGATGAAATTGCTGAAGTTGCTGAAGCTGCGGGGATAGATGCTACAACCGTTCGCGCACGCACCGCAGCGCTTCATGAATCAAATCCAATGCTTGGGCTGCGAGGTTGTCGCCTAGGTATTGTTCATCCTGAAATATATGAAATGCAATGTCGTGCAATTTTTGAAGCCTCTGCAAGGGTCTCCAAAGATAGTGGTCAAACGGTTGTGCCGGAAGTAATGATTCCACTAATTGGATCAAAACAGGAATATGATATTTTGCATAATATGGTTCAGCGAATTGCTTCTGAAGTAAGCGAAGAAACAGCTATTAGTTTAGAATATCTAACTGGTACCATGATTGAGCTACCGCGCGCCTGTTTGTTGGCAGATAAAATTGCGGAGAATGCTGAATTTTTTAGTTTCGGAACAAATGATTTGACACAAACAACGTATGGCCTCTCCAGGGATGATAGTGGGTCGTTCTTGGAACATTATCAAGATCAGGGTATTTTTGAATATGATCCATTTGTTTCCATCGATCATGAGGGGGTTGGGGAATTAATTGAAATAGCAATAGAACGTGGTCGTAAAGTTCGGAGTGATATTAAGCTAGGAATATGCGGAGAACATGGTGGAGACCCGGCTTCCGTGATTTTCTGTCATCAAATGGGGCTCGATTACGTAAGTTGCTCCCCTTATCGTGTGCCCATTGCTAAATTAGCTGCTGCACAAGCTGCTTTAAAAGATGAGCAGTTTATTGACGCTTGATAATCAAAAATTAGTTCCTTTAGCAGTTAAAAGTAGGCAAATATTTTTGCCGCGCATATCAATCGTAATCCTGATGAATATAACTCAAATTACGAGGGTGACATGAAAAATGCTATTGCGAAAGAAGGGCGGGAATATGATAAATGAGTGATATTTATAGAGGATTTGATCAGGAAGAATTAGATACTCAATATCGTGCCGCTGCAACTGTGCCTAATATGCAGGATTTTGTTGATGACTATGCGTCGTTAAGTGCGACTGCCCGAGATACACTGGATTGTAAAGTTGGTGTTAAATATGGCCCAGGTGATGAAGAAACCCTCGATTTATTCACCGTTTCCACAGTAAAAGATGCGCCGTTATTTGTTTTTATTCATGGCGGTTATTGGAGAATGCTATCTAAAAATGAGTCTAGTTTTATGGCTCCGAATTTAGTTGGGCATGGCATTGCGGTGGCTTCGATTAATTATACTCTTGTTCCTCCTGCAGATATCGACCAAATCGTAGCCGAATGTCGTCGAGCAATAAAATGGCTTTATCAGAATGCAGTAAGTTATGATATTGATCCAAATCGTATTTATGTAGGTGGGTCCTCCGCAGGTGGGCATCTGACAGGAATGATGGTTGCGGGTGGTTGGCAAGAGGAATATGGGTTGCCAACAGATGTGATCAAAGGTGGTGTCCCAATGAGTGGGTTGTTTGACATGGAGCCAATCGTCAAATGTTTTGTTAATGAATGGATGCAGATGTCAACGGTCGATGGTGTACGTAATAGTCCTGTTCGAAATTTGCCAGCAAGGGGATGTCCTTTGATTGTTGCCGTTGGGGGCGATGAAACTGATGAGTTTCGCCGTCAAAGCAAGGATTTTTCTGATCTTTGGAAAAGCCAAGGATGGGCTGCGGATTACCTAGAATGTCAAGGGATCCATCATTTTAACGCGCCGCTAGAGCTCTGCAACTCGGATAGTGAGTTGACCCAAAAACTCCTCGCGATGATTGGTCAATAATGTCTTTAATAATAGTCTAAAAAGACTTAGAGAGCTCTATTTTCTGATGAAAATGACAAATTCGTTGGGGTGCAGCAGATTAATCATACGTACGTTGGCTTTAAGGTTTTTTTGGCAAAAATTCATAAAATGTGCAGGATCGGCATAGTATAGAGTGTTCTCTCTTAATGGAGATTCTATGTTTAGCATATTAAATCCCATGCTTATTTTTGTCTTTGACCATAGTTGCCCAATGCTTTCTTCTATATATCCAAGCCATTCATCTTCATTCGCTGCCATCTTCATATTATACGTACCTGAAACAAAAGAATAATCGGCGCTCTCGGTAGCTTTATGATTTAGAATAAAGAGCGCACGAGGATCACTAATTTTTATTTCAGCAGCTTTAATCATTGATTTGCTAATGTCGTAGCCGAAATATGTACCATTATTGAACTGCGGTAGTTTTCTAAACGTATCAAACATTGCACCATAGCCACAGCCAAGATCATTAATGGTGACATTATCGCGGTTAGTGTCGTAGGCAAGTAAGCCGGTAAATATATCAAAACGGCGCTGTTGGCGTTTTTCATCTCTCCATGCGGCCGCGCGATGAATTGGTCCATATTTATTGATTGACCATTCGTAGTTATGAGCCACGGGTTTTAATAATCGTGGTATTTCTATCGTCTCAATTGTATTTTGATTTGAATAGTCCGACACTAGAAATTTACCCAGTCTGTTTTCTGGAGTGTTATAGTAGTTTCGCCGGCGATGAACTGTTCTGTATTGTCTAGTGCTTCTAGCCGCAATAGGGCTAATGCTGATGACCCTGCTACGGAGCGAAGCTCCCCAACTCTTTTATCGCCTTGTAGAATTTCCGTTCCGCTGGCAGGGGGATCGCCTTTAAACTTTACCGGAATGAGACGGTTTTTTACGAGCCCTCGATGTTTTGTCCGAGCAGTTAGTTCTTGGCCAACGTAACACCCCTTATCAAAATTCACACCGTTTAGTTCTTCAAAGCCACCTTCTAATAAGATGGACTTATCAACTAGTAGATCACGGCTTCCATCAGGCAGACCGAGAGTAATGCGGAGTGTGTCATACTCTTCAAATGTCGAAGACGTAAGGTCGAAATTCAAGTCTGAAAATTCTAAAGAATTTTCTGGAAGTATTGCGCGTGCCCCAATACTATTTAAACGTGGATCGGTAAAAAGGATACCGCCTAGCCATTGCATTGCGGAGCCTTCTATAGAGTTAACGGGTAAATTATTATGGACATAATCTCCAAAAAGAGCCATGACTGTCATTTTCTCAACTATTTCTAGTTTAATATCAGAACGTAATTTAAATCTTTTGAGGCGCTTGAGAAGGTCGTCAATCCGGGTTGCTTGGCAGTCTAAATAAAAGTTATTTTTGAATTCTGATATAAAGAAGTCGTGTAAATACTTGCCTTGGGGCGTTAATAGCGCTGCATAAATTACATAACTTTCTGATACACGCATCATGTCATTTGATACTAAGCCTTGCAGAAAAACTCTCGCTTCTGCACCAGAAACTCTAAGAACCTGCCGATCGATCAAGTGAAGGGATTTTACGGTTTTCATCCGTTGAATATAGCCGACTTGCGCTGGAGGGCAACGGATCTTTATACCTAACACTCATTGTAAGCACAGTTCCCATATAACACCCCGCCAATATTTGCTATAACCCTTTGAAAAATCTATAAACTGAACTAATGAATATCACCATGATTGACGATTCATATGCTTTTGATGGAGCAACTCCGGGCTTGCGTGCTTTAGGTGGTGCCGAGAAGGCTCTTGCACACCTTTCAAGTGCATTAGCTTTGAGAGGCCATAGTGTTACTGTAATAAACCGGTGCGAGTACCAATCTAGCGTTGACGGTGTACTTTGGGTACCATTCAACATGCCGCGACCGCCTGAAAGCGATGTAATTATTGCTTTCAGAAAACCCGAATTACTAACTGAATTTGAACATGATTATTCTTATTCTGTTCTCTGGCTATGGGGAAATCCAGAAATATTAAATCAGCCAGCGAACCAAAAAATACTTGAACGTTATAATCCAGCGATCGTATTTTCAAGTAATAATCAGCGCAGTAGTTGGAATTCATGGCGTGATTTTAAGGAGGTGACAATATTACCGGGCGTAGCTGCTAGTTATATTGAATCTATTTTACCTGCGAACGTTCCTCCACCGGTCGCAATCGTAACTACGCACCCGCTACATGGATTAAAGAATATCTTGCAACTATGGCAAAAATTTATTCACCCAGAAGTTAAGTTGGCTGAGTTGCATATATACTCTGCGAGCTTGTATAGTGGTAATGTCGACCATAAACTTCGAAAAATCTACGAAGAAGTTACTGCTGCGCGGGTAAAGAATGTAATTGTAAAGCAACCCGTTTCTGATAAGGATATGGCTGAAGCATACTGTCAGGCACGGTTGCATCTATACCCGGTTATTACGACCGAGTATTATGGCTCAACACTCGCCGAGTCGCAGGCTTGCGGCACCCCTGCGATTATTTATAAGGGAAATGCAGATCCAAGTTTTGCACAAGAACGGATTAGTGAAGGTCAGACGGGATATATTGCACCGGATGACAATGCCTTTGGCAATTTGGCGGTTCAGTTATTGTCTGAGGATCCCGTTATGTATCGAAGCTTATCACGGGACGCAAAAATGTTGAAAGCTTCGAGGGGTTGGCAAAATGTTGCAATTGAATTTGAAGCTTTATGGAAATAAGAAAATCATAAATTTTTTAATATGAATATCTTATTTGTTACATCTACACGTATTGGCGACGCTATCCTATCTACTGGATTATTGGAATATTTGCGAGCTGAAAACGCTGAAATTAATGTTACTATTGCATGTGGGCCTGCCGCCGCGCCATTGTTCGATGAATTTCCTGGATTAAAACAGATCATTGTTTTGGATAAAATGATATTATCTTTACATTGGCTGCGTCTTTGGTTTCTAACAATTGGAACTCATTGGGATATAGTAGTTGATCTTAGAAATGCGCCAGTAACTCTTATGTTAAGGTGCCGTAAAAGATACACATTGCCGCGAGGCGGGAATAATAACCGTCGCGTTGAGCAGATCGCTGGTGTGTTAAATTTAACAGAAGTAGTAGCACCAAAGCTTTGGACTAACGAATATTATGATAATTTAGCAAAGGAGCTATTACCAAGGGGCAAAAAAATCCTAGCAGTCGGTCCAACGGCAAACTGGCAGGCAAAAACTTGGCGTCAAGAAAACTTTGCTGAGCTCATAGAGCGTCTTACCAGTTCTAGCGGTATATTATCGAATAGTTGTGTCCTGTTGTTGGGCCGTGACGATGAACGCCCTATGGTTCAGAGGCTTATTAATTCGATACCGGGCGACAAGCTAGTTGATCTTATTGGTAGAATTGACCTCTTGACGGCTTACGCGTGCCTTAGACGTTCTGCATTTTATATAGGCAATGATTCTGGTCTAATGCATTTAGCGGCAGCATCAGGTACTCCTACTCTAGGTCTTTTTGGACCAACCAAGGAAGAATTATATGCCCCATGGGGTAAAAATACGGCTGTTGTTAGGACGACTATCCCTTTTAATAATATTTTCCCGGAGAATTTTGAACATCGGACGTCTGAGAGTTTGATGGATAGTTTAACCGTTGATATGGCTTATGATGCCGCCCAAGCTCTTTGGGAGCGAACCCGAGGTAAGTTTAATGGTTAAATTGTCCGCAGTAATAAGTGTCCATAATGAAGAAAAGCAACTCGCAGCATGTTTAATGTTGCTTGGATTTGCTGATGAGATTGTAGTCGTTTTGGATCGTTGCACGGATGGAACTCGCTCTATAGCTGAGACATTCACGGATCAGATTGTTGAAGGGGCGTGGGAAATCGAGGGTGATAGACGTAATGCAGCTATTAAAGCCTGCCATGGTGAATGGATTTTTGAGATTGATGCTGATGAACGTATGACAGATGAACTTGCGCAAGAAATTCGATCTGTAATTGATTGTTCCGAGTTTGATTGGCATGAGATACCGGTTGATAACTATATAGGTGGGCGACTGGTGCGTTATGGTTGGGGTGCATCATACGGTAAGGCAGCCTATCCAGGCTTGTTTAAAAAAGATTCTAAAGTCTGGGGTAGACAACGTGTACACCCAAGCCTTTCTTGGCAAGGACGAAAAGGTCCTATGTTGGTAGGTCGGATCGATCATTATGTTGATCGCGATATTTCAGATATGATTAAGCGGCTCGATGCGTACTCGACGGCTCGAGCAAAGGATTTAGTTGAGAGTGGGGACATCGGATCGACTACTAATAATTTACGTCGGTTTTTTTCTCGGTTTATCAAATGTTATTTTTTTCGTAAGGGGTACAGAGAAGGTGTTTACGGTTTGCTAATTGCGATATGTGCGGGTCTATTTCCCTTAATTTCTCATATCAAAGCGAAAGTTGAGTTAACTTAATGGCGCTCATCGTTTTAGCTGATGATGGCATTGAATTTGATGGTAATAGTCCACGAAACGGCCCGCTCGGTGGTGTTGAGAGTTCGATTGTAAATTTAGTAGAAGAGTTTGTTAGGCTTGGACATAAAGTGAGCGTCCGCAACCTGTGCCAAGAAGCTAAAATGATTGAGGGTGTAGATTGGGCTCCTTTGTTTTTAGACAAAAAGTATAATATACCAAAAAAAGCTGATTTATATATTGCTAACCGAGGGGATAAGCTTATTGATTTAATGCCAGAAGCAAGTCGGACTGTATTTTGGATCCATAACCCAGCGCAATATCTTTTGAAGTGGCGTTATTTGTCTAAACTTTGGCGATTAAAACCGGCGATTATTTTTATTGGTGATTATCATGCGTCGACTTATCCGTCGTGGGCCCCTGGTGGGGACCGTATAGTAATTCCCTACGGAATTTCAGATGAATTTTGTAGATATAGTCCACGTAAAGATCCCCCTCGTCGTAGAGCAATCTTTACTTCTAACCCACTTCGTTCACTTGACTGGTTGTTGCAGATTTGGGTGGATCGTATCTTCCCCCAAGCGCCTGATGCAGAACTTCATTTATTTTCAGGCTCTTTAACGTATGGCAAAACCGGTGCTGAAAAAAAATTACAGATGCAAGTAATTTTGGATAAAGCTCGGGCTTATGAAGAGCAAGGCGTTGTCGTGCGAGGACCGGTCTCGAAACCAAAGTTGATACAAGAGTTTCGTGAAGCGCGCGTCATGCTATATCGAGGCGATCTTAATGAAACTTTTTGTTTAGCAGTTGGTGAGGCGCAGGCCTCAGGAGTACCAGCAGTTGTTCAGGAGCTAGGGTCAGTAGTGGAAAGGGTGGTTAACGGAGAGACTGGAGCGATTGTTAAAACAGATTTAGAATTTATCCAGTCTGCAATAGAGCTTCTGAATAATGATGATGTTTGGCGACGGCAACATAATACCGCACTTGCCAAACAAGGAGTATGGAATTGGGAGAAAGCGGCCAGAGCCTTTGAGGAGTTGATAACCAAATGAGGGTTTTGCAAGTGATGGCTGGTGCCGAATTTGGGGGTGCGGAAGAATTTTTTACTCGCTTGACGATCGCATTACATAAAACTGATATAGAACAACGGGTTTTCATTAGAGAAAACACTTCGCGTTCTGAGCGATTAATAAAAAATGGTGTGGAGCCAACACAGTTAAAATTTGGCGGTAAATTTGATTTTCGAACTCCGTGGGCATTAAAGCGCCATATTAGAAACTTTAAACCGGATATCGTTTTTAGTTGGATGAACCGTGCTACTTCAATGTGTCCGGTAGGGGGTGCTTTTGTTCATATTGGTCGCTTGGGTGGATATTATAATCTAAAATATTATCGTAATTGCGAACATCTTGTAGCAAATACGGAAGATATAGCTACTTATGTAGTCAATAATGGTTGGGCTAAAGAAAAGGTTCACTATTTACCAAATTTTGTCAGCGAGAAATGTGCTCAGCCACTTGATCGAAAGACATTCTTTACTCCCAAAAAGGTGCCACTGATTTTAGCGATGGGTCGGTTGCATGAAAATAAAGCTTTTGATGTTTTGTTGGAAGCCGTTTCTCGTTTGCCGAATGTTTACTTATGGTTAGCTGGCGATGGACCACTTCGTTTGGATCTGGAGGCTCAAGCAGAGAAACTTGGAATTAAACCCAGGACACGTTTTTTAGGTTGGAGAAATGACCCAGAAAAACTATTTGCGACGGCAGACATCTTTATATGTCCTTCTCGTCATGAGCCTTTGGGTAACGTGATAGTTGAATCCTGGGCTCAGGGTATACCCGTCATCGCGGCCAGCGATCTTGGGCCTAAAAACTTAATCCAGCACGGCAAAAATGGTATTTTATTTCCGATTGATGACGTAAAAGGCCTAGCAAATTCTATTAAGTATCTTATTGAAGATCCTCTGATAAAAGAGAGACTGGTCATCCAGGCAAGTCAAGATTACATGAATAATTTCTCGGAAAAAATTGTAGTGGAAAAATACCTTAATTTCTTTGAGCAGGTGATACGATAATGTGCGGTATCGCAGGCATCTTGGTGAAAGAGGGGAGCCCGGATGAAAAAGCAATTCATTCACTTGCTATGTCCTTGGCACATCGAGGGCCAGATGGCAGCGGAAGATTTGGTTATAAAGAGACAGTGGTTCTGCATAAGCGACTTTCTATAATTGATTTAGAAACTGGTGATCAGCCAATTCAAAATCAGGATAGTTCAGTTATCGTCGCTAATGGTGAAATTTATAACTTTCTTGAGTTACGTAAATCCCTTGGCGAAAATAACTTTCAAACTAAATCCGATTGCGAGCCACCACTTCTACTTTATAATTTGAATGGTGCAGCCTTTACGCGAGATTTGCGGGGTATGTATGCGATCGCTATCGTTGATACTCAGAAAAATGATATTCAATTAGCCCGTGATCCTTTTGGTATTAAGCCACTCTATTATACAAAATTTGAAGATGGTATTGCTTTTGCTTCAGAGGCAGGTGCCTTGCTTGATGCGAACCTAACTCCAAGAAAACTTCATCTTGGGAAGCGCCACGAACTCTTGCAACTCCAGTTTACGACCGGCGCAGACACCATTTTTGAAAACATAAAACGGGTGATGCCCGGGCAAACGCTATCGCTGGCTAATAACGAGATAAACCATCGGCACCAATACAACTCTTTACCCGATAGGGGACCTGGAAGTTGGTCTGAAAAAGAAGCCTTACAGAAATTAGATGTTGCTCTAATGGATAGTGTGGTTGTTCATCAGCGCTCTGATGTCCCCTACGGCATGTTTTTGTCTGGTGGGGTAGATTCTTCCATTATTTTAGCCTGTATGCGAGATCTTAACGAAACTCCGGTTGAAGCTTTTACTGCTGGATTTTCAGGCACTTCCGTTAGTGATGAACGCGACCATGCAAAAATAGTCGCGGATGCTGCTGGCGCAAATTTTAATAGCGTCGAGTTTTCAGAAAATGATTTCTGGGAGTTATTGCCTGAAATCGTAGCAGCGATGGATGACCCAGTAGCAGATTACGCAATTCTACCCACCTACAAGTTAGGGAAAGCTTGTCATGACGCTGGTCTTAAAGTCGTTTTGAGTGGGGAGGGTGGTGATGAATTATTTGCGGGTTATGGCCGTTATCGTCGGCAAATACGTCCCTGGTTTTTGGGGGGGCGAAAAATGCGATCTAGAGGAATTTTCCATGGTCTGGGGCTCTTGCGTGATGCAAGTGGTCAATGGCAAGACCATTTGGATGCGGTTTGGGTAAAAGAAAGTAACTCTCAAAGAACAAAACTCCAAACCGCGCAGGCGGTTGATTGCGCCGACTGGCTAGCACATGACTTATTGATCAAGCTAGATAGATGTTTGATGGCTCATGGCGTTGAGGGTCGAACCCCGTTCCTGGATCCAGTCGTTGCAAACGTTGCTATGTGTTTGCCAGATAATCTAAAAATTAGGAGACGCTGTGGGAAATATCTGCTTAGATTATGGTTAGATCAAAAATTACCGGAGGCGGCGGCTTTTAATAAGAAAAAAGGGTTTACAGTTCCTGTAACTGAGTGGATGGGGCGTCGTGGGGCGGCCTTGGGTAAACTTGTTGCATCTAAGGATAGTATCCAAGAAATTTGCGATAACTTGCGAGTTGAACAGTTATTTGCATCACTAGATGGAAGTGCCATTAAACGTAATGGCCACGCTGCGTGGGTATTATTATTTTATGCACTTTGGCATCGCCGCCATATTGAAGGCATAATCCCCGAAGGTGATGTATTTGAGGTTTTGTCCGCTTAAAAATATACACCCGTTTAATATGAACTTTTGCTCGGATCGCAGTTTTCCGATGCGTTGTTCTTTTTGGGTTTGAGGCTTTTATAGGATCATTATATTGAGTTATGACCGATGTAGAAATAATTAGGAGTTAGATTTATGTTTGAGTGGGCTAGCTTACATGTATTTGCAACTGTGGGAGTAGCACTCCAATTTGGTGGCATGGCATATTTCGCCTTCATATTTTCGCCAATGATTTTTAAATTTATGGCTCCTGAGGAAGCCTCAAGATTTTTGCGTCAAATTTTCCCTGCCTATTATCGTCTGAGTGCTGCTATATCAATTTTTCCTGCGTTAATGCTTATTCCAGTTCAATCTTATCACATAGAAGTTGGCACCTTATTGGCTGTTGCGGCAATATTTTTGTTTGCGGCCCGTGTGCTTGTTCCTATGTCAAATGCTGCTCGTGATGCAAATAATGTTAGTAAGTTTAAAATAGTTCATCGGATTAGTGTTTCAATTTATATGGTTCAGTGGGTTGCTATATTTATAGTACTTATTAAGCTCGTGAGTTGAATTAAGAACTCTTCTCTAAATTAGGAGTATTTTTTATGACCGAAGAAAATTTGACTTGGGAAGAACGTAAGCGGGAGTGGCTTGAAATTTCAATGATCGATGAGGCCCAGTTTGATGCTGACTGGAAACTACAAGGTGAGCGCCAATCGGAGGTGCCGCAACCCGGCGATATGGCCCCTGATTTTGAACTTGATCTACTTGATAGGGGCCGTAAGCGAACTGGCGACATTGTTCGATTAGCGGCCCTGAGGGGAAAGCCTGTTGCTCTTATGTTTGGTTCATACACATGACCACCTTTTCGTAAGCAGACCGTGCGTCTGAATGAGATCTACAACGTTTATAAAGATCAAGTTGAATTTTTGTGTATTTAGGTTCCTGATAATATTGAGGCCGGCATTATTATCCCTGAACCCGTAACGAATGAAGAGCGAACAGATGTTGCGTCTAGCTGCCAAATTAACCTTGATATTCAGATGCCCCTATTAATTGATAGCATTGATAATGAGGTTGAAGAGAAATATATTTCTCTACCAATGCGACTGTTTGTCATCGATGCTGACGGTAAAATAACCTACACGGGTGGTCGAGGTCCCATGGAGTTTGATCCAGATGGTTGGGAGGTCGCGATTAAGCAGCTAATTTCTAGTTAAGTTTGGTATAATCTATAGATTTAATTAGCTATTTAATCATACTTGGCAGCCATGTTGCGACTTCTGGCGCAGCGATTAACAGCGCCAGAACAAAAACTTCAATCGCAATAAAAGGGAGGGCTGACCGTACAACTTGACCAATTGTTACGTCAAAGGGGGCGATGCCTTTCATAACGTAAAGTAATAAGCCAAAAGGTGGGGTTAGGAGACTTATCTCCATAGTGATCAACATTAGTACCATCAGCCAAATGACATCAATATTAAAAGCGACCTGGAATGAATTTGCTCCCATCAGAAAAAAGGGAAGGGTTAGTAGCAACATACTAACCTGATCCATAAATGCGCCCAGGAACAGTAAAACACCTACCATTATAATGACTATGGTTAGTTTATTTAGATTCATAGCGGAAACAGCTTGGAGCAATCCATCTGTTGCCCCGGAGTTAGACAGGGCTTGGCTGAAGACGAGCGAACCCGCAATGATAAATAAAATCATTACATTAATTTTGGCGGTCTCCATCAGCGACTTCCAAATTTCCCTTAAGGTAAAGTCTGCACCTTCAATACCCGTAATGGTAACAATTTTTTTAAAGATCTTGAAAAAGTAACAGGCTCCTAATGCGGAGATGCACCCCAGAGCGGCAGCCTCAGTCGGTGCAGCAATTTTGAAGAATATACTACCTACAACAACAATAAAAATACTTGATAGAGGCAGTATATATATAATGAATGGCAACAGTCTGTTAATCGTTCTTTTCGCAGATCCATTATACGTAGTGGAAATAATAGCGGTACCGTTTATGTTCAAAGAAAAGGTAATTGCCTTATCCAGATAGCTTTCATCTAGTTGGTATGATGGAGCCAGAGACGGATTGATGACACATCGGATAATGACATATGCGAAGAATAAAAGAGCCATCAGAATGCCGGGTATAATTCCAGCGATAAGTAATTGCGCGACAGATTGTTCTGCTATACTGGCTAGTAATACAGCTAAGGCCGAGGGAGGAATTAACATGGCTATACCACCCACCGCCATAATTGGTCCCATTGCAATGGCAGGTTTATATCCGCGCTTGATCATATCGGGAAGTAGGACAGATCCTAATATTGCGGTATTAGCTATCGTCGAGCCGGAAAGCGATGAAAAAATTGTACCGCCGACAATTGACACGATGGAGAGCCTTCCGGGCAGGCGGGAGATCATTCGATCAATTGCTCCAATAGCTTTGAATGCCACGCCTGTGTGGAGTAGGATTTCACCCATCAACAGGAAGAGTGCAATAGGAGCAAGTCCAAAGTTAATGGCGTTATTGAATTCCATTGGCATAAAGACCAAGCCAATATCGCCATTGATAAAGAGAAATGTTCCGAGCACATTAGCTGCAAAAAACGCAAAAGCGACAGGCAGGCCAATGAACATCGCTACACAAACCGCACCAAGCATCAGAAGAAGAGCTAGATACCACTCCATGGCTAGAACCCCGCCTCAGATGCAGTTTTGTTCTCGTTGGTTTTTAAGACACGTTTCTTTCTAAAACGAAGCAGAAATTCAATTGATAACATTAAAAATGAAAAAGAAAAGAAAAAGACTATAATCCAATTGGCAATCCGCAAGTCTTTGTCAGGCATCGTTTCGTTTATGAACTCGGTAATGCCTGCCCGTATCCCATAAATCCACAGTAAAATGCATAGCATAGTTCCAAAAAGATTGATGAGATTATCGAGTTTCTGCGAGGAGCTTTCAGAAAGTGCAGAAGACATGAGATCGACGCGGACATGTGCTCCTTGTTGCAGTACCCATGGTGCTCCGGCAAAGACGCCAAAATAAAGCGCATATTCAATGGATCCATTTAACCACCACATACTGCCAATATGAGCCTTAATAATAAAAAGATTAAGGGGTATAAGCACGGCCATCAGCCCAATAGAAACTGCGACGGAAGCAGCAAAGAAATGTGTTAGTTTTAAAAAGGCGTATTCAAAGGTATCCAAAGGTGATTGCATGTCAGAGCCTAACCTATTCACAAATACATTTGGAATAGAAGAAGTGGAAATATGGTTTGGACCACATTTCCACTTTTTAGTTGCTTAATTTCAATATTACCGAAAAAGTTTTTCGAGTTGTTTGCCGTGTTTTGGTGAGCGTTGGAGAACCTCTTTCCATGCTTCACCATATGCTGCATCCAGCCATTTTTTCCGATCAGCACCTTTGAACTCGATTACTTTCAGGCCAGCTTTGGCTCTTTTAGCGAGCCCTTTTTTCAAGCGGGCATTTAGAGCGGCATTGCCTGGCTCGTTTTGAGCTTCGAACTCTAGGCCAACTTTATTCAAAAGGTTTTTTTGCGCTTTACTTAAAGATTTCCATTTTTTTAAGTTCGCCAAAGTGTGAAGCGTCGACCAGTAAAATCCCGGATTAACTTGATATTTGGTTACTTTCACCCAAGGTGGAACAAAGGCACCTGCAGGCCAGCCGAATCCCTGGACGGTATTATTTTCCATTAGGGTATAGATCTGTGGCAGAGGTGCTGTTTGAACTGTTGCTCCGAGAGATTTAAAGAATGCCGTATAGACTGGGGCTACGCGAAGGTTGAGGCCAGTCAAATCGGGTTTATCAATTTTTTTACTGAGCCACAAGTGGAAGGGACCATGATCGGCATGTCGGGCGATAAAATGAATGTTTTTCGCATGTAACAACTTTTGTAAGTAAGCGATACCACCGTTTTTACGCAATTCAGAATAAGGCTTAGGCGATAAGCGAAAGACGGGCGCTTCGTTAAGAACGTTACCAAAATAGGCTTCTGTGCAACCAACGATGTCATAGGCGCCTCCTGCCATTTTCTGTGTTAATGTGAAGGGGCTCCCGATGGCGGGGGCACCGCCGACAAGTTTTATTTGTAATACCCCTTTACCGCGGGCATTGACTGCTTTTACCACGGATTCAAATCCCCTACTTGGAGGACTGCCTATTGGGAAGCAGCTTGCCCCACGAATAGTCACCTCTTTTGATAAAGCTGGAGTTGTATTAAGACCTATCACTGCGACAGATAGCGCACTCACAGCTAGAATAGTTGCTTTTATTGTCATTCTGACCTCCCTTATGAAATTTATGTTGCTTAAAATTGAAACAAATTAGTCTACGCAAAATACACATTCTAGTATGCGCTGTCTAGGTTCGATAGATCGATGAACATCAACCTTTTTTCGGCAGTAAATCTAAATGTTCTAAAAGCCTAACAAACGTAGATAACTTGCTACGTTTATAGGCCTCAACATCCATATTTTCGAAATCATAAAATCCTTTCCCATGGTTCATGCCAAGGTGTCCTTTTTTCATCATTTTTTCAATTATTTTGGGAGCTTTAAAACGTTTGTCAATTTTTTCGGATAAATACGCGTTGGCATAGTGTAGTATATCAAGACCTCCCCAATCGATAAATTCAATGGGACCCATTGTTGCATAACGAATACCGAAACCTGTCCTTACGGCCAGGTCTATATCTTCTGCAGAAGCCACACCTTCTTCAATCATCCGTGCCGCTTCGCTCATTATTAAAGATTGAAAACGCGGTATTATGTAGCCGGGCGATGCTTTACAAATGACGGGGACTTTGCCAATTGCCTCCATAAGTTTTAAGAATTTATCAAGATTACTCTTATCAGTCCTATCACTTGGACTTACCTCGACCAGTGGTATTAGGTAAGCTGGATTAAGAAAGTGGGCGTTTAAGAAATTTTCCGGATGCGAACTAAATTCCATCAGCTGGGTGACCAACATTGTAGAAGTCGTGGACGCAATAATCGTTTTATCTGAAGCTAGGGCGCTGGCCCGTCCTATTGCATCTTCTTTTACATGAATAAGCTCTGGTACACCTTCAAATATATAGTCGGCGCTGGCAAGGATTTCTTCGGCGTTCTCAATGGAGACACCGTCAATACGTTTTACGATGGATGGAATTTCTGCTGATTTTAAGACTTTTAATGAAGCTAAAAACTCAAGATTTTCCTTAATTTCGGCCTTGCCTTCTGCTAGAAGTTTTATTGAATCGCCTGTCTTTCGTTCTTTAAAGTCAATAATCGTTATCTCATGACCGGCATAGGCAAAGACTTGCGCAATTCCTCGTCCCATACGCCCAGCTCCTAAAGCAACGATTTTCGGCGATGATTTCATTTAGTTATTCCCGTCTTTAACATTTTACGCATCTGATCCAGGGTCAAATCTACAAGACCAAGACTTTCGAGAGAACGTCCAGATGCATATAGCGGGTCACCTGTAATTCCAGAAGCGATGGCAAGTAGGCCTTCCGATATAGGCATCGGATGATCAATCCAGCGGCCTAGAGAGCAAAAAAAAGCTAGGCCGAGAGCCGTATCTTCGCGCATATATCGGTGGGTATGGAGGTCAATATTCTCTCGCCAATCGCCGCTGTCGGTCAGTTTTTCATGGGAAGAATTACCATACATCCACTCGTCACGAGTATCGTCGTAGTGGTCTTTTAGTGGAAAATGGGGTGCGCCATAGCCGAGCGCCTCTCTTAGGGAGATGCGTTCTTGATCTAAAGCATCTGTAACACTTCTGATTGAAGGTTGCGTTCCTTCATTGTGGATATCCCAAACATCAAAGTGTTCAAGTGGGCCTGCATTCATCATAATCAGGGGTGGGTGAATGATCGGCCCCGCATTCATTAAAGCCCCGTCCAAAAGATCAGTAATTTGCTCTGCGGCTGGGTAGGCTTTTTTGATTACAGTGAATGCTCGATCAGCGTCTTTTAAGGGATAAATACCCGTTGGCAGACGCGTAGCATATACGCTGATACGGACATTGTCTTCGCCATGTTTACGTGCGAGATAAGGTAGGGTGCCAGTCTCGCCGAAATAAATATTTGCGGTATTTCCCGCTTCGATAGCTGCTTTTGCGTATATATAGCCACCAAACGAGCCTGGTGTCAGGTATCCGACTTGGCCTTCCGTCCAATATGGCGCAAGTTGAGGCGCTAATGAGGTGTGGGTGTCGCATGGAAGTGGAAGTACCACGAGTTCTGCATCCAGCATCGCTAGTTTAAGAGTATCTGTAACAACAGAAATTTTAACATCGCGTTTACCCTTGTGGTCAGTCAAAGTAATTATATTAGAATGTTTGATGGGTCTAAAAGCTGCTGAATTCCGGCGCCAAAGACGCACATCATGCCCTTGTTCAGTGAGGCTTACGGCTGACGCGTAACAGCCGTGTCCGCCTCCAATTACTGCTATTTCCATAGTGTCGCCCCTTTTAGTTTTTTTTATTTTATTATGGTAGTTAAGCATAAAATTAAGCTAAATATAATCCAAGTCAATTAGAGATCTGCATTCGATTTTTTTTACATATCGTGATTTTAAGTTTATAAGGAGCTAAAAATTTATGCCTAAATAATCATAGGACTAAATAATTGAATGGATGAGATTATTATACGTCGACCTGATGACTGGCACGTTCATTTAAGAGATGGCGCAATGTTAGAGGCAGTTTTGCCATATACGGCGCGTCAATTTGGCCGGGCGATTGTAATGCCTAATTTAGCGGTCCCTGTGACAACATCTGCTCTCGCATCAGATTATCGACGGAAGATTCTAAAAGCTCTACCGGATGAAAAGGCATTTAAAAATTTTATCCCTTTAATGACATGTTACTTGACGGATGAAACTTCGGCATCCGATATAGGTCAAGGTTACGCAGATGGTGTTTTCACTGCTGCTAAGTTATACCCGGCTAATGCAACAACGAATTCCGCTCATGGAGTAACAAATATAAACGCGCTTAATGCCGTATTTGAAAAAATGCAGGATATCGGCATGCCGCTGTTGGTCCACGGTGAGGAGACTGATCCTGAAGTTGATATTTTTGATAGAGAAGCCGTCTATATTGACCGTGTCTTGACTTTGTTAACACAGAAATTTCCAAAACTAAAAATTATTATGGAGCACGTGACAACCAAAGATGCTGTTGATTTCGTTCGTACTCAAAAAAATCAGGTGGCGGCCACTATTACAGCTCATCATTTAATGTTAAACCGTAATGATATTTTCCAAGGTGGTATTCATCCTCATCTTTATTGTCTGCCAATTGCTAAGCGTGAAGTTCATCGGTTGGCGCTTCGAGAAGCGGCAACTTCTGGTGATACCTGTTTCTTTTTAGGAACAGATACGGCGCCGCATCCCTTGAGTGATAAAGAGGCATCGTGTGGTTGCGCAGGTATTTTTACTGCGGTTAATGCTCTGGAGCTGTATACTCAGGTCTTTGATGAGGAAAATGCTTTAGAAAAATTAGAGGGTTTTACTTCGTTATACGGGCCAACCTTCTATGGGATGGATTTGAATGAAGGTCACGTGACTCTAGTGAGAGAAAAGTTTCGAATACCTGGTTCGATACCTGTATCTGATGGTAGCTCCATTAGGCCATTCAAGGCGGGACAAACGCTTGGCTGGAAACTTAAATATTAAGTTGAAAAGGATTTATTTTGCCAGACACATTTGAAGCCTTAGTACTAAATAAGAACGGTGATACAGTCACTTCTTCCGTTGAGAGGTTTGGGCTAGTTGATTTGCCTGAAGGTGATGTTGTTATTACTGTTGAATATTCTACCCTTAACTATAAAGACGGTTTGATCCTCAATGGGCTCGGTGGTTTAGTTCGGAATTATCCACACGTGCCAGGCGTGGATTGTTCGGGGATTGTGGCAAGTTCTGATAATCCTGAGTTTAAGTCCGGTGACCGTGTTGTTCTCAATGGTTGGCGATTTGGTGAGATTTGTTGGGGTGGTTACGCTCAAAAAGCTCGGGTAAAGTCTAGCCAGTTGATTAAATTACCAAATAACATTTCAACTCGACAAGCAATGGCAATTGGTACCGCAGGTTATACGGCAATGTTGGGAATAATGGCGTTGGAAGATCACGGCCTTACACCAGATGTCGACGGCGAAGTTTTGATTACAGGTGCAGCGGGTGGTGTCGGTAGTATTTCGACAGTCATTCTTGCTCAACTTGGTTATCAGGTTGCTGCGCTAACGGGTCGCAGTGAGGCTTCTGATTATTTAAAAGTTCTCGGCGCCTCTAGTGTAATTAATAGAAAAGAACTTGAACAGCTGCCAAAAGGACCTCTCGCGACCGAGCGTTGGGTGGCTGCAATTGATAGCGTGGGTGGTGTTATATTAGCAAATTTACTAGCTAGTATGAAGTACCATAGTAGCGTAGCCTCGGTTGGATTAGCCGCCTCCGCTAAGTTGGAAACCACAGTTGTTCCGTTTATAATACGTGGCATTAATCTTCTCGGTATTGATTCCGTTATGTGTCCCAAAGATCGAAGGGTTTTAGCCTGGGAGCGACTTTCAAAGGATCTGCCGCAGGAAAAACTTGAGAAAACCGTTACTATTGCTAACTTGGCCACGATTGCTGAATACGCTGATGATATATTAGCCGGTAAAGTTCAAGGTAGGGTTGTTGTAGATGTGAATGCATAAAGACGTTTATTTTTTTTCAAAATATGTATAAAATCTATACTACAGTGTTGTAGCACTGGTAATTTTAAATAATTAAGTAATGATAGGAATATGATAAAATGGGTTTAATTCCAGATTGGTTGGTTGATGGTATCAATGATGCATTTCCAAAAAATGTTTGCCTCGTTGGTGTTGCTCTTGACGATGGCTTTGCACAAATTAGTCCACGTGGCAGCGTGTGCGTCTACGATGAAAATACGTTAGCACTTTGGGATCGTGGCAGCGGAAGGCCGCACCAGGGTAAAACGACAGAGACTGTTGTTAATGGCACAAAAATAACTGTTTATTATCGTAATACTGAATTTGGAGCCAAGGGTGTAAATGGCATGCTTCCTGCTGGAGGTATTGCTAGATTTTAT
>LWDU01041120.1_pt1 | contig 31818 bp, 29 predicted proteins | sample 727161 | NCBI WGS metagenome assembly LWDU01 (sample SAMN04566230, study PRJNA314399) | hydrothermal vent metagenome | isolation source: deep sea hydrothermal plume seawater | place: Mexico: Gulf of California, Guaymas Basin | collected 2004-07-11
AATATTAGACGCATAAAAAAAGGAGCCTTGGCTCCTTTTTATAATGATTAGAAATAAAGAATTACTCTCCTCCTAATCTAATATTAATACCTAAGCCAATAGCCATTCCAAATGTACTTGGGGCATCAGAATCAGTTTCAGTTACAGTACCATCAAAATTCACCTTTGAAGAACTAGACCCACTGCTAGTTGCAATACCAAAACTAGGCTCAATACATACTCTATCATTCCACATCAATGAATAACCAACTCCAGCATTTAACCCAAATGTAGAAGTTTTATCCTCTGTTGTGAAAGTAGTACCTCCAGAAGAAGCATCCTCTTCATATGAGGTTGAGCCAATAGCTATACCTACAGAAGCAAAAAAAGCATCATTCATATACAATCTAAAGAAAGGTGAAATGTTCATAGCACCTGATTTATATTCAACATCATTAACTTCTTCACTAGACGAACCCATTGAAAATCCAGTTCCAAGCATCATGTTATAAGTAATGAAATAGCCAACTGTTGGCGTTAAAGAATAGTCTTGCCAGAACCTTGCTGTGCAAAAGACAAAGTAGTTGAAATAGCAACTACCGTTAACATGGTAAATAATTTTTTCATATTGTTTTTTTTAATTATTAGAGCAAAAGTAATAAAAACAATGACTTGGTTATAATAACTGTATCAGTTAATACATTCCCTACTGAATCTTTAGTTTCCATTTTCACGCTTATTTAACATAGGAACAAACAAAAACTCCCCATGAGTAGTTATTTTATTTTCTGTATCAGAAATTTTTTCGATAAGATGCATCACTTGAACATCACCATCATCTATTGGGACAACCATCTTACCTCCTACTTTTAATTGTTTTACCAAATCATCTAGCATAAAAGGAGCTCCACAAGTGATGATTATTTTGTCAAAAGGCGCGAACTTTGGCAATCCCTTATATCCATCACCATATACAAAGTTGCATTTATAGCCTAATTTAGGCAAAAAGTCTTTTGTTTTTTTAAAAAGATCTCTTTGCCTTTCAATAGTATAGACATCAGCCTCCATAAGAGTAAGCACGGCAGCCTGATATCCTGATCCCGTACCTACTTCCAATACTTTTTCATAAGGTTTTAAATCAAGCAATTGAGTTTGAAAGGCAACTGTATAGGGTTGTGAAATGGTTTGCCCTGCTCCTATCGGAAAAGCCTTATCCTTATAAGCAAAATTTACAAAAGCATTGTCCATAAATAGATGTCTTGGAATTTTATTCATTGCATCTAATACTCCAGTATTATGTATTCCTTTTCCGGCTAATTGCTCAATTAATTGCTTACGCAAACCTTGATGCCTAAAACTATCTTCCATTCTTTTTTCTTATCAATCTTTAAACTGTATTTTTGAAGCAAATTATTTAAATACAAAAAAAGACAATAAATCTGTATTTTTTACATTATTAAGCATTGTAAATTACACAGCAAATTGTTAATAGAATAATAAATGAAGAAAATTACTTACCTTCTTGCATTGCTCATAATTTCTGCTTGTCAAAAAGAAGAAAATCCTAATATCATTCCTACTTATCTTAAAATAGATACCATTACTTTGGATGAAAACAATACAACCACAAACATAACAGATGCTTGGGTCTACATTAACGATCAATTACAAGGGGTCTATGAGCTCCCAGCTACATTTCCTGTACTTGAAAATGACTATCAAGCACTAAGAATAAAAGCAGGAATAAAATCAAATGGAATTGCTAGTAGTAGAATTGCTTATCCATTTTATGCTTCTTTTATTGACACTGTAATATTTAATCCAAACCAAACAATAACAGTAAATCCTACAGTGAGTTATTTGGAGAGTGCTCATTTTTCTTTAGAGGATTTTGAAGGGGCTGGCGTGGATTTAGAAACTACTATAATCAGTGATACTATATTATTAGAATTTACTGATACCCTGGGTAATCAGTATGGCGGAGGCGTGTTAAATGATTCCTTAATTACTTTTGAAATTGCAACTGATGAGTTGTTAGATTTACCTCAAGCTGGCGCTCCTGTTTTTTTGGAATTAGATTACAAATGTAATACCGAGTTTTTAGTTGGTGTGTATATAAATTTTCCACAATCAGTTTTACAAAAAGATTTACTTTGGATCAATCCAAAAGATGATTGGAATAAGATTTATATAAACCTTACTTCTACTATTTCAGAAGGAGTTGGAGCTGAATCTTTTAAAGTATTTATTGGCATGAAAAGAGATTTTAGTTTGGATAAAAATGAAGTTTATTTTGACAACCTAAAAGTAGTATATTAATATTATTCTTGTCTAAAATTTAAAACAATACAAATGAAAAATATTACAGTAATTGGCGCAGGAACAATGGGTAATGGAATTGCTCATACATTTGCACAAAAAGATTTTAATGTAAACTTGGTTGACATTTCTGCTGATACTTTAGAAAAAGCAATAGTTACTATAGGAAAGAACTTAGATAGAATGGTCGCGAAAGAAAAAATTACTAAAGCAGAGAAAATCAAAACTTTAGCCAATATTACTACTTACACCGATATTACTGAAGGCGTAAAAGGAGTTGAGCTAGTAGTGGAAGCTGCCACTGAAAATAAAGAGCTGAAACTGAAAATTTTTGCACAACTAGATAAAGTTTGTGACAAACATACTATTCTCGCATCAAACACTTCATCTATCTCAATAACTGAAATTGCTTCAGTGACTGATAGAGCAGAAAGAATAATTGGAATGCACTTTATGAATCCTGTTCCAATCATGAAATTAGTGGAAGTGATAAGAGGAAAGTTTACTTCAGATGAAGTAACCTCTACCATAATGGAGATGAGTAAAACTCTAGCTAAGATACCTGTTGAAGTAAATGATTCGCCAGGATTCATAGCAAATAGAATTCTGATGCCAATGATAAATGAGGCAATTTATGCTCTACATGAGAATGTTTCCTCAGTTGAAGGAATTGATACCGTTATGATTTTAGGAATGTCTCACCCAATGGGACCATTACATTTAGCTGATTTTATAGGCTTGGATGTATGTCTATCTATTCTTGAAGTAATGCATGAAGGATTTGGCAGCAAAAAATACGCCCCATGCCCACTTTTAGTTAATATGGTTACAACTGGTAAATTGGGCATTAAATCAGGAGAAGGTTTTTATGATTATTCTGAAGGACCAAGAAACAAAAAAGTGTCAGCACAATTTGCTAAATAGACTTTATACCCGTTTTTTATTCAAACTTTCCTTCTAGTTTTGCTTGAATCAAAATATGTTCAATAAGCATATCCTCTCGCACATTTACAGGGTCATATGCCGTTTTTAGGTTATTGTTCCATAGTTTAGCCATGGTTTGCCAAAAAAAGGCATTAAATCTTCCTCTGTAGGATTTTACAATTTCATAGGAAGTAGTTTTGGTTTCTCGGTAAATCAGTTTAACTAAAATCTTTCCTTCACTCATAGTAAGATTCTTTAATTGTTTAGTATATTCCTCTTTTACCCATTTTGCCACTTCTTTAGTATAGCGTTTCTTATGTCTTCTTTTTGGAATTGTATCTAGCCCTTCTTGTATACCATACAATTTTTCTTTTGCCATCAGTGCGTAAGGATATACTTTAAGAACTCTCCTTTTTAGGATGTAATACTTGTTGCGTTCGTCTTTATCTTTAAAGGAAAATATTTCAACTTCAGGAATATTACTTGTAAAAATAGTATCTCCATCAACAATAAAAAAAGGAGCGATTAGTATCTTATCCTGAGCAGAACTAGTAATAAAACAAATGCTGAAAAATGCTATTACTATAAAAACCCGCACTATTCAATAATTAATTGCTGAACGCTTGAGATTTCTTGACTAATAAGTTGAACAGCATATATTCCTTTTGCAAACTTACTTATATCAACAGAAGTACTGCTTACTGAATAAGGCTTGCTAAAAACTAAACCCCCTCTTACATCAAAAATATTAATACGCTCAATAGTTGCATCAGTACTTATGTTAATAAAACTAGTAGCAGGATTTGGGGAAATTGAAAACTGCTTTTCTGTAATATTTTTAACATCTGATGGCACCATAAATACTGCTGTTGCCTCAGCATAATCGGACAGGCAGTTTTCCTGCATTTGCAAATTATAAAAGAAGTAATGATATCCAGCACTATTAGGAGAATTGTGTCCGGTAATACTTGCTAGTGTACCAATAGCGTAAGGGTAGGCTGCTCCGGAATTATTTCTGTACAAATTTGAGTTTCCACTACTCATTCCTAGTTCAAGATTATTCATAATAGGCATATCAAAATTAAGAATAAGAGTATTTAAACCTATTTGAACAGTAATAGTAGTATCGGCTATCACTTGGCTGCTATTATCCCTAAGTTCAAAAGTAATAGCTTGTACTGTGCCAGCATATACATCAGCTGAAACTAATTTAGAAGATGTGAAGCAATCAATAAACAAATGCCTATCATTATTATAAAATCCACCGCCACCCATAGTATTATCCAATGGGCCTCCGTAAATTAAAAGTCCTCCTATTTCACGCGCATAATATGTTGTATTAGTGCTAAGTAATGGAGTTGTAAAAGGAGAACCAAAATAAATAGATGCACTACCAAGTGTGTCAATATACCAATTTACTAAATTAGTGGCTGTAGTAAGGGAAAAAATAGCAGGGTTTACATATGAAGTGTCGTTATATGCAATTGGTGCTGGCATAAAATTTATAGTAACTACTGCCGATATTAAAATTGAATCCTGTCCTAATCCGTTTGAAACAAACAAACTTACATCATAAGTGCCTGCTTGTAAATAAGTATGTATTGGGTTTTGAAGATTGGATGTAGTACCATCTCCAAAATCCCATTGCCAAGTGTTAGGTTGATTTAAACTAGCATCAATAAAACTAACATTCCCTGAACAAGAGGAGGATCCGTTTGTAGTAAAATCTGCCACAGGAGGAGCTATACAGCCATTATTTATTGGCTGTGCATTAATAGCAACTGCTCTTCTCCCCTTTTTTCCATTTACCTTAGCGCATGCTGAAAACCAAGAATCAGTAATTGAAGGATTTGGGTTTACAATTAAAGCCGTTAAATTATTAGTAGTAGTCATGGAGTCCATATATACATTACCTAACATGCTTACTTCATACTCAGTTGCTCCGTTTACAGTATTCCAAAGTACATATATTGAATCAGGACAAATCCAATTTACAGTAACATTTTGTGGTACACCAACAATTGTAAAGTCAGCATCACTTTCATCCATAAACCCATTTCTACTTACTCGTACTTTAGCTTCATTAGTAATAGTATTTGGCACTGTCCAACTATAATAACTTGAATTAACTCCAGCGCTTGTGGTTATAGTGTTCCAAAGCACTCCTCCGTCAGTTGTATATTCTAATGTAAAAGGAGTATTCCCATTTGAAGCATCCCATCTTAATAGCTCTGTTTCTCCAGGTACAAAGCCCTCCCCTCCTATAGGGTACGTTAATGTAACATCTTCATCTATTAGTTCATAGGTAACATAATACTCTTGAGGGCCAAAAGGAATTGTAAAGCCATAAACTGACAATATATATGTTCCTGCTGTTGGGTTATCTATAGTCACTTGCTCCATATTATTTAAATCATCTATACCCCTTACCGCATTTTGATCTAGATTAGATGAGTTTGGTGTTGCGTCTAAAACCCAAGGATCATACGCCAACCCATTTGGATCAGTTATGTAGGTGTTTAAATTGTTAACTAATGCAATAGAGGCATTCGTACTTGCTTCCTTATCATGCCAATAAGTCATAACCTTAACTTGTTTTATACCAGCAGGTATGCTAATCGAATGCGTTCGATTATCACCTTGAGACACCGAATCAGTAAGGTAATCATTAGCCTCCAATATCTTTACTGCTTTAAATACATTCGCTTCTCCCCAACCATGTTTAAAATCAGGTCCTGGATTTCCTATATCATCTGCTGAATTTAATAATATGCATTTCATTAATGCTGATGGAGGATTCTGATTGTTAAGTTCTTTATATGCCTGATATAATTGCGCCATAATTCCTGCAATTCCAGGACAGGCCATTGAAGTCCCCGTATATGTATCGTAAGTGTATGGTGAAACAGGAGAATAAACAGATGTTCCTTTTGCGCCAATATCAGGCTTTATTCTTCCATCAGCTGCAGGACCTCTACTGGATGAGGAAGCTAATCCTCCTACCTCAGTAAGATTTGCAGTGGCAATTACATTTTTAGCTTGTTTATGTCCTCCGGTTACATTTCCCCAGCCATTTCCTGCCCCATAACCACAATCAGAATTTCCGTTATTTCCTGCTGAAAACACATGAATTAAAGAAGGATATAAATTAATCTGCTCGTCTAAATCTTTAGCAAGTGATGTGTATCCAGCATTACAGCCATTACTGTATGATTTGGATGTAATAATTACATCATTATTTTGGTATATCGTTGGAACATCATAATAATTAGTATTAGATGATGAATAAACATATAAAAAAGCGCCATCTGCCATTCCTTTTCCTAAAGGGTCTAGGTTCCCTGCGCCCATAATTGTTCCTGACACATGATCTCCATGATCATTACTTGAACTTGAACTACATCCTACGCAAAACGATTGATCAACCCTACCTTGCCTGTCAATATGAGGCCCTACTAAACCATCATCTTGCATCATTATATTTATTCCCTCTCCATTATAATGCCTGCCGCTTGCATAATTAGTGTTAATTGTATTTGATCTGTGTAGCGTTCTGCCTGTTTTATTTTCCTTTACTGATGGAGGGTCTATTGGCTCTATATACCACACATCATTAATATTTGCTAAAGCACTTAATGCTGACGGGTCAATCTCAAGGGTAATACTATTACTAAACACATTCACATCAACAACTTTATGAGCCGAACTTTTAAATAATTCTTGAGTAATTGATATATCTGCATTTTTGTATAACAACACTTTTACCGATAATTTTCCATTGTTAATCGACCAATCAGGAAAAGTGTTATTCTGAATTTTAGGATCAATTTTATGTACTCCTTTAATTAAAGAAACTGCACTGACTCCATAAATAGCTAAGTCTGCTGTATTTGTATTTTTAGGAATGCTTACCACAAAAGTATTTTTAGGAATGTATTCCAAAATTTGAATGCCTTCACCTTCTATTTTGCTTTTTATTTCAGCAGTTGGTATTGCGTTAAATGACATAAAGCAATAATTCAAATTAATATTTGTATTTACCTGTAAATCAAAATCTAAAAGTATATCTCCTGATTTTAACTGTAACTTATTTTCTTGAGCAATTAATTGAAAACTAAATACTGCAATTAAAAAAAATAAAAAGTGTTTTTTCATTGTTAAATCGTTTCCTGCAAAAATACAATTACAAAAGAGTTTTTTATGCTAATCAAAATTAAATTTGAAAAGATCTTATTCGTTCAATGGCAATCTGTATTTTTGAACCGTGATAAATACCCTGCAAATACAAGTTCTTCCTGAAGTAGCATCAACCCCTAATTTGTTAAAAACTACACTAGCGGAATATCTGAATATTCCTAAAACCGACATCAAACACATTGAAATTTTTAAACGATCCATTGATGCTAGACAAAGAATAACTAAAATCAATCTTAAAGTCGCTGTTTATATAAAAGAAAAATTCGTACAAAGAGAAGAAGATTTTCTTGAATATCAGAACGTGAATGGGAAAGAGGAAGTTATTATTATTGGAGCTGGTCCTGCTGGTCTTTTTGCAGCCCTTAAGCTGATTGAAAATGGTAAAAAACCTATAGTTATTGAAAGGGGAAAAGATGTACGAGCTAGAAGAAGAGATTTAGCCAATATCACCAAAAACCATATCGTTAATGAAGATTCTAACTATTGTTTTGGAGAAGGAGGTGCTGGTACTTTTTCAGACGGAAAGCTATATACGCGTTCCAAGAAAAGAGGAAGTGTAAATAAAATATTAGATGTACTGGTTAGGCATGGTGCAACGCCAGAAATTAGGGTAAATGCTCACCCTCATATCGGCACAAACAAACTACCGAAAATCATACAAGCTATTCGAGATACCATTATTCAATATGGAGGACAAGTACTTTTTAATAGTCGAGTAACAGATATTAATATTAAAAATAATACTGTAAAGGGAGTTGAACTACTAAATGGAACAAAAATTGAAGCCAACAAAATCATATTAGCAACTGGGCATTCTGCTCGAGATATTTTTGAATTATTACACCAAAAAGAAATAGCAATAGAAGCCAAAGCTTTTGCTCTTGGCGTAAGAGTAGAGCATACTCAAGAACTAATTGACCAAATACAATATAAATGTAAAAGTAGAGGGGAATATTTGCCTCCTGCACCTTATTCAATTATAAAACAAGTTGGCGGTAGAGGCATCTATTCTTTTTGCATGTGCCCAGGAGGAATAATAGCTCCTTGTGCCACTAGCCCAGATGAAGTGGTTACCAATGGATGGTCGCCATCCAAAAGAGATTACCCTACCTCTAATTCAGGAATAGTAGTAGAATTAAAAGTAGAAGATTTTAAAGAATATGAAAAATATGGCCCTTTAGCAGGCGTGCAATTTCAAAAAGAAATAGAACAATCAGCATGGAAATTAGCAGGAGAAACACAAAGAGTACCCGCTCAAAGATTGGTTGACTACGCTAACAACATATTATCAACTGACATTCCTAAAACCTCTTACATTCCAGGAACAACGTCAGTTGTAATCAACACTATATTACCTGATTTTATTGGAGAAAGCTTACAAGAAGGATTGCGACAAATTGGTGAGCAGATGAAAGGTTATTTCACCAATGAGGCAGTGGTACACGCTCCTGAAAGCAGAACCTCCTCTCCTATCCGTATTCCTAGAGATAATAAAACATTGGAGCACCCACAAATAAAAGGTTTATATCCTTGCGGTGAAGGAGCTGGTTATGCAGGTGGAATTATCTCTGCTGCAATTGATGGTGAGAAATGTGCAGAAAATTGTTAAGTTAGGTGGATAGAAAAAAGCTGAGTAATAGTTTCTCTGTTCTGTATCTTTTAATTAAATTGTTAAACAATTATAAAAAAATTAAACGAAATAGGAAAATTTTGTAGTTATAGGGAGGAAGTAAAAAAACACCTATTTATTCTACTTATGTTCTGCCATCCATAATTTCTGGCATAAAAAAAGACCCTAAAAAGGGTCTTCTGTATCTAGTAGCGTGAGGGAGATTTGAACTCCCGACCTCAGGGTTATGAATCCTGCGCTCTAACCAACTGAGCTACCACGCCAAATTTAAGGGTGCAAATATATTGTTTTCCCTTATTCGTAAATCTATTTTACGAAAAAGTTAACTTCTCCCTTTTTCATTTAATAAATGAGTGTAGTGCTTTAAAGTCCTTAATATTATTACAACTGAAGTAACTCCTAATAATATACTTAATGTGAAATCACTAATTGTCAATGAGCCATTAATAATATAACTTCTTAGAACTTCAATATATGAAAACCCAATAACAGCGGATAATACACTTGCATACTCTCTTCTTAGCACAGTTATAATTGAAAAAGAAGTGTCTGATTTTTTAAAATTTAAAAATGCCGGTATAAAAGCAGGCAAAGTATTGGACCAATTTAAATAAGCAGTACCAAATTTACCTTCCAAAAATCGCTCTTCAGCAAACATTATTCTTTCATAATACACCCAAAATAACAAACTCATAATCACTACAAAATAAATATTGAAAGTAGCCACTGCTATACCTAGCCATATGAGGTAATTTCCTAAATATAAAGGATGTCTCAGCAAGGAATACATACCTGTTGAATTCAAAACAGCAGCAACTTGTTCCTTAGTATTACGGCCGCTTGTACCTTGAGGAGTAGTGCCAATAGTATAAAAACGGACCAAAAAGCCAATAGCAGATAATGTAAAGGCAGTATACATATAACAAGTTTGACCCTGCTCACTTATCATATTATAATCTGTTAAATAAATAAAAGGAACTGCCAAAATGAATAATATAACCGGAAATTGCCCTCTGTATTTAAACAAAAAATTTCCTTGCCTTTCCATTGATTGTAATAACGCCATAAAATAGTATATTTGTAAAATTAGTTTGCAAACTTATTAAAACAAATGTCCCATTTAGCAAAATACACATTAGAATTTCCAATAAATTCATCAGTGAATATATTGTACAATCGCCTTAGTACTTCAAGCGGATTGTCAGAATGGTTTGCTGATGATGTTATAATTAACGATAAAATATTTACTTTCTTTTGGGATGGTAGTAGTCAAAAAGCCAAACTCTTAAAACTAAAAATGAATCGATTTATTAGGTTTAAATGGGAAGAAAATAATACCAAAGAAGATTATTTTGAGTTTTTAATTCAAGTAGATGAAATGACTTCAGATGTTTCCTTAATGATTACCGACTTTGCAGAAGACAAACAAGATCAAAAAGAACAAACTGAACTGTGGAGCAAACAAATTAGCATCCTTAAAAGAGCAATTGGTTCATAATTTTAACTCATTTTCTTTATGAAACGGTTACATATTTTTCTAATTAAATCATTTTTAGGTCCTTTTATTACCACATTTTTTATTGCTATATTCTTACTATTAATGCAATTTTTATGGAAATATATAGATGACCTAGTTGGAAAAGGACTTGAATTCACTCAAATAGCAGAACTTTTATTTTATGCTTCAGCTCGTTTTGTGCCAGTTGCTCTTCCTATTGCTATGTTGCTTTCGTCCGTAATGATATTCGGAAAACTAGGCGAAAATTATGAATTAGTCGCTTTAAAATCCTCAGGAATTTCACTCCTAAAAATTCTTTTTCCGCTTACAATATTTGTCATCATTATTGCTTACGGATCTTTTCTATTTTCAAATTATGTAATGCCAATTGCTAACCTAAAAAATGGCAGTATGCTTTATGACATACAGAAGAAAAAACCAGCACTCAACATCAAAGAAGGTATCTTTTATAAGGATATCGAAGGGTTTAGTATAAAAGTAGCTAAAAAAGACTCTGATGGTAAAACCCTGAAAGACATTATTATTTACGATCATACTGCGAAAAATGGAAACGATAAGGTTATTATTTCTGAAAGCGGAATTATGCAATTGACAAAAGATGAAAAGTATTTAGAACTCATATTGTACAATGGTCATTCTTATATTGATATTACTGGAAGTAAAAGAAAAAACCCCTATCGTACCACTCATTTTAAAGAAAATTTAATCCGTTTTAATTTATCTAGTTTCAATACAATAAATAATAGTGAGGCCCTGTACAAAGGACATTATGCTATGTTAAGCAATCAACAATTAGCTACTGCTATCGATTCTTTAACTAATAAATATGAAGAAAGAGAAATAACGTTTACTAAAAATATTACTGATAAATACACTACTAACTCAGAAGCAGATAATTTAATTGCAATTAAGCCCTTCAGTAAGATTAAGATTAAACAGCAATATGATATTGCAATTAATAAATTGCAAGCCCTTAAATCAATTACAAAATCAAATAAGGACGATTTAGAATATCGTAAAATCATCATTACCAAACATAATATAGAATGGCACAGAAAAATTAGCTTAGCAATAGCCTGCTTGCTTTTATTTCTAGTAGGAGCGCCTTTAGGAGCAATCATCCGAAAAGGGGGCTTCGGGCTTCCAGTTTTGTTTTCAGTTTTCTTTTTTCTTATTTATCATGTATTAAGTATGATAGGTGAAAAATCAGTAAAAGATTTAAGTATGAAAGCTTATGAAGGAATGTGGATTGCAAATATGGTATTTTCTCTCATTGCATTATTTTTAATTTATAAGGCTAAAAATGATGTGCAACTATTTGATTTTAGTCCTTTACTAAAAAGAATAAATCAATTCTTTAAAAAGGAGCAGGTACAGTAAAACTTAGTATTTTTGCTGCATAAAATTACAATATGAGTTTCAATACTATAGAAGAAGCAATTCAGGATATTAAAGCAGGAAAAGTAGTTATTGTTATTGATGATGAAAACAGAGAAAATGAAGGAGATTTTGTAGCAGCTGCCGAAATGGCAACTTCTGAAATGATTAACTTTATGGCTACTCATGGTAAAGGCTTAATCTGCACCCCACTTTTGGAAAGTAGATGTCAGGAATTAGGATTGGAACTCATGATTGGTAAAAACACAGCTGCTTACGAAACACCTTTTACTATTTCAGTTGATTTAATAGGAAATGGGTGTACTACCGGGATTTCTGCTTCTGACAGAGCAAAAACAGTAAAAGCACTTGTTAATCCCAATATTCATCCTGATGAATTAGGAAGACCAGGGCACATCTTTCCGTTAAAAGCACGACAAGGAGGAGTATTAAGGCGTGCGGGACATACTGAAGCTGCTGTTGATTTAGCTCGCCTTGCAGGATTACAACCAGCTGGAGTTATTGTTGAGATATTAAGTGAAGATGGTTCAGTAGCCCTAACTCCTGAACTTCATAAAATTGCTGAAAAGTTTGATTTGAAATTCATCACTATTAAGGATTTGATTGAATACAGAATAAAAAATGAATCCTTAATTTCAGAAGAAGCAAGTATAGAATTACCAACTGATTATGGTGATTTTAAATTAAATGCCTATAGACAAACTACAAACGGACAATTACATTTAGCTATCTATAAAGGTGTATGGGAAAAAGAGGAGGAACTGCTAGTTAGAGTGCACTCTTCTTGCATGACTGGAGATATATTTGGAAGTTGTAGATGCGATTGTGGGCATCAGTTACAATCCGCTTTACAACAAATTGAAAAAGAAGAAAAAGGAGTCTTAGTATATATGAACCAAGAAGGTAGAGGTATTGGATTACTCAATAAACTAAAAGCATATGAATTACAGGAAAAAGGACGTGATACAGTAGAAGCTAATACTGAATTGGGTTTTAGTATGGATGATAGAGATTATGGTATTGGAGCTCAAATACTAAGAGAAATGAATGTAACTAAAATTAGATTACTAAGCAATAACCCTAAAAAAAGAGTTGGTCTTATGGGTTATGGCATTGAAATAGTTGAAAGTGTAGCTCTTGAAATAGATTCGAATATTCATAATGAATTTTATCTGAAAACTAAAAGAGATAAAATGGGGCATTCATTCAAAAAATTAGATGAGTAAAATTCCTATAATTCTAGGAATAGAATCATCCTGTGATGATACTTGTGCTGCTATTTTACAGGGACAAAAAATACTATCAAATATAGTATCTAACCAAGATATACACAAAATCTATGGAGGAGTTGTTCCTGAATTAGCGTCTAGAGCGCATCAGCAAAATATTATTCCTGTAGTTGATGCTGCTATCAAAAAAGCAAACATAACAAAAGAGGATATAACGGCTATCGCTTTTACAAAAGGCCCTGGGCTTTTAGGTTCGCTTTTAGTGGGGGGTTCATTTTCGAAATCCTTTGCTATGGGCATGGATATTCCGCTTATTGCTGTAAACCATATGCAAGGCCATATCCTCTCTCATTTTATTGATGAAGGAGAAGCTATGCCAGAATTTCCTTTTTTATGCCTTACTGTATCTGGTGGCCATACTCAGATTGTACAGGTTGATAGCCATAACAAAATGGAAGTAATTGGAACTACTATAGATGATGCTGCAGGAGAAGCTTTTGATAAATCTGCTAAACTATTGGGCTTATCTTACCCTGGAGGACCACTTATTGATCAATACGCAAAAAATGGAAATCCTTATGCTTTTGAATTTGGAAAACCAAAAATAAAGGAATTGGATTTTAGCTTTAGCGGACTTAAAACTTCTATCCTCTATAAAATACAAAATAACCTTCAGAAGAATCCTAAATTTATTGAAGAGAATTTAGCCGATTTATGTGCTTCTATTCAGCACAGTATTGTTAGTATTTTATTAAAGAAACTAGAAAAAGCAATAAAACAAACAGGCATTAAACAATTGGCAATTGCTGGAGGTGTTTCCGCTAATTCTTACTTAAGAAGTCAGCTTACTGAGCTCGCTAAAACAAAAGGATATTCCTTGTATATTCCAAAGTTTGAATACTGTACGGACAATGCTGCTATGATTGCAATTTCAGGTTATTTTAAATATTTGGATAAAGATTTTGCTGACCAAAGCGAAACTCCTTCTGCTCGCCTACCCTTTTAGAAAATCAAGTGTTACATCAACTGCTTCTTGCAAATCATTAGGGAATTCCTCTAAATCATAAGGATGAAAACCACCCAGTACATGATTAGCTCCTTCAATAATATGCAAGCCTATATTACTGTTCCAACTTTTAATATTTTCTGCTTCAGTAAGCAATACGGTAGGATCCTCACTCCCATGCACTAGCAAGTGTGGGATATTCATTTTAGTTACTGCATTTTGGATATTTAAACGCTCAGCATTTGCTATACAATTTTCATAAAACTGAAAGTACATTGGCATATTTTGCTTTGTCCTCCCATTATAGATGTAGGCAACATTCATTTCTTTCCACTTCTCTAGTTTTTCACCTTTAGGCAATCTATCCAAAAAATTAGAGGGTGAAGCCCAAGCAATTAGTTTATCCACTCTCCTATCTTCTACTGTTTTTAGCATAGCAATACTACCACCTCTACTGTGTCCAAACAATGAAATTTTACTAGAATCAACTTCTCCTTTTAACTCCTTGCAATTTTCTATCCAATCCAACACCAAACCCAAATCATCTAGCTCTTTGCAAAAATTATTATTTCCAAAAGCTTTCAAATCCCCAAAATTACTTGGGTCATCAATAGTAGTACCATTAAAAGAAAAATTAAATTTTACAAATACAATATCTTGCTCTGCAAAATGAGTTGCAATTTTATTAAAAGGTCCCCAATCCTTAAACCCTTTAAAACCATGACAAAAAACCACTACTTGTTTGGGCTGTTTATTTCCATTGAAAGTAGCGTCAATTAAAATAGGTTTCCCTGCTGAACCCTGAACAACTATGTTGTTAAGCTTTTGTATCATCTCACAAATATAAAAAAAGCCGAGCATTTGCTCGGCTTTTCTTTTAGCTAATATCTAAATACTATAATCTTTAATCTAAGTTGATTTTCTGTTCCACTGTTCCATCATCATAAATGTAAAAGAGCGGTATATTAGTAGTTGTCTTACATTCATGACCTAATACATCTACAATTTTAAGTAGCTTTCTGTTATTATTTAATGCACCTTGTTCCGCTACTGCTAATACCTGACTTATTACCCTAACACTATCCATAACAACTGCTACTAGCGGAGCATTATTCCCATCCGTTTGAACAGCACCTATATCCTCAACTATATTAAAACCATTTATAGTAGTACCAAAAACAGGATGCTTGGAACTTAAAGGGGGTTTATCAAAATCAAGATAAGTATTATTCACCAAATTAATAAAAAATTGACAAGTACCTGTATTAGGGCCTGAGTTTCCCATAGATATTGTTCCTTGTACATTGCTCAATGAAACATCAAATTCATCCATAATTGTTGGAGGTACAGGTGTACCATCACCCCCTTGAATCATAAAATTATCAATTACTCTATGAAAAATAACCCCATCATAAAACTTTTGGTTAACAAGGTTAACAAAATTACTTACTGTATTAGGAACTATTGTGTCATAAAGTGCTAAATTAATAGTACCATAATTTGTGTAAATTGCTACTTCAGTTTGAGCCTTAGCCGAAAAAGATAAGAACATAATAAAAAAGGGTAGTAGTAATTTCATAGTTGCAAGTTTTTTAGGCAAAGATAATAAAAAAACGTATACCAACAAATCAACAATTTATACCTAGAAATAAAACGCACAATACTCAGAACATTTTCCAGCTCTGTTAAAGTAAGTGCTTAGGGAATTTATCTAAGTTGTATGGATGAAAACTACCCAACACATGATTAGCTCCATCAATAATATGCAAGTATGTATCTGCATTCCAGCTTTTTATATTTTCTGCCTCAGTAAGCAGAACAGTAGGATCCTCACTCCCATGTACTACTAAATGAGGAATACTCATCTTTCGTACAGCATTCTCAATATTTAATCTATTTTTATTCTCTTGGCAATTCTTGTAAAACTGGAAATACATAGGTATGTTTTGTTTAGTGCGGCCATTGTAAATATACGCAACATCTGTTTCTTTCCATTTAGTAAGTTTTTCATCACTAGAAAATTTGTTTAAAAAATTTGATGGTGATGCCCAAGAAACCACTCTATCTACCCTCCTTTCTTCAGCTGTTTTAAGCATTGCAATTCCTCCTCCTCTACTGTGTCCGAATAATGAAATTTTTGAAACATCAATCTCTCCCTTCAAATTATTACTCCCTTCTATCCAATCCAACACTAAGGATAAATCATCTAATTCCTTACAAAAATTATTATTTCCAAAAGCTTTTAAATCCCCAAAATTTAGAGGATCATCAGTTGTAGTTCCATTATATGAAAAATTGAATTTTATAAATACAATATTCTGCTTTGCAAAATGGGTAGCAATTTTATTAAAAGGTCCCCAATCCTTAAAGCCTTTAAATCCATGACAAAACACAACCACTTGTTTTGGTTGAGCATTCGCTTTGTATGTCACATCAATCAAAATGGGTTTACCTGCTGAACCGGAAACACATATATTATTTAGCTTTTTTATCATGTAGCAAATATAAAAAAGCCCCACAAATTGCAGGGCTTTTAAAGTATTATGAAAAGAAGATTATTTTTCGTCTTCTTTTACTTCTTCAAATTCAACATCAGTTACATCATCAGTTACTGGATCGGCTTGCGTTCCTTCAGTTGCAGCTCCTTCTTCTTGTGATGCCTTGTACATCTCTTCTGAAGCAGCTGTCCATGCAGTATTTATTTTTTCCATTGCAGCATCAATTGCATCTAACTCTTTACTTTCATGCGCTGTCTTTAACTCAACTAAAGCATCTTCAATTGGTTTCTTTTTATCATCCGATAATTTTTCGCCAAATTCTTTCAATTGTTTTTCCGTTTGAAAAATCATTCCATCAGCTCCATTAATTTTATCAGCCGTTTCTTTTAATTTATTATCAGCTTCAGCATTTGCTTCCGCTTCTTGCTTCATTTTTTCGATTTCCTTATCAGATAAACCAGAAGAAGCTTCAATCTTAATATTTTGCTCTTTTCCTGTTGCTTTATCTTTTGCTGATACATTTAATATTCCATTAGCATCAATATCAAAAGTTACTTCAATTTGAGGAATTCCTCTTGGTGCTGGCGGAATATCAGCTAATTGGAAACGACCAATTGATTTATTATCTGTAGCCATTGGTCTTTCTCCTTGCAACACATGAATATCAACAGCAGGTTGATTGTCTGCAGCAGTAGAGAACACCTCAGATTTTTTAGTAGGAATAGTTGTATTTGCCTCAATTAATTTAGTCATAACGCTTCCCATGGTTTCAATTCCTAATGAAAGTGGCGTAACATCTAATAATAATACATCAGTAACATCACCTGTTAATACTCCTCCTTGTATAGCTGCCCCAACTGCTACCACCTCATCAGGATTTACTCCTTTAGACGGTGCTTTCCCAAAGTACTTTTTTACTAAATCTTGAATTGCAGGAATTCTTGTTGATCCTCCTACTAAAATTACTTCATCAATATCAGATGATTTCATTCCAGCATCTTTCATTGCTTTTTTACATGGGGTAAGAGTAGCTTGAATTAATTTATCAGCTAATTTTTCAAATTGAGCTCTTGTTAAGCTACGTACTAAATGCTTAGGACCAGATGCAGTTGCAGTAACATATGGTAAATTAATTTCAGTTTTAGTAGATGAAGAAAGCTCAACTTTTGCTTTTTCAGCCGCTTCCTTTAATCTTTGTAGAGCCATAGGGTCTTCTCTTAAATCCATACTTTCATCTTTCTTGAATTCCTCAGCTAACCAATCAATAATTACTTGATCAAAATCATCACCTCCTAAATGCGTATCTCCATTTGTCGATTTTACTTCAAAAACCCCATCTCCTAACTCAAGGATAGAAATATCAAAGGTACCACCCCCTAAATCAAATACAGCAATTGTTTTGTCTTGATCAGCTTTATCTAATCCATAGGCCAATGCCGCAGCAGTTGGCTCATTAATAATTCTTTTTACAGTAAACCCTGCAATCTCTCCTGCTTCTTTTGTTGCTTGTCTTTGCGCGTCATTAAAGTAAGCTGGCACCGTAACAACAGCATCAGTTACAGTTGTTCCTAAATAGTCTTCAGCTGTCTTTTTCATTTTTTGCAATATCATTGCAGATATTTCTTGAGGCGTATATAACCTACCATCAATATCAACTCTTGGCGTGTTGTTGTCTCCTTTTACTACTTTATAAGAAACATTCTTAATTTCTTTAGTCATAGCTGAAAAGCTTTCGCCCATAAATCTTTTTATAGAGGCAATGGTTTTTGTTGGATTAGTTATCGCTTGACGTTTTGCACTATCCCCAACTTTACGTTCACCACCCTCAATAAATGCAACAATTGAAGGAGTTGTTCTTGCTCCTTCAGCATTTGGGATAACCACAGGCTCATTCCCCTCCATTACAGAAACACATGAATTTGTTGTTCCTAAATCGATTCCAATAATTTTACTCATTTTATTATGTTTTAAATTTTAAATAATTTGTTTTCTGAAAAGTAATTATTGCAATTATAATGCCATAATAATTTATACGACAAAACTGTCATAAAAAGCATATTACTAGATAAAATCAAAACTAATTTACTGACAAAGCGTCAGGATTATTCAAAATTACGATCTAATTCGTCTTTTAAGTAATTTTTTGTATCTGGGGATAAATCAACATCATTTCTTACATGAGTAAACCTAGATGAAAATATGCCTATTCCGTTATTAATATTTGTAAATTGTGGTCTTTGCTGAACAATGCCTGTAATTGGTCTATTAACATTAACATAGGTTTCTAAAGCTGAAGTCCCTACTGTCATTATTAAATCAATATTTACAAAATTTCTATGTTTAGTGTCATCTTTTGTAATACTATTTCTTAAAAAAGTAAAAAACTTTTCTCCTTCTAAAAGAGTATTCATGATATTACCATCAGAAGTGACTAAAGGTTGACTCCAAATTAAATTTTTTGATTCTCCATTTTCTGAATAATCAAAACTTATGTCTACTTGATAAATTTTTCCGTTTGTAAAATGATTCCATATTAATAGCTTTGAGCGGTATTTTGCGCTATCTGCTAGAAAAGGATTATAAAACCCAAATTTATACTCATCACTTAAATCAAAAGAAAAGTCACTTATCAGCTCAGTATGCCCACTCACTACATTTCCAGTCACCTTATTCTCAACAATTAATTCATATTCAGAATCTGATTTAAGAAAATCATCATTTAGAAATTTATAAATTATTATTGTGTCATTAAAGAGATCTCCATCTCTAATGACCGTAACAGCAGATAAAGTGTCCGAATCAATAACTTCATTATTTTTAATTCTAAAAATTTTTACATCCAAATCATTAGGATCAAAATTTATTGAATCAGCATATTGAGCCATTTGCAATGCATCCATATTACCTAAAAATGCTTTACTAATTTTTATTTGCTGTACTTCTTTTCCATCACCCGCATCCAATAAGCCATAAACAACTGTCACCTCTTCCCATGTAGCGTTAACATCAAAATCAGTTTCACAGGCAGTAAAAACAACAGCAAAAACAGATAGAATTAAATATATTTTTTTCATGTTTGCAAAGTTATTCTTTTATATGAAATGGTAAAAACAATATTTGTAAATTTACCGCAATCACAAATAATAAATATCAATGAGAAAGATTTTTATCACTTTACTGCTCCTAAGCACTATACTGTTAACTAATGGGGTAGCCCAACAAATCTCAGCAACTGCTTACAACAAGGAAATAATACATGAGGATTTTAATGCTGAAGGAAATTTTTTCTCTATTGTAACTACTACTGAAAATTATTTCATATTGGATAAAGGTGACTACTTTTTGTGTAGAAATAATAAAGATAGTGAGTATACAATTATTGCTAGCAATTCTTCTGTAAATAATTTTATACTAAAAACAGCTATACGAATAGGTCCAAGTAAAAACAAAAAAGCTAGTATTGGAATAATCATCAAATCACAACAAGATAGAAAAGGAGCTATTATTTTTGAAATTAATAAAAAAAGAGAGTACAGAATAAAACAATTGCTAGGAGACACTTACAAAACACTTAGTGGTGATAGTAAGAAGGGGGGTTGGGTGAAAAACAAAACTATTAATGGAGCTGATAAGCATAATGCTGTAGAGATCCATACTGAAAATAATATTTATGATGTCTATGTGAATAATGATTATCTTACTACCTTTTTTATTCCAGACTATACAAGCGGCTCATGTGGCATCATTATCAGTCCTGAAACAAAAGCCAGAATCGCTTATTATTACATAAACACTAAAGGTGATAATGAACAGTTAGCAGCAACTTATACTAATGAAGATACTACAAATATAAATACTACAATTGAGGAGTTAAATAAAAAAATTGAAACACTTGAAAAAAATAATGCTACACTTAACAATTTAAATACTGAAGTAAGAGGAAATCAAGATGAAAAAATAAGAAACTTGACTCAGAAAAACACTGATTTGGCTGATGTTACTATTGAGCAAGAAAAAGAAATTACTAGTTTACAAAAAAATATTACTAATTTGAAAAACAATAATTCAAAAATAGAAGGACTAGAAAAAACTATCTCTGACAATACAGTCTTAATTAATGAGTTAAATACTAAAAAAAATACATTAACTAATGATGTGGCTGCACTTACAGAAACAACTGCTCTCCTGAATACTAAAAATACTGAATTTGCTTCAGTTACTATTGAACAAGAAAAAGAAATAAAAACATTATCAACAACTCTTACTAATTTGAAAAGCAAAAACACTGAACTTACAAATGATTTGAACAAAGTAAATAAATCATCTGCCCAAAGAATAACGCAACTGACAACTGAAATAAACTCGCTTCAATCAGCTAAAACAATTTTAACTACTGATTTAACAAAAGAAAAGAATGCGCATACACTAACTAAAACCAGATTTTCCGAATCAATAAAAAACAAATCAGGGGAAATTAACGAACTTACTACTGAACTTAACAATGTAAAACAACAGTTAAAGTCTGCAAATAAAACTAGCGCTAACTTAGATGAAGTAACTGCTGAATTAAATGCAAAAATCACTGACTTAAATAGTACCATTAAAGCGCTTAACAATCAGCTAAGCAATGCAAATACTGAGCTTATAACTCTAAATACTACAAATGCTGAATTAAAAAAATTATTCTTCCTAAGGGATTTTGAAGTAAATGGAGTAAAGCCTTCTGATTTAACAAAACAAACAAATACCTATCCTACTCCAAAAGAGCTAAAAGGAAATAGTACAATTTATACAGTACAATTTGGCGCATACATGCAAATACAGCCTTATTCAGCACTAAAAGGATTGGATGAAGTATGGTACGAAACTACCGAACACGGAACTTATGTGTATTTATCAGGACAGTTCAAATCGCCACAAGAAGCAACAGAGCATAAAAATAGTTTAATAACATTAGGTTATCCTAATGCATTTGTAGTAACACTTACAAAATAGAACTATGTCAGTAGCAAAAAAAGATTACAAAAGAGTAACTACCAACACCCTTAGTGAAATGAAGCAAAATGGAGAGAAAATCTCTATGCTTACCGCTTACGATTATACCCTTGCAAAAATTATTGATGGTGGAGGAATTGATATAATTTTAGTAGGCGACTCGGCATCCAATGTAATGGCTGGACACGAAACTACTCTACCTATTACGCTTGACCAGATGATTTATCATGCCGCTTCAGTAGTACGTGGAGTTAACAGAGCTTTAGTTGTAGTTGATATGCCATTTGGATCCTACCAAGGAAATTCTTTGGAAGCTTTAAGTTCTGCTATTCGAATTATGAAAGAAAGTGGCGGTCATTCTGTAAAGCTTGAAGGAGGAAGTGAAGTAATTGAATCCATTGAAAAAATACTAACAGCTGGAATTCCAGTTATGGGACACTTAGGGCTAACCCCACAATCCATTTATAAATTTGGCACTTATACAGTAAGAGCAAAAGAAGATATTGAAGCTGAAAAATTATTAGCAGATGCTAAATTATTGGAAAAAACAGGTTGTTTTGCTTTAGTATTGGAAAAAGTACCTGCTAAGTTAGCTCAGAAAGTAGCGGGAAGCATCAATATTCCTGTTATTGGAATTGGAGCGGGTAATAATGTTGATGGGCAAGTACTAGTGCTACACGATATGCTAGGTATGAATCATGAATTTAATCCAAGGTTCTTGAGAAGATACCTCAACCTTGCTAACGATATTAAAGGAGCTGTTCAAAGCTATGTGACTGATGTAAAATCAAGTGATTTTCCTAACGAGAAAGAGCAGTACTAATGCTAGAAGTACTCTATGAGGATAATCACCTCATTGCTATCAATAAAAAATCAGGAGATATTGTACAGGGGGATAAGACAGGAGACGCTCCTTTGTCTGACTTTGTAAAAGCTTATATCAAAAAAAAATACAACAAACCAGGTGAAGTATTCTTAGGAACCATTCACCGCTTGGATCGCCCTACTTCAGGTGTAGTATTGTATGCTAGAACTAGCAAGGCACTCACTCGTATGAATGAGCAGTTCAGAAATAAAGAGGTGCAAAAAACCTATTGGGCAGTTGTGGATAATCCGCCACCTAATACGAGTGGAACACTTGATAATTTCTTGCAGAAAAACGAAAAGCAAAATAAATCCTATGTTACCAAAAATAAAGAAGGAAAGCATGCCGTATTGGACTTTAAACTGCTTAAAAAGTTAGATAACTTTTACCACCTAGAAGTAAAACCACAAACAGGCCGTCATCATCAGATAAGAGTGCAATTGGCAAATATTGGTTGTATTGTTAAAGGTGATTTAAAGTATGGCGCGAAAAGGAGTAATAAAGACGCTAGTATTCATCTTTTAGCACAAAAGCTGGAGTTCGTACACCCAGTAACAAAGGATCCTATTTCTATTACTGCTCCAGCCCCAAAAGATAGTATCTGGCAAGCATGTAAGTAATCTCTTTTCTTACCTTTAGCCCATGCAATTATTCTATTTAGAAAATCCTGAAAATGAAATTATCCTTTCTGCTCAAGAAAGCAAGCATGCTACTAAAGTACTCAGAAAAAAGGAAGGTGATATTTTAAATTTCACGGATGGAAAAGGAAATTTTTACAACGCTGAAATTACTATGGCTGATAGCAGAAAATGCAGGTTACAGATTATAAGTAGCGAACAAAAACCAAAACAACACAACTACCATTTGCACATTGCTATTGCTCCTACCAAGAATATGGATAGGTTTGAGTGGTTTTTGGAAAAAGCTACTGAAATTGGTATTGATGAGATAACACCAATTATTTGCAGCCGTTCTGAAAGGAAAGTAATAAAAACTGAAAGAGGAAATAGAATTTTAATCTCAGCCATGAAGCAATCCTTAAAATACCATTTACCAAAACTAAATGAGGCAATTAGTTTAAATGATTTTATAAAACAAGATTTTGAAGGCACTAAGTATATTTCCCATTGTGAGGATGATGAAAAAAGGGAGTTAAAGACAGTAAGTAAAACAGAGAAATACTTAATACTAATTGGCCCTGAAGGAGATTTTAGCCAAAAAGAAATTGATTTGGCTTTACAAAACCAATTTAAAGAAGTAAGTTTGGGTACAAGTAGGTTACGAACAGAAACAGCAGGAATTATAGCTGCACACACCATAAATATTAAATAACTATGAAAAAAAGCCTTTTTTCTATTATATAATATGCCATTTAAGAAAGGAACAAGCGGAAACCCTATAGTTTGAAAAAGTAATTGAGTAATTTGTTTATGTTTGCAAAGCATAGGGAAAGCTGAAGCCCTTTTAAGTAGGCACAAAATAAAATATGAAAAATTTATTATTAGGACTTATCGTTGTTTTATCTGCTTGTAGTCAACCAGATGAATTAGCTTTATACAAAACAAATTTAGAGATTGCTAAAAATGCAATTGCCTGCTACGAATATCCTGCTGATTTTGAGACATTTAAAAGTTTAATTCACCCAGACGTCAAACATCAATCTCCTATGTATGGTCAAGGTATGGTAGGTTATGAAGATGTTATGGGGCAAGCAAACTTTTATATGGGAGGTTTTACAAATGTAACTTTTGAGAATCAACTATGGTTACCTGGGGTTGATACAACAACACTTGCAACGGATGGAAGCGTAAGAGTTTATGGAACATGGAAAGGAGAGAGTATTTCCACTGGTGCTTCTTTCTCTGTTGATTCTTATCATTATTTTCATATTAAAGATGGTCAAATAGATTTTTCAGGTGATTATTTTGATGCAACGGGTATGATGCAAGCTGTTTCAGCTTCTGCTGAAGAAGAAGAAGAAGAAGAAGAAGAAGAATAAATTCATCAAATTATTAAAAAACTTTTTTAAAATATCTAAAAGTTTTATTTTAAGCAGCCTTAATATTAATTGGTAAATTAATATTAAGGCTGCTTTTTTATTAAATTTGCTAAATTATCATTGATCATGAAAAAGACAAGTAATTGGTGAAATAACATTGTCCAATTTAAATAAATAACTCTACTTATGAAAAGGTTTCTATTAGTATTTATCTGCTTTATTTCTATAGCCTCATTTGGACAAAACACTTACCAAATAGCTATATTAAAATACAATGGAGGAGGCGATTGGTATGCAAACCCTACTGCCCTACCCAACCTAATTGCATTTAGCAATGAGAATATTGGGACAAACATCAAAAAAGAACCTGCAACGGTTGAAGTAGGAAGTAGTGACATCTTCAACTACCCTTTCCTGCACATGACTGGGCATGGGAATGTAGTTTTTAATACTAGTGAAACAGAAAATTTGCGCCACTATTTATTGGCAGGTGGCTTTTTGCATATTGATGATAATTACGGCATGGACCCTTATGTGCGTACAGAAATAAGAAAGGTTTTCCCGGAAACAGAATTGGTAGAACTACCAACTAACCATCCTATTTTCCATGGTAAATATGAATTCAAAAATGGTTTACCTAAAATCCATGAACATGATGCCAGTCGTTCACAAGCATTTGGTATTGTTATTGATGGACGCTTAGTATTACTATATACTTTTGAATCAGATATTGGAGATGGATGGGAAGATGCAGAAGTACATAATGATAGTGAACAAATCCGACTAAAAGCCCTACAAATGGGTGCTAATATTTTGGAGTATGTGTTTTCGAATTAACCCATTAAAATAATTCCTCATCAACAGATAAATTCTGCAAGAAAGTAATTGATTTCTGAATATCATCATGTAAAAGCCTATCACTATCTAAAAAAGCAACTTCATCTCTGTAAATATCCAAGATATTTTCAATAAAATCAGATGATTTTGTATTTCTAAAAGCAATACCTTGAGTAGCATTTAATAATTCAATAGCTAAAATACGCTCGATATTTTCTACTACTATATACAGCTTTGTTGCAGCATTTGCCCCCATACTTACATGGTCTTCCTGTCCGTTTGATGAAACAATAGAATCCACTGAAGCAGGCGTACATAATTGCTTATTCTGGCTGGCAATACTTGCTGCCGTATATTGAGGAATCATCATTCCTGAATTAAGCCCAGGCTTTGCTACCAAAAATGCTGGCAATCCTCTTTGCCCTGAAATTAACTGATAAGTTCTTCTTTCTGAAATAGAACCTAATTCTGCAAGCCCAATAGCTAAATAGTCCATAGCCATAGCTAATGGTTGTCCATGAAAATTACCACCTGAAATAATTTTATCTTCACTAATAAAAATGGTTGGGTTATCAGTAACAGAATTTATTTCTGTAGTAAATACATCTTTTACATGTGTAATTACATCTTTTGATGCTCCATGTACTTGTGGCATACATCTGAAAGAATAAGGATCCTGAACATGCTCCTTCTCTCCTTCTTGGATTTCACTGCCTTTTAAGAAATCACGAATATTTTCAGCTGATTTTAATTGACCTTTATGTGGGCGTACCAAATGAATCAACTCATCAAAACATTCACTTCTTCCATCAAAAGCCTCTAATGAGATAGCACCAATCATATCGGCCATATAGGATAATTTCTGAGCTTTTAACAAACTCCAAACCCCATAAGCACCCATAAATTGAGTTCCATTTAAGAGAGCTAATCCTTCTTTGGATTGTAATTCAATAGCTTTCCACCCATTGGATTTCATAATGGATTTTGTTGCCACTTCTTTTCCATCAACCACTACCCTACCTTCTCCTAAAAGTGGTAAAGACAAATGAGCTAAAGGTGCTAAATCACCTGAAGCCCCTAAACTTCCTTGCTGAAAAATTACAGGAAGGATATTTTTATTAAACATTTCAATAAGGCGCTCAACTGTTTCTAATTGTACCCCTGAATGTCCATAAGATAAAGAATGTGCTTTTAGAAGGAGCATAATTTTCACTATCTTATCTGGCACTTTATCTCCAGTACCACAAGCATGAGAAAGGACTAAGTTTTTTTGTAATTTTCCTAAATCTTTATTAGTAATTTTATGATTACAAAGCGCACCAAAACCTGTATTTATCCCATAAATAGGCGCATCTGATTGCTCCATTTTCTTATCCAGATAATCACGACAATCTTTAATTTTTTTCTTTGCTTTTGTGCTTAAGGCTAATTGTTTTCCCTCTGTAATAATTTTAGCAATAACTGAAAGACTTAGCATTTGTTCTCCTATTTTATAAATACTCATCTAGGATAACTGTTTTATTAAATCAGCAATACTCAAATTACTTTGCTCACCACTTTCCATATTCTTAACTGATAATATGCCTGATTCCATTTCGTCCTCACCCACCATTATTACAAACTTAACCCCTTTATTGTTAGCATAGGTCATTTGCTTTTTCATTTTAGCGTTTATAGGATACAATTCTGAGCTAATTCCTGCTGCACGCAATTGCTTTAATAAAGGCAAGCAAAAAGCAGCTTCATCAAATCCAAAATTGGCAAACATTACTTTAGTACTTACATCAATATTATTAGGGAATAAACCTAGTTCTTCCATCACTAGATAGATTCTATCAATTCCAAATGATATTCCAACTCCTGAAACGTCTTTTAAGCCAAAATTAGAAGTTAAATCATCATATCTTCCACCACCTCCAATAGATCCAATTTTCACATCATTTGCTTTTACTTCCAGAATGCAACCCGTGTAATAATTCAAACCTCTGGCTAGTGTAATATCAAAAACTAAATTAGCTGATTGCAATCCTAATTTTGTAACATTATCAATTACAAACTGTAATTCTTCTAATCCTTTTTTACCAATTTCTGACTGTTCTAAAAGTGATGATAAATCAGAAACAGTTTTAGTGTTTAAGAAAGTATCTAAAATTGAAAGTGACTCAGATTTCACGCCTTTTTCAAGCAACTCCTCTTTTACTTTTTCTAATCCAATTGCATTTAATTTATCAAGTGTAATTACAACATCTTCAAATAAATCTGTTGCACCCATAAGCTCAACCATTCCGCTTAACACTTTTCGGTTATTAATGCAAATGTCAACATTAGGTATTTTAAGCTGTGAGCAAACATCATCATAAAGCTGAACTAACTCAACTTCACATAATAGAGAGTCAGTCCCAATTACGTCAGCATCACATTGATAAAACTCACGATATCTTCCCTTCTGTGGCCTATCAGCACGCCATACGTTTTGCATCTGATAACGCTTAAATGGAAAAGTAATCTCATTACGATTTTGCACTACAAAACGAGCAAAAGGAACTGTTAAATCATAACGCAATGCTTTTTCAACAATCTGTTTGGTTAAAGATTTTGAAGTAGTACTATCATTAAGATCTGTTTTAGAGAGATAATCTCCAGAGTTTAAAATTTTAAAAATTAAACGATCCCCTTCATCACCATATTTGCCTGTTAGGGTCCCAATATTTTCCATAGCTGGTGTTTCAATTGGCGCATAGCCATAGCGTTCGAAAGCCGATTTTACAGTTTCAAAAATATAATTTCTTCTGAACATTACTTCAGATGTGAAATCACGCATTCCCTTGGGCAATATTGGTTTTGTGTTACTCATAATTGTTTGCAAATATCGTAAAATATAATAGATAAATTTCACTATATTTGGTGCGAAAATTATGAAACAATTATTTGCCATATTCCTTCTTATATTACTCTCTTGCGATATAAATAATACTAAGACTATTGAGGCTACAGAACAGGATCCTAGTGAGATTGATGCTATAAAAAAGATATTAACCTCCCAACAAGATTGTTGGAATAATGGAGATATTAATGGATTTATGCAAGGGTATTGGAATTCTGAAGAATTAATTTTCACATCACTAAATCATAAACCAGCATATGGATGGAATAACACCTTAGAAAGGTATAAAAACAGCTACCCAACAAAATCTAGCATGGGGGAATTTAGATTTGAAATTTTAGATTTAAAGCTAACCTCTAAAACAACAGCAAATTTATATGGAAGGTGGGGACTTATTAGAATGAATGATCATCCTAACGGACTGTTTTGGTTAGATCTTGAGAAATTTGATAAAAATTGGCTAATTACAAAAGATTCTACAATATCATTTGAGATTAATACCCCTTTATAGTTTATGAGAAAATATCTTTCGCTAATTAAGTTTAGTCATACAATTTTTGCAATACCTTTTGCTTTTATTGGTTTTTTCTTGGCTACACAAAATTATGCATTTGAATGGGTTACTCTTTTTTATGTTGTGCTTTGCATGATTTTTGCGCGATCTGCAGCTATGGCTTTTAATCGCTATATTGATAGAGATATTGACACCGCAAACCCAAGGACTACAAAGGTTAGAGAAATACCGAACGGAAGCATCAAAGCAAAATCTGCTTTAATTTTTGTACTCCTTAATTGTTTCTTATTCATTGGAACAACTTATTTGATTAATTCACTTTGCTTAGCGCTATCGCCAATTGCATTATTAATAATATTGGGATACAGCTACACCAAACGCTTTACCTCACTTTGTCATTTAATATTAGGGTTGGGGTTAGCCCTTGCTCCTATTGGTGCTTACTTGGCAGTAAGCGATACTTTTGATTTATTACCTGTATTATTCTCAGTTGTTGTGCTTTTTTGGGTAAGTGGTTTTGATATTATTTACTCCCTGCAAGATGAGGAGTTTGATAAAACCCAAAAACTACATTCTATTCCAGTTTTACTTGGCAAGAAAAATGCATTGAATCTTGCAAAACTTTTGCATTTTGTAACCATAATTTTACTTTCACAAATTGGAAATTATCCTGAATTCGGAAAGTTCTACTGGATAGGATTCTCTATTTTTTCTGCACTACTCATATACCAACATACTTTGGTAAAACATAATGATTTAAGCAAAGTAAATCTCGCATTTTTTACCACAAACGGAATTGCATCTATCATTTTTGGAACATTTGTTATTGCTGACATTTTGCTAAAATAAAACTTAGAAATTAAGTAATTACTCCCCCTTTAAAACTATTTAACAGTACTTTGTTTTGCATAGTACTATATTTTTATTACGTTTGTGCCATCAAAATTTAACAAAAATGAAAATTGAGAATACACAATCACAAATGCGAAAAGGGATTTTGGAATACTGCATCCTTTCCATATTAAAAAATGGTGAGGCCTACCCTTCTGATATTATCGAAAAGCTAAAAAAAGCAAAATTGATAGTAGTGGAAGGAACGCTATATCCCCTACTTACTCGGTTAAAAAATGCTGAAGTATTACAATACCGCTGGGAAGAGTCTACTGCAGGACCACCCAGAAAATATTATTCTTTAACCAATAAAGGAATTACATTTTTAATAGAATTAGATAGCACTTGGAAAGATTTAGCAAAAGCAGTACGATTAACCACTAAAACAAAAAAAGATGAATAAGACAGTAAATATTAACCTAGCAGGAATTGTATTTCATATTGATGAGGATGCTTTCGAAATATTGAACAATTACCTAAATACACTTAAAAATCATTTTAAAAATGAAGAAGGTGGAGATGAAATATTGAAAGATATTGAAGGACGAATAGCTGAGCTTTTTACTGAACGAATGGTTAAAAAAGAAGCGATTTCACTTACTGATATAAATGAAATAACTTCAATAATGGGTGACCCTAGCCAATATGATGATGAAGTTGATGTGGAGAGTTCTCAAGAAAGACAGTTTAAAGATGAAGACTTAAACAAAGGAAAAAGAAGAAAAGTTTTCAGAGATGAAGAGGATAGAATGATAGGTGGAGTTTGTAGTGGATTGGCTAATTATTTTGATATAAATGTATTTTGGGGTAGAATTATATTTTTTATCCTATTATTTATAATGGGGCCAGGAGCACCTTTGATATATATAATACTCTGGATTGCAATTCCATCTGCTAAAACCACTGCCGAAAAACTAGAGATGAAAGGAGAAAAAGTAAACATCAATAATATTGAAAAAAACATTAAAAATGAATTGAATATTATAGAAGGTAAAATAAGAGATTTTGACAGGAAGTTCACTAAAGAAATATTTGGAGCAAATAGTTTTTTCAGAAAAATAGTTGATTTCTTTATCCGTGTAATTAAAGGAGTATTTAAATTTGTAGGAAGTTGCTTTGGGATTTTTTCGATTGCATTAGGCGGATTTCTTCTTTTAATTATTTTCGCTCTTTTATTTTCTAGAGAAGCAGTTTTATTCCAAAACGATTTATTATTTGCGTATGTATTAAATGATTCTATCTTTAGCAACACATTAGCAACATGGCTCTTTCTCTTTATTGGTATACCAATTGTTGCAGTTATTCTGTTTGGATTAAGATTAGTTAATAATACCAAAATCCATATGAATTACAAAATAGGAATATTTGTTTTATGGCTAATTTCTTTATTTTTTCTTGGTAGTTCAGTAAAAGATATTTCAAAAGAATTTCAAGAAGAAGCAAAAAACACAATTATTGAAAATATAATTACAGAAAGTGACACTCTCTATTTAAGTATGAATGATGTTGATAGAGTGTTCGATAATGTATTTGACGCAAAAGGATTTAAAGTAAGTCCTTTTGAAGATGAACTAATTGGAATTGGAATGCAGTTAGATATTGTAAAAAGTAAAAATGATAATTTTAATTTAATTAAAGAAGCTACTGCAAGGGGTAAAAATAAGCATCTAGCAAAAGAAATGACAGAAGGAAGTGGTTTTGAATTTACACTAGAAGATGATAATCTGATATTTGATGACTTTTTCACCATCTCTACACAAAAATGGCGCATGCAAGAATTAGATTTAACTTTAGAATTACCTGTTGGTATGGTTGTTTTCTTAGATCATAGTTTAGAGGACTTAATTTACGATATTAAAAATGTTCACAATATGTGGGATTATGATATGCTTGGCCACTATTGGAAAATGGAAAAAGAAGGACTTACTTGTATTAGTTGTGAACTAGAATAATATATTTACAAAATGAAAAATGTTACACTAGGAATACTAACACTTTTATGTCTCAACTTATCAGCACAAGATTATTTTCAGCAAGAAGTTAATTATACTATTGATGTTGAATTAGATGATGAGAATCATACTTTAAAAGGAATGGAATATATTGATTACACCAATAATTCACCAAATGATTT
>LWDU01041014.1_pt1 | contig 31802 bp, 8 predicted proteins | sample 727161 | NCBI WGS metagenome assembly LWDU01 (sample SAMN04566230, study PRJNA314399) | hydrothermal vent metagenome | isolation source: deep sea hydrothermal plume seawater | place: Mexico: Gulf of California, Guaymas Basin | collected 2004-07-11
CGTTACAAAAGGCAGCTTAAATTAATACACATAATGACAGTAGTACACTTATGATTCTGGATTTACTGTCCAAGTGGTGGGGGCCACCTCTGACGCCTGATAGCTTATAATTTACTTTACCCTTGTTGAGGACTTGTTTTATAAAGAATTAACGCTAAGCTTAGTAAATTAAGTTAACCAATGATTTTTTAAAGTTGGCGTAATAAAAAACATGGAAAATCAATTATTTAATAGCATTACGGGGATTGTTCTAAAATGAAAAAATGGCTTATGGTTTTTACACCTATTCTTTTAATATGCATGCCGGTAACAAACTTTGCGAATGAGAATAAGGTGCAATTATCCGATGTTGTACAGTTTACATTGGATCATTCACCTACAATTAAAAACGCTTCTTTTGGAGTTGATGTAACTAAAGGAGCAGCAAGAGCTCAAGGTGGCGCATTTAATATACAAAGCAATGCTTCGTTTGGTTATGCCACTGTCTATAGCCCTGACTCAATAGCTAAATTTGATCAACAGACATTTAGCGCGGGACTTAGCAAACGCTTTCGTTCTGGTGTTGGTACTAGTTTAAGCTACAGTTTGAGCAGATTGGATGGTAGGTTCACAGGTGCAGCCCCCACTTCGAATACGGGGTCAATCGGTTTAGTGATAGAAATTCCTTTATTGAAAGGCGCTTGGGAAGTGTCCGCGGCTGCGGCTGAAAAGGCAGCAATATTGGGTCAAAATGCTGCCGAGTCAGATTTTAGGCAACTTATTAGCGCCACTCTCCTTGGCAGTATTCAAGCCTACTGGAATTATTCAGCGGCTTATCGCATTGAAGATTATCGACATCAAGCTCAAAATCAGGTGGAAAGCTGGATGCAAAATGATGAACTACTAAGTGTTTTTCTTAAAGGTTTTTTAGCTGAGAAAAAATCGAATGTTGTGTCGGCTGTACAACAGGTAGAACAAGCACGGCTGGCCTTGGCTCGTGCAGTTGGAATACCAACAGATAAAGTGGCCTCCATAGGTATTCCCGATATTTCGGCTTTCCCTTCAGAATGGGATGATGTGTTGAATCAGTTTAACTATCCGGGTATTAATACAAAATGGTTAGAATTAGCGGTTCTTAATCGTAATGATATCAAAGCAGCTAACTTTCGAGTACAAGCCAGTGAAACAAATTTGGCTAAAGCAGAACAAGACTTATATCCTTCATTGAATATCAATGGGGGTATAAGTTATGAAGGTGTCAACTCCAATAATGGTTTTGGTAATTTTATTGAAGGCACTCATAAAAATGGGCGAGGCCTCAATAACAATGCCTCATTGAACTTCAGCTATCCAATTGGTAACGATGTTGCAGAAGGAACTCGTAGCATTGCTCATGCTCAAAAGTTAAGTAGTGAAGTGACTTTACATGAAACTATTCGTGGAATAAAAATTTCTGTAGGTCAGTCAATTGCTGCTGTTCATGGGCTATTAAAAACAGTGATTCATGACCGTGAAGCCATGGAATCTTATATTGGTTCTATTAATGATTTGGTTGATACATCGGATTTATCTATCGCCGAAAATGTGACTAATTTAATTGTTTTACATGACAAGCTTGATACTGCGGCTGTTGCATATATTACCGCATTAGCCGAGTTAGGTAACGCTATAGTCCAAGCTCGTTTTCAAACTGGAGTTTTGATAAACAATGACAATAGCATAGCTATTGAAAAAATAGTAACGTTACCGGGTGTTTGACGTCTAAAAATTTGAAAGTAAGTTCAAAAGCTATATTTATCTTGTGCTATTGTGATAGTTGTGGTTAGAATGCTTCTTAGTACAATTAATAGTAAATTTTCAGGGTTGTCAACCTATGTTTCCCATATCATCTCGACAAATTCATATTTGGCGGGAAACCTTGAACGACAAGAAATACCTTGCTTTAGCCTATCGGCATTTGCTCAGTGACGATGAACGAAAACGTGCAGAAAACTTTAAGTTTTCCAGATTGCGTGATTTATACATTGTAAATAAAATCAAACAGCGTTTGATTCTAGCAAGATACTTGGCTATTGAACCAGAAACTATTATTTTTGGTTTTGGGGGTTATGGAAAGCCTTATATATCTTATCCTGTGACGGATATTTCTTATAATGCGTCACATTCAGCGTCAGAAATGATTATTGCTATTTCTCTGGATGGTGAAGTGGGTGTTGATATTGAGATTATTAAACCTTTGTCCGATTTACCGGGTCTAGTGCAAAGTTGCTTTGCGTTTGAAGAACAAGAGTATTGGCTTAAATTGCCAGAAAGGCAGAAATTAGAATGTTTTTATCATTTTTGGACATGTAAAGAAGCTTGGGTTAAAGCAGTTGGCTGTGGAATTGGAATTGGTGTAGATAAATGCGTATTGAATCTTGAGAAAGAGGGGAGCTATAAACGGTTGCCGGAAAACTATGGAAGTTATGAACAGTGGTATTATCAGAAATTATTTTTTGGCTCTAACTTGGCGGGTGTTTTAACTGTAGCGAGTAAGGACTTTAGTTTACTTTGGTATGATTTAGAGGATATTCGATAAGCAGATAATTTCTTAATAAAACAATAAAGATATTTTGATAATTGAATCGTTAGAGACTGATACCTTGTGCCTATTTATTCAGAGTTCTGAACGAATAATAAATGAATTATACACAGAGCTACTGCCAAACATCATTTAAAAGAAAAAAGGGGGTGGTTTTGTCACCAGTTTTTATAGTTATATCGTTTATACTGTGTAGTGCATGTATTGCGTACTTTGGCCGAAAAAGAAAAATGGGTTTTTGGGGTTACTTTTTCGCTTCTATAGTGTTAACCCCTATAATTGGATTGCTATTGGTTCTTGTATCCAGTGAGAAGAAGAATGAGTATTAGTTAGTAATCCTAAAAGTACAGTGTTTAGTTCGATGACAGGTATGTCATTTCATTGTACTTAAATTTAGTTTGTATCAATTCAGCGTAATGAGAGGGTAAGGTTTTGATTTATTAGGAAGCATTAATTATGTTTCTTTAAGTTCCCTGAAGCATTTTGATTCAGTAGCCGGATAAGTCAACATCTTTTACCTTTAGTGATTTTGCGCTGAATAGTTACTTTTTTACAATCTTTTGGAGTTTATTACATGAGCGAAGCTATCACCGCTGATTCTACGGATTTTGAAGAATCTCAAACATCATCAAAAATTGATGATGCTAATAAAATTGTCAGGAAATATGTTATGGCGACTGTTGTACCATCCGTCATTCCATTACCCCTGGTTGATATAGCATTAATTTCAGGCATACAAATGAAAATGATTCATAGCCTGTGTAATTTGTATGGTGTTAAGTTTTTTAAAGATATTGGAAAAGAAACCACTGCAACATTGATTGGTAGTGTAACGCCAGTAGCCTTGACTCCTATAGCTATGAGTCTTATACAGGTTATTCCTGTTATTGGTCAGGCATCTGGTACCATAGGTTTGCTTACATTAAGTAGTGCTTCAACCTATGCAGTTGGTAAAGTGTTTACCCAGCATTTTGAAACGGGTGGAACCTTATTGACTTTTAACGCTGAAAAAGTCAAATCTTATTATGCTGAAGAATTTGAAAAGGGTAAAGAGGCTGTGGATGATATTAAACCTGGAAAATCAGATACTAAAGCTTCGACGAATAAAAAGTAGTGCTATCTACCTAGTAGATATAGGGTACAAGGTATTGATTCCCAGTATGCGTAAATACGCTGCTGTTAGCTTTCTGAAACATCCTGTTTCAGAAAGCCAATATCTAAACCTTGCAACCTGAGACAGATTATTCTACTGAGTTGAAAGCCTTCAACAGCTAGAGGTATAAGCTGTTAAGCTTCTATGACAGGTGTTATTATTTTTTGGATAATGGCTGCATTCTTTTGTAAGAAAGGTTCAATAAGAAGCTGGTTATGATTTCCCTTGGCTTTATAGCGTTTAAACTCATGACAAGTTGCACTTTTCCAATCACTTACGCTCATTATAGTACGCTTTTTTGATCCTGGTTTTTGTGTCAAAAGCGGTTTTATTTCAGCGTTGTCGCTATAATAAAAATCTTCTTCATCCTCTCCCGTCAAAACGTGGATATTGGCGTTTACCCGATGAGTATCCAATGTCTTTGCTATATAGTGATAATATCGCCGGATAATTCTGGCTGATTTATCGCGCAATACGGCATTATGTAAATAAGCTTGCATACTTTCATGACGGATAAACTGATCTATGGTTTCTTGGACTATATGTTTGGGAAAACTCAGAGACTCCATGAGTCGAGCAGAATCAATCATAATAATATCCAATACTTTTTTGTTGCGTTGTTCTAGTTCATAGGCAACATGATAGGCTAGATTTCCACCTGCAGAATAACCTAATAGACGGTAGGGGCCATTCGGTTCAGTAGCAATGACTAAATCTGCGTAGTCCTTGATTAGCTTGTTGCTTTCTATGAAATTAAAACTATAAAAACTATAGTGTTTGAAATAACTGGAAAATTGGCTAAACCCTATCGCATCACCGGTTACTGGTGGAAATGCGAAAAGTTTAGGAGCATCTGTTACACCATTGAGCAAAAGTAACGGTGTATCGGCATGTTCAATATTAAATTTGGTGTGGTCTAAAATGAGTTCTGCTAGTTGTCGAATTGTCGGTGCTTTAAACAATGCAGCCAGTGGCAGATCAACTTCTAGTTGATCACGGATAGATGCAGCTAGGCTGGTCACCTTCATACTGTGCCCGCCCAGTTCGAAAAAATTATCGTCGATACTAATCGGTGTAACATCCAATAGGTCTTGCCATATCGTTTGAAGCGCATGTTCAGTTTCATTAGTTGGAGTAATGAACAATCTGGACGCTGCATTGTGACTTATGGAGGGTGATGGTAATGCACTTTTATCTATTTTACCGTTAACAGTGAGAGGTAATGCTGGCAAAGGAATAATATGTGCCGGTAACATATATTCAGGTAAACGTTCTTTAAGGTAGATAAGCAATGCATCATAATCGACAACTTCCGACACAATAACGTAAGCCAGCAAAACCGGATTGGCATTACTTAATTCCCGAGAAATGACTACTGCTGATTGAACCTCAGCGTAACTAAGTAGAGCACACTCTATTTCCCCGGGTTCTATACGAAACCCCCTAATTTTTATTTGCTCGTCAAGTCGGCCTAGGAATTCTAGCTCGCCATTTTGTTGCCAGCGACCTAAGTCACCGCTGCAATATAAACGTTGCCCAGGATCAAAAGGGTTATCGATGAATTTTTTCAGGCTTAGTTCGCTATCTTGCCAATAACCTCTGGCTAAACCTATGCCGGCAATACAAATTTCACCAGGTACTCCGGTTGGCACCAGTTGTCTTTGATTATCGGTAATGTATATTCGGGTATTGTCTATAGGTTTGCCGATAGTTGGGATAACATTAGTATTTACGAGGATTGAACTGGCAAGTACAGTGCATTCAGTTGGACCGTAATTATTGATAACCGTCAAACCGTTAGTCGTTAGTTTTTTTAGGGTGTCACCACCACTAAAAATATTTATATTGTGGTTTAATCGTCCTCGCTGGATTTGGCAAATTTGCTGACACATCAATGGAGGGACAAAAATATGACTAATCACCTGTTGCTGAAGAAAGTCGACCAGTTGTTCGGCATCTAATCGCAAGTCGTCGTTAAGAGGATACAGACATGCTCCAGACAGCAAGTAAGGAAACGTTTCCCAAATTGATGCATCAAAGCCGATACTAGCGAACAGGGTCGCTCGGCTATTGGCGGTGACTTGAAAACTTCGTTGATGCCAGTTGACCATGTTAATGCAAGATCGATGCTCAATCATTACACCTTTGGGTTGACCGCTGGAACCCGAGGTATAAATAATGTAAGCCAGATTTTCAGAACTAATGAATTCATCGATCGGGTCTGTGCTGAAATTATCGGCATGATAGTTAGCAAATCCCAATGATGCATCTGCACTATCTAAAGCAATAACAGTATTAAGCTGTTGATAAGATATAGCTAATAAATTTAGTTGTTTAGCTTTTGATGATTCGCTAATCAGGAAGCGTGTGTTGGTGTTGTTTAGAATAAATTCAATGCGGGTGTTGGGCATGCGCTGATCAATAGGCAAATAACATGCGCCTGCTTTAAGAATAGCAAGCATGGCAATCAGCCACTGCGAGGAGGGTTGCAACATTACCGCCACGGGTTGCTCAACTAAAACCCCATTCGCTATTAAAAAACGGGCGAGTTGATTTGATCGTTGATCCAGTTCTCGATAATTGAGTGTGGTACCGAAATCATGTAATACCAATGCATTCGGGGTTTTTTCGGCCTGTTGCTTAAACAGTGCATGCAAGGTAATGTTGTCTGAAAAAACTCGGTCAGTTTGGTTATATGACTCTAAACGGGTCAGCAATTCGGTTTTTTCCGTGTCGTCTTCCAACAAGTTGAAATCGCTTAGTTTCATGAGTTTAATAAACTAGTAGTGAATCGTTTAAATAAGGTAAGCATGTGTTCTATGGTTGCCGGTAAAAATAGACTTGCATCATATTCAAGATCAAGCTGTAGATGATCGCCGAAATCAGATGCGAATAAAGTCAAATCGAATTTAGCAAATTTAAAGGCAATGTCCATAGCTTGAAAATCATCCAGCTCAGAGCTGTTGTTTTCAGCATCAGGTGCTTGCTCAATATCAATATGCACATCGTGATAATTTTGAAACGAGTAAACTACATTCACTAATGGCTGGCGGTTATTAACTCGGTCAGGATTGAGTTTTTGAATCATTAAATCAAAGGGGTAATCTTGGTGCTCGAAAGCAACTTCAACCTGATCTGTAACCTGGCGCAACAAATCGTCAAATTCCATATCTGCTGAACATTGCGATCTGATGGGCAGAATATTGATAAAAAAACCGATCAGGTTTTCCAGTTCTGGGTGGTTTCGGTTGGCAATGCTAATACCGATGCAAAAATCAGGCTGTCTAAGCAACTGAAACAATAACAGCTTAAATAATGCTAACAGTATGTTGGATACAGTGGTCTGTTTTTCTAAGGCCAGATTGCGTAATTTTTGGGTAAATTCCTTATCCAGTTTGATAGAAACTCTGTCACCTCGAAAATTTCGATCTTCCGTCTCCGGAAAATCGTACTGTAATTTTAGTCGAGGAGGCATGTTTTTCAAAACCTGCAACCAATAATGTTGTTCCTTTTTAAAGCCTTTCGTTTGCTGCCACACCACATAATCTTTGTATTGAATGGACAAAGGGCTAAGTGGGTTTTTACGGTTATCTTGAAAGGCAGTATAGAGCGCAATCAATTCCCGATATAACACATTTTCCGACCAGCCATCGCCGATAATATGATGCATATTAAGCAAGAAAACATAATTATCGGAAGCAATCGTAATCAGTTTTGCTCGGAGCAATGGAGGGCTTTGTAGATCAAACGGTATTTGTGTTTCTTCTGTTATCAGTTGTTGTAATGCTTGCTCGGTGTTGTCAGTAGCATGCAAAACTATTTCTGATACTGAAAATTTAAAGGCGGAATGAATTTTTTGTTTCGCATCACCCTGGTATTCTACAAAACCAGTACGCAGCATTTCATGTCTCGCTATTAACGCGGTAAATGCTCGATTAAGTATGGTCAAATCCGGTTTTATTTTAACCGAAAATGCGGCAGGCATATTATAAGCAATACCGCCGTTATCGCTAAGCCGATGTAATAAGAAAAGTCGTTCCTGGGCATGAGAAAGTGGATAATAAGCCTGCTCTGGCGCAGCCGTAATGGGAGAAAATTGAGAGGATTCCCCATCATTTAGCTGTAAGGCTTGTTCTGCAATAGTTGGCGCATTGAACAGCATTCTAAGTTCTAGTTTTACATTGAACTGTTGGTGGATACGCGACATTAATTGCATGGCCTTTAAGCTGTGACCTCCTAGTTCGAAGAAATTATCGAAAATGCCAATATTATTAATTTGCAGAATGTTTTGCCAAAGTACAGTCAATTGCGATTCAATGGAATTACGAGGGCTTACAAAATTATGCGCTAAGGCCAAGTTGTCACTTTCAGGCTCAGGCAGTGCTTTTTTGTCAATTTTTCCATGAGTTGTGAGCGGCAAGGTTTTAAGCGGGACAAAAAACTGAGGTAACATGTATTCGGGTAATCGCAGCAGTAAATAGTCACGTAATTCATGGTTTTTGCAAGTTTTTGAGGTCACCAAATAAGCGATTAATTGCTGTGTGTGTTCTAAATTTGATTTAACTAGCACCACGACCTTATCCACTAAAGGGTGGCTTAACAATTGTTTTTCGATTTCGGCCAGCTCGACTCTGAAACCCCGGATTTTAACTTGGTTATCAGTTCGCTGTTTGAATTCGACATTACCATCCGGTAACCAGCGAACCATATCCCCCGTTTTATATAAACGTTGTTTAGTTAAAGTAGGATGTTGCACAAAGCGTTCCGCTGTTAATGCATCGAGCTTAACATAGCCTCGAGCAACACCAGAACCACCAATATATAACTCACCAAATACACCGATAGGTACTAATTGATATTCGGCATCAAAAATATAGTATTGGGTATTGGCTAATGGCTTGCCGATGGGGGTGCTAGGGCTCTGTAGATAAGTCGGAAGCTGGCCTTCAAAAAAACTAGAGTCTATGGTTGCTTCGGTCAGTCCGTAGCTATTGATAAGGCGTAATTGATTACCAAAGGAAGAAGATAAACGCTGAAAATCGTGTACCGTCAAAACATCTGAGCCGATAATGAGTAAATTAAGAAAATCGACTGCTAATTTGTGCTCAGAAATATGGTCCATCAAAGGTACTAATAAACCCGGCGTCGATTCAAGGATATTGATTCGGTATTGACTGAGTAGTGAGTAGAGAGCTTGCGGATCTAGCATCGAATCAAACGGACAAATGACTAAGTGGCCACCATGACATAAGGCACGAATCAAATCACCGGCGAATACATCAAATGATACGTTGGCCATTTGCAATAGACGAATTTCGAAGCTGGATAATTGATAAGCATGACGCCAGGCAAATGCTACATGCATTAAATTACCATGTTCTACCATGACGCCTTTCGGTTGGCCCGTCGAACCCGAGGTGTATATTACATAAGCCAATTGCCTGGCTTGTGCTTGCAATGGCGGATTGATAGCTGGATAGCTATTAAAATCTCCATCTAGGTCGAGTAGGGTAACTGTATTGGGGAAAGTCGGCGCGCGACGCTTCTGACACAAAATTAAAGAAATATTGGCATCATCCAGCATATAGTACAAACGTTGATGCGGAAGAATAGGATCCAGAGGCACATATGCAGCGCCACTTTTGAGGATAGCCCAAACCGCAATTATCATGTCTAGCGAACGCTCGATACATAGCCCGACCCGTTGCTCAGGGCTTACACCTGTATTAATTAAATAATGGGCAATTTGATTTGCCTGTGAATTGAGCTGCTGGTAGCTCAAACTCTGCCCTGCAAAGCTGACAGCAATGTGACCGGGGCGGCAAGATACCTGTTGTTCAAATAATGCTACGATAGTCTGATCGTTACAATAACTTAAAGAAGTATGGTTAAAGTTATCTAATAATTGCAATTCAGCTTTTGTTAAAATCTTGGCTTGAGTCAGAGCTTGATCGGGCGAATTGATTAAATCGTCTAGCAAGGTTAAAAAATGTTGTTGTGTTTGCTTAATTTGTTGCTGACTATAAACTTGTGCATTGAAACTAAAGACCATGCTAAGGCATTCGCCGGGAATCACTGTAATGTCAAAATCGTAGTGAGTGCGGTCATGTACCTGAACATCATCTATACTCCAATCGACAGCCGAGTTCTTTTGCTGTTGTTCGGCAACCTTGCTTAAAGGGTAGTTTTCAAAAATCATCAGGTGATCGAACAAAGCGATGTCAGACAGGTTTTGAATTTCTGTCAGCGGCAAGTAATGATAAGACTCACTCGTTAATGCCGTGGTCTGTAGCTGCTGCAATAAGTCAATAAAAGATTGTTGCTGGTCATAACAAATACGCACGGGTATCACGTTGATAAACAGCCCCAATATTTGTTCGGCTCCGGTTAATGTTGGCGGTCGGCCAGATACAATAGCACCGAAAACAACATCACGAGTGTTATTATAACGACTTAATAATATACCCCAAACACATTGAATTAAGGTGTTCAAAGTAACGCCTAAACGATTACAAAGCAATGTAATGGCTTTCGTATTGGCTAATTCAAAATAACAATCGCTGTGCTCTATAGCGTGTTCAGGATCAGCTGTTTTCAATTTTGGTAGTGTTGCCAGTTGCTCATAATTGCTTAGATATTGCTGCCAGAAATCAAGTGCCTGCTGCGGGTTTTGAGCATTAAGCCAAACGATATAATTCGCATAATCAGTAGACGGTAATGGGGGTAGTTTTAACTGCTGAAGCAATGCTGTATAGATAGCTATCAAGTCTTTGTAGATTATTCCTAAGCACCAGCCATCGAGAATAATATGGTGATAACTCCAGATAATTTGAGAGTGTGTTGCCGTTAATTGCAATATGCTGACGCGCATTAACGAGTGATGGCCTAAATCAAAGCCTTGCTGAAAATCCTGGGATATAACATCATCACAGCGTGATTTTTGCTGTTCTGGTGTCAATGCTGTCAAATCAAAGTATTGTAGGAAAGGTGCGTGTTTTTTGAACACAATTTGTAAGGGTTGCTGTAGCTGATCATGAACAAAGGCTGTGCGTAAAATGGCATGGCGTTGACATAATTGATGCCAACTTTGGCTGAATATTTGCTGATTCAAATCCCCGTTTAACTGATACCGCGTCTGGATCATATAACTGTTATCTTGGCGTTGATACAATGATTCAAACAGTAAGCCTTGTTGCATGGGTGACAATGGATAGATGTCGTCTATATCCTCAGCATTAAGTTGTTCATGACTGAGAAATTCGCAATAAGATGCCAGTGTGAATGGCACTAAACTAAAATCAGCCGGTGTTTTTTCTGATAAGCTATGTGCCTTGCAATGACTGATGATATCTATTAATGCGTGCTGGATATTTTCGGTAACGTTAAAAATGGTTTCAGCTTGATGCAACCCGGGATTGAAATACACGGTTAACTGAAATTGATCTTGCACTATCATGGCGCTGATATCCAGCGCATGTTGTCGGGGAAAAGCTTGATGAATGGCTTGGCCAGAGGGTTCATCAGCAAAGTGCAACAGATTATCGATGGATTCGGACTGTTCAAATTGCCCCAGATAATTAAAACTGAGAGCCGGTTCATAATCTAAGGTTTGTAATTCAGGCATCTTGCCGAGATATTTTAACAATCCGTAACCCATACCCTTATTTGGCACAGCTCTTAATGCTTCCTTGATTTGTTTAATGTGGTCGCCAATATTATCCCCATCCAGATTTAAAATAAAAGGAAAGAGACTGGTAAACCAGCCAACGGTGCGACTTACATCCAGCGCTTGTTGCAATGGCTCACGACCATGTCCTTCTAAGGTAATCAAGCTACTTCCACCATGCCATTGCTGTAATGCAGTTGCTAATGCTGTTAGCAATAGATCGTTGATTTCGGTATGGTAGGTGTGATGCGTCTGGGTCAATAGCGCTTCAGTTTGTTCTTTGGATAAGCTGAACGATTGACTTTCGATATCGTTAAAGCAATTATTTGGGTAATGGCTATCCTGCGGTAGCGGTCTTGTATGTTCCGCTAGACGGATTTGTTCAAGCCAATAAGGCGTTTCCTGTTGTAGGTTTTTACTATTGCTATAATCATTGATCGCTAAGGCCCAGTCTTTAAATGACAGCGTTTTCGTAGCCAATTTTACCGGCTTGCCTGATAGAGTCTGCTGATATGCCAGTTCTAAATCTTCAAGAAAAATACGCCAAGAAATACCATCGACCACCAAATGATGAATAACTAATAATAAACGATCATCTTGAGGTAATTGGTAAAGTACAGTTTTCAGCAAAGGACCCTGGTCTAGTTCGAAACTTGAATGGGTTTTATTTGCATGTTGAAGCATTACAGTTTCGGCCTCAGCACTCGACGTTAAATTAACGGATTCGATAGAGATTGGGTAATTAAGTCCCGCATTGTTTTGAATGATTTCACTGTCATCCGTAAAGGTCATTCTTAAGGCATCATGATGCGTTTGTAATGCTAACAGGGTTTGCTTTAAGGCGGCAATATCTATGCGGCTAATCGATTTTAATAAGACTGCCTGATTGAAATGCGCTTTACTCTCTGCATTTTCAGCTTGCTGAAAAAACCAATGCTGTATGGCAGTTAGAGGAATTGTGCCTTTTACCAGTGATTGATCCTGCTGAATCAGGTCATTAAGTGAAATGTGTGGCGCTAGGGCGGTAACGGTTGGGTGTGTAAATAAATCAGCGACAGTCATTTGCCAGCCTTGTGCAATGAGGCGGCTGCTGATTTGAATCGCTTTAATTGAATCACCGCCATTTTCAAAAAAATGATCACTTATACCCAGTCTTTCGCGATTTAATACAGTCCGCCAGATTGTCAGTAAAACTGTTTCGGCTTCATTTCTGGGTGCGATGATTTCGGCGGTATTGCTGGAATTTGCAAGAAGGGAAGGTAATGCTCGGGTGTCAACTTTGCCATTAATTGTTAACGGCAAGTTATCCAGTTTAACCAACTGTGCCGGAATCATGTGAGCAGGCAGACTGCGCCTTAGGAACGTTGTCAATTCATTGGTTTCAAGGCTAGCAGATCCGACCACATAAGCAGCAAGTTCTTGAGTACCTACCGTGTTCATGAAAGCAATGACTACCGCTTGTTGAACTTCAGCGTGTAACATTAAATTGGTTTCAATTTCGCCTAGCTCAATTCTAAAACCACGCACTTTGACCTGATTGTCATTACGGCCAATAAATTCAATGGCACCATCGTCTCGCCAACGGGCTAAATCACCGGTGCGATATAAGGTATCACTTTTGTCAAATGGATTAGATACAAATTTTTCAGCTGTTAAATCGGGTTGGTTTAGATAGCCTTTGGCTACACCATCTCCCCCTGTATAAAGTTCACCGGGTATACCAATGGGAACCAACTGAGAAGATGGGTCTAATATAAAAATGCGAGTATTAGCGATAGGAGAACCAATGGGTATTTCGTTCTGATAATCCGATTCGATGTGATAACAGGCGGTAAAGGTGGTGTTTTCTGTCGGACCATAGCCGTTAATTACGGATATTTGAGGATGCTCGCGTCTTACTTTATTTATGTGTGGAGCCGACAGCTTTTCACCGCCCACTAGTATGGTTTTCAGGTTGCCGAAAATAGAGCAGTCTACATCGACCCACTGATTAAATAAGCTGGCTGTCAGCCACAGGATAGTAATATCAGCATCCTCGATAAGCTGTTTGGTTTCTGCTAAATCAAGTAAGGTCTCTTTATTGCTTAGATAAATGCTAGCACCGTTTAATAGTGCTCCCCATATTTCAAAGGTAGAGGCGTCGAATGCGAGAGAACCGGTTTGTAATATACAGTCGCATGATTCGATGGTGATGTAATTGGTGTTTAATACCAGACGAGAAATGGATTTCTGTCTGATCATAACACCTTTAGGTTGTCCACTCGATCCGGAAGTGTAAATGACATAAGCTAGACTCTCACCATTACCAATAACTTCAGGGTTTTGATCAATTGTTGTCAGCAGATCATGATTGATGATGAATTGCTGTGGTTCATGTTCACCATCCTGGGCAATAATTTTCTGGCTATGCCGCTTATCTGAAATTATTACACGACATGCGGTATCTTGGATGATAAAGTCAATACGTTTTTGAGGATAATCTGGGTCTATTGGCACATAAGCAGCACCTGCTTTAAGTATGCCTAAAAGTGCGATGATAGTGAGTTCTGAACGCTCTAAATAAACCCCTATGCAGTCCCCATGGCAGACTGAATACTGGTGCTTTAACTGATCGGCAATACCATTGGCGTACTGATTCAATTGTTGATAAGTCAGGAATTTGTCGTCAAAAATTACGGCTAAATCATCAGGCGATTGAGCGGCTTGTTGGGCAAACAATGCGGCAATGCCTAGGGTTTTAGGATAGTCTCTTTGTGTTTGATTAAAACCTGTCAGTAGTTGATCCCGTTGATGGTCAGGCAACATAGGCAGAGTTTCAATCGCCATCTTAGCATCTAATAAAATGCTTTGTAATAGCGTTTGAAAATGTTCTAACAGGCGTTCCATACGCGCTGAACTAAATAAATCTGTATTGTATTCTATGCCAACTAAGCAGCCACGGTTTTGAGCTTCGGTAAAGGCAAAGGTTAAGTCGAATTTGCTGGTTTTATTTTGATAGTAGAATTCACTCATACTGAGCTTATCCAGTTTTGGCCAATTATTCTCGGTGGCTTGTAGCATTGTAACCGCTACATCGAACAAGGGGTTGCGGCTCATTTCCCGAGGCAGTGCGAGTTCCTCAATGATACTATCGAATGGATAGTCCTGGTGTTCAAAAGCATCGTTGACTGTTTGTTTAACGTTATCTAAGACAGTGACAAAACAATCGTTAGCTTGCAGAGTATCACGCAAAGCCAGCATGTTGACAAAAAAACCTATTTGCTCGTGGGTATCAGGATGGTTGCGTCCAGCTATTGTTGAGCCAACAATAATATCGGATTGACGACTATAGCGAAATAGTAAAATTTTAACCAGCGCCAATAAACCCATAAATAAACTGGCACCCTGGTTTTGGCACAAGCTGCGAAAATTATGGGTTTCATCCAATGTTAAAACAAATCCTAAGCTTTCACCTTTGAAGCTTTGTATAGCCGGTCTGGAATAATCGCTTGGCAATTCTAGTACAGGAATCACACCGCCAAGTTTATTCTGCCAATATTTCCTGGATGGATGGATTTTCTTATCACTCAGTTTATTATTCAACCAGAAAGCATAGTCCTTATAGTGAATCCGCAAAGGCGCTAATGTTCCGCCATGATAAGTTGTTATCAACTCTTTAAAAAAAATATCAAGTGACCAGCCATCGCTGATAATATGATGCAGGTTCAGTACAAATACATAACGCTCTGCAGATAATAGATACAATTTACAACGCAATAAGGCGTGTTCAGTTAGCTTGAATGCAATTGATGCATCATCATTAATAGAGTCCTGTGCTGTTTGCTCCGGATAGGCTTCAGAGCTTAAGTCAACAATTTCTATAGCACACTGCTGATCACTATGGATTACTTGCTTTGCTACACCATCGACTTCGACAAAATAGGTGTGTAATGATTGGTGCCGCATTATCAACATTTTGAAGGCTTGTTGTAATGCTGGGATATTAATTGTTCCCTCTAACAACGTTGCACTAACCATATTATAAGCAGCCATGTCTACGCCTATCTTATCCAAGATCCATAAACGATTTTGGCTAGGTGACAAAGGGTAGTGTTTAGCTTTAGCTGAAACCGGAATAGGCGTAACGCTGCTCGGCTTTGCTACTTTGAAAAGTAATGCTAATTCGGCAATAGTCGGGTTTTGAAATAACTGCCTAAGACTGATTTTAACCGCCATTTTTAGCTGCAATTGGGCTATAATCTGGGTGGCCAATAAACTATGCCCACCCAGTTCGAAAAAGTTATCGGTGACACTGATAGTATCCTTGGCTAATATATCGGACCAGATAGCAGCAATTTGTTGTTCAGCTTCAGTTTGCGGTGAAATACCTTGCGGATCTTTGTTTTGAAAATATTGAGTAATATGTTGTTGCAGGGCTTTTCGGTCAACCTTGCCATTAACGGTTAATGGCAGTGCTTTAAGTGGGATATAGCTTGATGGCAGCATAAACTCAGGGCAGAAGCCTTTAAGATAAGCACGTATTTGTGTCGCATCACAATGTTGTCCATCCTTGACAACAATAAAAGCAAAAAGCTGTTGTCCGGTTTTGTCATGGTCAAAAACAATGACTTCTGATTCCTTAATAGCTTTAAATTGATTCAAGTGGCTGGCAATTTCTCCGAGTTCAATCCTAAAGCCACGGAGTTTTACTTGCTCATCAATGCGACCTTTATAATATATGCTTCCATCGCTACCCCATTTCGCTAAATCGCCAGTTTTATAAATCCGTTGAGACTCGCTAAAAAGTTCGACTTCAATAAATTTGGTAGCAGTCAATTCTGCTCGGTTTAAATAAGCTCTTGCCAAGCCAGCACCGCTAATACACAGTTCACCGACAATACCTATCGGGACAGGCTGATTATTGCCATCAAGAATATGGATGTTGGCGTTAATGAGCGGCTGTCCAATAGAGGGGGTGGTCGTAGCATTCGGAAGGCAAACCATTAAGCTGGAACATACAGTGGCTTCAGTGGGGCCGTATGCATTGATAAACAGCCGATTTACTGCCCAAGTGTTAACTAACTCGATATCACAAGCTTCTCCGCCAACAATTAAGGTGGTGAGCTTTGTTAATGGCTTATAAGGTAATACTTTTAAAAAAGAAGGGGGCAATAAAACATGACTGATGGACTGTTGTTCAAGTAGATCAATGAACTCTGAATTAGGCAGGAAGGGTTGATCAGTGCCTAGTTGTAAACAAGCACCACAGCTGAGTGTGGGTGCTATTTCTAACACTGAGGCATCAAAACTTAATGATGAGAATTGTAGAAAACGGCTTTGTGCTGTGATGACAAAAGCTTTGATCAATGCGGTGATGAGGTTGGATAATGAGTGGTGTTCAATCAATACCCCTTTGGGCTGGCCGGTGGAGCCAGAAGTATAGATCACATAAGCTAACTGCTCAGGATTGATAAACAAAGACGGATTATGTTGAGGCTGTTTTGCAATTTCTGGCCAATCACTGTCCAGACAGATTACATTATCTTGTTGTTGTAACAGGGAATGGCGTATTGGTGACAGGGATACTATCAAGGCCGCCTCACTATCGGCTAACATGAAATGTAGACGTTTCTTTGGGTAGTTAGGATCCAGTGGCAAATAAGCGGCTCCCGCCTTGAGTATGCCGAGAATTCCAACAATAGCATCTGCCGAAGGCTTCAGGCAAAGGCCAATCAAACTTCCTGCACTGAGCTGTTGGGCTATCAGTGCATGAGCTAGTTGATTCGCTTTTTTGTTGAGTTCGCTGTAGGTTAAAGTTTGGTCTTCAAAGATGAGTGCCGGTGCATTTGGTGTTGTTATTGTTTGTTGTTCGAATAATTCAATGAATGTTGCATCAACTAGCGTTTGTTTGGTTTGATTCCAAGCCAATAGTTGCTGTTTTTCTTTTTCTGGCAATAGATCAATTTGACCGACCGGTTTTTCTGGCATCTTTATGACTGCATCAAACAGATTATAAAAGTGTTCGCTCATGCGCTGGATGGTACTGACTGCAAATAAATCAGTGCGATAGTTGATACCAATTAATAAGCGGTCTTCCAAATTAATAAAATCGAAGGTTAAATCGTATTTGGCGATAGCCGAAGCTTGTTCAAATTCGGAAAGTTCTAATTCACCAAAGCGCAAAATCTCAGTAACACTATTTTGCATAGATATAACGACATCGAACAAAGGAGAGCGACTCAGGTCACGGTTAGAATCAAATTCGCTAACCAGTTTGTCAAATGGAATGTGTTGATGTTCGTAGGCTTCTTCGACAGTTTGCTTGACTTGTTTTAATAAGGTACTAAAACAGGCTGTGCTATCAATCTGGTCTCGCAACATTAGCATATTTACGTAAAAGCCAATTTGATTTTCCAGATCAGGATGGTCGCGTCCAGAAACAGGACTTCCCACACTAATATCGGTTTCACCGCTGTATCGATGTAACAGTATTTTGACCAGAGTGGTTAAAGCCATAAACAGACTGGCATTATATTTTTGTGCAAGCTGTTTGAACGGATTTAACAAATCTTGTTTGATGACAAAAGTAAAAGTATTACCGTCAAAAGCCATGATTGGAGGCCGCGAAAAATCCACAGGGAGTTCTAGTACAGTAAGCTCACCGCCTATCTTTTTTCGCCAATAGGCGTAGTGTTGTTGCATAGATTCGCTACGCAGCTGCGCATTTTGCCAAGCAGCATAATCTTTATATTGTAGTGTTAAAGGCGTTAGCGGATGCTGTTGGTACAATGAGGTCAAGTCCTTGAGCATAACATCCAGTGACCACTGGTCGCAGACAATATGATGAATGCTAAACAAAAAAACGTGTTTGTGAGAGGATAGTTTGACTAAGGTACTGCGTTGCAGAGGCCCTTGTGTCAGGTCAAATAATTGTTCAGCATCCTTTGCAGTTAGTTGCTGAAGTTGGGATTCAGCATTATCTGCATTACTTAAATCCACTACCGTTAATTTGAATGAGCTATCAGCCTGAATAATTTGTCGGGGTTTGCCGCCATTATCCTGAAACACAGTGCGAAGGGATTCATGGCGCTGAATCAACTGCGATAGGGCTTGTTCGAAACGAATTTCATCTAATAGCCCAGTCAGTTGCACTGCTCCGGGTATGGTGTAAACTGATGAACGATTATTGAGCTGTTCTAGCAGCCATAAGCGTTTTTGTGAATGCGAAAGTGGGTAACTGTTAATACTTTTTGCTTGTTTAAAAAAACCGCGATCACGCAAAATTTGCATTGCTTCTGCATCGCCTTGTTTTGCGCGCCGTTTAAGTTCCGCTAATTCGTTCATTCGTTCGTTCGTTTATTAATCAATCATCATCTGCTGCTAACAAAGCCCACTCATCAGCACTTAAGGCAGTTATTTCTGTATGGTTTGTTGTTGATCGGGTTGAGGCCAATACAGCTAATTGTGCAATGCTGGGGTTTTGAAAGATTTCAGCTAATTTGAATTGCAGGCCTTGTTCACGCATTAAAGTTGAGATTAATCGGGTCGCTTTCAGACTATGGCCACCGAGCTCAAAGAAATTATCGTGTACACCAATTTTTTCGATAGCTAGTATATTTTGCCAGGCCGATGCAATTTTTTGTTCTAGTTCCGTACGTGGAGCCAGGTAGTAATTAATTAGTTCCGGTCTTTGTACATTAGGATGTGGTAAAGCATTGCGGTCTATTTTACCGTTCGGGGTTAATGGAAATTCAGTGACTGCGATATATGCTTCGGGCAACATATAAGTGGGCAGCCTGCTACTCAGGTATTCGCGCAATTCACTAACGGTGACAGTTAATCCAGAGTTGACGGTGTAATAAGCCAGAAGCTGCGTACTGTCATTGTCATTATGTAATTTTGCAATAGCAACTGCTAGGGTAGGGTGAGTGCTCAGTGCAACTTCTATTTCCCCAAGCTCAATTCGAAAACCACGCAGTTTTATTTGTTGATCAATTCGCCCCAGATATTCAATAATGCCATCTTCGTTAAACCTGGCCAAATCGCCGCTACGGTAAATCAGACCATTAGCTTTGAATGGATTCGTAATAAACTTTTCTGAGCTTAGCTCCGGTTGTTGCCAATAACCAGGAGATAAGCCTTCTCCACCAATATACAGTTCTCCGGCAACGCCAATAGGAACGGGTTGCAAGGCACTGTTTAAAATATATATAAGCGTGTTGGCTATCGGGCGTCCAACCGCTGTATTGTCAAGCTGTAAATCACTAGAAGGTAGGCGATAAGCGCTGGACCAGACGGTGGTTTCGGTAGGGCCATAAAGGTTCCAGACTTCTTTGGCTTTACTCTTTAATTGTTTAGCTAAAGGCATGGGCAATACTTCACCACCGCATAGTATCTTAAGTTGGCTACTGCCTTGCCAGTCGGTCGCCAAAAGTAAACGCCAAGTTGTTGGGGTTGCTTGCATGATGCTGATACCCTGGTCTGTTATGGCTTTTGCAATAGCGATACCATCGCCAGCTTGTTCCTGGCTAAGGATAACGACTTCTGCACCGCAAAGTAAGGGGCAGAATATTTCCAGTGCGGCGATGTCGAAAGATAAGGTCGTCACTGCCAAAAGCTTATCTTTTTCACTAAGATGAAACAAGCTTTGCATGGCGCTAACAAAGTTAATCAGGTTGTGATGTGTTATGGCTACGCCTTTTGGTATTCCAGTTGAGCCAGAAGTGTAAATTATATAAGCCAGACTATCTGTTCTGGGCATGCTCATAGGTTCGAAGATATCGTCTATGGCTGAAATGGGTTGATCCAGGTATATTCTTGGCAAAGATCGGTTCAATAGCCAGGCGTCAGTCAGAGGATCAAGCTGGGTTTGTGTTAATACCGCTTTGATTTGTGTATCATCTACCATGTGATTCAATCGTTGCGGCGGGTAGGTTGGATCTAATGGCACATAAGCCGCTCCTGATTTAAGTACCGCCAATAAGGCAAGTGGTATTTTTTCGGAGCGCTCTATGCAAACAGCAACACGGTCGCCGATATTCACTCCAGAAACAGCTAGCTGTTTGGCTAATGCATTGCTGAGTTGATCGAGTTGCTGATAAGTCAATGTGTTTCCATTGAAAGATACCGCAGTAGCATAAGGTGTTGCTTTAGCCTGGGTAATAAAAAGATCAATCAGGGTTTGCTTGGGGGGAATTTTAGCAGCAGTCGAATTAAAGTCGGTTAAAAGGCGTTTACGTTCTAACTCACTCAGTATATTAAGGGTGATGATGGATTGCTCTGGATTGGCTAACACACTTTGCATTAATTGATTAAAATGTTCTGCCATACGCTCAATTCGCGTTTGTTTGAAGAGATCACAGTTGTATTCGATGCTGAAATGCAGGTTTTTTTTGTCATCGTGAAAATGCCAGGTGATATCCAACTTACTGGTTTGCACGGGTTGAGTGATGGGTTCTATGGTTAAGCCATCAATTTCATTAGCAATCTCACCGCTGGCATTTTGTAAAATAATCATCATGTCAAACAACGGCGAGCGGCTTAAATCGCGTTGTAAATTCAATTCATTGACTAAGTGGTCAAAGGGGTAGTTTTGATGATCATAAGCATCTGTGGTGGTGCGTCGAACTTGCTGCAAAAAATCACTGAATGGTTGGTCAGGTTCAAAACGATGCCGTAATACCAGCGTGTTAATATAAAAGCCGATTTGATTTTCTAATTCTATCGCATTACGTCCTGCTATCGGGCTTCCAAAAATAATATCGGTTTGCTTACTATAACGATAACTTAGTACAGTGATAATGGCTTGCAAAAGCATGAATAAACTTACCCGCTGTTGCTGACAGAATTGCTGTATTTGCTTGCTATCAAGTAAATCAAGGCTAAAGCTGATTTCATGGCCATTAAAGCTTTGCTGTTGGGGTCTAGGGAAATCGGTAGGGAGATCTAATAGAGGTATTTCGCCTGCTAAATGCTTAAGCCAGTATTTTCGATCAACTGCAATTGCCTCACTGGCCAATTGTAGATTTTGCCAGGCTGCAAAGTCTCGATATTGAATGCTGAGAGGGGCTAAGTTGATTGTGCTGTTATTGCAAAAAGAGTGGTAACACTGCCATAATTCCTTGATGATTACACTGATACTCCAGCCGTCAGAAATAATATGGTGCATAGTGATACACAAAACGTGTCTGTGTTTTGTTAATTCCAGTAAGCGGGTGGTAAACAACGGTCCAGATTGCAGATCAAATGGCTGTTGATTGAGTTGCGATAAGATATTGTGTACTTGTTGTTCAGTCTCTAGCTCAATGGTATCCAGTTTAAAATGACTGATTGGCAAAATTTTCTGGCGGGGTTCACCGTCGATATTGATGAAGCAGGTGTGTAGAGATTCATGTCGTTGTATCAGATGGCAAAGGGCTTGTTCCAGTGCGACTATATTAAGTGATCCCGTGAGTGCGAGATGCAAAGGTATTGTGTAGGCACTGGAGTCTTCATCCATTTGTGCTAACAGCCATAAGCGTTGTTGTGCCGCCGACAAGGCATAATCTGCTTGATCGGGAATTGGCTGAAGCAGAGCAGCATTTTCAATGTCTTTTAGATGAACTATTAAATCGGCTTTATGTTGTTTTAATAAAGCTAACAAGGCATTAGTGACTTTACCTTTAGATGCACGGTAACGTATTTTATCGCCTTCGATCCAGATTTTAATCTGTTGCTGCCGAATTTGTTCCAGTAAATCGGTCAGTTCGCTCATATTTCGCCTTCTTCCTCTTGTTCATAATCTTCGGTATCTGAGTCGCTGCCATTTAAAAGCAGTTCGATTCGTGCAGCTAAAGCATCTAGTGTTGGGGTGTCGAAAATAGCACTCATAGGGAGTGCTATTCTGAAATGTTTATGGACTCTGGAAATAACTTGAGCAGCCAATAAGGAATCACCGTTGAGTGCGAAAAAATTAGCATCAGCCGCTATTGTTTCAATGCCTAATAATTCTCGCCAAATAGTGGTTAATACTGCTAGTACGCTGGTAGACTCATTGTCGTCTATAGCAGTGTTGTTGTTACTACTGTTATCGATATCGGTACAGCCAAGAATTGCATCGAGTGTAATACCCGCAACTTCGACAGTTGGCAGTAGTTGCGGAAGGTTTTGTAAATCATCTAAAGCGATTAATACCTTACCAATATGTTTGGCTTGTGCCATGTACTCGAAGGCCTGAGCGATGTTGGCTACAGTAAAGCTATGGTAAGGTAAAGCAGGGAATAAACCAGCTTGAAAATGGCGGTTGAGCTGCTGCCAAAGAGTATTGAAATCCGGTAAATCAATACCTATGTCAAGCGCGAAAAAGCTCAGGCTTTTACTAAATGGTTCTAGGCCTAAAGCGGTGTTTTGCATAAAATCACGCTTACCTAATTCCAGAAAACGACCGTAACGAGCCAACACTTCAAGGCTTTTTGGAATGAATTCGCCGCCTAATGAGTTGAGTACTACATTGACACCTTGGCCATCTGTAATACGGTTGATTTCTGTGGCGAATGAGAGCGAACGAGAATCCAGTACATGTTGTACGCCGAGTGTTTGTAGATAACTGCGTTTTTCAGGCGTTCCGGCCGTAGCGTATATTTCTGCACCTATCCATTGCGCAATATGAATGGCTGCCATGCCAACACCACCGCTGGCAGCATGAATTAATATCCGCTCTCCCTTTGCAAGTTGGCCTTTGATAACTAATGCATAATAAGCAGTCGCATAGGCAACCGGTATAGTTGCAGCTTGTTCAAGACTAAGATGCTCTGGTTTTAGTGAGATGGTGTATGCGGGTGTTGTACTATATCGGCTGAGGGCGGCATGACAAAAACCTTGTACGCTATCGCCCACTTTAAATGTGGTAACATTTTCACCTACTCGGGCAATAGTGCCGCTGCATTCCAGGCCGAATTGTTGAAAATCAATTTCCTCACGTTGTTCCAAAAGACCTAAGGCAGTAAGGACTTCGATAAAATTAAGCCCAACATAAGCAATCTCGATTTCGACCTCATCCTCATTGGGTTTACGCCTTAGTGAGGGTTTGAGAAACAGGCTGTCTAAAACCCCAGGTTCATTTATTTCCAGGTAAAAGTTTTCTGCTAATATCGGGGTTTTTTCTGTGACCGTTTGATTTAATTGTTGACCATATATTTGCTGATAGGTAAGGCTGTTTTCAGAAACAGGTTTTAAGCAATATTGATTAATATTAACGCGTTCTTTACCCTCTTCATCAATAATAACGATATCGTAATTTAATAAGCCATCGCCGTTGTCTTTATTAGCGACTACATGGCTGTATATTTTTGACGGTATGGCACCATAAAAAGTAATACGCTGATAACAAAAGGGCAAATATCCGTATTCTCGCTTTATGTATAAAAAGCCAGTGGCAATGTCCAGCAAAGCCGGATGTAATTGATAAGATTCGGTATCACTGGCAAACTCATCTGGAAGTTCCAGGTAAGCCAAACTTTGTTTGTCGCCAAATTTTGCCCAAGCGAGATTAATCCAGCGAGGGCCGTAACTTTTGAGTCGTTCTTCAAATTCTGTCAGCGCTTCATCAGGCTGAGCGGTTCGGTAGCTTGTGATCAGTTGTTCATCAGTACATAATGAGGCTAATGCTGATAAATCATGCTGGGGTGCAGTGCATGTTGGGATAGTATAAATTGAACCGCGAGCATGTTGCAGCCAGTGATCTTCTTTTAGCTTGCTGACAATGAAAAAATCGGTCTTACCGGTTTTTCGTCGTTGTAAAACAGTGCGTACTTCACGTTGTTCTCCCTGTTCCAGAATAAGAGGTGATAAAAAATAGACCGCACTCAATTCAACAGTGGCATTGGGCTCGATTGAATTACAAGCAGAGAAGGCTGCATGTGCTAGTTCAAGGTAACCGGTTCCAGGTAAGGTTGCTTTTTCTTGTAAACGATGCTCATCGAATAACCAATAATCCCGTTCGTTATAATAGCCAATATAACTGCTTTGGCTATCGCTGTCATGCTTCACACGACTGAATAATGGATGCAGTGGCGTGGGTGGACGTAAATCTTCAGGAGAGACGATAATTTGCGATGGACAATTATTGCTGGCGAGCACATGGTCTAATATTGTAGTACCCACGTTGTTCCAGTTTTGACTCAAAATTTGGTCACGAATATTTTGTTTGTCGGCTTTTGAACTATGGGCTTGTTCAATCATGCCCAATTCTTGCCAAACACCCCAATCTATAGCCGTGGTTCGCACCCCTGTCAGTTGAGTATTATAGCTGGCAAAGGCATCAAGAAAGGCATTGGCTGCGCAATAGTCAAATTGACCTTGAATGGGTAAAACTGAGCTCATTGACGAGCACAATAGGAAAAAATCGGGTTTGTAATCATTGGCTAAATCGGCCAGCAGAAAGCTGCCATAAAATTTAGCGGCTAGAGTCCGGTCTACTTCAGCGATGGTTTTTTCCCTAATAAGACCTTGACCTAATACTCCAGCACAATGAATAATGCCATCAATACGTCCAAAACGGCTGTGGATTTGATTACGGATGATGTGCATTTGTGCTGGATTTGATACATCAGCTTGTAGGCATAATAATTTTGAGCCAAGCGCTTCGATGGCCGCTAATTTTTTTAATTGTTGTTGTTCAATTGTAGATGGCGACAACCAGGACAAAGCATCATGATTGATCGTATCTAATTGGCGCCGCCGTGCAATAATTAAACCGGTATCGCTTTGTTGTCGTAATTCAGCTTGTTTGGGGAAACTAGTCACGGATACATTGGTATGGTTACGGAATAGATTTTCCCATTGATCAAGCGTCAATATCGGAGTGTTATGCTGACGCTGATGGTCGTTAAAACACCACCAAGCTTCTGCTAATCCCCAAATCATATCATCCCAGTTTTGTTGCTGCACGGTTTCTACTAAGCATAATAGACCGCCATCTGTGACTAGTTTGAGTAAATTGGCGATGCTGGCATCAATGTCGGGGGTGGCATGGACGACATTGTAGCCAACGATGACATCGTAATCATTCTCTTTAAATCCTTGGTTTAACGCGTTTTCGCTGATATCAAAGCTGCTGAATGAAACTTGGTGATAGCCTTGTTTTTCGGCTTCAAGGCGTGCTTTCTTAAGGAAGGTCTGGCCGATGTCGGTAAAATGATAAGTGATAGCGCAATCTTTTATCGCGGCTAGCAAATTATGAGTCAATCCTCCCGTACCGCCACCGACTTCAAGTATCTTTAGTGGCTTGTCTTGACTTCGCGCTTTGGCAATGGGAACCAGCAATTCAGCCAAGAGTTTGAGATATATTCGGTCGCAGGCGTATTCGGCAGTCGCTGCGCTATTTTTGTCTAATAGTGCGGGAGTGCCGTCAGGATAGAGTACGCTGATAGCTGGAATCTCGCCGCTTAGCGCAGTACCATAATGGCTTGCACAATGTGCTAAAGTTGCGCTTAGCCCTTTGAAATCAGGATGCTCGGAACTGAAGTTTAACTGCAATTGTTCAGCGGTTAAGGGTGATGCATGATTAAATTGCAATAGACCGTTTTGCTCTTGAATTAAGTCATTGTCGAGCATTGTTGTTAGAAAAAATTGATAAAACTTTGTAAAGGCGGGCTGAATACCTAAGACTTGTTGTAAATCCTTCGGCAGGTATAAATGATCGAGCTCTATTGCTGCTGCTGTTTTGAAATAGTAATAGATCAGGTCAGCACATAATTTATTTAAGCTGGCTTTTAGACCGTCATAATGGTCTAGCGTTTTAATGGCTAAGCTGCGTCGCAAATTACTTTCTAGTTCACTAACGAATTCGCACTCGGCAGAACTAAAATCTGCATTGGGTTTTTCAGAATTAATTTTAGGCGGATGTCGTCCGACTAAAATTAGCTGTGCATTGACTTGCTGTGCAATATGCTCAGCAAATACCAGACCCATTGAACCAAATCCCCCGCTAATTAAATACACGCCGTCATTTTTAAATGGCAGGGCTTCAGGATTTAGGGTTACAGATTCAAAAGTCTGAATAAAGCGTTGGTTTTGGCGATAGGCAATGATGGTTTGGTTTTGATCGGCCAACAGCTCAGAATATAACTGAGGGACGACTTTAGCATCCAGCCGAGAGGTTAAATCTAAATCGATACTACGGCATTGTATTGATGGATATTCAATCGGAATAACTCGAACTGGACCTAGCATGCAAGCTTGTTCAGGACATAATAAATCCTTGCCGCTAACCGATTGCATATTATGAGTTATGATAGCCAAGGTCATGTTCGCTACCCAGTTGTTTTGCGTCCAGTTTTGAATTAATAACAATAAGCTGTGCAGTGGTGTCATTTCTGCATCGTGCCGAGTTAGACACCAGCTATAGACAATTCGTTGCGGTAGTCCATGTTGCTGCAGTATTTTGCTAAATAGAGCCTTATAATCTTCGCTAGACAGCGGGTTTAGGCTAAATTCGTTGGCCGATAATTGATTAAATGAATTAGCTTCAACGGCAGTAATAACGGTGTGTCCGTTTTTACGCAAGATTTCAACTAAGGGTTCTAAATGTTTTTTTTCATCAATGAGTATTAACCAGGTAAGTGCTGGTTTAGCCGCAACAATTGGAGTTGGAGCCGGTTGCCAGATTGACTGGTAAAACCAGGAATCAATATCTACTGTTTTTGTTTCCTGGCTTGGGCTGCTTAAGGTATTGGTAACGCTGGGCTCCAGCCAAAAACGTTTGCGCTCAAATGCATAGGTTGGTAGCGGTATCCGATAGCGGCGTTCATCTTCATAAAAACGTTCCCAATTACTGATAGTGTAGCCAGCCTGCCAAAGCTTTCCTATCGCTGTCTGCAAAACATGAGCATCAGACTGCAAATCATTATTATGACGAGTTGAATTGACTACGGTATGGGATTGAGTGATGGACGCATGCCGAGCAACGCAACCCGTTAAGGTACGTCCTGGGCCTATTTCTAAAAACAAATTCTGAGAATCTTGTAATAAGGGTGTAATGCCGTCGGCAAAACGTACGGTTTGCCGTAAGTGTCGCGCATAGTAAGCAGGGTCGGTAGCTTGCTCATCAGTTATCCAAGTACCACTTACATTGGATATATAAGGTGTTTTTGGTGTCTTTAAATCAATTTTATGCAAAGCAGAGATGAATTCATCTACTATTGGCTCCATCATCGCTGAATGAAAAGCGTGAGAGGTTTGTAGTAACTGACTTTGTATTTGTTGATGTTGTAAATGTTGCTGTAGTGCTGTCACCGCTTCGGTCGTTCCAGAGATTATTGTGCGTTGCGGTTCGTTGACAGCGGCGATGGCTAGGTCAGCATTGAGTAGTGGCTCAATTTCGGCAACGGGCAAGGAAACTGCAAGCATCTTACCCGTGGGTAATTGTTGCATTAATCGTCCACGTAAAGCGACTAGGTTCAGAGCGTCAGATAAAGAAAAAACATGAGAGAGGCAGGCGGCGACATATTCGCCAATACTGTGTCCAATCATTGCTTGGGGTTTAATCCCAAAACTGATCCATAATTGCGCTAAAGCATATTCAAAACTGAATAATAGCGGTTGAGCAATGGCTGTTTGGCTAAGCTGTTGGCTATTATTATCACTAAAACATAATGAACGTAAATCTAGTTTTAGCAGCGGTTGTAGCAATTCTGCACAGTGGTCGAAATGCTGGCGGAAAACGGTTTCTTGTTGATAAAGTTGATGCCCCATCTCGGAATATTGTGATCCTTGTCCTGAAAACATGAAGACACATTTCTGGCTTGGCGTAGTGGGCAATAAATCGTTATTTTGCTGTAGCGAAAGTTGAAGCTGGCTGATTGCCTCGACCACTGATTGACAGACTATAAACCGCTTGTAAACATAGGCTTTACGACCAATTTTTAAGGTATAGCTCACATCCGCTAAATTAGTCTTGGGATTTTGCTTAAAATAATCCAATAAATTGGCGGTTGCACTGTTTAAGCTGGTATGGGTTTTTGCCGACAAAATTAATAGTTGAGTCTTCTGACTGTGTTCAGACGCTGGGCGAGTTGGAGCTTGTTCGATAATTAAATGAGCATTAGTGCCACCAATGCCAAATGAGCTGACGCCAGCGCGCAAAGGATTATCACCGTCAGCAACCCAATCACGTAGTTTCTGATTTACGAAAAAGGGGCTGTCTTGAAAATTTATCTCAGGATTGGGTTGGGTATAATGCAGGCTTGCTGGGATTTTTCGGTGTTTTAGCGCAAGTACTGTTTTAATTAATCCAGCAATACCCGCCGCTTCGTCTAAATGTCCAAAATTAGTTTTAACCGAACCGATCGCACAAAAACCAGTTTTTTGTGTTTGCATTCGAAAGGCTTGAGTTAAGGCTTCGATTTCAATCGGATCACCTAATGAAGTTCCTGTGCCATGAGCCTCGATGAAACCAATGGTTTCAGGGTTGATGTCTGCCACTGCTTGTGCTTCAGCAATGACGCTGGCTTGCCCATTGACACTGGGTGCGGTGTAGCCGACTTTATCGGAACCGTCATTATTGACTGCGGAAGCACAAATGACTGCGTGTATGGTGTCGCCATCTGTTAATGCGTCATCCAGGCGTTTTAAAGTGACCACACCGGCGCCGTTGCCACTAACAGTGCCTTGCGCCTGGGCATCGAATGCTCGACAATGGCCATCGGGAGAGCTAATTCCAGCAGGTTCGTAAAAATACCCTTGTTGTTGTGGAACTTGAATACTGACTCCGCCTGACAAAGCTATGTCACAATGATAGTCAAGGAGGCTTTGGCAAGCAGTGTGAATGGCGACTAGTGAAGTTGAGCAAGCGGTGCTGATATTTAGGCTAGGGCCAGTAAGATTTAATTTATACGAAGCCCTGCTGGGCATAAAATCCTTGTTATTTCCCATTAGCAACTGAAAATGGCTGCTGTTTTGGCATGTTTCGGGGTTGGCAATAATGTTATTGAGTAGATAGCTGCTCAACCCGCAACCCGCATATACGCCAATTTTTCCTGGATAGATATCGGGGTTATAACCGCTCATTTCCAGGGCTTCGACCATACATTCAAGAAAAATACGATGCTGAGGATCTGTAATTTCTGCTTCGCGTGGCGGCATATTGAAAAAATTCGCATCAAATAATTCAATGCCCTCAAGTAATGCTGTAGCTTTGACGTAATCGGGATGCGTTAAGTGTTCTGCTTTAATACCTGCTGCCAGTAGTGATTCATCGCTAAAAAAGGTAACGGCCTCTGTGCCGTGATATAACAGGTTCCAGAATTTTTCAAGATTCTCAGCTTGAGGAAAACGGCAGCTTAAACCGATAATGGCAATAAGATCCGAAGAGGAGGTCATGATAAAGATCTTTTGTATTTAAAGTGATTATTGAGATAATGTTTCTAGAAAGGCTTGCTCCAGAATAGTCAGTCCATCAGTTAAGTCATTTATATCGATAGTTAAAGGCGGCATTAGTTTTATAACACTATCATTTTTACCGCAGGTTTCAATAATCAATCCTTTAGAAAATGCGGCTTCTCGGACCTTGAGTGCTAACGTGTCTTGCTTTAGGTCAATGCCATAAATAAAGCCACATCCGCGTAATGAAGCTTTTTTACAAAGTGGTTTCAGTTTTTTTATTAATGCTTCTAGCCCAGCTTTAAACTGTTCAGCATGAGCTTGTAAGGATTTGGCAAATTCTAAATCAAGCCAATAGTACTCTAGAGCAGCGGCAGCAGTAACAAAGGCGTGATTATTACCGCGAAAAGTACCACTATGTTCACCGGGTGTCCATAGGTCATATTCAGGCTTGATTAAGTTGACTGACATGGGAAGACCATAACCACTTAACGATTTTGATAAGCAGATAATGTCAGGATAGATTGCGGAATCTTCAAAGCTAAAAAATTGTCCGGTACGTCCACAACCCACTTGGATTTCGTCAACAATGAGTATGATATTTGCTTTTTTGGCTAGTTCAGCAACAGTTTGTAACCATTTAGAGTTGGCTATATTGATACCGCCTTCAGCTTGAATAGTTTCAAGGATAATTGCGGCCGGATAATCTGACGAAGCTCTATCTTTATTGGTATATTGTTGTAACAGCTCAAGACTATTGTTTTCACCACAATAGGGTATAACTGTTGTGTCGGTTAATTCAATTCCAGCACGCTGTTTGTTATTGAGATTGGCACTGACTGACATCGCCCCCAGAGTCATACCGTGAAATGAATTGGAGAAATACAGTATGTTTTTTTTCCCAGTCACTTTGCGGGCTAACTTTAATGCTGCTTCCACCGCATTGGTGCCAGTAGGGCCGGTAAACTGGATTTTATACGATAAATTTCGTGGTTCTAAAATAACCTTGTTGAAAAGATCTAAAAAATCTTTTTTGGCTGATGTATGCATGTCAAGGCTGTGAGTCACTCCATCAGCTTGAATATAAGCCAGTAGTTTTTTTTTCAAGTGTTCATTGTTGTGACCGTAATTTAAGGCACCTGCACCGGAAACGAAATCTAGAAAAATTTTGCCATTATTGTCGTATTGGTAGGCATCTTTAGCCTTGCAAAAAAGAGCCGGAAATAGTCTGGAGTATATACGGACGTTCGATTCCGATTGGGAAAAAATATCAACCATAAAGTTAAAAATAATCCTTTCAAAGTCTCGTTTGTCGTGCGGGCATTTTTCGAATATTATTTTTATTTGAAAAACATAATGATTTTTTTTGTATTTATGAGCCTTACCCTCTACACCTGAGTAGAATGCCACTATTAATTACTTAATAACAAACATCAAAGGTGATGTTACTCCCTATTCTTTTTGCCGCAAATCCCCTAATGTAGTGGTTTTTCAGTTGAAGTTGAGCTCCATCCACTGCCAGTCCCGGATGGGGTGATAGTCTCCAGGTTGTTTGAAGCCTATATCACGAGCTTCACAACTGCTCTGACGACATAAGGCAATGAGAGGTGGCCCCCATCACTTGGACAGTAAATCCAGAATCATAAGTGTACTACTGTCATTATGTGTATTAATTTAAGCTGCCTTTTGTAACGTAGGAAGATTCTTATGGTGATCAAACTTTATCCGAGTTATCTCAGCGATACGGGATTAATAGCAACCTGATTGTAAAATGGAAAAAGCAGCTATTAGAACAAAGCAAGGAAATTGATAAGCATCACCTTGATAAACCCTTTTTAGGCTCACGACGACTCACTGATGTTTTAAATGAACAAGGTGATCATGTTGGGTGTAACCGGGTTTTTCATTTGATGAGGTTAATGGGTATTCAAGCCATTTATCCGAAACCACGGACAACTCAGCGCAATCCTGAGCATAAAGTTTACCCGTACTTGCCCAGAAATATGAAGATTAATCGGCCAAACCAAGTCTGGGCAACGGACATCACCTATATACCGATGGATAAAGGCTTTAGCTACCTTACCGTT
>LWDU01000158.1_pt1 | contig 31799 bp, 33 predicted proteins | sample 727161 | NCBI WGS metagenome assembly LWDU01 (sample SAMN04566230, study PRJNA314399) | hydrothermal vent metagenome | isolation source: deep sea hydrothermal plume seawater | place: Mexico: Gulf of California, Guaymas Basin | collected 2004-07-11
TAATTTATACTTGGAAGGCTTGACTCTTTGGCGTAAGATTGTATAATATTGCGTTTGTGTATCGGGCAGGGTATTTGTCGAAAAAAAGGGGAAACAGTGGCTTCAATTTTCCAATCTTCGCTCCTTGTTTTAGTCGTTATAGCCTTTGCCATTTATGGTTTTGGACTTGCCGCCCTTTATGGGGCGTTGGTCAGTTTTAGTAATACTTGGCTTTTTGATTGGTATACAAATAAACAAAAAGCGGTAGTCGATGCTGACGCTCAAAAAAGTTTTAGGATGGCAATCAAGAGTAGTGCGCTCAGGATGTTTTCTCTGGCGGCATTAACTTTAATTGGAATAGGTTTGTTAGGACTTGAATCAGCTGCGCTGATTTTAACTTTGGTAGTTGGACAAGTTGGATTTATATTGGATAGGTTAAGGCAAAAATAATGGCAAGTGGCGAATTAACATCTAGCGCTTATATTAAGCACCATCTTCAGAATCTAACCTACGGAAAGTTTCCTGACATTGAAGCTAAAGAGATGGGATTTATGGCGCTGCATGTCGATACACTTGGATTTTCATTTGTATTAGGTGCTTTGTTTTTGTTTTTGTTTGCCAATGCAGCTAAACGGGCATCTATTGATGCACCAAGCGGTTTCCAGAATTTCATAGAAAGCATAATCGACTTTATTGACGATAATGTTCGCGGCTCATTTAAAGGACAAAATCGTATGGTAGCTCCCTTAGCGCTCACAACCTTTATTTGGATAATTTTAATGAATACGATGGATCTAGTGCCTGTTGATTGGCTGCCTGTGTTAGCCCAGAAGATCGGTGCAATATTTGGCATTGACCCTCAACATGTATTCCTAAAAGTAGTGCCAACGACAGACCCTAATATGACATTCGGCATGTCGATTGGTATTTTCCTGTTAATTCTTTTCTATAGTGTCAAAGAGAAAGGATTGGGGGGATTTTTGGGCGAACTAACTTTACATCCATTTGGTAAATGGATGTTACCCGCTAACTTATTTTTAGAAGGGGTGAACTTACTGGCTAAGCCAGTTTCGCTTGCGTTACGATTATTTGGTAATATGTACGCAGGTGAGATGATCTTCATTCTAATTGCACTGTTGCCATTCTGGATACAGTGGAGCCTGTCTTTACCGTGGGCTATTTTTCATATCTTAATCGTATTATTACAGGCATTTATCTTTATGACCCTAGTAATCGTTTATATGGATATGGCACACCAAAAGGAGCATTAATTTTTTTTATAGTTTTTATATGTAGGAGTACAAAATGATTACAGAAGTACAAGCAACATTATTTGTGGCAGGGGCAATCTTAATGGGTCTAGGCGCATTAGGCGCAGCTGTGGGTATCGGTATTCTAGGTGCAAGATTCCTGGAAGGCGCTGCTCGCCAGCCAGAACTTATTCCAATGCTAAGAACACAAATGTTCATCGTTATGGGACTTGTTGATGCGGTGCCTATGATTGCTGTTGGTATATCGATGTATATCTTATTTGCGGTTGCTGGATAATTTGTTTTTTCAACTAAATAAAGGTATTTAGCTATGAATATTAACCTTACGCTAGTCGGAGAAACAATCATGTTTGCGATGTTTGTCTGGTTTTGCATGAAGTTTATCTGGCCACCACTTGTTGATGCGATGGCTGCACGTAAAAAGAGCATTGAAGATGGCTTGAAAGCAGCTGAGCGTGGCAAAGAAGAGCATGCACAAGCCAAGCAAAATGCTGAAGAGCTATTAGCCAGCACTAAAAACCAAGCAGCTGATATTATTGCTAATGCGGACAAGCAAGCAAATGTGATGATTGATAACGCTAAAGGTGCGGCTTCTGAAGAAGCTGATAAGATTAAAGTGCATGCGAAGGCAGAGCTTGATCAAGAAATTGTCAAAGCACGTAATGAACTAAAAGGCCAAGTTTCGACTTTGGTTATGCAGGGTGTTAATTCTGTCTTAGAAAAAGAAGTTGATACTAAGACGCATAAAGATATGCTTTCCAAACTGTCTAAATCACTATAGGTTAGAGCTATGGAACTATCAACAATTGCCAAGCCTTACGCACAAGCGATTTTTGAAATTGCAGAGAAAAATGGCTCTCTATCCGAGTGGAGCGCACTATTAAGCACTGCTAGTGCAATTATGGCTGACGACGCAGCACAAGCCTTCATTGCTTCCCCTGGTACAAGCAAGGAACAAAAGGTTGAATTGATTTGTGCGCTACTTGAAAAAGTAACCTCCAGAGAATTGAGCAAACAAGAGTCAGCATTTATAAATCTTATTCTTAATAATGGACGTACAGACGCTTTTGGCAGTATTGCCTCTGCATTTGATTCTGCAGTCTCCAATGCAAATCAGAGTAAGAGCTTTCAAGTTGTGAGTGCATTCAAGTTAACTGAGGCAGAAGAAAAGGCAATCGTTGATGATTTGACTAGCAAACACAAAACAACAGTAACTGTCGATACTGTCGTTGATGAGACATTAAAAGGTGGTGTGATTATCAAGGAAGGTGACAAAGTAATCGATACATCAATTAAGGCAAAAGTAGACGCGTTAAGTGTGTGCTTGTCTGTAAATTAATTATATATAGAGAGGTTAGTTATGCAATTAAACGCTTCTGAAATCAGTGATTTAATTAAAAAAGAAATAGAGGGTTTTGACTTTTCAGCAGAAGCCCGCACAGAAGGTACAGTAATCAGTGTGAGTGATGGAATCGTTCGTATTCATGGTTTAGCTGATGCACAGTTCGGTGAGATGCTAGAATTCCCCGGTAACACTTTTGGTCTAGCTCTTAACCTTGAGCAAGATTCAGTTGGTGCAGTTATTCTAGGTGACTACCTTCATATATCCGAGGGTGACACGGTTAAGTGTACAAATCGAATCATGGAAGTGCCAGTTGGCAGTGAACTTCTAGGTCGTGTTGTCAACCCGCTTGGCTTTGATCTTGAAGGTAAGGGTGAAATTAAAGCTTCTGACTCTCGTCCACTTGAGGTTGTTGCTCCAGGTGTAATTGAAAGACAATCAGTTAGTCAACCAATCCAAACAGGCATTAAAGCGATTGACTCAATGGTGCCAATCGGTCGCGGTCAGCGTGAGTTGATTATTGGTGACCGTCAAACAGGTAAAACTGCAGTTGCTATAGATACCATCATTAACCAAAAAGGCACTGGCGTTAAATGTATTTATGTTGCCATCGGTCAGAAAGCCTCTTCAGTTGCGGCTGTTGTTCATAAGCTAGAAGAACACGGCGCACTTGAGCATACTATTATTGTTTCGGCATCTGCATCAGACTCTGCAGCGCTTCAGTACATTGCTCCATATGCTGGTTGTGCAATGGGTGAGTATTTTCGTGATCGTGGTGAAGACGCGCTTATTATTTATGACGACTTAACTAAACAAGCTTGGGCTTATCGACAAGTGTCACTTCTTTTGAGGCGTCCACCAGGTCGTGAAGCGTACCCAGGAGACGTATTCTATTTGCACTCTCGTTTATTGGAAAGAGCATCACGAGTGAATGCTGACTATGTAGAAAAAATAACTAATGGTAAAGTTAAGGGCAAGACGGGCTCTTTAACAGCGCTACCAATTATTGAGACACAAGCGGGCGACGTATCAGCTTTCATTCCAACGAACGTCATTTCAATTACAGATGGTCAAATCTTTTTAGAGACTGACCTATTTAACTCCGGCATTCGTCCTGCGATTAATGCCGGTCTGTCGGTTTCACGTGTTGGTGGTGCTGCCCAGACTAAAGCTATTAAGAAGTTAGGCGGAGGTATACGTCTAGACTTGGCGCAGTACCGAGAGTTGGCTGCGTTTGCTCAGTTTGCATCAGACCTTGATGCAGAAACCAAAGCACAAATTGATCGTGGTCAACGTGTCACTGAGCTGATGAAGCAAGCGCAATATTCACCTCTGAATGTTGCTGAAACTGCGGCATCACTTTTTGCTGCAAACTGTGGCGCTTTGGATGATGTTGAAGTTAATAAAGTGGTTGATTTTGAAGCGTCACTTTTGGCATATATGAATGCAAACCAAGCTGACTTGATGGCTAAAATCAATGAGTCTGGCGATTACAACGATGACATTGCCGCAGGACTTCAAGCAGCGATTGATGACTTTAAGGCTAACCATACTTGGTAGAAAACTATGGCAGTAGGTAAGGAAATTAGGACGCAAATCTCGAGTATTCAAAATACTCAGAAGATTACTTCAGCCATGGAAATGGTTGCTGCTTCTAAGATGAAAAAAGCACAGGATAGGATGCGGGCTTCACGTCCGTATTCTGAAAAAATCCTTAAGGTTATTGGACACTTAACTCATGCCCATTCTGAGTTTAAGCACCCTTATATGACAGCCTCTGGTGACCTTAAGCGTATTGGAGTTATCATTATCTCGAGTGATAGAGGTCTTTGTGGTGGTTTAAACAACAATTTGTTTAGAAGTCTTTTGAAAGATATAACCGTTTGGCAATCAGACAGTATTGAAATTGAACTCTGTACGATTGGTAAAAAGGCCACTTCATTTTTCAAAAATACTGGCCTAAACATTACATCTGTTTTGACTGATCTTGGAGACACCCCTCACTTTGATGACCTTTTAGGTGTGATTAAAGTAATGTTAGACCGTTATGATGCAGGTGAGCTTAATCAAATCATGATCGCTTACAACATGTTTGCAAATACCATGACTCAAGTTCCTACTGTTAAACAAATTGTGCCAATGGAGATCACTGAGACTGAAGGCATGGACCACTACTGGGATTATATCTACGAACCAGACGCCGAAGATGCATTAACTGCATTGTTGGTTCGCTATATCGAAGCCTTAGTATACCAAGGCATTGTTGAAAACATGGCTTGTGAACAATCATCCCGTATGATTGCGATGAAGAGTGCAACTGACAATGCTGGAGATATGATTAAAGAGTTAGGGTTAATTTACAATAAGGCAAGGCAAGCTGCAATAACTCAGGAGATTTCTGAGATTGTTGGTGGTGCGGCTGCTGTTTAGAGATTTATAAAAAAGGAAAAGCAAATGAGTATAGGTAAAATTACACAAATTATTGGCGCGGTTATCGATGTCGAGTTTCCGTCAGACGCAATACCAAAAATATATAACGCCCTTCATGTAACTGAAACGAACCTTACTTTAGAGGTTCAGCAACAGCTCGGTGACAATATCGTGAGAGCGATTGCAATGGGAGGATCTGAAGGATTGAAGCGTGGACTAGAGGTCACTAACACTGGCAAATCTATCACTGTACCTGTTGGCGAAAAGACGCTAGGTCGCATAATGGATGTTCTTGGGAATCCAATTGATAATGCAGGTGACATTGGTCACAAAGAAGAATGGGAAATCCATCGTGCTGCCCCTCCTTACAGCGAATTAGCACCTGCAGCAGAATTGCTTGAAACAGGCATTAAGGTAATCGACTTAATTTGTCCATTTGCAAAGGGCGGTAAGGTTGGTTTGTTCGGCGGTGCTGGTGTCGGTAAGACAGTCAACATGATGGAGCTTATTCGAAACATTGCGATTGAGCACTCAGGTTACTCAGTATTTGCTGGCGTCGGTGAACGTACACGTGAAGGTAACGACTTCTATCACGAAATGAAAGATTCAAACGTACTGAATAAGGTGTCTCTAGTTTATGGTCAGATGAATGAGCCTCCAGGAAACAGACTCCGTGTTGGTTTGACCGGTCTGACGATTGCTGAATATTTCCGTGATGAGGGTCGTGACGTACTTCTGTTTATTGATAATATTTACCGTTATACGCTTGCCGGTACTGAGGTATCAGCGCTATTAGGTCGTATGCCATCTGCGGTAGGTTACCAGCCAACACTTGCATCTGAAATGGGTGCACTTCAGGAGCGTATTACCTCTACCAAGACAGGCTCCATTACTTCAATTCAAGCGGTATACGTTCCTGCAGACGACTTAACCGACCCATCTCCTGCAACAACGTTTGCTCACTTAGATGCAACGGTAGTACTTTCGCGCCAAGTGGCTGAGCTTGGTATTTATCCTGCAGTAGATCCACTAGATTCAACTTCTCGCCAACTAGACCCATTAATCGTTGGCCAAGAGCACTACGATGTCGCTCGTGGCGTTCAACGTGTATTGCAACGCTACAAAGAATTGAGAGATATTATTGCAATTCTTGGTATGGATGAGCTCTCTGAAGAAGACAAGCAAACCGTGTCACGTGCACGTAAGATTCAAAAATATTTGTCACAGCCCTTCTTTGTAGCGGAAGTGTTCACTGGTTCACCTGGTAAGTATGTATCATTAAAGGATACTATTTCAGGCTTTAAGGCTATTCTCGATGGCGAGCTTGATGCTTATTGAGGAAGTAAAAGAAAAAGCAGCGGAGAAAGCGTAAATGTCAGTAATTCATGTTGATATAGTTAGTGCGACTGAGGAAATCTACTCAGGCGATGCAAACTGTGTGTTTGCACCTGCTACTATGGGAGAGATTGGTGTCTATCCTCAGCATGTGCCACTGATTAGTACACTTAAGCCTGGAGAGGTAAGAGTTGAGACAGAAAATGGCGTTGAGTCAATTTATGTCTCTGGTGGTATCGTTGAGGTTCAGCCACATACTGTGACTATCTTTTCAGACACCGCAATTCGCGCAAACGACTTAGACGAAGCTAAAGCTATTGAGGCCAAACAGCGTGCCGAGGAAGCAATGTCTAATGCACAGTCAGACCAAGAGGTCTCTACGACCCAAGCAGCGCTAGCTGAGTCTATGGCGCAACTTCAAATGATCAGTAAGATGCGCGGTAAAAAGCGTTAATAACCCTTAAATAGGATAGACTCAAAGTCAACAATCTTATTATCTACAACTTTAACGCCTTCTTCTTGAAGGCGTTTTATTTTGAGTCTGGAGCCACCTCCGAAACCACCTAAATCACCATTTGATTTCACCACTCTGTGACAAGGAACCTGGGGTGCAAAGGGGTTTTTGTTCATTGCATTACCTACAGCTCGGTGTGCTTTAGGTCGGCCTACCATTTCGGCAAGACCACTATATGAAATCACTGTGCCAGAAGGAACCTGTTTTAAGGCTTCATAGCATTGAGATTGAAAAGATGTCATTAAAGATATGACTTCATTAAGTCGTCATACTTACTATGAGCCTTAAGTAGGCAATCACATACTTCTCTGACAGCACCATTACCACCCCTATTCTCTGTAATGAGTAGTGCGTGTTCCTTTACAAAAGGGTGGGCGTTTGCAACCGCTATTGGCAGGGCGATTTTTTTCATGACCGTTAAGTCCATAACGTCATCACCAATAAAGGCTACCTGGTCGACATTCAAAGAAAGTGTCCCAAGGATTTGTTGCATTTTTATATTCTTATCAGATTGACCTTGGTAATAGTGCTTGACTCCTAAACCTTCCATCCTATGAGCCACAGAAGGGGTACTTCTTGATGATATCACAGCAACCTCAAAGCCTGATGAAAGTAGCATTTTTATGCCATGACCATCCAACGCATTAAATTTTTTCAATTCGTTACCAGAGTCATCAAAATAGATGCCACCATCTGTTAAAACACCGTCAACATCCAATACTAGAAGTTTCACTTGTTTAGCTATTTCATTTGTGCCATCATTTAATTTCATGGTGTTTTATCTAGCCATTGATTTTTTTGTTGATGAATATTTGTTGCGCAATTGACAGCACGTTGTTGGTAACCCAGTATAGTACCAATCCTGCTGGGAACCAAAAGAAGAAAACTGTAAACACAAATGGTAGCATCATCATAATCCTTGCTTGCATTGGGTCCGCCGGTGGTGGATTAAGACGTTGCTGAAACCACATCGAGGCACCCATAATTAACGGTAATATAAAGTATGGGTCCTTCATAGACAGATCTGGCAAATATAAGAATGGAGTTTGTCTCAATTCAACCAACTCTATGAGTACCCAGTAGACAGAAATAAAAACTGGAATCTGAACCAAGATAGGTAAACAACCTGCTGCAGGATTAATCTTCTCCTTTTTGTATAACTCCATGGTTTTTTTACCAATTTTTTGCTTATCTCCTTCATAAGTTTCTTTAATCTTTTGCAGCCTAGGGGCTAATTTTTTCATGCCTGCCATCGAGCGGAATGATTTCTCAGAAAGTTTATAAAAGGCCAGTTTTATAAGCAATGTTAAAGCAACAATAGACAATGCCCAGCTACCAATAAAGCCATTGATCCAGTGTAGAACTACCGACAGAGGCTTGGCAACAATATAAAGAAAGCCGTAGTCGACTGTTCTGTCTAGACCGGGAGCCAGAAGCTCCAGACGTGCATGTTCTTTAGGGCCAATATAGAGCTGGTTTTTTGCAAGTGTTACTTGATTTCCAGGAGCGATTCTATAACTTGGATTAACCGTTGTCAGTAAATATTTATCATTACTAGATTTGGTTGAATAGGTATGTTTTTCGTTTTCGTTAGGAATCCATGCTGTAAAAAAGTAATGCTGAAGCATTGCAGCCCAACCACCTTTGGAAACTGTCTTAGGTGTGGAATCAAAATCTTCGAAATCAATTTTTTCGAAAATCTCTTCGTCGTTATAAGTCGCTGCCCCAGAGTATGCTCGCATGCCAATAGCAAAACCTCCAGAGTCATCTACACTGTCACGCACTAGCTGAGTGTAACTGCTGACGGTTTGTTCAATGCCACTGTTATTAGTAATTTGATAGTCAACCTCAACAATATAGCTGTTAGGCTTGAAGTGGTAATTTTTAGTTACAACGACACCGTTGTCACCTTGCCAAGTGAGTGGCACAATTAGTTCGCCACTATCCCCTAGGAAGTAGTCTTGTTGCTCAGAGGAGTATTCTGAATGGTGGGTTGGCATCTGATCAGCCGGCAGAAGGCCACTTTGTGCTTGGAAAATACTTCCAGTATTGTTGCTTAGTAATTGAAATTTTTCTTCTGAGTTTAACTCTATTGGGTACTTATTTAGGTAGGCATTAATTATTGTTCCACCTTTATGTGAAATTTGTAATGTCAATAAATCTGTAGTGACAGTTGTCAATGGTCCTTGGCCAATCGACTCGTTCATTAATGGCGTTGTATCTTCGATGATAGTTGCAGCAGCGCTAGGAACATCTGAGACTTCAGGAACATCAATGGTGTTGTCTTGCGAATCAGAAGCAACAATACTGGTTTGAGTTATAGTATTGCCATTCTCGTCAGTTGTTTTAGTGAGTTCCCATTTATCCCAAAGAAGAAATACAGTTAAGGAGATTGCGATAAAGAGGAATATTTTTTGAGTATTCATGGCCATTTTCTTGGTTTCAATTAGTTAGGTAGTTTTTTAGGCACCGGGTCAAATTTTGCTTCAGACCAGGGATGGCATTTGCTGATTCTTTTTGCGCCAAGCCCTATGCCTCTAACTGCGCCGTGAGATTTGATGGCTTCAAAGGTGTATTCTGAGCAACTAGGTATATGTCGGCAGTTGTTGCCAAGTAATGGGCTAATTAGCCACTGGTAGCCCTTAATGAATATAAGTAATATGTATCGCATTATGATTTAAGACCCTGCTTAGCGTTTTGTAACAAAGATAGTAGATCTGATGCCAATTCTTGGTTGTTCGTATTGGGCATTTTTTTTATCATCACTACAAAGTCCAGAAGATCGAAATCATCTCGATGCTGTCTAAAGGTTTCTCTCGCCAAGCGCTTAAACAAGTTTCGATCAACCGCTCTTTTGCATATCTTTTTAGAGATTGCGAGACCTAGCCTTGAATTTGCATGCCCAGAAGGGCTGGCTATCAACTTCCAAAACCTGCCATGAGAGTGTATACCCTGTTGGAAAATGTGAGCGTAGTCTCTAGCCTTGGTTATACGCGCACCTTGAACGAGCGAGCGATTCATTATATTAGGCGGCTAATCGTTTGCGGCCTTTTTTTCTACGTGCGCTTAGGATGGCACGACCAGCACGCGTCTTCATTCTGGCTCTAAAGCCATGGTTACGTTTACGTTTTAGTACGCTCGGTTGAAATGTTCTTTTCATAATGAATATCTACTAATAAAAATCTTGAAATTTTACCATACTTGGTCAAAGTCATTATATTTGTTAAATGACAGTTTATATGCTATAAAATCCTTAATAAACTCAAGCTTTGATAAAGATGTGGATAATGAAACAGGTATATAATTAAAATACCTGTCATATGAATCAATAACGATTGATCAGATGGTTGAAAAATGTGCGTCTTGCCCCTAAGTAGTCATCCAAGTGTTTCTACTCCTTGGGTTTTCAATTAAAGCGACAAGGATGATGTTGTGAATAATGTATTAATTTGATGAGGTTATATGACTAATAATATTCTTGATGTACTAACTTTCATGTTCGATATTCTGTTTGAGTCTGCAGAACAGGATTCAGCACAAGAGGTGGATGACGATCTTTTAAAGTCTCATCTATCAGATGCTGGATTTGATATTGATCGAATCGAAAAGGCATTGAATTGGCTGGAAAATATTGCCGCACTTCAGGATGGAAGGATTGCCGCCTTCGATACCACGCATAATTCTATGCGTATCTACAATGAGTTAGAAAAAAACAAACTCGATGCAAAGGCCAGAGGTTTCATTATGTTCATGGAAAATATGGGTCAGTTAAGTGCGAGTCAGCGAGAAATGGTCATTGATCAAGTGATGTCATTGGAAGACTCGAAATTGACTATTGATGATTTGAAGTGGGTTGTTATGATGGTCATTGGAAATAGTACCGAGGCGTCCGTTCCTGCTCAGTGGATTGAGTCTGTTGTGTTTGATGATGACAACCCTACTCTACAGTAGGACAATTTATGTCAAAAAATCTTGTTATTGTCGAGTCCCCGGCGAAAGCAAAAACGATTGAAAAGTTTCTAGGTCCTGACTATATTGTCAAGTCAAGCATTGGCCACATTAGAGATATGCCTAAGAAAGATATGGGCATTGACTTAAATAATAATTTTCTTCCCACTTATGTAGTCAGTGGCGACAAAAAGAAGATAGTTTCAGATCTTAAAAAATCAGTCAAAGCGGCTGAAAAAGTCTATCTTGCGACGGATGAAGACCGTGAAGGTGAAGCGATAGCTTGGCATCTACAGCAAGCATTATCACTAGCAGAAGATACCCCAAGAATTGTCTTTCATGAGATTACCAAAGGCGCCATCAATGATGCCATAACTAACCCCAGAACAATTAATGCAGATCTTGTGGACGCACAGCAAGCAAGGCGCATTATTGACCGACTGGTCGGATTTGAAATTTCTCCTGTGTTGTGGCGCAAAATTTCTGGTGCACGTTCAGCGGGAAGAGTGCAATCCCCCGTTGTTCGATTAGTGGTTGAAAGGGAGCGTGAAATTACAGCACATAGTCCTGTCAGTAGTTATAAAGTTAAGGCAACTCTGACTGATGAGACGAATGAATTGTTTGAAGTGAAACTCAATGAAGATTTTGCCACCAAAGAAGATGCGCAAAATTTTGTAGAGGGTATGTTAGAAGCTACCATGAAGGTTGTTTCCGTAGAAACGAAGCCTTCTAAACGTTCCCCTAAGGCCCCTTTTATTACCTCAACTTTGCAGCAAGAAGCATCTCAAAAGTTGGGTTTTTCTGTGAAACAGACAATGTCGATTGCACAGAACTTATATCGCGAAGGTGCGATTACTTATATGCGTACTGATTCATTGAACTTATCAGAGGAAGCAATCACTGCTGCTCAAGAAGTTATAGTGTCATCCTATGGTTTAGATTTTCATCAAGCTAGGAGATATAAAACCAAATCATCTAGTGCTCAAGAGGCACACGAGGCCATCAGGCCGACAGATTTAACCAAGCCAAGCATTTTGGGTTTAGATGATCAATCGGCCAAGCTATATTCTTTGATATATAAGCGCACATTGGCATCCCAAATGAGTGACGCACAATTACAAAAAACTAAAATCAATATCGATATATCAAACCGAAATGAGCACTTTATTGCTGATGGAGAAGTGTTGTCCTTTATCGGCTTTCTTAAAGTTTATGACTACATGGCTGCTGAGGATAAGCTACTACCAAGGCTTGATGTGGGGGAGTCTTTGTCGTTAGTTGATTTAATTTCAAGAGAATCATTCTCTCGGGCAAAGCCGAGATATACAGAGGCGTCATTGGTGAAAGAAATTGAACAGATGGGTATTGGAAGGCCATCCACTTTTGCAACGATGATTACCACGGTGCAGGACAGGAATTACGTTATAAAAGAGAGCCGTGAAGGTGTTCAGCGTGACTACCAGCAAATTGAGATTGTGGACGGTGTTATTTCAGAGTCAACTCAAAGTGAAACTACTGGCGTCGAAAAAAACAAGTTATTTCCAACAAGCGTTGCCTATATATTGGTTGACTTTTTATTGAACAACTTTAGGAATATTATCGATTATGAGTTTACTGCTAATCTTGAAAGTGACTTTGACAAAATTGCAGAAGAGTCTAAACCCTGGACTGGTGTTGTTCGAAATTTTTATGATCCATTTCACGAGCAGATTCAGCTTGCAAAAGATGTTTCCCGAGATGAAACACATGGCAAGAGAGAATTGGGTGAAGATCCCGCCACTGGTAAAACTGTGAGTGTTCGTTTTGGGCGTTATGGGCCATTCGCACAAATTGGTCATCAGGATGATGAAGAGAAGCCGACTTTTGCCTCATTGAGAAAAGGACAAGATATCGAAACTATCACTCTTATAGAGGCTCTAGAGCTTTTTAAAATGCCAAGAATTTTGGGTGAGACAGGTGAAGGTGAAACCGTTAAGGCCAACTATGGACGCTTTGGTCCCTATATTCAGTATGGAAAAAAATACGTCTCTTTGAAAGATGTCTCACCTGAAGAAGTTACACTTGAAACTGCTTTAGAGTTAATTGCTGCCAAAGAGAAGTTTGACGTTGAAAGGGTTATTAAAGTTTTTGATGATTCCAATATTCAGGTTCTGAAGGGTCGTTTTGGACCCTATATTTGGAATGGGAAAAAACGCGGAAAAGGACAAAAAAACGTCACTGTTGAAAAAGTATTTGGAGACAAGGCGCCAATCGATTTGACACTTGAAGAGTGTAAAAAAGCTATCGAAGGTAAAGACAAAGCTAAAGCAAAAAAGCGTAAAAAAAAAGCTGATTCTAAAAAGGCAAACTCATCAAATCAATAAGTTGTAGTTATCCGATTGTCTGGTAATTCTTTCTAGGCTGTGGGAAAATCTCTATTTTAAAATAATAATAGTAGCGAGTACATGACAAAGGTTAAGATTTGTGGTTTTACGAACGCTGAAAATGCCCGACAAGCTGCGCTTGCTGGCGCAGATGCTATTGGCTTGGTGTTTTATGATAAATCTCCGCGCCATGTCAGTATAGATGTGGCCCGTGAAATTGTTGCTGCGCTCCCTCCTTTCGTCAATAGGGTTGGTTTGTTTGTTAATGCCAATCCAAGCCTAATCGATGAGGTACTCTGTGAAGTAGCACTGGACACATTACAGTTCCATGGAGACGAGACTGTCAGTGATTGTATGCAATACGATATGCCTTTCATTAAGTCGGTTGGGGTTTCTTCAGAGACTGATCTCAAAAAGATTGCCAACGACTTCTCAAAGGCCAGTGCATTATTACTGGACTCTTATAGTTCCAATACTTATGGCGGCACAGGAAAGCCTTTCGATTGGTCCCTAGCACGCGTTGAAATTGACTTGCCTGTGATTCTTGCGGGTGGTCTTAATCCAGACAATGTAGCTGAAGCCATCAGCCAAGTGAAGCCTTACGCAGTGGACGCCTCAAGTGGTGTTGAAAGTGCAAAAGGTGTTAAAGATATTGATAAAATAAAGTCTTTTATTAGTAACATTCGTTCATGAGTTATAACCTACCAGACGAGAAAGGTCACTTTGAGCAATACGGCGGTGTTTTTATTGCAGAAACACTAATGACAGCTGTAACAGAACTCAAGCTTGCCTATGAAAAATACAAGGACGACGCCGACTTTGTAGCCGAATTTGAAAACGACCTTAAGCACTATGTTGGCCGTAAAAGTCCACTATATCACGCAAAAAATTTAAGCAAGCAGTTGGGTGGCGCTCAAATCTATTTAAAACGAGAAGATTTAAACCACACCGGAGCACACAAAATCAACAATACTATCGGTCAGGCGCTACTGGCTAGTCGAATGGGGAAAACAAGAATCATTGCCGAGACTGGTGCAGGGCAACACGGTGTAGCTTCAGCTACCGTTGCTGCAAGGCTTGGTTTAGAGTGTGTGGTGTATATGGGCGAAGTTGATGTTGCCCGTCAAGCTCAAAATGTTTATCGTATGAAGTTACTGGGAGCGTCAGTTGTTCCGGTAACCGCAGGGTCTCGAACTTTGAAAGATGCGCTGAATGAAGCAATGCGTGATTGGGTAACCAATATTGACGATACTTTTTACATTATTGGTACCGTTGCAGGACCGCACCCCTATCCAATGATGGTAAGAGATTTCCAGAGCGTCATTGGTAAAGAGGTCAAAGAACAGTTTAGTGACCAGGTTGGAGGTCTGCCAGATGCGTTGGTTGCCTGTGTGGGAGGCGGCTCAAATGCGATCGGACTTTTCCATCCTTTTATTGAAGACGCCTCAGTTAAGTTCTATGGTGTTGAGGCCGCAGGTTACGGTATTGAAAAGGGACCCGTTGCTCACGCAGCTCCTTTGTGTGCAGGCAGTGTTGGTGTCTTGCACGGCAATAGAACTTACCTTATGGAAGACCCAAATGGGCAAATAATCGAAGGCCACTCTATTTCCGCTGGGCTTGATTACCCTGGTGTTGGTCCAGAGCACGCTTACCTAAAAGATACTGGAAGGGCTGAATATGTGTCCGTTACAGACAAAGAGGCATTAGAGGCTTTTCATTTACTAACAAGGGTTGAAGGCATATTGCCAGCACTAGAATCTGCACACGCTGTCTCTTACGCTGTTAAGTTGGCTCAAGAATGGTCAAGTGACAAAAACATAGTTATCAACCTGTCTGGACGTGGCGATAAAGACATGCACACTGTTGGCGAAATTGAGGGTCTTGAATTCTAACAAGCAGGTTAGATATTAATCAAAAATTCTGTCATAATGCTCTTACTCTAGTGATTTGTATTAGTGCTTGATAGGAGAGATTGTGCAAGAGGAAAAATCGGTTCTGAGAGAACGTGCAGGCATCTTTGCCATTTATCTTGTTGTATTGTTCATTAATGCTTTCGTTGATTTAGGCCACAAAATCATCATTCAGAATACAATTTTTATGATCTATGGTGAGCAAACACAGCTTATTTTAACTGCCATAGTGAATGCTATGATTCTTGTTCCTTTTATCCTCCTATTTACTCTTTCTGGCCATCTTTCTGACAAGTTTGCCAAGCCTCATATAATGCGCTGGAGCGCTTTTGCAGCTGTTTTAATTACATTGGCGATTACCTATTGTTATTATCAAGGAGCCTATAAATCTGCATTCGGTTTTACACTGCTTCTTGCAACTCAGAGCGCTATCTATTCCCCAGCTAAGTATGGCTATATTAGAGAGTGCTTAAAGAAAGCTGGATTGAGTATAGGTAACGCTTACGTTTCTGCAGTGACCCTGACATCAATTTTATTGGGGACGGTCTTTTTCTCTTATCTGTTTGAACTTTATCTAGGACTTAAGCAATACTCAACACCCGAGGAAATATTGATTCATATCGCTCCAGTTGGTTGGGTCTTGGTCGGTCTGTCAATGGTTGAATTGTTGGCAACCTTTGGGGTCCGTTTTTACGCTACTAAATTTAGTGAAGTGAAGTTGTCAATTCAAAAACTGATTACGCTTCATTACTTAATGAGCAATATTCGAGCCATAAAAGGAAACCAAATCATTTGGTTTTCGATATGGGGGACGGCTATTTTTTGGGGAATGTCTCAAAACCTTGTTGCAGTTATTCCTGCGCTTGCTAAAGCTAATTTGGGAGTCACAAGTCCACTTATGGTGAACGCGATGTTGGCGCTCTCAGTTATAGGAATCATGGTAGGGGCTTATCTTTCTGCAAGAAAAAGTGTCAACTCGGTGAAAGTTAATAACATATATACCGGTTCGACTACGATTACAGTTTGCGCGATTTTGGTGCCTATTGTGTCCGCCTTAGGCTTTATACCAAACTCTACAGCTTTAATAATAGTATCAACCTTAATTCTGCTGTTTGGCATTGGTGCAGGTATGATGCTGGTTCCGCTCAACGCTCTGATTCAAGCTCACTCAGCTAAGGATGGCTTGGGAAATGTATTGGCAGGCAAGAACTGGATACAGAACATGGCTATGATTGGTCTTTTATTGCTTACAGTGTTACTCGCCAAATCTAACGTGAGTAGTGTATATATACTTTACTTGAATGCCTTGATAGCGGTAGTTGGATTTACTGTTGTACTTAAAAGACTAAAAGCGATTCTATAGTAGTGCGACAAATCGCCGGTTATCTTTTGTTTGTATGGCGTTATCGATTAAAGGTCAAAGGCATCGAGAACCTTCCAAAAGCTGCCCCGGTGTTGCTTTTAGGGAATCATATTAGTTGGATAGATTTCGCTCTAATACAGTGGGCAACCCCAAGAACAATTCGATTTGTAGTGCACGAAGATTACTACAACATGCTAATTTTTAAGTGGGTTCTGATAGCTGTAGGTGCTGTACCGATCAGACCATCAAATAGTCGCAATGCAATGCAGAATATTGTGAGTTTATTAAATAAAAATTGTGTGATTGGTTTGTTTCCTGAAGGAGAAATTTCTACCAACGGTGAGTTGTCTGATTTGAAGAGGGGTTTTGAAAAGATATTGTCTGAATCTAAGGATGACGTCATTGTGGTTCCTTTTGCAATTAACGATATGTGGGGCACTTTTTTCTCAAAAGCACCAAAAGCGATCAAAAAGAAACAAAAGTTTTGCTTTAGAAGGGATATTCATATTAATATTGGATCACCCTTAAATGCTAACGCAACCAGATCCGAAGTTAAGAAGTCTATTAGCAATTTACTCATTTAATGGTAATATCAGTTCTATTTTCAAAACAATAATTAATTAAAAGGTGATGTTATGAAAAAGATAATAGTAGTTGGTGCGACAGGCAAACTCGGCAAAGAAGTTGTTGAAGGCTTGGAAAAAGATTATGAGGTCGTCCGTGCCGGACGTTCAGGCCCTGATCTTAAGCTAGATGCTTTTGATTTTTCAAGTGTCAGCGAAGTGTTTGCCACCGTCGGCTCTTTTGATGGGTTAGTGTCTTGTATTGGTGGCACCCCTTTTAAGCCGTTTGAAGAACTTACCATGGAAGATTTTGCGACTGGGCTATCGACCAAATGTTTGAGTCAATTAAATTTAGCAAAAGCAGCCATTCCGTTTTTGAGTGAGAACGGGTCAATCACATTAACAAGCGGCATCATAGGTGATGAGCCTCTTCTTGCGGGAGCATGCGCTGCTGCTGCAAACGGCGCTCTGAATATGTGCGTATCAACTTTGGCCGCAGAGTATGCAGGTAAACTTCGAATCAACATTGTGTCACCATCGATTATTGAAAATTCCGTAGATTATTATGGAATGCTTTTCGATGGCTTTGAGCCAACATCAAAAGAAAGCATCATTCATGCATATCGCCGCACCATATCAGCGCCAATTACTGGTCGTGTGTTGCGCTTAACAAGATCGTAAAAGAGAGTTAAAAAATCTATTGGCAATTCAGTTTTTAATGTTAGTATTTACTCTATTTTTAAGGCACTAATTATTGAATAAGAGTTAGCGTATTTCTTTTTGGAGAGCGTATGACTGATCACAAGAGAAAGAAAAGGGGTGGCGGACGGTCTGCGAAGATTGCATATAGAAAAAAATCTGCGCAAATAGAAGCTCCAAGGTTTTTGTCACGCAAAATTCCATGCTATGAGTTACTGGGTGAAGAGGAATTGGTGAGCATTGAAGAACATGCGGACTGGATTCTTAAAGAGGTCGGTATCGAGTTTTGGGGAGATGCTGAAGCCCTAAAGCTGTTCAAGGATGCAGGTGTCACAGTTAAAGGCAACAGACTGCAATTTGATAGAGGGCAAGCCCTTGAGCTCTGCAAGACAGCTCCTAAAGAGTTCGAAATGCATGCTCGAAATCCAAAAAGGTCAACGATATTTGGTGGCAATAGATTGGTTTTTGGGCCAGCATACGGATCCCCTTTTGTTTACGATCGAAAGAGAGGTAGGAGACAGGGAACCATGGAAGATTTCCGGAACTTGGTCAAACTTGCTCACATGATCCCTTGGTTACACCATACAAGTGGCACAGTTTGTGAACCGGTTGACATACCTGTTAACAAGCGCCATTTAGATATGGTGTATGCTCATTTAAAGTATTCTGATAAGCCTTTTATGGGTGCTGTGACTGCACCCGAGCGTGCCGAAGATTCGATTACAATGGCGCGCATTGTTTTTGGCGACGAGTTTCTAGAGTCAAACTGTGTTATTCAGGGCAATATAAACGTTAACTCGCCTCTGGTTTATGACAACACTATGTCTGGGGCCTTGAAAGCCTATGCGAGAGCTAATCAAGGTGTTGTTATAACGCCCTTTATTCTTGGTGGTGCAATGTCACCAGTTACCATGCCAGCAGCAGTCGCTCAAGCCCATGCTGAAACTATGGTAGGCGTTGCCTTAACTCAATTGATACGACCGGGCGCGAGTGCTGTGTATGGAAATTTTTTAACAACTATGGATCTTAAGTCTGGTGCACCAACATTTGGAACACCCGAATCTACTCTGGCAACCCTAGCGGTTGGACAAATGGCACGAAGATTGGGATTACCCTTTCGGGCTGGTGGTCATTACACAGCCTCCAAAGTAACTGATGCTCAAGCCATGCAGGAGTCGGCGGATTCAATGTTTCCAGCATTTTTGGCTGGCGCTAATTTTATCCACCAAGCGGCTGGCTGGTTGGAGGGCGGTTTAGTTGTAGGTTATGAGAAATTTATACTTGATTCGGACCGTCTTGGAATGTTGCATCGGATGGGCGATGGAATGGTCATTAATGAGAATTCTCTAGGTTTTAGTGCCTATATGGAAAACTCCCCAGGTGAGAACTTTTTAGGTACAGAGCATACTGGAGAAAACTTTGAGACAGCAAACTTTCGCTCTGAAATAGCTGACAATAATTCTTTTGAGCAGTGGGAAGAGGATGGCTCTAAGGATGCCGAAGAGAGAGCTTACGAGCGCTGGAATACTATGCTCGATGAATATATAGAACCACCAATGGATCCTGCAATAGATGAAGAATTGAAAGACTTTATAAGGTTAAAGAAAGACAGTATGGATGACGAGTGGTATTAAACCTTATCACCCACTGCACGAGCTAAGCCTTCCGGCTTAGCAAGTTTTTTATGAGCTTCGTAAACGGCCTCAACTCTATTGATAACTAGTTCACTAGGTATGCTGGCACCACGGGTTTTTAGATTGACATGGATCAGCATATGTTCAGCAGTTGCTAGCAATCTGTCGTCCTCATGGTAGAGGTAATGGAACAGGTGAAGTTTTTTACCGGCACCGTGGATGACTTGGGTTGTTGCGTATACTCCTTCACCGATTAGAACTTCATCTAAATGGCGAATATGCGTTTCCACAGTAAAGTAGGAGCCTATACTAGATATGTATTCCTCATCAACGCCAACAATCGCCATCATTTCAGTGGAAGCATCTGAAAAACATTCCAGATAACGTGACTCAGTCATGTGGCCGTTATAGTCTGCCCATTCTTTACGTACTTTGGTTTTAAGCGTCAAGAGTGGAGCTGTTAGGTCAAGTTTTGCAAAGTCTGTACGCTTCTTTGTTCTATTTAAACGATCTTCAAACTCTTTCAGGGTATTGCCAGCGCCCCACCGATTCTCCTTCAAGACTTTTAAAAAATCTACCAAGTTGTCGTCACGTTTTTTTTCTAATTCGTGAATACTAAATTGTCCAGATTGCTCATCAGATTGGCTTGAAATTTTATCCACTAATTCCTCTGTAAATTCAGGGACATCCATTAGATGAGTCCATGGCCACTCAAGACATGGTCCAAATTGTGAGATAAAATGGCGCATTCCTGCCTCTCCACCTGCCAATCTAAAGGTTTCGAATAAACCCATTTGCGCCCAACGCAAGCCAAACCCAAAACGTATAGCGTCATCAATTTCTTCAGTGGTTGCGATATCGTCATTGACCAGCCAAAGCGCTTCTCGCCAGACTGATTCGAGGAGTCTGTCGGCAATAAATGCGGGGATTTCCTTTTTAATATGTAACGGGAACATGCCGACATTAGTAAAAATGCTACTGGCCCTTTCAATCAATTCTTTGGATGTTTTAGAGCCACCTACAATTTCCACCAAAGGAAGAAGATAGACCGGGTTGAATGGATGGGCTACGATGAGGCGTTCGGGGTGCTTCATTTTCGCTTGTAAGTCTGATGGTAGGATGCCTGAAGTTGAGGAAGCAATAATTACATTGTTATTGGCACTCAATTCAATCTCATCATAAACCGATTGTTTCGCTGACAGTCTTTCCGGTACAGCTTCGATAATGATATCGGCAGATTTAGAAGCATCTGAAACTGAGTTTTTAAATGTAAGGGTGCCTCTGTTTGGTAAATCAGATGCAAGTAGTTGAGCGTAAGCTCTTTCAGCATTTTGAATGACTTTGTTAACATTTTTTGGAGCATCTTTTGAGGGATCATAGACAAAAACATCTATACCATTTAAAAGAAATCGCGCTATCCAGCCACTGCCAATAACACCTGCACCAATAACGCCAGCGGAATCAATACTCGTCATTCTATCCCCAGCGTTTCACTAGCTTCATTTTATCGCGTACATCTTGCGGTCCCATAATACTACAACCCATACCTAGTGCAGTTTGTACAGCTTTTTCAACGAGCTCTTCGTTGGTTGCAAGGACGCCACGTTTGAGGTAGATGTTATCCTCAAGTCCGACACGAATGTTGCCACCAGCTAAAACTGCCAAGGCGACATAGGGCAATTCGTTCCTGCTAATCGAGAAGGCAGAAAAGGTCCAATCTTTTGGAACATTTGATGTCATTGCGAGAAATGTGTGTAGGTCATCAGGTGCGCCCCAAGGTATACCCATACAGAGCTGAATCATCACCGGATCATCAATTAGGCCTTGTTCTTTGAGCCATATTGCAAACTGTAAATGACCAGTATCAAAAACTTCAATTTCAGGTTTCACTCCAAGCGCTTGAACTTGTTTCGTCATCTCTTGCAATACTGAAGTGGTGTTGGTCATAACGTAATCACCTTGGCCAAAATTCATGGAGCCACAATCAATAGTACATATCTCAGGAAGTATATCTGTGACATGTTCAAGTCGCTCCGTTGCACCAACCATATCGGTTCCTTTGTCATTTAATGGCAGCGGTTCTTCAGCAGAACCAAAAACCATGTCACCACCCATCCCAGTGGTTAGATTCAAAACCACATCAACCTTTGACTCTCTAATGAAATTAACGACTTCAGCATATAGAGCAGGATCACGAGCAGGGGCGCCTGTTTTTGGGTCTCTAACATGGATGTGAACAACAGCGGCGCCTGCCTGGGCTGCTCCAATACATGAGTCGGCGATTTGTTGAGGTGTGATGGGAACCTTGTCGGATCTTCCAGTCGAGTCTCCAGAGCCTGTAACGGCGCAAGTAATAAATACATCCCTTGATGGTTGAAGGTTGATCATAATAATTTCTCCAATAATAGACTATTCATTTTAGACAAAATAAATTGAGATTTAAATATGTTACTGTTCAACATAGGGTGTGCTATACTTTTTCCGTCATAAATTATACATAATACGAAATGAGTATATTTACCAGTTCAGAATCAACATTGCAGGTAACGATCTTGGTGTTACCTGAATCCTCTATGCTGGTACTTGCTTCTATGATTGACCCGATGCGGGCCGCAAACCGTTTATCGGAGAGGCAATGTTTTACTTGGAAGATTGTTACAATTGATGGTCTGCCGGTTGAATGTACATGTGGTCTTCAAATTACAGCAGACGGGAAACTTGAATCCATCAAAGATGGAAATCTACTTTTTATTGTTTCTGGCTTTAAACAATTTGAATATATTTCCAGTGATGAGATAGGATTGATTAGAAGATTTTCATCAAAGTTTGATGCAATGGGAGGCGTTGATACCGGGGCTTGGATTTTAGGAAAAGCTGGATTACTAGACGGTAAATCTGCTACAACTCATTGGGAAGATTTAGAAGATTTTGCAGATTATTTTAGACGAACTGAGGTTCAACCGGACCGTTTTGTCATTGATAAAGGTGTTATTACAATAGGTGGTGCATCGCCTACCTTTGATTTTATGCTTCATTTAATTAGATCAAGAATCGGTTACCCCGCAGCTTTGGAGGTTGCAAGTGTTTTTGTATATGATGAAACGCATTTCTCAACTGATGCACAGCCACTCGTATCATTGGGGTTATTGAATGATTTTGAGCCACGTGTCACTAAAGCTATCCGCATCATGGAATCAAACCTTGATGAGCCGATTTCTGTGACATCAGTTGCAAAGAGATTAAATATTTCAAGTCGTAGACTGGAAAATCTCTTTCAATTGCATTTACAAACTACTCCAGGAGCATATTATTTAAATCTAAGATTACTTCGTGCAAGAAAGTATGTCACAGATACGCTTTTACCAATGCAAGAAATAGCTATAAGAACCGGCTTTAACAGTCTTTCATCATTTTCAAGGTCTTTCAAGAAAAGTTACCATAACTCACCCAGTGCTTATCGTCAGAAATGATTGTGTTGTAGCCCACTAATAACTCTAAATATTATTTTGCATACGATTGCAAATACTTCATAAAATAAAGAGGGCGTGTGCTATAATTATTTGCAAACGTATGCATCATTATTATATCTAAAACTTCAGGTGATTAACACACGGACAAGATATGGCTGAAATTCAATTAAAAAATCTAACCAAGCGATGGGGCAGTTTTGTTGGTGTAGACAACTTTAATTTGACTATTGCTGACGAAGAATTTTTGGTATTGCTTGGACCCTCTGGTTGCGGGAAAACGACTACTATGCGAATGATCGCTGGGCTAGAAGATGTCACTGAGGGTGAAATAATAATCGATGGAAAAATCGTTAATGGACTGGAACCAAAAGACCGAGATATTGCAATGGTTTTCCAGTCATATGCGCTCTATCCAAACATGAATGTTTACGAAAATATTCGATTCCCTCTGAAGGTAAGAAAGGTTGATCGAGAACTTCATGACGAGAGGGTGATGCGGGCGGTTGCAATGGTCGAACTGGATGACTTTTTACATCGAAAACCATCTGAATTATCGGGTGGTCAGCGTCAACGTGTTGCCTTGGCAAGGGCAATTGTTCGTGAACCTACTGTGTTTTTGATGGATGAGCCATTATCGAACCTTGATGCTAAATTGCGAGTCTCTACTCGCGCACAAATAAAAAATCTACAGCATGAGTTACGTGTCACAACCATTTACGTGACCCATGATCAGGTAGAGGCTATGACACTTGCTGATAGGGTTGTTGTTATGAATGCTGGTGCTATTCAACAGATTGGAACTCCAAAAGAAATCTATAACAAACCTGCCAATAGTTTCGTTGCAAGCTTTATTGGTGCTCCTGCTATGAATTTGATGCATGGTTCCATTAATGATGGCATCTTTATTGGTGAAAACGTCAGAATCACAGGATTAAATAAAGAACATTCTGGTGAGGTAACTCTGGGGTTCCGTGCTGAAGATGCATCCATTGTTGAAAGTGGAGGCGAAATTACTGGCCCTACCTTTTCTATGGAGCTTTTGGGCGATGCGACAATGGTTTCTATTAGGGCTGGAGGCGAACTGGTTTCCATCAAATCTGAGAAAAATTACTATACTGAAATAGGTTCTATGGTTATGGCACATATTCCTGCAAATCTTTGCTTGCTATTTAGCAAGGAAACAGGAGAGATGATTGACAACTAAAAAATAAATATATAGATATTAAAACTTGAATTGAATATGAACCATGAAGAAAAATCAAAAGAAACATACTCCGTAGTTAAAGCTATGGAAGATGCTTTGATAGCTGGCTCGAATGATATGGGTAAGTACTTCCATGAAGAATTTCGCTGGATGGGAAACCAGGGTTGTGGCACCAAAAAAAACCTTAAAGAGTTTCGAAATAATTGGCAGTTGCCTCTTAGAGCTGCTTTCACAGACCGAATATATAAAACAGATAAGTTCTTAGTGGATGGTGAGTGGGCCGCATGCTTTGGCCACATTGACGCAATCCATAGCGGTGAATTTATGGATATTGTGCCAACCAACAAACGAGTGAAAATTCACTACACTGATTTTTGGGAAGTTAAAGAAGGACTTATAACAGACAACTGGGTTACGGTTGACTTTCCAAGTATTTTGGCACAGCTTGGTGTTGACGTATTTAACGGTCAAGGCTGGGAAGCCTATGATCGTGGCAAAAAAAAACCACCGAAACCTGAATAAGTAGGGACATTATGGCTATTCAATATTTAAAAAAAGGTAAAACTGAAGCAGACCGAGCAGTAGATGATGCGAAGGTTAGTAAGATCGTCGAAGATACACTACAAGCAATTGCAGAAAAGGGTGACGAAGCTTTAAGAGAGTTCTCTATAAAGTTTGACAATTACAACCCAACATCTTTTAAGTTGAGCTCAGCCGAAATTGAAAATCTAATAAAGCAAGTGTCAAAACGTGACTTGGAAGACATTAAGTTTGCTCAAACCCAAATAAGGAAATTTGCTCAAGCCCAGCGTGATTCAATGTTAGATATAGAAATTGAAACCATGCCCGGCGTTATTCTCGGACACAAAAACATACCGGTGCAGTCTGTCGGTTGCTACGTTCCTGGGGGTAAATTCCCAATGGTAGCCTCTGCGCATATGTCTATCGTTACGGCAGAGGTCGCGAAAGTTCCTCGTATTATAGCTGCTACACCACCATTTAAAGGGGAGCCCAATCCAGCAGTTATCGCTGCCATGCATCTTGGCGGTGCTCATGAGATTTACGTTATGGGTGGTATTCAAGCGGTTGGTGCAATGTCGCTTGGCACTGAGACTATAAAATCCGTTGACATGATGGTAGGTCCGGGAAATGCATATGTCGCTGAAGCCAAAAGACAATTATTCGGACGCGTAGGTATCGATTTACTTGCTGGACCAACAGAAACCATGGTAATAGCCGACAACACAGTTGATGCTGAATTATGTGCAACTGATTTGCTTGGTCAGGCTGAGCATGGATATGATTCTCCCGCCGTTTTGGTGACTAATAACCAAAAACTGGCAGAAGATACCCTCTCTGAGATAGACAGAATATTAAAGATTCTTCCAACCGCGAATACAGCCTCAGTAAGTTGGAAAGATTACGGTGAAGTCATTCTTTGTCAATGTTGCCAATGATATTGCCTCAGAACATGTTCAAGTTATGACGGATCGAGATCAATGGTTTTTAGATAATATGCACTCCTATGGAGCATTATTTTTAGGACCGAGAACAAATGTTGCTAATGGTGACAAGGTTATTGGTACCAACCATACATTGCCAACTAAAAAAGCGGGTCGTTACACTGGCGGACTGTGGGTTGGTAAATTCCTTAAAACACATAGCTATCAGGAAATAACCACTGATGAGGCGGCCACCAAGATTGGAGAGTATTGCTCTCGTCTTTGTATACTGGAATCATTTGTTGGGCACGCTGAACAGGCCAATATTAGGGTTCGTCGTTATGGTGGAAAAGATATACCCTATGGAGAAGCTGCAGAATGATTGAATTACCTAAAACTCCATCTATGTCACTTAATGGTCGTAAAGCAATCATCACTGGTGCTTCGTCTGGAATTGGTTTGGGATGTGCTGTTGCTTTGGCTGAGGCAGGCGCACATGTATGTTTATCTGCTAGGAATAGCAAAAACCTCAATAAAGTTGTGGAAGCTATTCAAGCAAAGGGTTTGAATGCAGAAGCAATAACTTTAGATGTTTCTGATGTCAAAGCTTCACAAGAAGTGATTTTAACTAACGGACCATTTGATGTTTTGGTGAATAGTGCCGGTTTGGCTCATCACACTCCTTCCAAGGATACGAATGAAGAGGATTTTGATGAAGTTATGAATGTCAATCTTCGTGGAGCTTATTTTTTGACTCAGGCCGTGGCGAAGGGATTAATTCAAAACAAGAAGCCAGGCTCTTTGATCAATATTTCATCCCAGATGGGCCATGTAGGCGGTATTGATAGAGCCGTATATTCCGCATCCAAGCATGCAGTAGAAGGTTTTACTAAAGCTATGGCAATTGAGTGGGGTCCATATAATATTCGAGTCAATACCATTTGTCCCACATTTATCCGTACACCATTAACACAAAGCACTTTCAATAACCCTAAGCATAGAAGTTGGATTGAAGAAAAGATTAAGCTTGGTCGAGTCGGCGAGGTTGAAGATATCATGGGAGCAGTGGTATTTCTAGCGTCTGATGCATCTGCAATGGTCACAGGTTCGGCATTGATGGTTGATGGAGGTTGGACGGCAGATTGATGGCAAATAATAAAATAACCTCACTGGAAGTGGCAAAACTGGCTGGCGTGAGCCAGTCCGCAGTTTCACGGGTTTTTACACCTGGCGCTTCTGCTTCCAAAAAAACAGCGGAAAAAGTTCGGAAAGCGGCTATGGAGCTTGGTTACCGACCAAACGTTTTAGCTCGATCATTAATTACCGGTCGGTCACGCATTATCGGTCTAGTGGTTGCTCATCTGGATAACTACTTTTATCCTGAGGCACTGGAGCTTATTTCTAATGCCTTACAAAAAAAAGGCTACCATGTTTTGGTTTTTATGGCATCAAAAACAGCAGGCAGCATTGATGATGTGCTAGACGAGATTCTAGACTATCAGGTTGATGGCATTATTCTTGCTTCTGTTGCAATGTCTTCAAGCCTAGCCAGTCGATGTACTTCTGCAGGAGTTCCAGTAATTTTGTTCAATCGTTCCCAAGATGACGACAGGTTTTCGGCAATCACATCAGATAACATTCTTGGCGGGCAAAAAGTTGCGAGATTCTTGATTGCTGGAGGTCACAAACGTATCGGTTATATCGCCGGTTGGGAAGGCGCTTCAACTCAGCGTGATAGAGAAACTGGTTTTGTTGAAGAATTGAAAGATCACGGCCAATCTCTTTATGCCCGTGAGGTTGGTAATTTTATTCAAGATGAAGCTCGACAGGCTGCACGGAAAATGTTTACTGCTAACGAAATACCAGATGCTGTTTTTGTTGCCAGTGATCATATGGCATTTGCAGTAATGGACGTATTGCGCTCTGAGATTGGGTTAAAAATTCCAGAACAAGTTTCGGTTGTTGGCTATGATGACGTGCCAGTTTCTTCTTGGCCTGCTTATGATTTAACAACGATTAGACAACCTGCGAATCGCATGGTAGCTGAAACCGTTTCAATGATTCTTGAGAGTATTGAAAATAAGAAAACAAAGCCACGTCAAATAAAAATAGATGGTCCACTTATCATGCGTGGCTCAACAAGAATTTCAACTAAATTGTCCAAATAGGGGGTTGAGTGAAAGGATTTGACTCAAAGTTTGAAAATTTTCCTGATTATATTAATGGTATTACTTATGAGATTTGGGAGGAGCGTGGAATTGATAAATTAGAATATCTCTATTCTAATGATATACCTGTGCGTTCACCATCAGGCATAGTGATAGGAAACAAGGATGTCATTAAAGCTACTAAAGCTACATTATCTGAATTTCCAGATAGGCAGCTTCTAGGTGAAGATGTAATCTGGTCTGGCTCACCTGATACAGGAATGTTGTCTTCACATCGAATCATATCTACTGCATCACATTTAGGTGATGGAATTTATGGCAAAGCAACTGGAATAAAAGTTAAATTCCGAACAATTGCAGATTGTCATGCAATCAATAACCAGATAAATGATGAATGGTTAATTCGGGATCAAGGGGGCATAGTTAGACAGTTAGGAATGGAGGTAGAGGATTGTGCTAGAAAACAGATAGATGCTGAGGGTGGACCAGAAAACTGTAAGTGGCCTTTTTCAGAATCCATGAATCAAATAGGCCCTTATCAAGGTAAAGGAAATTCTAATGAGTGGGGCGAGAAGTATGTTGATATATTAAGACAGATTATGAACTCCGATGAAGCAGTGATTACAAACCAATATGACCGAGGATGCCATCTTGAATATCCTGGAGGAGTTACAGGTCATTCATATTCAGATGCAACCGAGTTTTGGACAAACTTGCGTTCTGCTCTTCCAAGTGCAAAGTTTACAATTGAACATCAAATTGGCCGTGAAGATAAAAATATGTCACCTCGAGCTGCAGTTCGCTGGACCCTAGAGGGTAAGCATGATGGCTGGGGTGTTTTTGGAGCACCATCTGGAGCAGAATTATATGTGATGGGTGTTTCACATGCTGAATTTGGGCCATGGGGGCTCAGAAGAGAGTACACCATATTTGATGAGGTAGCTTTATGGAAGCAGATAATACTTAAGACAGGCTAGTAATGAATAGAGAAGAAACAAAACCTCAAATAGTTCGCTTTAATGAATTAAAGCCTTGTAAAACAGCATTTATTGATGCACATACACCCGGTTCAGACCAAAAAGATAACTTCACTATTATCGGCCCAGGGGTGTCAGAAAGTCCTGATCAACATGTACATATTTCTGAAACACCGGGTTTTAATATTGGTGCTGCTGGACAACCACCTAAATGCATTAACTCTTTGCATTCACATACAACAGCTGAGGTATTTTTTGTTCTCAAAGGCCGCTGGCGATTTTTTTGGGGCAGGTGGGGTACCGCGGGAGAAGTAATTATCGAAGAAGGAGATATATTTAATGTACCTACTGGAATGTTTCGGGCTTTTGAAAATATCGGAAATGATTACGGTATGCTTATGGCGATACTCGGTGGCGATGATGCTGGTGGAAGTGTGACATGGGCCCCACAGGTCATTGAAGAGGCAAAAAAATATGGACTTATTTTGGGCGAAAATGGCTTATTGTATGATATTAAAAAAGGTGAATCTCTCCCTAAAAATATTAACCCTGTACCATTACTTACAGAAGAGGAGTTGGGGAGTTTTCCTGAAATTCCTTCTGAAGAGGTTGTTCGAGATTATGTTACTCGATATTCTGATTTAACAGGATTAGCTGAATCTTCACCAGTAAAAGTGATTGGAGAAGACGCTTTATTAAAAGATCGTCCTGGTTTTGAGGTTGATTTTCTGACTGGAGATTCAAGTACAAAAAATATGTACTCAACCAGTCGTCATGAAGTACTCATGATCATGCATGGACACTGGAACCTGGGTTGGGATGGAGGTAGTACTATCCTTGGGCCCGGTGATACTTGTTCTGTGCCACCTAGTTTAGAGCATCAACTCTTCCCAGCTAATTCTCAAAAGTCAAGCCTTTTCCGTGTCACTAACACCGATGATCCTGCAGGTTCGACTTGGAAAGGATAGACATTCTAATAGCTCAAATATTTTGTCACAATAACCAGAGGTTATATTATGAAAGCATTGGTTAAAAGCCACTCAGAGAAAGGTATTTGGCTTGAAGACGTACCCATGCCAGAGGTGGGTAGTAATGATGTGCTTGTCAAAGTTCAGAAAACTGCCATTTGTGGTACCGATGTCCATATTTATAATTGGGACGCGTGGGCAAAAAAAAATATTCCTGTGCCGATGACAACAGGTCATGAATTTGCTGGTGTTATTGCCGAGTTGGGTGAAAGCGTTGGTGCTCTCCCGTTTTGGGCGCTCAAGGTTGGTGATGTTGTTTCGGCCGAAGGTCATATAGTTTGTGGTCGTTGTCGTAACTGTTTGGGTGGACGTAAGCACCTATGCCCAAATACTGTCGGTATTGGGGTTAATCGAGCCGGCTCTTTTGCAGAGTATGTTTCGGTTCCAGCCGAAAATGTATTTAAACCAAGTCTGGAAATCTCAACGGACTTGCTAGCCTGTTTTGATCCTTATGGTAATGCTGTCCATACTGCGCTGTCATTTAATATGTTGGGCGAGGATGTTTTAATAACTGGTGCAGGACCAATCGGAATTATGGCTGCAATGGTAGCTGTTCATAGTAGCGCTCGTAATGTAGTCATTACAGATCTCAATGAGTACCGTCTTAATTTGGTTGAAAAAATTGTACCAAAAGCCATTCCAGTGAATGTTGGCAAAGATCAAATCACGACTGAAATGATGGAAAATTTAGGCATTTTTGAAGGTTTTGACGTTGGCCTAGAAATGTCAGGCTCCCCTCAGGCTTTTGGAGACATGCTTAAGAAAATGGTTAACGGCGGTAAGATAGCAATGCTAGCAATCATGCCCGCAGGTTCTGGTATTGATTGGGACTTGGTTGTGTTCAAAGGTTTGCAGATAAAGGGTATTCATGGTCGTAAAATTTTTGAGACCTGGTATAAGGGATCGATGATGGTGCAAGGTGGTCTACCACTTGAAAAAATTATTACCCATCATTACCACTACACTGACTTCCAGAAAGGTTTTGATGTTATGTGCTCAGGGCAGTCTGGTAAAGTTATTCTCAATTGGGAAGATTAATTTAAGGAATTGTAATGAGTTTTAAAACTGCAAAAGAGAGCTTAGAAAAAGATTTAAATGCCATTCAAGAGGCAGGTTTATGGAAAACTGAACGAGTCATTGCATCTCATCAAAAAAACAAGATTACACTTGAAGATGGCACCGAAGTGATCAATATGTGTGCTAACAATTATCTTGGTTTGGCGAATCATTCTGAGGTAATTCAAGCAGCTAAAGATAGTTTTAGTGATTGGGGTTTTGGCTTGTCATCTGTACGTTTTATTTGTGGTACTCAGAGCATCCACAAGAAACTTGAATACAAGGTTAGTGAATTTCTTGGCATGGAAGATACGATTCTCTATGCAGCTTGTTTTGATGCCAATACAGGTCTCTTTGAAACAATTTTGTCTAAGGATGACGCCGTTATATCTGACGAACTCAACCACGCCTCAATCATTGATGGTGTGCGTCTTTGTAAGGCGGCTCGGTTTCGCTATAAAAATAACGACATGACTGATCTTGAGGCAAAGCTGATTGAAGCCAAACAGGGTGGAGCAAGACGTATCCTGATTACAACTGATGGTGTTTTCTCGATGGACGGCACTGTCGCTCAGCTCGACAAAGTATGCGACTTGGCTGACAAGTATGATGCCATGGTTCATCACGATGACTGTCATGCGGTTGGATTTATGGGTAAGTCGGGCCGGGGAGTTCATGAATACTGTGATGTGATGGACCGTGTTGATATTATTACTGGAACGTTTGGTAAGGCACTTGGTGGGGGTTCCGGTGGTTACACTTCAGGCCGCAAGGAAATCATTGACATGTTGAGGCAACGTTCCAGGCCCTATTTGTTTTCAAATTCAGTGCCGCCTTCGATATGTGCAGCTTCACTTAAAGTGTTAGAGATGCTCTCCAATTCTACGGAACTTAGGGATCGTCTAGAAAAGAATACGCATTACTTTCGTCAAGGAATGCAAGAAGCAGGCTTTGATGTTGATGATGGCGACCACCCGATAGTACCGGTCATGTTAGGGGACGCTAAATTGGCACAGAAAATGTCAAAGAAACTTCTAGAGAAAGGTATTTATGCTATTGGTTTTTTCTTTCCTGTGGTACCAAAAGGCAAGGCAAGAATCAGA
>LWDU01000073.1_pt1 | contig 31798 bp, 33 predicted proteins | sample 727161 | NCBI WGS metagenome assembly LWDU01 (sample SAMN04566230, study PRJNA314399) | hydrothermal vent metagenome | isolation source: deep sea hydrothermal plume seawater | place: Mexico: Gulf of California, Guaymas Basin | collected 2004-07-11
ACATCATCCCATGCGCTGATGCAAACCGTAATACTGCGGCTGATGGCTCTTGTGATACCGATTGTCTAACCGGATATGAGTTTGATGCTACTAATAATTGTGTTGCTGTAAGTGCTAATGACCCCAACGACTGTGCAACTAATAACCAAGAAAAGAACGATGATGATACTTGCGGTGATTGTCTAAGTGGATTTACCGCAGATTCAACAGGCGTTTGTGTTGCCGATGGCGGAAACGGGAACGGAAACGGAAACGGGAACGGAAATGGAAATGGCGGAAACGGTGAAGAAGAGGAAGAAGGCACTAATTGGTTGCTTGTAGGTGGCGGTGGTGCAGTAGTTGTTGCGCTGATTGCCGCTATGGTGTTGGCCCCAAAACCTCCAACAATCTAAATCATTAAGTAGCGAAAGGGCATACATCATAGCATGGTCTTTGGTGTAGGTATCTTTGATACGGGCTACGCACTTGCCGCAGACTCTATCAAAAACGCCCGTGAAGCGTGGGAATCTTGTGGAACTGAATGCCAACAAACCGTAGCATTCAACAACCCCGACCTACTCAAGCATATTGGTTGTTTCGGTATAATGCTACAAGGACTACACGATATGCCCTATGTCAAGGAACGCATAACTACTTCTCCTTCGTGGGAGCAACCCGATGTATTCAAAAGACAGACGACAGGCGCACAAGTGGCTACAAGCATATTCCCTTCACAAGATAAGGAAATCGTGGGAACCACCTACACACCCAACGCATCCTCCGTAAAAGGTGGAACATTTAACATCGAACCGGCCTCGGATAAGAAAATAACTCTACTTCTTTATCCTTCGGATAATCTCAATCGGGCGTGGCTTGAAGTGGCTTCTAAAGTTGGTGATGATGGGGTCTTGAATCTTAGTGATAAACTCGTCAACACGGCCAACATCAGTCGCAAAACAATCACCCCTAAAACCTCAAGTTGGGAGGATTCTTGCGGCATAAAAGATGTTGGTGAAATAGGAAGGCAAGGCGGCCAGCCTTATGGAGATGGGCATACCTATTCCGACATGACCCAAGAATCAATAATCACCAAGAATCCAACATTGACTGTTTATGAAATTGTGTTGGATGGCGCAAAAGGAGATTATTTGAAATTAGGTCAAGGGGCAAGCGAAATGAAAAATAATAATTTCTATCTCCCCGATGTATTTGAAGCACAAGTGAACGGAGTCAAATACGCTGTGTTAGAGGATGAACACGGTATCAATACTACGAGTGGGACATCAAAATTGTCTACGGAAACTTTGGCTGTGGATGCAATCACTAATCAATCTCCGTCGCCACCCTCTTATTACATTTGGCAATTGAGTAAAGTCGAGGATTCCACGACAGCAACGAATGGAGAAGAATCTACTGACGATTCTATTGTCGATTCTCCAATAATAACCCCACAAGGAGAATCCACACCGGAGAATGGAGAGGAAGAAACAAGCGTAAATCCACTTTGGATGGGCGGGGGTGTCCTCGCAGTCCTCGGAGTAGGTTATTATATGTGGAAAATGAAACAAGGGAGCAACGAAGCATGACATTTGGAATTGATGTATTTACATTTGGAACCGAGGGATTCTTGACGGAGTTTGCGGCTGATGCACAGCCCGGACAAATAACCGAAACCATCGGTGATTACTCATTCACGGTGGACAAATCAGCGAATGGGGACTACACGGGTTGCGGCCCAATGAAAAACGGCGACATGGCCGGATGGGGAGTATGTTCGCTTTTAGAGTGGGATGATACGAAAGACGACCCCGAAGAGGTCATTCGTGAAACGCTTAGAGATTGGATTATGCAAGGACAATCACAGGATGCCGATTTAGCGGCCTATAACGCATTAAGTATAGATGATGTGGGGGATTGGACAGTCATTAAGACGAGCGGAAGCACAAAAACGGTGACGATAGAGGAAGGAACAGCAACAGCCGGAAGCCAAAACCAATACAACACCACTTACTTGAGAGGTAAAGGAACAGCCCCTACAATACTCAAGGACAGTTCGGAAAAATGGGATTCTGCGTGGTATGATACTTCATTACCTTCCATCTGTGATTTATCGGACAGTCAAAAACAAGGCTTCGATGACGGAAATGAAGTGTGGTTTTCATGGGATACTAAAAACCGCCAAGCATCGTGGGGGAATGATTATGTTATCCCCACAATGAATTACTCGTTAGATGATTTGACCTACGCAGAACAAAAGGCGTGGGTCATACAAAATGCAGAACATATCATGGGGAGGCTAATGAATAAAATGATGAATCCTGATTGGAATAATCCACCTGTCTGCGAATGCACGGAAAATGCTATCATCATCAAGGAATGCCCCGCAGGAGTTTGCGCTGATGACGCCCTCTATTTGTTATTCTATCCTGTTATGGGGAGCAAGACCACGACTGCGAGCGAGGACATAGCGTTAGTGGAACAGTATTGGGATAAAATCGGAACCACCGCTCCCAATCACATCAACGGAATGGAGATTCCCGGTGAAAGGTGGGTCAAATGGAGATTGGTGAATGGAACCTATGAGGATGCAGTCACAGAAGCCAAAACGATGCAGGGGTGGACATCGTGCTATACAAGAAGCAGAATCCCATTTTTCCGAACCATTACGGATGACACCATCATCGATATTATTGAGGATGATGAGGATGAATCGGACATTCCCGCAGGGGATGATGAAACCGAAGATGATGACTCGGAGATTCCCGCAGGGGATGATGGCATTATCACGACTTCCGGTGAGGCTACTCCTGCAACGGAAGAAGAAGAAGAGGGTGAGGAAAGTCCAATTAGCCCACTCGTATTGGGGCTGTTAGGTGTAGTCCTTGTTGGGGGATTCATCATAACGAGGCCCAAGAAAACGGGGTGAAATAGATGGTCTTACAGGGTATTGACGATATGATTGCTGACCTGCGCCCGCTTTGTAAAGAGTCATATTCAGAATGGAAAGCAAGAGCAATCGCCTTTGAAGAAGAGGATGGTATCACAGCAGATATGCCGACTTGGGATAGTCTTTACAATGAACAGGCATTCAATGATTGGATGAATAGTAAATATGGGGCAGGATATACGGAATACGCTTCAGGTGCGGCAGATTTAGGGAACATATATCCAAATTACACATCATACTATCCCTCTCCTATGCAATCCACCTATGTTGATTATCAAGCATGGCTCGATGATATTTCCACACGACTTGAGGATTTCCCTGCGATTAAGAATCTCCGTGTTAAAGCAACGCATGATTTTGATGGTAAGGCGCAAGAGTGGACTGATAGGGCCAACGAGATGAAGTCGCAGTTAATTCAAAAAGAGCAACTCTTGACTGAAGATGGGTTTCAATGTTTAACGGGCAACGGTGATGACGACGAAATTAGCGGTGATGCAGGGGAATCACCCACAAACGACGCAAACGACGCAAACGACGCAAACGGTATGAAAGACCTACTACTACCCATTGTTGGTATGAGTTTGGTGGCCGGTGTGGTAGCGATGTTTTTGATACCTGCTGAGTCTTGAAGTCGCTCTATCCTCTAAAATCTTATTTCGGCGGAGCAGTAGTTATTGCGCTGATTGCGTGAATCATTAAGTAGTAAGAGCAACATAGAATATACATGACTTCGCCGGAAGTGTATGTCGAGTATGAGAGCATTCCTCCACATAACCATAGAGAGTTAATTATTCATTTCAGCCTAACTCAAACGCAGGTTAGTTCGGTGGAATCATTCGTTAATGCTCTCCGTGAAGCGGGATGGCAACCCAACAAGATAACCAAAGAGAAAACCTACTACGATTATGTGGATTTAGGCTATTGTCAATACCGGCTCACCCACCCAAATTGGGAATCAAAAACCCGTAGTGATATTATCTCCGTGACTGCGGCTATTTTGCATCTTTGGGGGTTTGATAATCCTTGTTGGTTGAAAAAACCTGAAAATAATACATTGTATTGAGCAAAACCTTAAATACATGAAACCTCTAAGTGAAGTGTATGTCATTCGTTCAAGCCATAGATGTGGAAGTGCCTCTTGAGGAACCAAAATGGGAAAAGTATGGTGGGTATACCTCCGCTCACAAATCATCAGGTAGTCTGCTGTGGCACATACACTCTCGTCAATTTATTCCTACACCGATTTTTCAAGGCAACGAGATGGCGTGTAGGTTCCATCGTTGGCTTGATGTGAAATTAGGGTGGGAAGAGGCGGAACCTATATGGGAGAAACCTCTCAAAGCCAATGTAGATTGGAATGCACTCTATTATGAGTTCATGGCTACCCCACTCATGGTCAAAATGACCTTTGCGGAACCGGAGTTTGAAACGAGCGTGGATGATGATGATGGAACCGTATATCACCACGACAAGACATTTAGGAAACACGATAAGGATTACAATGATATACCACCCAACGACTCTCGGACTTTCATGGTTGAAGTAATCCTAATTCCACTCGATGCAAAGTATTCTAAGCATCCGATTATATCTAAGTTCAGCATAACGAAAAAGCAAGAAACCTCGTTGCCCAAATATGCGAAAATAGGAATCGAGGAAACGCTAAGAACGGATGAGTGTTGGATGGAGTATCACCTGTTAAGTGGAAGCACGGCTTGGAATGATAGCATACGCAAACCCATAAGCGAGGATTCTTACAAGCAAAAGGTAGTCACTTCGGTAGCAGTAGAGATTGTTAGCCCTGAATGGGCTACGGAAAAAGCGGCGAAGGATGACCTAACTTATTGATGGGTTCATTAAGTATGTGGTTGCCCCCCCAATAGTATATGCTCACGCTCCGTATTGGCGCACGACAAATTAAGGCCATCATCAAGGGTCTTGAAGCCATAGCAGAAGAAGCAGTATTCTATTTCACAACCTATGGTTTGACGGTGCGAGCCATCAACCCAAATTGCACTTCTGTTGTGCAAGTTCGTTTGAAGGGAGAGGAAATGGAATATTATGAGTGTGAGGGAGAACATACAATGGGATTTGTCGTGGATAGGATTAAGGCAGTCACTAAGAACCTCACAGCGAATGATATACTACAAGCGGAATCCGATGGCGAGTCTATCACCCTACTATTCAATGGAATGAAAAAGAAAGTGAAACCGATTCGACTTGATTTGGTGCGACAGGTTGATAAATTACCGGGAGAGGGATTTACCTATCATTCGCAAGTTCCACTTAAGGGGGCAAAAGACTTCATCAAGACCATTGGTGATACTTCGTTTGAAGTCATCGTCAAGGAAAACGAGAATGACTATGTGTTCAAGTGGTGCCACGATAAGAATGAAGAACCCGTAGTGTGGGAACCGGAAGGGGTAATTACAGGTGAGTCACCCTCGACCTGTTCATATTCTGCTAATCTATTTCACAAGGCACTATGTAGTGGAAGCAACAAGGCAGAATTAGAAGTCAAAGGGGGTAATGACCTGCCTATTCGTTTGCATTGGATAGACGAAAACAACCTCAATTTCACGGCAGTAATCGCCCCAAAACTATAAGGAGAGAAAAGAATGCATCACAAAAGAACGAAGCCTACGAATTATGAAGCGGCAAAATTAGTAATAATAGTGGGGGAGGAGTTCACCGCCGCAGATATTATTGACCGAATGTTGAATAATGGTCGAAAGGAAATGCTAACCACCCGCCAACTTTCAGCGAAGATGTGTAAGGATTCTGACTTTATTGTGGTGCGCTCGTCATCGGGTCGCAAGCCGACAATATTCAAGAGGGTTATGTGAAAACCCGGCTTAGATTTAGTAGGGTTTGGAGTCAGAATTGCTTGCCGTGACAGAAGTTAGCCGGATGCCACCCTCAAACATTAAATAGCGGAAAAGACAATGGATAGGATGGTGCAATCATGGGTTATCAACGGTTTGAATTATCTGAACATTTTGTGAACAAATACAAGAGAAAAAGACCCCCATTTGGTTTTAACGGACTTGGTGAACTCGTCTATATGAGGACATATTCACGCATCAAGCAGAATGGAGAAAACGAGAGATGGTGGGAAACAGTCAAGCGAGTCGTTGAAGGAACATTCAATATGCAAAAGAAGCACATAGATTCTCATGGTCTTGGGTGGAATGCTTGGAAAGCCCAACACACCGCACAGGAAATGTATGACCGGATTTTCACGATGAAGTTCCTTCCGCCCGGTAGGGGTTTATGGGCTATGGGAACAGCCATCACAGAAGAAAAAGGACTATACGCCGCACTCAACAATTGTGCATTTGTGTCCACAGCGTCACTCAAAGATGATTTATCCAAACCATTTTGTTTTCTGATGGATGCTTCTATGTTAGGAGTTGGTGTAGGATTCGATGTGAAAGGTGCGGAAGAGATATACATTAAAGGCCCACACCTTACTCGTAAAGAAGAAGCATTTGTCATTCCTGATACACGGGAAGGGTGGGTGGAAAGTCTAAGACTATTGGTAGATTCATATTTCTTGGCTACTGCTGAAATTACTTTTGATTACTCAAACATACGCCCCGCAGGTGAGTTGATTAAAGGCTTTGGTGGTGAATCATCCGGCCCCCAACCTTTGATTGACCTTCACATAGAAACCCGAAAGGTCTTGAATCAAGAAGTCGGACAACCAATTAGTATTACAGCCATAGTGGATATTATGAATCTCATTGGGAAGTGTGTTGTATCGGGGAATGTTCGTCGCTCGGCGGAAATCGTCTTTGGTGATTCTGCATCTGATGAATACCTTGACTTGAAAAATTATGATGTGAACCCTCAACGAGCGGATTATGGATGGACAAGCAACAATTCAATATTCGCTGATGTGGGCATGGACTATGGCCCCGCTTGTGACCGTGTTCGATATAATGGTGAGCCGGGTTTTGCATGGTTAAGCAATATGAAGGATTATGGGTTAATGAACAATGGCCCCGATTTTAAGGATTCAAGAGTAGCAGGTGGAAACCCATGCTTAGAACAGTCTTTAGAATCATACGAAATGTGTTGCTTGGTTGAAACATTCCCTGACAACCATGAGGATAAAGAGGACTATATGCAAACACTCAAGTATGCATATTTGTATGCTAAGACCGTCACACTCGGTAAAACGCATTGGGCGGAAACAAATAGGGTGATGCTAAGGAATAGGAGGATTGGTTGTTCCATGAGTGGAATTGCTCAATTCATCGTTCATCAAGGGCTTGATGCCCTCCGTGAGTGGATGATGAGTGGATATACTCGTATTCAGGAACTCGATACGGAGTTTTCAGATTGGTTCGCCATCCCTAAGTCTATCAAGACTACATCAATTAAACCATCGGGAACGGTTAGCCTACTTGCAGGGGCCACACCGGGTATTCATCATCCTGAATCTCGGTATTACATACGACGAATGAGGATTGGAAAGAACAGCAAGTTAGTTCCTGCTTTGAAAGCCGCCGGATATGCTGTGGAACCTGCGGTTGGGGCGGAATCCACTACACTTGTTGTGGAAATCCCAATTGATGTTGGTGCAGGAATCCGAACTGCAAAGGAATTATCGCTGTGGGAGCAGATGAGCCTTGCGGCATTTGCTCAAAAGTATTGGGCGGATAATCAGGTTTCATGCACCGTCACATTTGACCCAATTACCGAAGGAAACCAAATTGAATATGCACTTGATTATTTTCAATATCAACTCAAGGGGATTTCATTATTACCCCGTGCGGAAGCGGGGGCATACGCTCAAATGCCCTATGAGGCAATTACGGCGGAAGAATATCAAAACTCAATTGAACAACTATCCCGATTGACCTTCGGGCGCATACGGGGTGAAGAAGTAGTCGTGGAACGATTTTGTGATTCAGATGTGTGTCAACTTGATTTCGCCGAAGGCGAAGATGCACCCCCTGAAGAAATTATAGTGGATTTGACTTCTCAAAATAGTGAAGAAAAGCAAACAGTTAAATAGGTGAATCCCATAAGTATTTTCACGGTGCGATAATATGAGTGGAACAAGGGCAATCAGCAAACGAAGAATAAACATGGTAAGTGTGGAAGATGTTGCAGGGTATTTGGATGATAAATATACACCCACTAACTCCCAAAAGCGGATTCTCAAAGAGAATGCACAAATCCTACAAAAGAGATATGCCGGAACTCACTATTCGGTAGCCTCCGATAAGGTCAATGAGAACCTCGCTTCAACATTCAGTATTATCCCTACGGGTGCAGACCAAACACGACTTCATCCCATATTTGCCGATTGGGGGTCAGCCGCATTAGCATTGAGCCACGCACAAGACCGCATCATCCAAGAGGCTAACAATCCGTCATCACCCGTAGTGATTCACTACGCAAAGATGAAGGGGGTTCCCAAGAATGCGAAGGACTATGTAGCGAAAAGCGTAGAGGATTATTGGCAAGGTTCCGATATGCCGACCACCCCCGCATTGACCCAACTCATTGATTTGATTTTCAAAAATACCAATAAAGACAGCCTCAAGAGGCTACACGACGCTTGGACTCCTGACGAGTTCAGCCAAAAGCGGATTGATGACTCCATGGCCTACCTCAAGGAAGACCATGAAAGGGGATTGGCGAGAGAATGGTTCACGGGCGACTTCGATGAAGCAAACGCACGATTTGAAACATACGGAAGCCAACAATGGCCGAATATACGCAATAAACTAAAAGTGATAATCTCGCAGGGAATACAAAATATCCTCGATGCAGATACTACATACGCACCAAACGCCCCTGCCAAGCATCTACTCGTTGAGGCCATGCTTGAGGGTGGAAGTCATGGCAACATACAGAATGCGACACTACTCACGGCTATTTACATCAACCAAACCTATTTCGATACACAGCACTACTTGAAGGTAGAATCGGTTGCATCCTATCAACCGGAAAGTAGAGGACACCATACCATATCACAACCCCCAACAATGGTGCGATACTACGATGTGAAGAATCCCATCATCAACAACGAGTATTTATCAAGAATGGTAGTGCCTGTCAATAATTGGTGGGGGAAAGGTATCAACTCTTGCACTATCTTCTCACAATTAGCCCAACGCATACTCAAGGAGCATACACAGGGTATTGTTGAGGGTGCGAAGGCGCAGATTGAGCATCAGACTGCACAGGACAAGCGACAGTATGACCAAGCAAAGGAGTATGTGATGGGTGAGCAAGGCTACCTTACAGTCGTTGGGAAATTGATGAATGAGATGATGCAGTCAGACGATTCCAAACTGCCTAAAACCTTCATCCCGTATGGTCAGGTGACTATCAAGACTTCGGAGTGGTTAGAGTGGACAGGGGGCATGGATAAACTTGTGTCTGCCATCCACTCACTCCTCAATCGAAATGTAGCCAATCACAAGAATAGGCTTGCAGACGCAAAGAAGCAATATGAAAGGACACTCAAGCAACGCCGGGATACCCTCAACAAGTTGGAAGAGTAGTCATTAAGTAGCGAGAGGGATTAAGAATCCCTATGGCTTCGTGGCAACAACGGGTGTTAGCATGGGGCAGTATCGTTGGTTTTGGGTGGCTTCTATCTCGCAATCAATCCACGGTGGGTCTTGAAGCCGAAGCATGGACAAACGCCCCTGCCGCTCAAATGGTATCAACCTGTAAAGCCTTCAAAGATAGTGAGTTGGTCGGGAAGAGGCGGAGTAGTGCTAAGAATGCAGGGTGGAAGTATATTGAAAAGTTCCACCCCAAATTAGATGTCCACAAGCATCATCAATTGGGATTGAATGAAAGGCCGGAATGGGCGACTATACAGATACAGCGATATGGAGGGTATGGTGGGCATAGATATTCTCCTTACTACACCCCCCACGGAACTCAATTCACACCAACCTTAACCATTGATGATTACGACATAGCCCTCACTATGAATGATTGGGTATTGGGCGAAAAGATGATGGGCGGAGCAACAAAGAAAGCCCGAACCCCTAAGTCTGTGATGAAGAAACTGAATGATAGGGTGGAAAGGTTTGCCGACCAAATAGAGCGTGACCCCACGATATTAGGAAACAGTCAAAAGCGATACAAATTGGAGAGGGGGCTTGCGAGTGTTTGGGAATCAGTTGAACAGTTGCTATCGGTTCATCATTTCCGAGATTCATTCCCGAAAATAGCCTGTGCTACTTACGAGCAATCATTCAGTTCTGAATACTTTGAGTATTTCACCAAGATACCTGATGCAACGGCAGTAGCCGAATGTATTGCAGGATATTCCTCTTCAGGATTTGGGATTTCGTCTTATGACCGCCGGAAAACCTACACCCACAAAATGAAGAACATCATCGTGATTCGTCGGGATATACCCCTACCTACGATTGGAGAATTGTTGAGAGTTCTGATGGACATAAACAGAATCGAAATGAAAATTGTTCGTCGGCAAGGTGATGAGCAACGGAATGCGGCCGTTAAGCAAGCCGCACAGGAAGTCGTGCATCTGTCCGGCTATTGGTTTGATAACCAAACCGACGACGCCGATGAGTTTAGTGAGGATAGCATAGAGAGGACTTTAGAAGCCATCCGTCGCCACATCAAGGATAGAGTCAGGAATGCAGACCCTTATGACCCCCTCACAGGTGAGGGCGGCCTTTATTGGCATTGACCTCATTCTTTAAGTATCAGCGAGGCAGAATAATTCTCCATGTGGCTTTCGACCGTAGGGTTCGCTTTATCCGGTTATCAGTTGGCGACAGCATCAATGTTAGCCTTTGATACTTCCGAAGGCACTATGCCTTCCAAGTCACAAGGATATTTTCTCGCAGGTATGGCCGCAATTTCCGGTTTCATTCTGTTCGCAATCAGCAGGGGTCTTGAAACCAAAGAATATAGTGCAGAAGAAGCCAATACTGAATCGTGGGAAGAAAATGGACTCATCACTAATTCTTTCCCACCACTATACAAGGTAAAGTTTGGAAGTGATAAGATACAAGAGTGGGCAGTATGGACTGAATACGACGAGGCCACAGATACATCCACCGTCATGACAGAACATGGCACGGCCGGCGGGACAATAACCCCCTCCGCAGGTGAAATCATTACCGAAGGCAAGGGAAAAAGGACTGTGCGAGAACAAGCAGACGGGGTGGCGTTGTCTAAATGGAGGGTAAAAAGGAGAAAAGGATATGTCGAGGACTTAGACATAACACCGGATAGTGTTTTTATCGCCCCTATGACTGCTCTCAACTTCCATGAACACGGCCACAAAATAGACTTTCCTGCCATCGCTCAACGGAAATATGATGGTGTGCGCTGTATAGCCGACACGCAATTGGATGGAACGGTAAATCTGATAACGAGAAGGGGTAAGCACTTTTACGATTTAGACCACATTCGGGATGAAATAGGTGCTATGGGGCTACCCCCCACTATCAGACTCGATGGAGAAATGTATGCAGACCCATCCATCATGTCCTTTGAAGAGTCATGCGGATTAGTGAAAAGGAAAACTTGGTCGGATGCAGACTTAGAGAGGGTTAAAAATATTGGGTATCACCTTTACGATATGATTGACTTAGAAAATCTTAATATGCCCTACATGGAACGCTACGCATTCCTGAAAGCGTTAGTGGAAAAATACAAGCCTACTAACATTGATGTAGTGGATAATTACGAAGTTAATTCTGAAGAAGAAGCCCGAATATTGCATGACCAATTCGTTGAAGAAGGATATGAAGGATTGATGTTCCGCAACAAGGATAGCCCCTACGCTATTGACAGGCAAAGCAAGGATTTGCAGAAATACAAGGATTTCCAAGATGCCGAGTTTGAGGTCGTAGGCTTCACGGAGGGGAAGGGCAGGAACAAAGGAACGGTGATATGGAAATGTCAAATGCCTGATAATGGGCGAACATTCAATGTGCAACCAAAAGGAACAGCCGCTCAACGCCGAGAATGGTTTGAGCATGGTGACGAGTATATTGGAAAAATGCTCACCGTCAAGTTTTTCAGACTCACCGAGAAGGGAGTTCCGTTCCACGGCACAGGGATTGTTTTCAGGGATTACGAGGCAGAAACCATTATTCCCAAAAAAGGAACGGTTCAAACAATGAGTGGAAAACTCCATATTCCCCGAAAATTGGTGAAGGATAAAGACATCAGCCCTGAAGAAGCAGGAAAAAGACAATCATTTGCGGCCCATCGAACTCTTGATGCCGAAGCCTACAAGATGAGATGGAAAACGCCATCTTGTGTTTATTCAAGCGACGAAACGGTGGAGTATCAATATTTAATAGAACCATTCGGTGATATTTATGATGATAGGGGTTCGGGGTCGGCCTGTTCGGAAACCCGCATAGGTGGGATGATACTATGTCAAACCAAAGAAGGGCTTAGAATCATGGATAACTCAACCCGGATTGAACAAAAGAATGGATACAAAATGCTTCGACGGAGTGGTAATTTAATCGGTGACCCCGATAATCTCCTGTGGACTGATTTAACCGCAGAACAAAAGGTAGTGGTTATGAAATTATTGCCTACGCTTGGACAGAAAGTAGCCGAAAAAGTCTACGAAGTGGATGATGAGGATTATTGGGATATGGTAGATTCGTTAGGATGGGAGAGTGGAGGATTTTCAAGCAAGAATAGTGACGCTGTGCAAGAGAGGTTTTATCGCCACCACACTCCAAGTCAAGTCGAGGGATTTTCAAAAATAACAGATAAGAAGAAATCCTTGATTTTGGAAAACATAGTAGATAGGGAGAATGTGGGGTCGAGTGAAGAGCATGGTTCACATACAGGAAGTGATGACAGCACGGCCGACTTCATTTATCATTTGATAGGGTTGGGAGCAAAACACTTCAAAGAGGTAGTCGAAAACGCTCCAAACTTGAGTAATGAAGAATTATCCAAGAAAATAGGGGCGTTGCCCGGAGTCACCAATTGGTCGGAGTGGGGTGACACATTCGATGTTCCCGAATCGTTCAGTTATCTCATGCCGGATTACCCCAATGAGTGTGCGAAAATCAAACTATCTACTGATTTGAAATCAATAACTCCCCGACCCGAAACCATTAAAGAATTGCGAGAGGGTCTTGAAGCCATTTATCAACATGACCCGTATTCTCAACGACTCTTGAAGTTGAGGTTCAATGATTGGCTGAAAGCGTTAATGCCGTTGGTTTCAGAAAATGCGTATCAAATAATGAAAGATGAAAGTATGTATGTGGCAGATATAGGCAGAATAGATGAGTTCGGTAAGGGTTGGAATAGAGCCAAATGGCAGAAATTAGCGAAAAGGTATGGTGGGGAAAAACTCGCTGTGGATATTATGTTGGCTATGGACAATGATTATGAATCTATGAGGGATTGGTTCTTTGACGCCAATAATGATTACAAGAAAAGAAATTACAACCAAATGATAGCATATTTGAAAGAAAGAGGATTAGACCTCACCACCACGACACTTAAATAGTAGACCTCCCTCGGAAGAACCATGACCTACTGTGAGAATCCCGAATGCGTAGCCATTACCAACAAGAAAGCCTACATCATCCGAGGGATGGTGGGAAGTGGAAAGTCCACACTCGCCGAAATCCTTTGTCCTAATCAACACGCCGTCTGCTCAACAGACTTGTTTTTCATCAATTTCGACACGGGGGAATATGAGTTTGACCCATCCCTTCTTCCTGCAAATCACAAGAGCAATCTCTTGCGATTCACCTCCTGCTGTGAGATTGGGTGTTCTACCGTAGTGTGCGATAACACTAATTCTCAATTTTGGGAGTATGAACCCTACATCGAGGCGGCACTAAATAATGGCTACGAAGTCGTCGTTATGAGTATCCCGTGGAAAGCCGAAGATGCACCCCTTTACGCCGAGCGCAACACGCATGGTGTTCCTCTTGAAGCAATAGAGGCCATGATGGAGCGTTGGGAGCCAACCCCTAACACGGTGATTGATGTTTCAGCCGCAACCATCATCAAGGGTTTGAAGGCGTAGTCTTTAAGTGGTGGAACAGGATACAAAGTATCCATGCGACTTTCACAGCCACCGGCACAAATTGGCCGGTTGATGAATATATTTGAGCGGAAAGGTTATGTTTGCTTAGTCGTAGGGGGCGCAGTTAGAGATTTAATATTGCGTCGTGAGCCTAAAGACTACGATTTGGCTACCAACGCAACACCACAACAAATAGAGGAAGTCATCGGGTCAGATGCGAAAGGGTATCGTGTTGTGAAAGGGCCACAAGCCGAGAGAGCCTTAGAAGCCTTGACGAGTTTGATTCTTTGTCCTGATGGCGAAGTAGTGGAGATAACAACATTTAGAGCCGACTTGGGTTATGAAGAAGGCAACCGAGCCAAAGTGGTCGCAGTTCCCGCAAAGACCTTTGAGCAGGATGCATCCCGCAGGGATTTGACGATTAACGCTATGGGGATGACGAAGGATGGCGAAGTCATAGACCCAACGAAGGATGGCGTGAAAGACCTCCAAGCAGGAATCATTCGCACGGTAGGAAATCCTAATGAACGGTTTGCAGAAGACCCACTCCGAATCATTAGAGCGGTGCGATTCGCTGTGAAGTATGACTTCCGGCTTTTGAAAAGCGTTGAAAAGGCTATCAAGAAAAATCTATTATTGCTCGATGACTTATCCCAAAAACGAAAAAGGGATGAAATTGAGCAGGTGTTGTATTACCCTGATGGATTCAAGAAATTGATGGAATTAGGTATTCTTCCACATCTCATGCCTGAAATGCGAAATCTCCGTTCATATCGCCATAACCCTGAATATCACCCCGAAGGCGATGTCTACGACCACTACATAGCCGCCTTTGATTGCCATACTTCGCACCCACGCCGAACTGAATTAGGGGGTTGGGCTATCCTGTTCCACGACATCGGCAAACCGGCATCGGCTGAATTGAAAGAAGGGAATGATTACCATTCCTTCCATCAACACGACCGCATAGGTGCAGACATCATCTTGAATAAATACAATAACCAAACAGGGCCATTTGAGTTTTCAAAGAAGGAATTGAATGGTTTGGCTTGGACTACTCGCAATCATTTATCTTCATTTTGGGATATGAAGAAACCCGTCAAGGTGGCTGATATGGCGAATAATGAATACTACCCGTGGCTTATCAATGTAGCCTATGCGGATACTTGCATGAGGCCGAAGGGTAAGCGATTTGATGAACGCCGACAATTCATCACAGACATTCAAAACGAAGTGAATATACGGAAAGAGAAGGTAGGGAAGCGACCACAAGGGTTCGCTGTGCGTGTATTCCAAGAATTAGATATTCCCGCAGGAAGGGAACGAGGGGAAATCATGCAGAAAATCGAGGAATTGGTTGCATCAGGAGCCGCTAAAGACTACGAAGCGGCTCTTCAACAACTCAAATCCTCCCGCAAATAAGAGAAAGCGGGTAAAACCCAAATCATTAAGTAGCGGAATAGCATTACAAAATAATACTCAAAGGTGATATGGAATGGAAATTATGAGTATGGTGCAAGATGGAATTGGAAGCGTAGGCAAAATGCTCACGAATAAATGGGTAGTCGCAGGAACGGCCTTACTAATTGGTCTACACCAATTTGACTTGATTCCGTATTTTGGTCGAAGTGGATTTGGTGATATGGACTTCTTTTCACTTCCTATGTTTGGAACTGTGACCCCTCTCCGCTTACTTGGAGTCGTTTCCATAGGTATTGGTATCGCTGTATTCGCAACTTGTCCCACCACACGCACCAACCTTTGTGCTTGATGGGATAGGTGGATATGATGGAATTATCAGAACCCATTATGGAAGTCGTGTTGGCTCAAACGGAGATTCGTTCTCATTACATAGAATATTTGTGTCAAGAAAGCACATATCATCTTACAATGATGGATAATACCCTCCGAAACCTCCAAAGGTTGATGCAAAAAATCTCGGATGGTGGAGTGATTGTCCAAAGATAGGGATGATTTACTTGAGCAGTTCTCGGATGACCTGTTTGGCTTAATCGAAACGGCCATCAAATCCAACGAGGGCTACCGTGAGGCGAGTATTCGATTAGAGGAACAATTCAAATCCATGAATGAAGATGTGTCCTACTTGGCGAAATCAGTCAGGGATGGAAACGGAAAACCCGGATTACTCACAAGAGTAATCTTGGTAGAGGAAAAACTCGCTGAACAGGATAAAGAAGAACAAACCAAAGCCCAACTACGATGGGATGTAATATTGGTGGCTGTGCCGGGTATTCTTGCATTCGTGATGGCTGTTGTTGGTCTATGATACCCCCAAGCCTTAAATAGATGATTCACCGAGGGTATTTTCATGGGCGTCGATATGCGACTTTACATTCCTCGCCATATATCACCTCTTGAATTGCGTGAAGCGTGTGCCTATATGCTGAACATCAAGGTGGATGATGACGCCGATAAATACCCCAACAGTCTAATTCGTCACCGACAATCCGAACCGAGAGAACCTGCTGACAAATGGAGTAAGAGCCAAGTTTCATTATCCATGTTTGACTTCATACACAGTAGCATTGGGTTCAATATCATGTTCCGCAACTCATCCTATCAGGATGGGAAAACGAGGGAAGAGGGAGGCACACGAAGCGAAGCAGTCAATTTTAGTGAGTTTTCACCAAGAGGCTACATCTACTTTCAGCCCGACCCCAATAAGGGAATGTCTGTTCCTTACACCTACATTTCTTCACGCAGGTATGAATTGCGATACGCCCTCTATCTGCGGTTGGCTATGTGGTATGGTGGTCGGCTCGACATCAACGATTGCGCCAATGACTCTTGGATTGACATACCCCGATACGGGCCGGATGGAACTGACTTCGATTGGGATAATAGACCCCAACTCGCCGATGCCTACATCACGGCATTCAGGAAGTATTTTTCTCGGCCATTTACGAGTGCAGAATTGGCCGCTTCACTATCAGTCGGCGATGACATTGACGGCGATTTTGAATCTCGCAGGAAGTCCTCGCAGAATTGGCATAAGTCCGATGAGTGCGACCCAAAATGGTTTCCAAGCATCCCTGCCGATGAATTGCCTAAGTCCATGATTGACAAGTGTATCGCATACCACAAAGCAACGGGCAATTACAAGACGGGCGACCAATACGACGAAGTATTTGAGAAAGTAGCGAATCATCCCCACCTATTCAAAGAAACAGATGTTCTCTATCCCGCTTTGAAATTAGTAGGGTCGGAATCTCACAGTTTTCCGTGGTTCGCATGGGAAGATGCCTGACCCAATACCCTTGGGCGGTCTTGAAGTCGAGAACCATTAAGTAGTAGGAGAGTCAATCTCCCAATATGCCATACGCAGACCCCGATAAGAAGAAGGCTTACATGACTCAATACAACAAGAAGTGGTATCAAGCCAACAAAGAACCGTTGGAGTTAGTTCGCAAGGCTGTTGATAATAAGAAGGTTCTCCGTGAGCGAAAGCGACAATGGTTAATGGAAGCATTGGGTGGCCGATGCGCTGTGAGTGGTGAGGACAATGCTATTGACCTTGAGGTTCACTTTCGGGATGGGCCAAAGAAGGCCAACAAAACCATATTTGACTCATCGTGGTCGCAACTTCAAACCATACTTCCCGACCTTGTGATACTTCACAAGGACAATGTGGGCGATTATTTCACCCAATCTGAATAGGCTTTAAGTAGTAGGAGGGGGCATGATGCTCCATGCTTGATGTTCTAACGGGGATTGCACTTGTGGTCGCCGCCGCTTCCATTTGGAGAGCCATCTACCGTCTTGAGGATGAATGGTTCTTCCCCCACGATGTTCCAACGAGTGCTATGGCATCATTAGGATTGGGAATAGGTATTCTATTGGTGCGGGGCAAAGATGTTCTTGAAGCCGTTGCACAGACTTAACCAAAATACTTAAATAGATGACTACCTGTGGATAAATTATGGAAGGTTGTCCCGACTGCGATTCAGAAGAAGGCAATAATTGTGAAACTTGTTGTTCTCATACCGTAGTGGAGAAAAAGACTATTCAACACGGCCACAAAGGTAGGTATTTGTCGGAGATTGCACAATGCCAAGCGTGTGGGTATTTCATGGTGTTGAACGAAATTGATTATTACACCGAGTTTCCGTGTCTATGAGGGATTAGTATGAGCGACGAGAAGAAAACCTATTGCGGAATTGCGGATGCACACGGTCTTGAATCATTCTTCTCAAAGGATGAACATGAGGATAGGGTGGGCATACTCATTATGCGAGCGGGCTTAAATCGCCAACGCCACGCAGTCTATTACGAAGTGGAATTGACTCAAGAGCAAATAGATGAAGTCAATGCCCTATTTAACGATAGAGATTACATCGGAGCCTGTAAATTACTCCATGACCCCGATTTTGTGGAATCATTTGGAATTGCAGGGGGAAGTAATCAGGAAGCACTAACTCGCTCTTGGGAGATGATTCCTGACCCATCACTTGACCCATATTGGAGTAGTGAGTGAATGGGCCGTCGATTCTTTGACGACCTTACTGAAATTGGCGACATAACCCTCATGGTCGAGAGAATCGAAAAGACCATTAGTAGTTTATTCATTCTATCATTATCATTCATTGGGTCAATCATGGTCTATTGTAGTTTAGGTTGAGTCGCAAGTCTTTAAGTATCGGAACGGCTATAATTTATCACATGGGCGACATCGACAAGCACATGAACGAGATTTTTCATTTGAAGAATGCTGAATCTGTTGGCTACTATCCACCCGCCCCAACGGATGCACCTTACCCACCTGCACCTACCGAGAACCCATCCCCTAACGAGGATACTTCCGATATGAGCGTGTATGTTCCACAATTAGGCTTTGATGCCGAAGGTGGTTGTGGTTGTGGTGGCACTCGCCGAGCCATGGTTGAATATGAGGCCGAGGTAGTCGATATGCCTTGCCCCGGCTGTGACAGCGCATCATTCTTTGAAGCCGAAGGAGAACTCTCTCAAGGCTATAATGACCGACTCGATGAGTCACTTGGAAGCACCAATGGTCGTGAATCTCGCAAGAGGCAATCCTACCGTGGTCGCCGTGATGAATCTAAGGGTATGGAAAAGGCACTCGGAAAGCGAGCCTACAATCGTGTAGGAACAATGGATAGACGAGGGGCTGAATCAGGTTATGTTGGAGATATGACCCTTGATGATTACGAAGGGATTGACTCGGTTATGGTTGACCGCACATCCTATCAGCCTTCTCAAGACTACGGAGCAGAAGCCGTAGGCGTCATGGAAGGCGTATCCCTTGACGGGTATGATGGTGTTGATTCAGTAATGCAAGAAGCCCCACTTGGACACGGTGCGCCTCAATGGTTTGGTGCAGACGGCGAAGTATTTGAGGCAAGAGGGCGAATCCGCCGCAGAAGTGCAAAGAGAGGAACAGTCAAAGCCCGAAAGAAGCGCAAGAAAGCAACAAAGAAATACCGAGGCCGCAAGACAACCAAACCGTCTTATCAGAATCCATGCGATAGACCCGACCGTAATTGCCCCCGTGATTTAGACTTGTGGTATGACAAATTAGAACTTGCTAAGAAAACATACAGGGTTAATCAAAGCCCACAAGTTTCAGGCTACGCAGTCAGGAAATATGATGAAGCGTGGAGTAAAAAGCACAAGGAATACAACCGTCGCCGAAGAGAAAACCTACCTATGGAGGGTTGGTCTACCTACAAGAAGGCAGTCGGATGGTCGAAGCCCAAATACCAACCAACGGGCGGCCTTGTTGGATATTACGACGATACCGGACAGATGCAGAAAAAGCGTGAACAGGAAGCAAAGGCAAAGGGTCGTAAAGCACCTAAAGACCGAAGCGAGCCTGTTGATTTCTCCAAGCGACCCCACCGTGGAAAGGGTAGCGATAGCGACACCTATTGTGGTCGCCGCTATGATAAGGTAATCATGCGTGATGGAAACGGAAACATCATCAAGTGGGATAACACTACCAAATGGCACAAGAAGGGTAGCACTCGATACCGATATAGGGTCGGGACAAAGGAAATGAGCGAAACCGAGTTCCGCAAAAACTTCCCTCGCTGTCTACCGAAGAGCCGTGCTGATGAATTAAGCCGTAGCGGTCAGGAAAAGGCTACTAAGCAGAAGCGTCGTGTGCTTGACTCAAAGAAATACAAGGGTGGTTCACCCATTGATGTTCCTGTTGGTTCGGCCATAGGTTCTCAAGGGAAGCGCAAGTATCAAGATAGGCCGCCTCGTCGTAGAACCAAGCGAAAGGACTAAGTATCTGAACAGACCATGTTTTATCATGGGCTATGAGATTGGTAAAGTCATTTGGATGTCTAATTCCCATTGGACTTCCTTCACAGGTTATCAAGTTTGTGGACAAGTGAAGGTTGTTGGCAAGAATAACGAGGTCATCACATTATCCCCTATCTACTGCCTTGGTCAAAAGGTATTGAGTGAGGGAGAATTGCTTGATGCTGAAGCCCGTGAACATGGAAGGTTGCGTTTTACTTTGGATGTCTTTGCCCTACCCGCAGACATAGGGAAGAAATCTACGAGTGGACAAGAATACCATAAGAAGTTCGCTCGTAGTCGTGTATTTTCATGGGAAGAATACATGGGCTTGATGGAAGGAATGAATGCATACATTGAAGCCATTTGTGCTGATTTTTTCGATGATGTGAATAGTGCCGACCAAATCAGCGTGTCGGATTTGAGAGAAGCCATCAAACATGAGGCCGAGGATTTGGTTTCATGGCTAACGCATGGTCAACTTGAACGCTTGCTCTATTTTGACATCGGTATGGAGAGTGTCGAAGGGGACTTTGAAGAAGAAGAGTTTTATGATGTGGCACTTCAATTCATAGAGGAACAGTTTGAGGAATCCATAGAGAACGAGGATGCTTACATGGAAAGATACTTCCAATCCCTCATCCCTGATGAGCCGGATTATGACCGACATGACGACCGATATTACGATGATTGAAGCCAAGCCTTGAAATAGCAAGATGGTTGAGTAGTAATCGTGTTGACTCTTTTGGCCGCAAATGGAATCCTGCAAGGTCTTGAAACCAAGACGCAAGAGTGGGTTGGGAAGGCCATAGGCGTCGGCCTGATGGTTGGATTCTATTTAGGGTTGAAGTCAGACAGCGCAGAATCGTTTTCAGCCGAGAAGGGTGGAAAATGGCTTGGTTCTCATTGTAGGGATTGTGGAGAGGCGAGGCCGTTTGATGAAATAGAAATAATGGCGGGTAATGCACGATGCAAACCCGGTTATGGATGCAAACAATTCACAAAGGAAGAAATGGAAGAAACCAAAAGACAAATGCGAAAGAAATATTCTGATGCCGGGTGGGATGATTTTTCGGCCGAGGATGATTGGCATGAGATAACGACTTTTCAGCCGTTTATGAAGAAATTGCCCGCACCCGGCGGGATGTCAGAAACCACAATCAAAGTAGACGGCATATCTAACCGTGAAGGCTATACACCCGTTAAATGGAACCTTGTGGTTCAGAATGACCCAACAGATGACGACAAGGATGAGAATGACCTTTCGTGGCGGTTCTATCCTACTACATCTACGGAATCCGAGAGCGGGAAATCACACACCCTTGATTACATTAGCGACGCAGAATATTTTGATATTGAGGGAGAAGGAGATGAGTTTTTCCATACCGCCGATGATGATGGTCAAGATTATGTGTATGTGCCGAAAAAGGATGTCATGGTTGCGGCTAATGAGTGGTTGAAAAACATTGGTGTATCTTCTTCAAACATGGGAAATAATATCTATGAAGGGGTGAAAACCCGCAGGGGGTATGGGGTCTATCTTTGGATGGATACCACATTCCGCCTTCACCATAAAGTGTTGAAAGAATGGGAAGATTATTGGAAGAACAAAAAGTGCAACCATGAGGATTGGGATTTCAAAATCATTGAGGAAGTGGATAATGAATTATTGCTAACTCTCAAGTGTTTGAATTGTGATAAGCGGGCAGGGGTGTCTACGCCACTATCACACAAGGATTGGATGGCGGAAGCATTCAGCGCAGAAGAAGATAATTCATGGATTCCCGCTTGGGGTGAGGGCGATTGGGAGTCGAATAAGTGGATAATAGAAGACCCCACACATAATTGGACAGATTTAATTCACGATGTAGCAATCTCCGTTCACGAACAAGGCTACGGGAAGCGTGAGTATGCAATTAGAAGGGTTGATTATGTATTCTCCATAAGTGAGGATTTGCCGGATAGTTCACCTTCACCCAAAATAGCCAAGCAAATACAGAAAGAATCGGCAAAATGGTTGGAAGATAGAGGCATAGATACAAGATTAGCAATCAACGGTTCCTGTCTTTGGGATGAGATATTTTGTATATGGGCATTTCCTTATGATGAATTGAAAAAATCATTGATGTGCGCCCATGAGGATTGGGATTTCAAAATCATTGAGGAAGTGGATAATGAATTATTGCTAACTCTCAAGTGTTTGAATTGTGGAAAAAGGGCAGGAACTTCTGCACCATTGAAACACGATGATTGGATGGCAGAAGCATTCAGCGCAGAATCGTTCTCCGCCGAGAAAAAAAGGAAAAAGTGGACTCACCGAAAATGGTTCATAAATCAAAAAGAGGGTGATGAATACTACTATGAAGATGATGCAGTAAAATACCTTGCTAAACGGTATGGAAAGTGGGCTTTGGATATTAAGCCCCGATACAGGAAGAACCAAGAGTTAGTGAAAATGTTTGAGGATTTGGGTTTGACAGGGTATCAAAAAGGGATTGTAGTTATTGATGCCGCTATTGCTCAAGACAAATTACAATATATCAGGATTCGGGATGAACAAGGGCAGGGAACGGAAACACGACCAAGAGTAATCAAGAAGATTATCCAAGAGTGGGGGGCTGAATCCTATACCGATGATTGGAAGGAGTTGGATGAGTTTGAACAGTATTGGCGTGACCCTTACGCTTATTTAGGGATTCGTAAAGAGTGGGTGGGCAACCCTCCCATTGGAACACAGAATATGTGGGAACAAGATGGTGGTGAAAGCAATCAATACTACAATGAACGCATTAAACCTGTTTTTGATGAGTTTTTTCTCCGACAACGCAACCAATTGAGAGAAACCGGAACCAAAAACGCCCCTACAAGTTTCACAGCATTGTGGGCAGGTGATAACCATGAGATTTTGCGTGAAGCATTAGGGATGACAAAAAAAGAATATGCTACGATGCCGTGGATAGCATCCAATAGCATCAATTGGGTCATCCACCACAACCCTCAAACCGATGAACAGCGAGAGGCAAATAAAAAATCTAAGCAGGAGTTTATGAAAAAGCATATTGCTCCCGCTCAAATGAAGAAGTTGCTCGGCCCAACAGAAGATGAAGATGAATCAATGAATTATCAGAATATTGCGGGTGTAGAGTTAATGACCACTAAGCCGGGAGGGTTCGTTAATTCAAGGGGGAATAAAGAAATAAATCCGAACATATTGTTAGGTATGGGCGGTCTATACAAACCCCCTCGACAAAAAGCCCCGTGGTATCTTGAATGGATAGAGAGTGTTGGTGGTGGAGGGCGGAAAAGAAGAGATGTTTTGGCGCAAATGTGGCGAAAAATACACCCCGCAAAAAAACCCGATGCCGAGCAAGGTCTTGAAACCTTGAGGGCGGAATCATTTGATTGGTTATACCCGCCCGCCTACACATACACGCAAGGCACACATCGTAGACATGGTGGAATAGACCCGAACACCCGTGCGGATTATTATGATACTGCCGGATTGTGATACTAATACCCCATTCACGATACGCAAAGTATTAAGTATGAGAACACCTAATTAGTAGGTTAGAGGGAACATTGGGTTCCCTATGAATGAAACAAGTGAACAAAATGGTGAATAATACAGAAAATAGATTCAAGAGAACGATAATAACGATTTTGACGGCATTCATGCTTGCTATGTCAGCAGGTGTGACAGGCGTATCGGCCGAGGGGTCAGACCCTCTCGACCCGTCAGATGGTGGAGCAGATTGGGATGGCGACGGACTTACCAACGCCGAAGAACAAACCCACGGAACAGATATGACAAAAGCCGATTCCGACCAAGACGGATTACCCGATGGTTGGGAAGTGGCAAATGGTTTAGACCCGTTGAACGGTGGCGATGCTAATGCAGACCCCGATGGTGACGGTCTAACTAATGCACAGGAATATGCAAAAGGCACAAATCCTAATAATGCAGATACAGATGGTGATGGTCGCCCCGATGGAAGCGACCCATTCCCTAACGACCCCAACGATGGGGAATACAGCGATTCAGACGGCGACGGCATCCCCGACGCCTATGACCCCGACTATCAAGAATCTCAAGCAGGTTCGGGAGATGGCGGAACAGAAGGCGGCGGTGAATCCGACGACCAAGGACAAGGCGAAGGCGAAGGTCAAGGTCAAGGTCAAGGTCAAGGCCAAGGTCAGGGTCAAGGACAAGGACAAGGACAAGGGCAAGGACAGGGGCAAGGCCAAGGACAAGGCCAAGGTCAGGGTCAAGGTCAGGGTCAAGGTCAGGGTCAGGGTCAGGGTCAAGGACAAGGACAGGGGCAAGGTCAAGGTCAAGGTCAAGGTCAAGGACAAGGACAAGGACAAGGACAAGGACAAGGACAAGGGCAGGGTCAAGGACAGGGACAGGGACAAGGCCAAGGGCAAGGACAGGGACAGGGACAAGGACAGGGTTCGGGTCAAGGTCAAGGTCAAGGTCAAGGTCAAGGGCAGGGGCAAGGTCAAGGACAATCTCAAGGTCAAGGTCAAGGACAAGGGCAACAAGGACAACAGGGACAGGCCGGACAACAAGGACAAGGTAGCCAACAAGGTCAGCAAAGTGGACAAGAAGGCCAACAAGGACAACAAGGAAATCAAGGCCAACAAGGGCAACAACAAGATAACGGACAAGGCCAACAACAACAAGGTGGCGAACAAGGCGGCCAACAAGGACAACAACAAGGTCAAGACCAAGGTGGTGAAAACACTCAAAACGGTGGAAACCAACAGCAACAAGGTCAAACTCAAAATGGTCAGCAAGGGCAACAGGGTGAACAATCGGACACTCAACAAGGTCAGCAATTGGATAATCAAGAGCAAAATGGCGAAAACGACAACGATGGTGATGGAATTCCCGATGAATTGGACAATGATGACGACAATGACGGCATCCCCGACTCCATAGATGATTCACCATTAGACCACGACAATGACGGCATTAACGATAATGAAGATGATGATGACGATGGCGATGGTATTCTTGATACTGATGAGGTCGCAGATGGAAACGATATGACAAACATTTACGACCACGACAATGACGGTATTCCCGACAGATTTGATATGGACATAGACAATGACGGAATTGATAATTACCAAGACTTGCATGAGAATGGTTCCGATGCAAGCCGTGACCACGACAATGACGGACTGAATGATTCGGTGGACTCCGATGACGACAACGATAACATTATTGATGTGGAAGAAATCGGCGGTGCTTGGTCGTCTTACCGATACGACCACGACAATGACGGCATATGGGATGCAAGCGATACAGACGATGATAACGATGGATTATCCGATTGGTTTGAGTCTAACGATGGTAATTCCCTCACAGGTCAATTTGACCATGATAATGACGGAGTAGCCGACCATTTAGACGATGATGATGACAACGATGGCATTCTTGATGAATTAGAAGGCTGATGAAATCGTTTAGATAGCAACACCATCAATAAGTAATTATGTCGGTGCGAAGACAGGGCTACCAATGGACTGTTGAGGACTTGGGACAATTACCACCCAAGCGATTAGGTCAATTGAGTGCGCCACAATCTATTTTCGTATCGGGGATAGGAAATGCGACTCTTAAGGCAAGGCTACGAACAAAACCTACTGAATACATTGTTATCAAATACTTCGGCTCAACGCCCGGAATTTGGGGGACAGGAAATAAGTGGGTTCCCGCAGGTTATATCAATTTCGCTATTGGTGTCACAACCTTCTTCACAGACCCCGATGGGAGGCCGGGAGCAGGACTTTCGGGTTCAGCCGCCCCCTACCCTATCTCATCGGGTTTTGGCCCTGCATTCGCTTCCGATTGGGATATTGAAGTGCCTCCCGGAACGGATTGGGATATTACTTATTTCATCGCAAATGCTATGGTAACGCCCGTTGAATTATTTCCCGACACGCCCGTTTCCACATGGAGTATAATATACACATTATAATGGTGATTTCATGGGTCTTGCATACAATCTTAATGTTGATAATCTTCTCAATGTTGAGAATTTGAGTGAAGCAATAATTTCTTCGGCGGAGTTTATTGGAATGTTCGGTGCGGGCGGGGATGCAAGATGGCTAACTGCCGATGGGTTATGTCAGCAAATTTATCCTACCGGAGAATATATCATTCGTGATGGTTTTTTTGCTAATGGTATTTATATTTATGTTGGCTCTTACAAAGCCTACATTCGTGATTTATACGGAGCAGGTTCTCATGGCTACGCATGGGATGGATTCATTATGGCGATGAGGGGGTATTCAATAAATCAAGACAATGGATTTAACATAATCAATAATGGAATTCCTAATCCTAATACTTTCGGATTTTTACCTATGAGGATGCCTATTGAAGTAAATCCCGGTGCGGTTGGAGATGCTGTGGCTATTGCCGCCGATTCATCAGTAGGGCTACAATCAATTGATTTTTACAAGGCATATGATGACATTTCAGTTCAGCAAAATGACCCTTCTATTAGAATTATCACTTGTGGTTTTCAAAGAATTGATGCAACGGCAGAAGGCGTTCCCACAGGGAGTGATTATGTAGGAAATTTATATTTAGCAGAATTACTCACTTACGATAACATTGACAATATAACTCCTGCCGGTTCAAAATATGCAACATACATATATACCATTGATAATGTAATGCAAACTACTTGGAAGGCATCGCAACCAAATCATGCTGATAAGACTTTCGCCGCAGGAAGATTTGGGCATCTTAGAGATTTAGATGAAGGATTAGCAGGGAATGAACCAACAACGGGATGGCCCTACCTATATGCTGAATGGGCAGATGGGCAATTACCCGATGGCACAAATCCACATGGAGGGCCGGTATTCGGCACAGATAGAAGACTAATAGCATTCAATCAATTTCCTCGCAGATTTTTAGACATCACTTGTTCTTCAAGGCAACCATTTTCGGTAACGGAAAATGTAGGTTCAACCTTTTTCATAGTGGGGGATTTAGCCGCAGATACCAACGATGACGGCTCAATTGATGATACGGGGCCGATGTTAATTGGTGGTGCATTTGAATATCCCGGCGCATGGAATCGGATGATAGATGGGACTTCACCCTATGATTACCTTCCTCCATATCTTACAACCAATCCTGCACTTGTTACCTCCTTAATGACAGCCATAGGGGGAACATCATCGTGGTTTAGAGAAGGCGCAGTTCCCTCATATACATTCTCCGGCGCAGTAGCGGCTTTAGTATCAATTCCGTATGAGGAAACAACATACGGTTCTTCTCAACCTTTGACATTTATTGGAGTCAATGATGTATCACATAGCGGAACCGATTATGCCGAGATTTATTACACCGAATCATCCCCGATTTATCCGTCTTGTATAATGGCCCCATATGCAACAGAAGGTGGGGCATTTACTACGGCAACAAGTATTTCATTACCGAATAAATGGTATAACAAAGCCGTTCAGCAAAGGACATTTAGTATAGCCGAAGAAGATTTATCCAAATATGGGACTTTAGACTCCTTAACAGGGGAATTTGCCCCTACCGATGATTCAATTAAGGATGATGATGCAGGAGATTACATCGGCTATGTATCAAATTATCAGCGATATGGATTAACAAATGACCCCGAAGCAACAGGTGTGGGCGTGGTTCAAGGGACTATTTCAAGAAATGGGTATGGATTTGTGGGATTCAAAACCGGAACAGGGCCAATCGCAATTATGTTTGATTCGGGGGCGGCAACGATTGGAACAGTATCGCCGTATGAAACCACAGGAATTGTCTTAGCAGAAGGGGCGAATTTGAATACAAATCATTTGGTTTCTCCTACATCCACTACGAGGAAAATAGTCAATGCAGGGTGGGATAATGACCGTGACCAATGGTTGTTTATATCTTCCGATTCCACAGGTTCGGGAGTAATTTCGGTTTCGGCAGACTTTTCCACAGACGCTAACAATGTCGGGTTCTTAGACCAAACAGTAAATTTTAGTCAAAATGATTTCCCATTATCCACTACGGCAGATGCGGGGTTATACATTCCTAATTCCATGACTAACGCTCTTGATGGTTTCGTTTGTTTTGGTATCTTTGATGACGATGCAAATTGTCGCTTTGGTATCAAACCCATTCTCGGTGCATCAACGGCAGAATCCGATACTTGCGATGCGGTCACAGTATCTTACGATTCTTATGCTACTTCATCGTATTTTTATCGTATTACAGGAACGACAGGCAGACAAGCAAAGGTTTGGGTTGATTACATCCTCTTTGATGGCGCAGATGCGTTAATAGCAACGAAACTTAGAGAAAGAGGTATGAAAGTATCAATTGAGGCTGTGGAATGGTTCAAGAGAAAGATTATACATTCCGGCGATTTGAATATCAAACAAGAAGAGATAGAACTTTGGATGCGAGAGCAACAAGATGAGTTTAGTCAAATGATGAGTGATGCCGAGCGTCAAGGCAGGGTTAGGAAACGAAAGAAACAGGTTTCGGCTTATGGTCTTGATATATTGGATTCCATCAATACTGATTTTGAAGATAAAGAGGTTCAAGAATTTATGAAAGAATATCTTCCTCAATCCCGCCCACCTACGCCCGAAGAACAGGCTATTGAAAAACAACGAAAAGGCGGATATGCACCATTTTCTAAGAATTATTACGATGAAGTATTTGAGAATTGATGGATTAGGGCATCGGGGCCGTCATATACCGAAGATATACAATTATTTCCGGTTTTAGACAATTTAGTGAGCATTTAATGGATTATTTTAGATAATCGGAACCACAATAGTAGTATAAATGCGGTGCGAAATTAAAACCGAATATGAATTGCCGATGTGTTTAGATAGTATCTGCAAACCGATAGAGATACCGTTGCCGCCGGATTTTATTTTGAAAGACATTGAAATCAACGCAAGTGCAAGTCCACTTTCGCACCTTTGTTCAATATCCGTTCACTTTGGGAAGGAAAGGGTATATGATGGGCCGATTGGCAGACATGGATTCATTATGCAAATTACTGAAATGGAACCGAGAGCCGATTATCCTTTGAAATTTATGGCATCCTGTTCTGCATTACATAATCTCGTTGGAGAGCCAATAGACCCTGTTAAAGTAGTCATTACAGGATATGTAATAATGAATGAAGATACGCCATTTGAATCGGAATTTATTTCTGTGTGGGAATGATTATGGACTTATGTGCCGAAAAAACATTTGAAGATTCATGGAATTGTATCAAAGATTCCAATGGTGAATACCTTCCATACATAATTTTTGCAGAATGTATGTGGTGGTTCTTTATTTTAGTCGTAATGAGATTTGGTGTCCAAGGGATTAGGAGAAGGTTAAGAAGGAAGCAAAAGCAGAAGCAATTAAAAATAGAATGGGAGAATAAATGGGCATTTCCTCCTAAACGGAAGAATTAGATAGCGAAAGTATTATTAAGGGGCATCCCCATTTTGTAATCATGGGAAACTATACAACGAAGTATTGCACACATGAAAACCCTACCATCTGCGATAGTGGGTGTGATGGAGATATGAGAGCGCACACCAAGCGAGAGATTGACAAAGTAATTCGTGAAGGCACAGAAAAGATTCATGGTGTTGAAAAATACATCATCCGACAAGGTAAAATTTGTCAGATAGTTCTTTATTGGAGTAATGACGATGGCTACGAACCCGAATTTGACCCTAAGAACAAAAAACCAACCCTAAAGAAAAAGAAGGCCCCTTCTAAAAGAAAGGTGGGTGCAGATTGGGATTGGAAGATATTTTGAAAAGAAGAACAATTAGATAGCGAATACCCGCATAGATAATCTATGCTAATCCTATTTACAGGAAAAGGTGGCGTGGGTAAATCCACAATGGCGGCTACAACAGCCGTATATCATGCTAAACAAGGTAAAAACACAATTCTTGTTTCATCCGACCCTGCCCACTCAACCGATGATGTAATTCTTCAAAAGGTGGGCTTTTCTCCAACCAAGATAGAAGAGAATCTTTGGGCTATGAATATAAACGCCGAAAAGCAAGCAAAAGAGGGATGAAGAGTCTTACGGCTAACATTCCCGGATTTGATTCCGAAATTTTAAGCGATATGGCCGGATTTCCGGGTATGGAAGAGTATTTTGGTATGGAAATGATTTATAATCTTATGAATGATACAAGTTATGATGTAATTGTTTTTGATACTGCGCCAACAGGTCATACTTTGAAAATGCTTACAGCCCCCGATACTATTCGTGCTTTCATTCTCCGAGTCCTTCGGATGAAAGCGAAGATTGAGAATATCAAAGGTTTTATTTTCCGCAAGAAATCCGAAACCGCTAAAATTGTGAAAGAATTAGAAGATATTTGCGAAAGGATAGAGATTTTCAAGAAATTGCTTAGGGAGGATGATTGTTCTATCAATCTCGTTTCTATTCCTTCGGAAGCAGGTTATCAAGAGTGCGCTCGGACAATTAAATTCTTAAATGCTATTCAATTACCTATCAAACATATTCTTGTAAATAACATCATTCCCAATTTTGGAGAAGAAGTATGGAAATCGGCGGAAGACAATCCTGCCGCCGCCATGACTTATCGGAGATATACTATACAACAACCTTATTTAGAACGCTATCGTTCTCTTGCTTTGGAACATCAAGTTAGATTGGTTGGAATCACTCTTGTTCCCTTTGAACCGATGGGATTACTTGCTCTTGAAAAATTATCAACCCTTGTTTGGGGTTCTAAGGGGATGATTTGATGGATTTATTGACTTGGTGGATTTGTATTCTTACCGTCATGTTCCTTATGGAATCAGCGTTGGTTCTATACTTTGTAAGATGGGTTCTTTGGCGTTGGAATGGTTCTATCCAAGATTTATTGATAGCGCACTATTCAAATAGTCCCTCCGACAAAGAAGAAGAATGATGATTCGTGATATTGATTTTGATTGGTCACATAAAGTGATGGTTGAAACATGGAATGACCCTTGTATTCATTGTGAATACACTTCTAAGGAGATTGAAGCAAAAGAAGATGTAGTGGTTGAGTTTGTGGCAACATTTACAAACAAATATGGTGTAATCTTTCAATTTCGTATCTTAGAAGAAAATGAAAAAGAACTGTGGACAGGACATTATCTTTGTAAGCATTGTGATAAATCGTGGAGTATATTTTGGGGTGAGCAATCTTGCGATTAACTTTTGATTGGGATTCTGTGGGTCTTGAAGACATTATTGTTCAAGACGGATTATTCAAATTATCTCAAGATTTTCCGAATAACACAATCTATTATCGTCTTTCTGCGAGTGGGACAGGAATACACGCCATAATTTCCCCCAAAAATTCAACCCCTTCTCCTGTGGAGATAGAAGATGAGGATGCGTTGGAATATCGTAGGGAGATGGTTGCATTCGGATTAGAAGATGATTGGAGATTAAAGGGCGATGAAGTAAGGGTATTGCGTGGCCTTCCTACCTCTCAATTGTGGGAATGGAAAGATGGTAAAAAGGCCGGAGAGTGGATAA
>LWDU01039667.1_pt1 | contig 31791 bp, 33 predicted proteins | sample 727161 | NCBI WGS metagenome assembly LWDU01 (sample SAMN04566230, study PRJNA314399) | hydrothermal vent metagenome | isolation source: deep sea hydrothermal plume seawater | place: Mexico: Gulf of California, Guaymas Basin | collected 2004-07-11
CCAGCGCGTCGTCACACGTGGCCACCTCAAACCGTTCTCGGTCGAGGACGTGCGCAAGTATATCGAACACCGTCTGAAGATAGCCGGGCGCACGGAATCAATTTTCACCGAGGGGGCCATAGAACTGGTCGATCAGTATTCCGAGGGCATTCCCCGCAAGGTCAATAATATCTGCGATATCGCCCTGGTTGTCGGATTTAGCCGTAAGCTTGAGCATATTGACGCGGACTGGGTTACAAGGCTGATCCAGGCTGAAGGCGACAATGGCCCTTAGGATGAGTCAGATGCTGCGCTCGTCGGAGGACGTGCGCGGCACCCGCCCCACAGCGAAAACGAAGGACGTGCCGCCTGCGCGGAAGAAGGGGCGGGAGGAACCGGTGCCGGAGGAGTTCTCCGCGGCACCGACCCCCGCCGTCGTGCGCACCGACCTAGAGACCTACCAGTGCCTGGTCAAGGTCACCGAAGAGGTCTTCGCTGCCGCCCGCACGGGAAAACCCCCGAAAGAAAGCACCATTATCCGTATTTTGCGCGCCTGCATGGGCAAGTTACGCGAGGGTGAGGCGCTGCTAGTTGAGACGATGCGCCAACACCAGGGGGTGCCCGACCTGGCGGAGCGCGGAGCCAATTCGGCGATTCTCTCGATGCGTCTGGCAATGGAGCTAGCGGCGGACGACAGGCGTTGTCTGGCGGTGGGGCTATGTGGTTTGCTGCACGATCTCGGGATGTTGAAGGTGTCCGCAGAAGCTATCCGGGGAAAGAGGCTCGATGACGCCGGGATCGAATTGCTGCAGCGCCATCCCGTCGAATCGCAGCGCATCCTCGAAGACTTCGGCCCAGCGTTCGCTTGGGTCGGGCGCATTGTGGTACAGGTTCACGAGCGGCGCGATGGCAGCGGTTACCCACGGGGGTTGAGCCGTGCAGAGGTTCACGAGATCGCCCAACTCGTCGGTCTGGCCGATACTTACCTGGCGATGGCCCACCCGCGCGCCGACCGCCCGGCGTTGGTCGTTTACAATGTGTTGAAGCAAGTTATTGATATGCGCCGGACGATCTTCGACAACAAGCTGGTCAAGGCGCTTATCAATATCGTTTCGATCTTCCCGTTGGGCAGCCTGGTCAAGCTCAACAACAACGAAATCGGCCGGGTGATCGGCACTAGCGACTTGCACCCGACCCGCCCCAAAGTCGAAATCCTGCTGGATTCGCGCGGGCNNCCCTAATCGTCGACGAATTGCGTAAGCGGCTTAGAAGCGAACAGTTGGAGGACGGTCCGGCGGGCGTGATGCAGGTGCTCGAGGAACAGGTCGCTGCGATGGTCGCTCTCGGCGAGGAGGGCGCTTTGCCGGTAGAAGGCGCGTTGCCGGGCAAACCCTATGTGGTATTGATCGTCGGTGTCAACGGCGCCGGCAAAACGACGACCGCCGGCAAACTGGCCAAGCGCTACACCGATGCTGGTAAGAAGGTGGTGATTGCCGCCTGCGATACTTTTCGCGCCGCGGCGATCCCACAACTCGAAGTTTGGGCCGAGCGCGCCGGTGCCGATATCGTGCGGGCGCAGCACGGCGCGGATCCAGCGGCGGTAGCTTTCGACGCGCTTGAGGCGGCTAAGGTACGCGGGGCCGATGTGTTGCTGGTGGACAGCACAACAAGGTCAACTTGATGGAGGAGCTCAAGAAGATCCGCCGTTCGTTGGCCAAACACGACTTGGGCGCTCCGCACGAGACCTTGTTGGTGCTCGACGGGACCAGCGGCCAGAACGCACTCATCCAGGCGCGGGAATTCAACCAGGCCACCGAGTTGACGGGATTCGCGTTGACGAAGTTGGACGGGACGGCGAAGGGGGGAATCGTGGTGGCGTTGCGGCGGGAGATGGCTTTGCCGGTGAAGTTGATCGGTGTCGGCGAAGGGGTGGATGATTTGCAGCCTTTTGACGGGGCAGCGTTTGCCAAGGCTTTGTTTGNNNNTCGTCTTCACGACCACTCCCACCGCACTATCCCCACCAGGCTCTTTCCCTCTACAGTCGCTCGAAAAATACGCTGCGCCATACCTCCGAAACCCAACGGTTGACCACTGGTCTCGGTGTTATGCCATAGCTTCGCAGGCTGCGACGAATTCGGCGGAGGTGGTGGTGTAGCCGATAAGGTGCTCGAAGTTACGCAGGGTAATGCGGTTGATCCAGCCGCCTTCAGGTAGGCTGGCATCCAGGGTGTCGGGCATTTCTATTTCACCCGGCGCGTTCGAGCAATCCCGCAACAGGATGACGCGGTAGTTGCGACCGACGGCTTCGGCGCAGGTGTAGTGCAGGAAGGCACGACGGCTGTAGCCGACGACGAAGAGCGTCTTGATGTCGTNNNCTCCAGATCCACTTGGGGAAGTTGCGCTCGTTTTCGCGCGGAGCGACGCAGTCGAGGTATTCGGGTTGGTAGTCCTTCATATTCCAGTAGTCGAGATAGGGACCTTCGAGGCACTTGGTGCGGCCCCAGACTTCGCCGACTATATTGCCGGGGTCGGCTACTAGACGCAGATCATTGTGCACATAGGCGACGTGCATCTTGGCGTCGCGGGCGGCGGCGAGGGCGGGTCCGATGAAGTTTTGCGTGGTAGCGTTGGGTGTTTTGCCGTCGACGTCGACTAACAGGAAGGCGCTTTCTTCGAATGAGAGGGGGAGGTTTTCGTAGCCGTAGTCGTAGGCTTCGGGGTGGTCGCGGTAGTAGCGGATGGGGATGTCGATGGTTTTCATATAGGCCTCTATACTTTTGTCGTAGTCAATGTCTTTCGACATCTTATGATGACTTTTGAAATATAGCCAACGCCTCTTCGAGCTCCACGCGGACTTCTGCTTCTGCCTCTGTTGTTAACTTCTGCACTAACGCCTCCTTCGCCTCGTTCCCTCCGAGCTGCCCCAAAGCCCAGGCTACGTGTCCGCGGATCAAAGGCTCTTCGTCGTCGAGCGCTGCGATCAAAACGGGAATCGCCTCTTGTGCCCCCGAATTGCCTAGGGCTACAGCGACATTGCGCAGGAAACCCTTGCGCTTGGGGCGCTTTGCGGGGTTGCGCCGGAAGAGATCGTTGAAGGCGTCGTGGTCGAGTTGGATCAGGTCCAAGAGCGAGGGGTTATCGAGGGTGGGGCGGCTTTTGTAGCTGGGTTCCGGGGCCGGTTTGGGTTTGCGGTTCCAAGGGCAGACTTGTTGGCAGATATCGCAGCCGAAGATCCAGTTGCCCATGCCCTGGCGCAAGTCGCGGGGAATCGATTCTTTGAGCTCGATGCTGAGATAGGAGATGCAGCGGGTGGCGTCGAGCACATAAGGTTCGGGGAAGGCGTCGGTGGGGCAGGCGTCAAGGCAACGGGTGCAGGTGCCGCAGTGGTCGGGGGCGGGTTCGTCGCAGTCGAGTTCGAGGTCGCTGATGATTTCGGCGAGAAAAAAATAGGAGCCGCGGCGCTTATCGATCAGGCAGGTATTTTTGCCCCACCACCCCAGGCCGGCGCGTTGTGCCAATTCGCGTTCGAGGACCGGGGCGGTATCGACGAAGTAGCGACCTTGTGTTTCGGCGCCCGCTGTTTCGAGCATAAAATCCCATAGCTCGGCGAGGCGTTTTTTGATCAGCTTGTGGTAGTCGTCACCGCGGGCGTAACAGGCGATCTGGCCGTGTAGGGGCTCGGTTTCCGGCGAGGGCTGGTAGTAGTCCATCCCCAGGCAGATCACGGTACGGGCACCGGCTACTAGTTTGCGGGGATCTTCGCGTTTGTCGAGGTATTTTTCGAGGTAGTGCATCTGCCCGGCATAACCCATGGCGACCCAGTGAGCGTAGAACTGGGCGCCTGCCAACGGGGTGGCCGGGGTGAAGCCGATGGCGGTGAAACCGAGGTCGCGGGCTTTGCGGCGGATCTGCGCTGTCAGCGACATAGCGGGCGACTGTTGTAGTTAAGTGTTATTCGAATAATTTCGTGATATGGTGGAAGACCATCTGGTTGAGATCATTGAACGTGACTAGCACCATGATGCAGAGCATGATGGCCAGGCCGATCTGCTGGAAGACCTCGCGCTGGCGCAGCGAGAGCGGCCGGCGCATGATGGCCTCTAAAGTGAGGAAGGTCAGATGGCCACCGTCGAGCACCGGGACTGGCAAAAGGTTGATGATGGCGAGGTTGACGCTGAGCATGGCCAGGAAGCTGATAAAGGAGTACAGGCCCTGCTCGGCCGTCTGTCCGGCGAGTTGCGCGATGCGCAACGGGCCGCCCAGCTCGTCGGTCGAGCGGTCGCCCTGTAAGAGCTGGCCGAGGAAGTCGAGGATCATCCAAGAAGAATTGTAGACGCCCAACGCGCCGAGGACCACTGCCCGCCCCAAGCCGACGGTATGGCGTGAGGCGTGCGGGCTGATGCCGATACGGCCCAAGGTGGTGTCGCCTTCGGCGTGAGTGGCCGGGGTCACTTGGTGCTCCATGCGTTGCCCGTCGCGCTCCCAAACCAGTGGGACCGTCTCGCCCGGGTAACGGCGGATTTCAGTGCTCATTTCGGCCCAGCTGACCACGGTGGTCCCACCGACGGCGAGAATGACGTCGCCATCTTGCAGACCGAGGCTGTCGGCTGGCATGCCGGGTACGACCTGCCCGACGGTGGTCGGGCGCATCAGCTGCAGGCCGTAGCCTTCTTCACCGGCAGCTGGTAGGTCGAGCGTCAGGGTCGTGTTGTCGCGTTCGATGACTAGGCTGGAACCCCGATCCGAAACTTCGTCGAGTGCGCCGATCAGTTCGTGTGCGTTGGCGACGGGTTGATCACCGACCGAGAGCACGCGATCGCCGCGCACTAGGCCGATCTGGCCGGCTAACGAATTTTCCAGCGGGGTGACGCGTGTGCTGTCGAAGGTGTCGACCCCATAAGAATTAAAGAGAAAAATGAGGGCCGCGAAGGCGAATAGAAAATTCATAATGGGGCCAGCGGCGATAACTGCCATGCGGGTCGCCACCGACTTCGAGGGAAATTCCCAGGGCTCACCGGTGGATTCTTCGTTGCCGACGTCGGCCATGCCGGCGACTTTGACATAGCCGCCGAAGGGGATCCAGGAAAGACAGTATTCGGTCTCGCCGTAGGTAAAGCCGATCATCTTGGGCGGGTAGCCCAATGAGAAACGCTCGACTTTGATGCCCGACCATTTGGCGACTAGGAAGTGGCCCAATTCGTGCACGAAAACCAACACGCCGAGGGCGATGAGAAAAGAAGCGATAGTATTCAGGGTATCAAACATATATAATCCGTCTAAGGCTCAAAGATGGCTAACATATCTACATAGAGATAGGCCAGCGGAAAGGCGAAAAAATACGAGTCGAAACGATCGAGCAGGCCGCCGTGGCCCGGAATCAACGGTGGTGCGTCCTTGATGTCCATATCGCGTTTGAAAGCCGATTCGACAAGGTCGCCTAGTTGGCCACCGACGCCAGCTACCAATAAGAGCCCCGCAAGCGCCCAGGGCGAAAAAGAAGGCAGGAGAAATCCCAAGGCCAGTGGACTCATGCTGCCCACTATGCCGCCGACGAATCCGACTCTGGTTTTGCCCGGGCTGATGGTCGGGGCAAGCTTGGTTTTACCCCACAGGCGGCCGCTGAAGTAGGCTCCGGAATCGGCGAGCCAGATACAGAGGAAGAGCGCGGCCACCAGATGCCGTGCTTCTTCGCCGTGCCCTGCGATTTGCACCAGTAGCAGTGGTGCGCCGCCCAGCACCCCAAAAAAAAATACGCCGCCCAAGGTCAGAAAGGCGTTGGCCGTATAGCGCTCGGTGCCGCTCTGGTACAAGGTCCAGGTCATCACCAATAGTGTGACTGCGATTAGCAGGGGGATCAAGTCCCCCACCAGCATTTCGCCCTTGCCCAGTCGCCAGAAATAGCTGCACACGCCCATGCTCAGGATACACCCCGGCAGACGCAAGGGGCGATAACCGGCCTCCTCGAGAATTTGGTAGAATTCCCAGGAACAACGGACCACTACCCCCAGCACAAGAAAGTAGAGGGTCCATTCGGTCGCCTCTACCAACAATAAGACCCCCGGCACGAATACGATGGCAGAGAGTATGCGCAGCCGCAGGTTGGAAGCGTCCTTCGCTGTGTCAGCCGCCAAAACGCCTCTGCCGCTGCTGATAGGCGGCGATAGCCTCGTAAAGGTGCTGGCGGCGAAAATCGGGCCAGTGCACGTCGCCGACGAAGCGGATCTCGGTATAGACCATCTGCCAGGGCAAAAAATTGCTCAAACGCATTTCGCCGCTGGTGCGGATCAATAAGTCCGGGTCGGGCAGGTCGGCGGTATAGAGCGTGTCGCTGATTTGTTCTTCGTCGATATCCTCTGGCTTGAGCTTGCCGGCCGCGACTTCGGTGGCCAATTTGCGGACGGCGTCGACGATCTCACTACGGCCCCCGTAGTTGAGTGCTAGGTTGAGTCTGAGGCCGGTGTTGTTCTTGGTCTTGTCGAGGGCGTGCCTAAGCGCCAATTGCACCGTTTTTGGCAATTCGTTGGTGCGGCCTATGGCGTTGAGACGCACGTTGTTTTCGTGGAGTTCCGGGACTTCGTCGCGCAGGCTCTCGTGCAGCCATTTCATCAGCGTCCTAACTTCGATCTCAGGTCTCGACCAGTTCTCGGTAGAAAAGGTGTAGAGCGTCAGCGCCTCGAGCTGAAGTTGGCCGCAGGCGCGGACGATATCGCGCACCGATTCGCGGCCGAAGCGGTGTCCGTCGGTCTTGGGCATATTGTGCTCGACGGCCCAGCGCCGGTCGCCGTCCATGATAATGGCGATATGCTTGGGTAGATTGCCCTCGTCCTTCAGACGCTGTTGGACCTGGACGTCTTCGGCTGGGTCGAGGGGTTTTACCGGTTGGTATTCTTTAGGAGAAATTTCCAGCGGCAGCGCCGGGGAGCTCATAGTAGGTCGCATCGTGTAAGGCGTTGTAGGATCTGAGTTAAGTTATGCCAATCTAGGGGCTGGCTTCAGATTCGTCAAGCAAGCTAAAGGGTCTTTATCCTTGTCCCAGATGCGCTTGACACTTGTTATCGGTGCCTGTATTATGCGGTTTATGACAAAGACATCGATAAGCGGTAAGAAAGAGAAGCTCAGGACGCGCGTTTTGGCAACGCGCGAAGCGTTGGAGTTGGATCAGGTCGAAATCGGCGCACAGGCGATATTAGAGCGCGTACTGGGCCTAGAGGCGTATCGCCGGGCGACGTTGATCCACGCCTATATCTCTAGTAAGGAGAACGAGGTGGACACCCGCGAGTTGATCGATATCAGCTTGGAGCAAGGCAAGCGCGTGGCGGTACCGGTGCTGGAACAGGGCAAAAAGACCATGACGCACGCGTTGATCGAAAGCCTAGACGGGTTAGTCGCCGGCCCGTGGGGGGTGGTCCAGCCGGACCCAGCCAAGGCGATCGTGCTCGAAAAGCAGGAGGAGATCGACCTCGTCGTGGTGCCGGGTATCGCCTTTGACCGCCGGGGGCACCGCATCGGCTTCGGTGGTGGTTTTTACGACCGCTTTCTGGCCAATGTGCAAGCGGTCAAAGTCGGTTTGTGTTATGACGATCTGATTTTGCAGGAAATTCCCAACGAGCCGCACGATGTGCCGATGGATATCGTCGTAGCGCAGACCGCTACTTATCAAGGAGCAATAAAATGATTTACGAGTTGCGCATTTATCGTTTTCACAAGGTCAAGGATAGCAAGAAAAAATTCCTCGCCGGTTTTAGCAAGGCGCGCCGTTTTATGAAGAAGTACGGGGTGACCTTCGTCGCCGCCTGGGAAAACCCCGACCGCGACGACGAGTTCATCTGGATCCGCTCCTTCCCGAATGTCAAAGCCCGCGACAAATCTGTCGAGGCGTATTACGGCAGCCCGGAATGGGCCAAGATTGTCGACGAGATCCGGCCGCTGATAAAGCGCCGCGAAGTGCGGGTCATGAAGTCGTTGCCCTATTCGACGTTGAAATAAGTCGTACACGCATTGTCGCGCGGGGGTAGTAAATACGCGGGTCATCGTCTATTTTCTTATAGATGATGAGGGAATTGCCATGCTAAAAATAGGCCCTATAACCGTCGATCCAGGTATCCTGCTGGCGCCGATGGAAGACGTTTCGGAATTGCCCTTCCGCCTGATCTGCAAGGAATTAGGCGCCGATATGCTCTACACCGAGTTCGTCAACGCCGAGGGGCTGTTGCGCGAAGACCCGGAAGGCCCGCGACGCACCTTCAACAAACTGCGTTTTTTGCCCGAAGAGCGGCCGTTGGCCATACAGCTCTACGGGGCCGCTTCGCTGTCGATGGAAAAGGCCGCCGAGATCGCCTCCGAACAGAATCCCGATCTTATCGATATCAATTGCGGTTGCTGGGTCAGCAATGTGGCGTTGCGCGGTGCGGGGGCCGGGCTGTTGCGCGACCTACCGCAGATGAAGGAGGTCGTGTCGCGCGTTATCGGCGCTACGCATCTGCCGGTGACGGTGAAGACGCGTTTGGGCTGGGACCAGGAGAGCATTCGCATCGTCGAGGTGGCGAAGATGCTCGAGGATATCGGCGTGCAGGCGTTGGCGATCCACTGCCGCACGCGTTCGCAGGGCCACAAGGGCGCGGTAGACTACGATTGGATCCCCAAGGTCAAGGCGGCAGTGTCGATCCCGATTATCCTCAACGGCGGCGTGGTCTCGCCGCAGATCGTCAAAGAGGTCTTCGATAGCACGGGGTGCGACGGGGTGATGATCGGCCGCGGCGCGATTACCCACCCGTGGGTTTTCCGTGAGGCGCAGCATTATTTGCAGACCGATGAGTTATTGCTACAAACACCTGCACCTCGCCGTCGAGCACGACGGCGCGAAGTACGCGCTGATCGGCATGCGCCGCCATTACGCCGGTTATTTCCGCGGCGTGCGTGGCGCGTCGCAGCTCAGGGCCGAGCTGTCATCTTATAAAGAGCTTGAGCCCCTGCTGGCCCGCCTCGAAGAATTGCGCGACACCGACCCGGAGCGCATCGCCGCCTGATGGGGGCGACCGACCCTGCGCGTTACGCTCCCAACACCCCCTTGCCGCCCTATCGCCATACGCCCGGCCGGACGCCGCATCCGCGCAAGCACCCCGATGGGCACAGCTACAACACCGAGGAATACGCCGGTCCGCCGTTGACGATGGAAAATTGGCGTGAGAATCAAGCGTATCTATACGGTGTTGATCTGTTTAACTACGGTTATTGGTGGGAGGCACACGAAGCGTGGGAAGGGTTGTGGGGGCAGGAGGATAAACGGTCGTTGTGCCGGGGGTATTTGCAGGGTTTGATCCAGACGGCTGCGGCCTTGGTAAAATGGCGCGAGGGGAATCGGCGCGGGGTGGAGAAGCTCGGCGATCAGGCCCGGGTAAAACTGGAGCGGGTGGATGGGCAAAACCCCGTTTATATGGGATTGCGGATAGCTAGTTTCATCCGTGAAGTGGAAAATGCGCTCGCTGTTGCTGAGCAAGTCGATCTGCCGCTGCTGCGTTTAAGTTGATCGTCATTTTTTCCGAGTGATGGTGCGGCGCGTGCTTGACTGAGCTTACAAAAAAAATGTATAGTTTCTTGCATGTGATTATCCCGACGGGTGGAGCGAATGGGCAAGACCGCGGGCTTAGTTTTTATGTGCCCTAGGTTTTTCACGGCCACATCGAGCGGCTAATCTTAGCACCTGTCGCGTATTATCAAATGGAGCACCGGTATGCTTGGTAACAACCGCAGTTGTACGATATTCTTGCTGTGTGCCTTACTCATGGCAGGCACGGGTGCGGGGCGTGCGGAGGTGTTCACTTTCGACACTCCGGAGGAATGGTCGAGCTGGCAATTTCCCATAGGGGTCGTAGAGCCGAACGAGCAAGGCCAACTGCAGTTGAAGAAATTCCGCAAACAGATCGACGCGGTGGAAGACGCGCATTTATTCAGCCACTCGACCCAGGCGCGCGGCGATGTGAGCGGCGGAATCTGGTTGGCCGGCAGCGCGGCCGAAACGGCGGCCCGCGTCATCGACGGCGACGTGCAGACCTTCTGGCAGCCGGACGAAAATGACCATGTGACCGAATGGGTGGTGGAGATCGACTTGGGTCGAACGGTATTGGCCGAGGAGATCCGCCTGCGCTTTCCCGACCGGGAGGGTGCGCGGCCGTTCCGGCAGTTTAGCGTTTTCGTGGCTACGGGTGCACGCATCAAAGTGACCGATGACGTGTTCAAATACAACCTGGTCTATCGCACCACCCAGCCCAACAAAGAAGACTTCATTAGCATACAGGTTTCCGACTCCAGGGATACCACCTATATCCTCGACCCGGGTGCGGCGATCGTGCAAGAGGATGTCAACCATCATTTTGCCATTCAGTTCGTGCGCATCATAGTGGATGAATTGCAGGCGGATGCCGCACTCGCCGAGATAGAAGTGATCGCCGCCGGCGATAATGTGAGCCTGGGCACGCTGCAGCGGGGCGGTTCCTTCGGCAACGGGCTGTTGGCGCGCGAGCCACAGAATATGTTCGACGGCAATATGGATACCTTCAGCAATATCTTCACTGTTAAGTCGAAAGGCGGGTGGAAGGAGAGCGGAGTGTGGTGGGAGGGGGATTTGGGGGCGTTGTTCTGGGTTGACGAGCTCTTCCTGTATTATCAAACGCGGGGCGAGGCTCTCTCTTTTTTCCTCTCCGACGGTTTCAATTACGGCCAGGGCTATGCGGTGCTCTCTTCGCAAGGGCAGCGGACGATTGCGGGTGAAATTGACTATGAGCGATTGCTTGAACAGCCCAATGGCGAGACAGGGCGGGAAGGCGAGCTGCGGCATTTCCGCTATATCTTTGCGCCGCGCAAAGTCCGCTACTTATTCTTTCACGCGTTGACCGACCAGGGTTGGTACTCTCACCCGATGGAGATGATGCTTTTCTCGCCCGGCTACCCGGCGCAGGTGACTATTCGTTCGGACTTCATCAACCTGGGCGATCTGGTGGGGGATGGTCGTCCCAAGGCGATCAAGGGGCTCTCATGGCAGGGGGACACGCCGCCTGCCACGCGGTTGCAGTTGCGTTCGCGCTCGGGTTGACAAGAAGGGTGAGCAGGTCTCCGAAACCCAGTGGGAAGGGCTGCCCAAAGTGATCCGGGGGCCGGTAGATACAACAATCGTCGTCGGCGGTGACTGGGGCGAATGGAGCAATTTCTATCAGTCCTCGAATGAACTGTTCAAGTCGGAGACACCACGGCGTTTCATCCAGCTCGAACTGATCGCTTCCACCGAAGACCCAGAGGTCGCGCCGCTTATACACTCTCTTTCGATTGAATTCGAAAATGCCTTAGTCCAGGAGGCTAGAGGACGTCTGCTGCCACGCAGTGTCGCAGTGAACGAAGATACTCGTTTCATTTATTCGCTATGGCCCAGCGCAGACGCCCTTGATGTGGGTTTTGACCAACTGCGTATCAGGCTGCCCAGCTCAGTGGATATCGACAGCCCAGCGCGTTGCGCGCCGAAGGCGATACGCTGCTCTATATAACGATGTCTGAACCCGTATTTACCGATTCGGTGCAGATCGAATTTACCACCCGGGTATTGCGCAATGCCACATTATTTGCCGTTGATCTGGGTCATAGTCAGCAGCCGGGGCTCTGGCAGTCGGTTGACGCGGCCGATCGCCGTGCGAATATCGTCTTTCTGCCGGATCTGGTAGGCAGTAGCCAACTAATCGGCGATCTGTTGATCGCCCCGCCGATTTTCACGCCCAATGGTGACGGCATCAATGAGCAAGTGGAAATCCGCTTCGCCTTGTTCAAAGCGACTCTGGCCAACCCCAGCGTGCGGATTTTCGATTTGGCCAGGGGACGGATATTAAGACCTACACTTGGTCGGGGCGCGGTACAGATGGGAAGGTAGTGCAACCGGGGGTCTACCTTTGTCATATTGACGCCGGGGCTGAAGCGGGGGACGCCGTGGTTGTGCGCACTTTGCCCGTAGCCTATTGAGGAAAAGACCACGGACCTTGCGAAAAGTCCTGTAGCGTATTGCATCTTGCACCAGTTGCTTGGGAATGCGTTTGATGTCTGTGCGCGCACCTTGCATCGGTGCCTTAGCGGGTTATTCGCTTCGCTGCGTCTTAATTGTTGCCCGCCATAAATAAACCGTAAATAAACCACGGTCCCCATACCTATGGCGCAGTATCCCGACTAAAGAATCGACTAGAGTTCCCAAGACAATGCGAAAAAGGCATAGAAGAATGAAGTCATACCTATAGATATTTTCTATTGACCGTATAGTAATAATCAATTTGCCGAATAGATGGTCTTCCCCGATTTTAGATCAACGACAAAAATTTGACCTCAAAAGGAGATCTACCCGTGAATCAACCCACAAATATCGCCCCCGCCTCGGGCAAACTCGGCGTTTTGATGCCCGGCATGGGCGCTGTGTCTACAACTGTTATTGCCGGTGTTGAGGCGATCAAAGCCGGCATTGGCGCGCCCATTGGCTCGCTGACGCAGATGGGCACCATTCGCTTGGGCAAGCGCACCGACGGCCGTTCGCCGCTGATCAAGGACTTTGTGCCTTTAGCTGGTCTCGACGATTTGGTCTTCGGCGGTTGGGATGTCTTTCCCGACGACGCCTACGAATCGGCCATACACGCTGGAGTTTTGCCCAAAGATCAGCTCGACCAGATCAAGGACAAATTGCAGACCGTCAAGCCTATGCCAGCGGTCTTTGACCGCAATTACGTCAAGCGTCTGGAAGGCTCAAATGTCAAGAGCATGAAGAGCAAGTGGGACGCGGTGCTGGAAGTGCGCGACGATATCAAGCGCTTCAAGGCCGACAATGGCTGCGAGCGTCTGGTAATGATCTGGTGCGGCAGCACCGAGATCTACATGGCCCCGCACGAGGTGCACAATACGATCGAAAGCCTCGAAAAGGCAATTAAGGAAAACCACCAGGCGATTCCCCCGAGCATGATTTACGCCTACGCCGCGTTGCAAGAATGCGTGCCCTTTCTCAATGGCGCACCGAACTTGACGGTCGACGTACCGGCGATGGTCGAGTTGGCCAAGCAGCAGGGCGTATGTCTCGGCGGCAAGGACTTCAAGACGGGCCAGACCCTGATGAAGACCCTGCTGGCCCCAGGGCTCAAGGCCCGCATGCTCGGCGTGCGCGGTTGGTTTTCGACCAATATCCTCGGCAACCGTGACGGCGAGGTGCTAGACGATCCCGAATCCTTCAAGACCAAGGAAGTCAGCAAGCTCGACGTGTTGGAATATATTCTGCAACCGGAGCCTACCACAAAGTGCGCATCAACTACTATCCGCCGCGCGGTGACGAAAAAGAGGGTTGGGACAATATCGACATCTTCGGCTGGTTGGGCATGCCGATGCAGATCAAGATCGATTTTCTCTGCCGCGATTCGATTTTGGCCGCGCCGCTGGTGCTCGACTTAGTGCTCTTTACCGATCTGGCGCAGCGCTCGGGCATGTCGGGGATCCAGGAGTGGCTCTCGTTTTATTTTAAGAGCCCGATGACATCGCCCGACCTCTATCCCGAGCACGATCTCTTTATTCAATTGATGAAGCTCAAGAATACGCTGCGCTTTTTGCAAGGTGAGGATTTGATTACGCATCTGGGGCAGGAGTATTACGACTAAACGGTTGGTGCGCTATGTAGAAAGCCCCGGGGGCCTGTCGGCGCTCGGGGCCTTTGCGTTCTATGAGGTGTTAGGAAACTTTTAAGATTGTTTCTCCGTCGGCATTGGGCAGCAATGTCAGGATCTGGTCGAAGAAGAAATTGTGCGTCATATGGCGCCGTGGTGCTGCCTGGCTCTCTTCATTAGAGCTGTTCGGCCAGTTCTTCGGCCGGATAGGTGAGGATTTCGGCCAGGGTCGGGTGGTAGTGGGGGATTTTGGCCAGATCGTGTACCGTGCCACGGAAATACATTATCGCGACCAACTCGTGTATCAGTTCACCGGCTTCGGGCCCGACGATATGCGCGCCGAGAATCTCGCCCGAGCGCGGGCCGCAGAGGATTTTCACATGGCCGAGGGTTTCGCCCATGGTCATCGATTTGCCGTGGTCGTCAAAGGGATGACGGGCGACCAGATAGGGCCGGTCCTGGCTCTGGCAGTCCTTTTCGCACAGCCCGACGCTGGCAACCTGCGGGTCGGTAAAGACGACTAAGGTATTGAGCCGTTCGTCAAAACGGTGTTCAGGGCGGTTGGGGTGTGTGGCATTATAAGCGGCAATCTCGCCCTGCTCGACGGCGATGTGCACGATCTCGTGTTCGCCGTTGACGTCGCCGACGGCGTAGATATGCGGCTGATTGGTGCGCATGGCGCCGTCGACTAAGATCCGGCCGTGGTTGGTCTCGACGCCGGCTTTGTCCAGGTTCAGCCCATCGGTATTGGGACGGCGGCCTAGGGCTTGCAGAATTACATGGCCGGAGACTGTTTTTTCTTCGCCATTGTGGGAAAAATGCGCGCTGGCGAGGCCGTCTTTGTCGCGGGTGAATTTGTGCAGTTGCGTTGCGGTGTAGACCTCCATGCCCTCGGCGCGAAAACGCTCTTCTACCGGCCGGGCGAGGTCTTCGTCGCCGGTGGAGAGGATGTGGTGGCTGCGTTGGATCAGTTTGACCTTCGTGCCAATACGCTGGAAAAATTGCGCGAGTTCGGCAGCGATGGGCCCGCCGCCGAGCACAATCATGCTCTCGGGCTGTTCGCGTAGCTCTAGGGCTTCGTCGCTGGTGATATAGCCGGCTTGGTCCAGGCCCAGAATGGAGACGTGGCGGATGGAGGAGCCGGTGGCAATAATAAAACGATCGGCTTCGAGGACCTCGTCGCCGACCTGGAGCGTGTGTGGCGTGAGAAAGCCGGCGCGTTGTTCGTAGAGGGTGAAGCGGCCGTCGTGCAATTGCTCGCGGCGGTAGTCGGCGAATTCGCCGATCAGCCGCGCTTTACGGTCGATAATGGCAGAGAGGTCGGCGCTCACTTCGACCGGCGCTAGGCCGAATTCGGTGGCGCGTTCGAGGTGGGCGGCGATTTCGGCCGAGCGCAGGATGGCCTTGCTGGGCATGCAGCCGCGCAGGATGCAAAGTCCTCCCCAGGGGCCGTGGTCGATGACGGCGACGTTAGCCCCGGCCTCGTGGGCGGTGCGCGCCGCGGCATAGCCTGCTGAACCGCCGCCGATGATGACGATGTCGTGGTTCATATTTCCCATAATTTCATTTTTACCATACTCTATTGGCCTGAGGTCAATGACTTGAATACATCCCACACCATACGCGTTGCAGCGCTCTGCATTCTGCTCTGTGTCCCCGCCCGGGGCGAGGAGTCGGAGTATACCATACGCGGCTTCGATCCGCGTATCCAACAGGGCGTGGATCTGATTTACAATTTGCGCTTTGTCGAGGCTGAGCGCCACTTCCAGGCGGTGATCGAGGCGGCGCCGGACAATCCCCTGGGGTATTTTTTTCGCGCGATGGTCGTCTGGTGGCGGGTGCTCGTAGATCTGGATGACGAATCGCACGACGAGGCCTTTTATCGGGCGCTGCAGGAGTGCGTCGATGTCTGCGATCGGAGGTTGGAACAAGATCCGATGGACTTCGATGCGATTCTCTTCAAGGGCGGCGCGATCGGTTTTCGCGGGCGTTTGCGCGGTGACCGAGGGCAGTATTTGAAAGCGGCGCGCGACGGTTTGCGTTGTCTACCGCTCTTGGAAAAAAGCCGCGAACTGGACCCGACGAACAAAGATATCCTCTTTGGTCAGGCGGTCTACCACTATTTCGCCGAGGTGATGCCGAAAGAGCATCGAATCGTTCGACCTATGATGGTCTTCTTGCCCGATGGCGATCGCGAATTGGGTTTGCAACAGTTAGGAGAAGTCGCCCGCGAAGGCGTCTACGCGCGCACCGAGGCCGCCTATTTCCTCGCCCAGATCTACCGTATGTTCGAAGAAGACAACCACCAAGCGTTGCCCTGGTTTGAGAAACTTTATGCTCGTTATCCCGACAACGCGCTTTTCCATCAATATACTGCGCGCTTATTGGTCGAGCTAGGCCGCTGGCGGCGGGGTTCGGCGCTCTACGAAGAATACGTGCGCCGCAATTTGGCCGACCAGGCGGGTTACCACCGCCATGGCCGCATCGAGGCGGAATATTATCTGGGCAAATACGCCTATTTCAAACGGCGCCTTCCCGAAGCGGCTGAGCATTTTGCCGTGGTCGATCTTCTTGTCGGCGATAGCGAGCGCGAGCGCGATCGAGCCTACGCCGCGCTGGCCAATTTGCTGTTGGGGCAGATCCGCGATCTGCAGGGGCGGCGAGAGGAAGCGGTAGTTTGCTACGAGCGGGTGCGCGATCTGCCCGATTATGCGGGGAGTCGTAAAAAGGCGAAGGGGTATTTGCGGGAGGCTTATCGAGAAGGCGAAGAGTAGAGTAAGGGAGAAAATCTAATGGTCAATGTTGGTTCCTTGCGGCAGGCCTTATTCTTGCTGCTCAAACTTGGTAATCTCCTCGTTGTAGACCCGCATTAGATCCAGATACATGATATAGCCCAAGAATTCGTCCTCCTCTCCCTCTGTCGTTTGCATCACCGGCAATTTGTCGTAATCCGAATCCAATAGTTTTTGCAATGCCTCATGCAGATTGTCCTCTGCGGCAATCGGGCTGACGTCGTTGACGACCATGTCCTCGATCAGGATCAAGCTGTGTAGTCTATCGTCAGCGGGAAGCTCCTGGTCTTCGAGGCCGATCATGCCGCGCAGACGGCCTTCGGCGTCAAGGACGACGAAGTGCAGGTGGCCCAATTTCTTGCTCAACGCGCTCAGCGAGAAGTAGCAGAGCGTGTTGCTGACGATGGCCTCGGACGTGTTCTGCATCAGGGGCAGGACCTCTTGGACTTGCAGATTTTGCAGAATGTTGACGGTGAGGTCCTTCATGTGCGAGGGGGAGTGGAATTTGTTCTGAACTTGGTTTTCGTAGATCGAGAAGTTGCGGGCGAAGATCAATGCTAGGGTGCTGACGAGCATCAGGGGGGGCAGTAGGTGGTAGCTGCCGCTGATCTCGATGACGAGGATCAGCGCTGCCAGCGGTGTATTGGCGACCGCGCCGAAGAACGAGGCCATGCCGACGACGATATAGGCGGCCGGCTGTTGCACGATATCGGGAAAGAACTGTTGGCCGAGCAGGCCCACCGCGCCGCCGAGCATGCCGCCGATAAAGAGCGAGGGACCGAAGACACCGCCCGAACTGCTACTGGAGATGGTGCAGCTAGAAGCGAGGATCTTGAGCAGGGCCAACACCAAAAAGGTGCGCAGCCCGAGTTCGCCGCCGAGCCCCTGTTGCAAAATACCGAAACCCGCGCCCAATACGCGCGTATCGACGAATGCCAATAGCCCCAATAGCAGTCCGCCGCAGCAGGCGATCCAGTAGCGCGGCAAGGGTAGGCGATTGAAGAGGTCGCGGGTGACGCGCAAGGTTTTGACGTAGAAAATGCCGACCATCGCGCAGAGCACGCCGAGGATCAAATAGAAGAACAGTTCGCGCACATCGGTAAACAGTAGGTCGGGCAGGATAAAGAGATGCGAGAAACCGAAGACGCTCATATAGATTGAGTAGGCGACGAAGGAACTGATGACGCAGGGTATCAGCGCGTCGCTTTCGAAATCCTCGCGGTAGAGCACCTCGACGCTGGCGATGGCGGCGCCTAGTGGCGCGCGGAAGATCGCACCCAAGCCCCCGGCGGTGCCGGCCAGCAATAGGATCCGCCGCTGGCTGGCCGAGAGTTTGAGTTTTGCGCCGAGCCACGATCCTAGGCTCGCGCCGATCTGCACCAGTGGCCCCTGTTGGCCGGCGGCCCCGCCCGAAGCCAGGGTGATGATCGTCGTCAGTGCCTTGACCGGGGCGACCACGGGGCGAATCTGGCCGCGGTTGTTGTGGAAGGCGTCGATCATTGCGTCGGTGCCCGCCCCTTCGGCTTCGGGGGCGAAGCGGTGGGCGAGGTAGCCGCCGGCCAGGCCACCGATGGCTGGCAATAGCAGCAATAGCCACAGGTGTTCGTTGTAGGTGGGCGTATCAAAAAAAGAGAAGTCGAAACGCACTTCACCGTGTAAGTGGTAGAGGTGGAAACCTGCGAGTTTTTCGGTCAGCAGAAACTTGGCCAGTTCGAGGCCGTAGGTGAATAATACGGCGCCTAGGCCCGAGACAATACCGATCAGCACGCTGTAGAGATAGATGCGAGAGACGAACTCGAAGCCGAGCCAGCCGTGGAAAAAACGGGCAAAAAGGCCGCGATGGACCGGAGTGGCCTCAGGCACGGGCCGTGGGTTCGCAGGTTGCGCCGGTTGTCTGCCATTGGCGCAGGACCTCAAAGGCGAGGACCGCGCTGGCGGCGGCGACATTGAGGCTGTTCTTATAGCCGTACATGGGGATTTCGATTAATTCGTCGCAGCGGTCGAGGACGGCGCGGTCAATGCCCAAAGCTTCGTTGCCGACGACCAGGGCGAGAGGGCGTGGGTAGTCTATTGCGGTATAGCAGCGGCTCTGGGAGGTTGTTTCCAGCGCCCATACTGGTATCTCGCGTTCGCGCAGGTTTTCGACGGCCTCAAGGGTTGTGGCGAAGTGGTGGGTTTCGATATAGTCCAGCGTGCCCAGGGCGGTTTTGTCGAGCTTGGGATGGGGCGGGTGGGCAGTGTAGCCGCAGGTATAGATGCCCTGGAGACGGGCGGCATCGGCGGCGCGGAAAATCGCACCGACATTGAAGGCGCTGCGCAGATTGTCGAGCACCAGATACAGCGGGTGTTTGGGTAGGCGGGCGTATTCGTCGAGGGACATTTCAGCGTCGAAGTTGCGGACCTCGAAACTGGTTTCCTTGCCGTAGTTGCCCGGCTGCAGTTTCATGCGATCTCGTCCGGGCTCACAACACGACGTTCGGCCGCGGACAAACGGGCCGCCTCTATGGCGATTAGGGTCTGGCGCACGCTTTGCGCAGTGACGGCCAGTTCGGCACGGCCGGTTAGGGCGTCGGCGATATTTTCGTAGTAGGAACGCCAACGGCCTGGTATCGCTTCGACGACGGTTTCTTCTTCGGGCCGATAGAGCCGCGCGTAGTTTTGCGGTGCTTCGGCCGCAGAATCTATATCGCCGGCGATCATCGCCTTTTCCTGCGGGTCGAGGCCTTCTTTTACCAGCGCTCCTTCGGTGCCGAGCACATACCAGCGCGGTTTGGGCTGACAGGTCAACGACGAGGTTTCGACACGGGCTTCGACGCCATTGGCAAAACGATAGACGGCGAGGGCGTGGGCTTCGACATCTAGGTCGAGCACCGCGCCGGAGTGGAAGCTGGCGTAGACCTGTTCGAGCGGCGAGTCGACCAATTGCAGGGCCTGGTCGATCATGTGCGCGCCTAGATCGTAAAATTTACCGCCGCCGTGCGCCGCCTCGCTGCGCCAGCCGCGCGGTTTGCCGTATTGGCCCCAAAACAATTCAAACATAAAGGGATGACCAAGGCGGCCGTCGGCGATCAGTTTTTTCACCGTCAAAAAATCGCCGTCCCAACGGCGGTTCTGGAACACGCTGAGCAGGCGGTCGTGTTGTTGGCTGGCGGCGATCATCTGGTCGGCTTCGGCCAGGCTAAGGCACATCGGTTTGTCGGTGACGACGTGTTTGCCGGCCTGCATCGCCTGGATCGCCTGCGGGGCGTGCAGGTCGTTGGGAGTGGCCAGAACGACGAGATCGACGGACGGATCGGCGAGCACCGCGTCAAAGTTATCGAAGGTCTTTACGCCGAGGTCCCGCTGAATTTCCGTGCGAGCTTCGGCGCGACTAGTGGCGATACCATAGAGATTGAGCCCATCGGCGAGTCCGACTAGATAGGCGTGAAAACAGCGGCCGGCAAAGCCATAACCGATCACGACGACATTGGGTTTTTTCATAGTATTTTCACCTGTAGTCGGGTATTTTGTAGGCTATCTAATGAGTACTTATATTAAAGCCTGTCAAAGATTTGGGCAAATTTCAAAGGAGGCAGATAATGCGCATTTGCATAAGTTGACAGACTGGGGCTGTCGAGGCGATTCTATACTCGACGCCGACGGCGAAAAAGGTTTGGCAAGCCCTGCCATGCAGCGCTTTGGCGAGCAGCTGGGGCAGGGAGGTTTACTGCGAGATGCCGGTGATGGCCGAGTTGGAACCCGACGCCCGTTAAGTCGTTGATAAGGGCGCGGTCTGTTTTTGGGTTGCAGGTCGCTTGTTGGCCCTGCCCTATGGGCCGACCCCTATTTCACAGGGCGACGAGTGTCGGCTGGTGAAATAGGTCAATGTGCTCGGTCGGATCGACGGCGATGCGCGCGTTTTGACTGAAGTTGTAGATGGGGCGTCTATTAAGGTCGAGCGGGTCGAGTGAGAGCAATGAACACATATGGTCATTTTAGCCTTTCGGGTCTGATACCGCGCTGCTTGCAGCGCAAATTCGCGTATAGCCGACTCGATACCCCGCAGCTTGCTGCGGCGAGGCTTCATTTTCGCGTTTGCCCTGCGCGCGGGCTGAATCTTTTAAAGCAGTGACACTTTTCCCGGACTCAGGAGTTCTATATGGCGAAGGGTCGATCTGGCGGATCCAGGGCGACACTATGCTAAACGCTTTTTCGCCGCGGACCACGGTGCGGAGTGCAATGGATGTACGGGATCGAGTATGATGGGATCGCGCCAGCGCAAATATATAAGCTCGGCCATCGGCCTTGTCCTGTTGCTGTTTTTACACGGCTGCGGAATCGCCTACTCGGGCTATATGTCCCATTCGCTCAAGCGCTTGGAAAAGGGCGACTATGAAGGGGCGCTCGGTACGCTCGAAGAACCCGATAGCAAGACCAATAAGCTGCTCTACCATCTCGAGAAGGGGCTGATTTTGCATTATCAGGGCCAATACGAAGCGTCGAATCTAGAATTCGAACGCGCCGAACGCTTGAGCGACGTGCTCTATACGCGCTCGGTTTCGCGCGAGGTTGCGGCCCTGCTAGCCAACGATTCGGTCGTCGCCTATCGCGGCGAGGAGTTCGAATTGGCGCTGGTGCATTATTATCGCGCCATGAACTACCAGCGCTTGGGTGATCGCCAGGCGGCGCTGGTCGAATGCCGCAAGGCGAATCTGAAACTCGAAGATTACGCGCAAGAGGCCGAATACAAACTCAGCTATAAGAACGACGCTTTCCTGCAGTATATGACCGGGTTGTTCTACGAGGCCGAAGGCGAGTGGAACGACGCGTATATCTCGTATAAAGACGCTTTGAAAGGCTATCGCGCTTACAACGAAGTCTTTGGTCTGCAAGTGCCGCGCATGCTACTGCTCGATCTAGCGCGTCTGGCCAATCGCCTGGGCTATGACGATGAGGTAGCCCAATTTGTCGAGCGCTATCGGCTGGGTCCCGGTGAACTTAAACCCGCGCCCGGTGGCGAGATTGTGGTATTTATCGAGAGTGGTTTCGTGCCGCGTAAACGCCAGGTCGAATATAGCGTGCCGATTATGGAGGGCGAGCAGAAGGTGGCGTTGTGGGCGGTATCTGAACGCGCGGTGCACCGCTACCACCATCCGCGCGTATATCACCGGGGACGCGTCGACTATTGGCTAAAGGTCGCGCTGCCCGAATACCACGAAGTAAATTCGCAAATAGCCGGCGTGCGGTTGCGCGCGGGCAAAGAAAGCGCGATGGCGACCGAGGTCGAAGATTTAGACGCGATCGCCCAGCGGACCTTCGCGCAGAAATTCGATACGATCATGTTGCGCACCGTCGCGCGCAATTTGGCCAAGTATCTGGCGTCAAAGAGTATCGAAAAAGCTTTTGAAAGCGATGACTACGACAAAGAAAAAAACAAATGGGCGAAAGAGGGTTTGGGTGAAGTTTTAGGGGCGTTGGTCAATCTGTTTGGCGTGGCGACCGAAGCGGCCGATACGCGCAGTTGGCTTTCGCTGCCGCGCTCGATTCGCATCGCGCGCTTGCCAGTGACCGGGGGTGCGGTCGCACCGACGTTGGAGTTTATTGACGACCGCGGCCAGGTCGTCTCCGTGGAACCGTTGCCGGAGGTGCAGGTTGGGGCCGGGCAGAAGGTCTTTTTGAATTTCCGAACATTTCGCTGAGGAGCATAAAGCCATGTACGCTAAACTATGCACAATAGCCTTGTCATTGGCGTTCGCTTTGCCGCTGATGGCGCAACAGAGCGCGCCGGCTACGGGCAAAGCCGTTGATCCGCTGGCCAAGGGCGAGATCTTCAATATCGTCGATTGGGACGGCGGCCAGTTGCCCCAGCGCTACGAGCGCTCGGACCAGTTGCCGATGAGCCTGGAGGATGTTGGCAAATTGAGCGCGAGCAAGTTCAGCAGCGGCGCGATCACCAAGATGCTCGAAGAGCGGCGCTGCGCCTGCGATGCCTCGGTCGATGCACTAGTGGCGCTGAAAGAAGCCGGCGTTGCCGAAGAAGTGATACAGGCAGTGTCGCTGCATTCGCTGCCGCCAAACCGCTCGTTTGGGTTGATGATCTCGCTGGATTTCGAAGGCTTGGGCGGCGCGGCGGCAGTGTCAAACGAGGCGCGCAAAGGCTATCTCTATCTGATCGTGCCCGACGGCGACAAGGAGCGCGTTTTTATCGGCAATCTGCAGGCGATTCTCGCCGGCCGTTGGCAGCGCGACGCGCTGGTGGACCAGACCGATTTGCTGTTGCCGAAGAAGGTGCGGCGCGTCACTTTCGCCGCCGAGGTACCGCTCAAGACTTATGGCCCGAAGAAGGCCCTGGTCTTTACCTCGACGAAGCCGGACATTTACACCTCGGCCGATATTCCGGAGAAAGATCGGCCGGGCGTGCAGGAATTCGAATTCGACTATCCGTCTTCCTCGCTGGAGCGCATCTGCAATTTGCAGGTGTTGTACAGACAAGACGCGATGTTGGCCAACCGCTGGCATTTAGAGCGCACGCATTTTCAGTGCGAATGGGATTGAAAGGAGTGTATGCAATGAGACGCTATGTTTTCGCGACAGTCGCCCTGACGATGACCTTGGGACTCGCGGCCTGCGGTGGCCCGAGAGCCTTCACGCAAGGCCAGTACGGGGATCCGGAAGAGATCTCGATGCTCGACGACAAGTGGAACCAGAACGATATGCAGCTGATCGCCAAAAAGATGATCAGCTCGATGGAGACTTGGGTCGCCACCCAGGGAATGGACCAGAAGCCGGTGGTTATCCCGGAGATGCCGCGCAACCGCACCACCGAGCATATCGATATGACGGCGCTCTACGACCACGTCAAGACCGCGTTGATCCAGAGCGGGGAGTTCAGCTTTTTGGACAAAGCGGCCCGGCAAGAGGTCGCCGAGGAGTACGAATACCAGGGCTCCGGATATGTCGACCCCGATGAGGCCAAGGGGCCGGGTAAGCAAAAGGCGGCCGAATATTTCTTGGGCGGGACCATCACTTCGACTGTGCAGCAGGTGGGTAAGAACAAGGTCATCTACTACAAGGCGACCTTCGAGCTGACCGATATCTCGACCACCGAAATCGTCTGGATCGACCACAAGGAAATCACCAAGCACTTCAAGAAGAAGAGCATCGGGTTCTGAGAAAGGGCGCCTTATGAAAGTTATTGTTTTAGTCGCGACGCTGGTATTGGCTACCGGCGCGTTTGCGGATCCCGAGCTCGGTCGGACGGACGGCTCCGAGGGCAGCGAATACGGCAAGGGCGGCTATTGGAAGAACACGCAGGATGGTCGTTTTTATGTCGAGGGTTTTATGGGTTCGGCGACGGTGGATTTCGAGGATGATAAACTAGGCTCGGGGTCAGCGCCGGCTATCTGATCGAGGACTGGCTCGGTTTCCAATTGGGTTACGGCCATATTTCCGATCAGGATATCAACCTCTATTCGGGCGGGATCCGCTCTGCGTATAATCGCGAGCCGCTTAATTATTATTTCTCGCTCGACGCCGAGCTCTACTCGCCGATCGCGGGCGAGGACCGCTTTGGCATCGTGCCGGGGGTCGGCGCCGAGGTGATTTTGCACAAGCATTTGCGGGTGGGGCTACGCTTCCAGCGCGACTTTATATTTGCCGACGAGACGATCAAGATTAATAAATTTACGGCGAAGGTGCAGGTGGATTTTTAGCGCGCTAATACTATTGATGAAATAGAAAGGGCCTGCTTCCGCGATAGAAGCAGGCCCTTCTTATTGTTAAGTGGACTAGATCACTTGAGCATCTCGGCAAAATACCGGTGCACGCTCAGATCATCGGTCAATTCCGGGTGGAACGACGCGATAAGCACGTTCCCCTCGCGCGCCATCACCACATCCCCGCGACACTCGGCCAAGGCCTCGACGTCTTCGCCTAATCGCGCAATGCGCGGCGCGCGGATAAAGATCATCGGCATCTCCCGCGTCTGCCCATCAGCGCGAAACTCACCTGAACCTTCGAAGCTGTCGATCTGACGACCATAGCCATTGCGTTCGACATCGACGTCGATAAGGTCGAGCGATCTTTGCGGCGGGTTGCTGACATTTTTGGCGACGAGGATCATGCCAGCGCAGGTACCGAAAACGGGTTTTCCTGCCGCGAAGTCTATAAGCGGCTGCCACCAACCCCAGGCGTCCATCAGCTTGATCAGCGTAGTGCTTTCGCCGCCGGGGAAGATCAGGCCGTCGATTTCGCTTAATTGCTCGGGTTTTTTGACCACGCGATTAGGGGTATCGAGTGCGTCCAGCATTTTGCCGTGGGCCGCGTAGTCGCCCTGCAGGCCGAGAATTCCGATCATCGTTTATAGTCCCATATATAGTATTGCCCCGTCCCTTAAGATCAGAGACGGGGCAATGCTGTTTTTTATAAGTCGTCGTTTACCAGCCCCGCGTCTGCAGCTTGTCTTTCTCGTCGAGGGTGTCGATGTTGATGCCGACCATGGCCTCGCCGAGATTCTCCGAGACGCGAATCAGCACTTCCGGGTCTTCGTAGTGGGTGGTGGCTTCGACGATGGCCTTGGCACGGATAGCTGGGTCGCCTGACTTGAAGATGCCCGAGCCGACGAAGACTGCCTCGGCGCCCAATTGCATCATCAGCGAGGCATCGGCGGGGGTGGCGACGCCGCCGGCGGCGAAGTTGGGCACCGGCAGTTTGCCGTGCTCGGCGACCCACTGGACCAGCTCATAAGGTGCGCCGAGATCCTTGGCGGCCGTCATCAGTTGCTCGGGGCGCAAGGTGGTCAGACGGCGCATCTCGTCGGTGACCGTGCGCATATGACGCACTGCCTCGACGATATTGCCGGAACCGGCTTCGCCCTTGGTGCGGATCATCGCCGCGCCCTCGCCGATGCGGCGCAGGGCTTCGCCGAGATTGCGGCAACCGCAGACGAAGGGGACCTCGAAGGCGAATTTGTCGATGTGGTAGTGCTCATCGGCCGGGGTTAGGACCTCACTCTCGTCGACATAATCGACGCCTAAGACCTGCAGCATCTGTGCTTCGGCGAAATGGCCGATGCGGACCTTGGCCATCACGGGGATGGAAGTGACTTCCATGATCTCGCGCAGCTTTTCGATGCTCGACATGCGCGAGACGCCGCCCTCGGCGCGGATATCGGCGGGCACGCGCTCTAGCGCCATAACGGCCGTGGCGCCGGCGTCTTCGGCGATTTTGGCTTGCTCGGCGGTGGCGACGTCCATGATGACGCCGCCCTTGAGCATTTCGGCTAGCCCGGTCTTGAGTCGTAAGGTGCCGGTCTGGCTATTGGTATTGTTGTCGCTCATGGCAATTCTCCTTTAATAGTCCCCAAGAACATATTCGATAAGCCACGCCCGCGCAAAGGACAAGCCCGACTTTTCATCTGGGACAGAATCAGGTACCGCGCACGCTTTTCCAATAGGTGCGGCAGAGATCGCCAGCGATTAGGGTCAGGGCGGCGAGCGTGGCGATGACACCGAGGGCAGTGCCTGCGGTGAGCACGGCTAATGGCGGTCCGGGCAGCAGGGGCCGGGCGATCCACAGCACGGCTAGAACGCAGGCGACGAGCAATACCGGGCGGGCGAGTGCGGCGAGGTAGGTGGCCGAGGGCAGGCCGATTAGGCGATTGGCCAGGTGTTGTGAAAGCAGCAGGAAGAGCAGCGACGCGGCGGCGATCACTTGCGCGACGCCTTCGACGCCGCGTGGCAGACCGTAGAAGTACATCGCGGGGATTAGCACCGCCATGCTGAAGAGCGACCAGTAGAAGGACCAGTTGGCCTTGCCCTTGGCCATAAACATCGAACCGACCATGGTGCCGATTACTTTCAACAGTGTCGCGACCGCCAAAAAGCGCAACACCGGCAGGATCGGGGCTTTATCGAGCAGAACGGCGATCTCCGGCGCGAAGACGAAGATGCCCGCGAGCACGGGCCCCATCGCCAAAATCAGGCCCTGCACGGAACGCAGGTAGCCGCTGCGCAATTGTTCGTCGTCGTCCTGAATGCTGGAGAAGCTGGGGAAGGAGACGCGTTGGATGGTGGTTGCCAGACGAGTCAGGGGCTGCAAGGTCAGGCGTTCGGCGAGGCTGTAGTAGGCCTGCGCCGCGGCGCCGAGCGGGCCGAAGATGAAGAGATAGGCGATCTTGGTGTTGGCGTAGGCAACCGCGCGCGCACCGGTGAAATTGAGGGCGAAGGAAAGCAGTTGGCGCAGGGCCGAAGGTTGGAAACGGGCGCGGGGTCGCCAGCGGGCCGAAAAGACCAAGCTACACAGCAGACCGGCTTCGCGGCAGACTGAGGCGATGACTGGGACAAGCACGCCGAGGTCGGAGCGTAGGAAAAATAGTAGAGTGACCGATAGACCAAAGGTGAGGACCGATACCAGCTCGGAGAGGGCGATGGCGGAGAAGTCGAGATCGCGTTGCAGGCGGGCGCGGAACAGGCCCGATACGGAGGCGCAGGGGATCAGCAGGCAGAAGATATGCAGGACGCGGGCGAAGGTCTCGGGATCTTCGCCGCCGAGCAGGGTAGCCAATATGGGTGTTGCGGTAAAAATGCAGCCGGTGATCAACAAGCCCCAGACCAGATTGGTCCAGAAGGCGGTGTCGAAGTGCGCGTCGCTGGCGTCTTTTAACTGCACCAGGGCTGCGCTCAAGCCTAGGTCGCCGATCAGCGCCAGAAACATCACGATCGTCAGCACCCATTCGAAGTGGCCGAGCTTGTCGATCGGCAGTAGCCAGTAGAGCGCCAGCATGGTGCAAAGCTGGATCGCGGAGGCGCTGCCATTCCATAGGAAGCCACGTAGGGCGCGGGTGGCCAGGGAAAGCGTTGGGCTCAATAGAGGAGAGTTCGGATGTAGTCGAGATTGTGGCGACTATTGGCCTCTTGCTCGCTGAGCCCGGCAATGGTGGGCAGGCCTTTGGGGCGTTGCTTGAGGTGGGTTTCAATGACGATATATCCGTTGTAGCCGTCGGCTTTGAGTGCGGATAGTTGTCCCGACCAGTCGATGGGGCCGTCGTCGATCAGCGCCCATTGTCTGTCTTTGCAGTTTTTCAGGTGCACGTGTGTGACGAGGTCTTTGAGATCGGCGTATTCGTCCGGATAAGGGCAAGGCGCACCGGCCATCGCCGAGTTGCCTGGATCCCATAAGAGCGAAAGATGCGGCGAGGCGACGCGGCGGATTAATGCGGCGGCTTCGGCGCCGGTGGCGCCCCAGCAGACGGCTTCGTTCTCGAGGATCAGCCGACAGCCGTGCTGGGCGGTTTTTTCTGCCATTTCGCCCAGGTGGTCGGCGACGGCGGCCGGTGGCTCGCTCTCATAGTCATTGCGGCGAAAGGCGAAGGCGGAGACCTGGTCGGTGCCCAGACGCAAGGCCCAATCGCAGGCGCGCGGTAGAAGCTCGGCGAGATCGGGTTCGACGGAGGGGTCGTCGACCGGGCATTTGCATAGGCCCGGCGAAACGCCGGAGACCTGTAGGCCGGCGTCTATGACCATCTGGTGGAAAGTGTGCAACTCGTCATCCGAGACTCTCGGGAAGCGTCCGCCGGCTAGGCCGCGCAGCTCGACATAAGGGACTTGCCACTCGGCGGCCAATGTTATGGCGCGCGCGGGGTCGGGGCTTATTTCATCGGTAAAGATAGAAAGCTTCATATGAGATTTACCCGCGCCTTGGCGATGCGGCCGGTTTTGCCGAAGACATTGACGGCCTGCGCTTCGAGCTGGTTTTCGCTCGTGGTGAGCGACCAGACAAAACGCGCTTCGCGCTCTTCACGCCACTGGCCGCCGTTTTCGCGGACGAGGAAATGCGAGAAATTGGGTGCGGTGTGTTCGAGGTCGACTTGCAGACATTGCGCGTCTTCGGCGGCTTGCAGGTAGATACGCGTTTGGTTGACTGACCAATAAAAATCACCAGGTCGCGAGGTCTGCAGCGAATACTCAGCGTATTGGGGGTCGATACCGTCGGACCACCACAAATAGCCGTCCCAATGGTACTGTCCATTGCCGTGGCGCAGTTCGGCCGGTTCCGCAAAGATTAGATGCGTGTTGCGCAGTGGGATGCCGAAGCGGCAGAAGACGTCGATATACTGCGTCATCGGTTCGATTTTGTTTTGCGGCAGTTTGTTGGCCATAATCTTCTTGCGCTTTTTGCCGGCGGCGGCGTAGTGCAATTCGAGCGCGTTGATCGGCACGCCGTCGATTTCGTAGGTGGCATCGAATTCGGTGTTTGGGCCGGCGTCTTCGAGGATCCACTTTTGCAAGTCCTCCGACCAGACCTCAGCCAGGCAGTGATGGTCGACGACGATCGAACGGGCGACCCAGCCCAGCGCCGAGGCGCAGCCGGCGAAGACCGCACCGTAGTGCGTGCACATGCCGTAGCCCCAATTGCCCTTGGTGGTGTCGAGGATGTCGAGGGGGCTCCAAGTTGGGCAATGCGGGTATTTGCCGGATTGCCAGCCGAGCCATTGGCTGTGGATCCAGTCGCGCAAGAGAGCGAGTTGTTCGAGCTCGGTCTGGCCCTTGGCAATGACTTCTTCGAGGCGGTATTGTTTGAGCAGACGCTCTTGGTGCGGGTGCTGGCCCATGTAAGCGAAGTTGTAGGAACTGTAGACCAATTCGGGATGGTCGAGGTCGACGAGTTCGAAGGGGGCGAGGCTCTTGGCGTCTTCTTTGATATCGGCTTCTAGGGTGACGCTTTGCAGCGTTGGTGTTTTGTCGGCGGAGCTCGTCTCTAAAGTGGCGCGCCATTGCGCGAAGCGCCCGGGCCATTCCAATACGGTAGATTTCTCCCAGCCGGTCCAGGTGCGCGGGTCGAAGGAGGGCGTCGAGCCCGAGCGCAGTTCGAAGTAGATGTGGGTGCCTTTGGGTTTGAGCGCGCGGCTTTTGAGTCGCAGGCGACGGATCCCGAGACGCGGGGCGATGTGGCCCTCGCCCTTTTCGTCAGTCAGGTCGATCACCGGCGAACAGAGCGTGCCGCGCGACGGGTGGCCCTTGAGGCGCAGCCGCACCAGGTATTCGCCGTTGATGGCGCGCGCTTCGCCCAACGCGCCCTTGTGCCAGGTTTTGCCGCCGTCGTAGCTACGAGACGAATGGCTCTCGGGCTGGTCGGCGAGGCCGCCGGGGAAGGGGTCGATATGCAGCACGCCATTGTGCGAGAAGACGAATTCATTGGGTCCTTCTTTGAGGTATTTGGCGGCGATCTTTTTGCGGTCCCAACCGCCGGTGAGCATGCGCTGGCGATTTTGTCGGTGGGTCAGCACGTGGCCGTTGACCTGCAGTCGCATGGTTTTTTCTTCGCTAGTGCGGTCGGCGTTGACATAGAAGAGCAGCTCGGCGCCCTTGAGCTTGGCCGAGGGGATATCGAACTCGACTTTCGCGGCTGCGAAAGAAGAAAGCTCTTCGCGGATATCGCCGTCGACACCGATTTCATTGGTGAGGAAATGCGTGGGGGCGAGGCGGGCGGAGGTGGTGGTCTGCGCGTCAATGAAGCGGTCGCGCAGGTGGTCGCGGAAGTCGGTGGTGGCGATGCGTTTCATGGGGTGTGCTCCTAAGGGCGGCGCTGTGTTGGGCTGGGGGAATTTATGGGATCGGGGGGAGGGAGGCAAATGGTTGGGTGGGGGATGAGAGTGATATTTCCTGTGACTGACCTCTCGGCTTTCTCCCGCCTTGGGAAGGCAATGGAGGGATATCTTATTTGGCAGCTGGACTCTGCACCGGCTTGAGAGAGTTTGCTTAAAGGGCTATTGGCTTTAGTCTAGGAACCCTTCGACATATTCACGCGCGGCGATGGCGGCGGGTAAGGGTTCGGCCCAGTCGACTTCTTCCAGTTCGATAACGAGCAGGCCGTCGTAGTGGCTGTCTTTGAGTAGGGTGATTAGCTCGGCGAAGGGTAGGTCGCCGGTGCCGAAGGGCACGGGTTTGTCGCCTTTTTGGTCGCGCAGGTGGACGTGGCCGATGCGGTCGGCCAAGGCTTCGGCGAAGGGCATGATGGGTTCGTCGGCGGCGAGCAGGTGCCCGGTATCCATCAGCACGTGGGCGCGGGTGGACAGCTCGGGCATGACGGCTTGGTAGTCGGCGAGGGTCTGTAGGCGGTTGTCTTTTTGGTTGCCGAGGTTGAGGGAGATATCGGGAATTTTCTTGAGCAGAGTGTTGACGCCTTCGATAAGGTCGGCGAGTGCCTCGTCGGTGCGCCCACCGCCCTTGGTGTTGATGGTGCTGAGGCCGAGGGCGCGGCCCAGATGGATATCCCATTCGAGCTGGCGCAGGTTGTAGGCGAGGTTGTGCTCGTCGGAGTCGGCTTTACGGCCAGTGAGGTTGCGGATATTGAGGCTCGTTAGCGCGAGGCCGGAGTCGGCGAGGGCGTCGCGGACCATCGGCACGGACCAATCGTCGTGCACCGGAGTGGACTCGGTGTGGGCGCGGAAGAGTTCGAGGCGCGCGAAGCCGGCCGCCTTGGTTAGGTCGAGTACGTCGGGCAGCAGTAGGTCGGGGCAGAGGGTCGGGCTGAAGACGAGTTGCATTAGTTGATGCCCTCCCAGGTTGCCCATTGATCGTCGTTGGTCTCGAAGCGGATGTCATTGCTGTCTTTGCGCGAGAAGCGGCCAATCAGGGCCATGCGGATATTGCGGTTGACGTTTTTGGAGCCAGAGTGGAAGAGTTGGCCGTGCCAGAAGATGGCGTCGCCGGCCTTGCCGACGAATTGCTGGCCTTCGGGGAACTTGCCTTCCGGGTACAGGTCGCTGGAGACCCCACCCTGCACCGAGAGCAGCGAATGTGTCTGGAAAATAGGTGAAACACCCGCCTTTGGCGTCGATGTCTTCGACATAGATCGTGACATTTATGGTCATATAACCGACAGTGCCTTCGGCGACGCCATTGGTGGGCGTGTAATAACCGTCGAGGTGACCGCGGGCGGGCAGGGACCAGTTTTTGTCCTTCGACGGATAGACGAACGCGGGGCCGGCGCTACCGGGGTTGAGCAGGTCTTTGCCGACCATTTCCTCCATCATCGCAAAGAGCGGCGATTCGTGCACGGTGGCTCGGATGGCGGGGTCGTTGGCGGAAGCCGGGCTGCGGGGTCCGGCCCCAACCCAAGTTTCGGGATCGTTGCGATCGGCTTCTATGCCGGCCCAGAGGGTTTTCTGTGCGGCTTGTAGTTGCTCGGTAGCGAGAGCATTGCGGATGATGAGGCAGCCGTTTTCTTTAAAATCGTTTTTTTGCTCGGGGGTGAGATGGGGCATGAGTGAGATGGCCTCCGCTGTGGTTAAGTGGCGATGGCAAATATAGAACGGGGGAAATGGGGTGTCCATCGGTTCGTTACAAGGATAGATAGTGATTAAAAACGTACCG
>LWDU01038926.1_pt1 | contig 31784 bp, 23 predicted proteins | sample 727161 | NCBI WGS metagenome assembly LWDU01 (sample SAMN04566230, study PRJNA314399) | hydrothermal vent metagenome | isolation source: deep sea hydrothermal plume seawater | place: Mexico: Gulf of California, Guaymas Basin | collected 2004-07-11
CCTACATAGACAGGGAGTGCAGGACTGCTGATGTCCACAAAAGAGGTCCCGGTGCTGCGGCCCATGATGACGTACTCCACGCCCGTCACCGGATCTGTCCACCCCCATCCGTCGGATCCCGCGCCGCCCCCGATACTCGCCATGGGAAGGTAGGTATGAAGGTTGACGTTTTCGCAGCCGTAAATATCGGCCGCACCGCCCGTACACGTGGCCGCCTTGGCGGCCCGTGGCGGGGTCTCCGGGATGATTTTATGAGGGTTCGCGGTGCTCAGCGACCAGTCCGCGGCTCCGGCTCCGTGACTGGTCACCCAGGCCGCTGGGCCCGACTCCATATCGTCGGAGAACAGGATGGATGTACCGGCTCCCGGGTCGACCAGTACTTCGAAAGTCCGCTGGACTTGTGCCCCCATGACGATGTCCACCGCTGACCATGTGACCGTCCCGGCGAGTTCGGTTCCAAGATCGCTCGCCGAGGCCGCCACATAAGTGCTGCCCGTGGGCACCGTGGCGCTCAGGACGATCCCAGTCAGCGTTGTCGCCGAGGAGTTGCTGGCGGTCAGCGTATAGGTGGCGATCTGCCCGGCCACCGCGGGGTTGGGAGAAATGGCGTAAACCAAGCCTAGGCCCGAGGGAGGCACGCATGCGGCGCCAGTCAAAATCCCGCGATCGCAGAACGCCACCCGAATGGCCGCTTCGTGGAGGCCTCCATTCAGGTTGGCATCGGCCTGGATGATCTCGTTGGCCGCGTCGGTCATGGAGGCGTTGCACGGTACATTGAAATGGCTCTCCAGAACCATCTGATCGGTGGCGTCGGCGCCGGCGGCGCTGCGCAGGTCCCACAGTGCTGCGGCCCAGATTTCGCCGTCTGCATGGACCTCGCCCTGCGGATCTAGATCCGCGGGATAGGTTTTGGTTCCATCGACCCGTCGAAGGCACGGCGGAGTGGTCGAGCTGTACGACACGGCATCCCATTCGGCGACGCAAGCCGCGTTCGCCGACTGGTAGGCGGCGTCACCGTCGGCCGCGTAGAAGCTGGCGGCGAGGTAGTCGCCAAAGCCCTCGCCCATGGCACCCATTTCCCCGCCTCCCCAGCAGGAATTCTGATCGTGCTGAACCGCGTGACCGTACTCGTGCGCAACCACATCCGCGTCTTCGCCGTCATCCACGCCTCCATCACCGAAGTGAACCGCGTTGTCGCCGGTGGAGTAGAAGGACTGGTCGGCGGTATTCCAGTGGGCATGGGCCAGCGTGGAAAAATCCCGGATACCGTTCACAGCGCCCACGTCATCGTCGAAACCGAGGGCGTGGAAGCGCCGCTGAATCGAATCGATCGAATGGTAGATCGTCACTTGTTCGAATCGGCTATCCGAGCGGTCGTAGTTATAGACTCGGCTGACTTCGTCGGCATCGGGCACGCCAAGGCCACCCGCCAGGCTTACGAGATCCACGAACTCGCCTTTGAGGGTTCCCACACCGGGATCGAGCCCCAGGAGAGTGACCGAGACGCGGGCTGCATCCAGCGCGGCGGACGTGGCGTCGGCGTTGTCTGTGAGCCCCAGATTTCCGGATGTCTGCATCGCGTTCGGGCGATAGACCATTCCCGATCCGGTATCGAAAGCGATGCGGTTCTCTTGTAGGAGTAGCTTGCCCGAAGTTGCCCCAACCAGGGTCAGAAAATCGCCCAGGGGAGCATCGGAGAAAACCATCAACTTCCAGGCCAAGGTCGCGGTGCCGTCCGGAAGGGGATAGAAAACCAGTTCGGCCGTGGTGGGCCACCGAGTCGATAGAGCGCCCGCCGCCGCCATCGCCACGGCTTCCGCGCCCGCCTGGCTGATGGTGGGAATCGTAGTGTCTCCGGTCAGAGCCGAATAGTTGCTGTACAACGCCTGAACATCGCCGCTATTCGATTGATTGACGGAGATGTTCGAGTCGTAGACCGGGAGACCGAGCAGCATCTGGCGGTAGCGCGTTCGCACCCCGCCCAGCCCACTCTGCTCATCGACCAGAGCCAAGTCGCTGAGATCAAGTTTGAGACCGATTTCCCAGGCATGGTTGAATAGGAACTGGTAGGCGCCAACCTGGCCCGGGGCCAGAATCTGATTGCTCTCGCACCCCCGGAGCACCAGCCGTTCGGTGCTGTGCTCGTGCTGGTGAACCGCGCAATGCAGGTGCTCGGGGTGGAAGGCCACGGCTGGCAGCGCCCAGAAGGCACACAAAAACAAGAGGGTCGCGATTCGGGCGATGTGAACGAGCAGGCGGCCAGGCACCGGGAGGCGGGGCTGGGCACTGCCACAGGCCTGCCCATGCACTCGCGCGTCTATCGGCCCAACCGACCGTGCATTCATCACTAATCCCCCCCGCCCCCGTTTACCGAGTGCTTACCCAATGCGCTCATCGATCATGCGCGTTGCACTCGCTGACGGGACTTCAAGCCTCAAGCCACAAGCCACACTACTCGCCTATTAAGAAAATCGAAAGAAAACAATGCAACTGAGGTGAAAAAGGCCCATATAAGTCTCGGATTGCATTATCTTTCAACGACTTAGCCCAATTCAATATATGAGATCTGACAGGATACCGAGGGTTTTCTAGGAGTCCTTTAAGGGTTTCTCACGAGGCCTACTCCCTACGGTTCCTCATATGGGGCCACCCCTCTTCATCGCCAGTCCCCCGCGAGGACTAGGTCTTCCGATGGCTCGAGCCTTAACGCGCCTTTTGCTCCCCACCGCAGCCCCCTCTTGCCCCCCACCGCCGTCCCCTCTCCCTGCGTGGTTCTTTCGCTCGGGGGATCTGGCAGAATAGGCTCGCAGTCTGCCCCCCACCCCTCTTCTCATGTTCTCAAATTCCGATTCCTCGCAGCCTTCCAGGAGAAACGAATGATCCTCCTTGATCCCAAGAACCACAATCGGCCCTACCCTGACGATCGCTCAAGAGAAGTCATGCTGAAGGCAATCGAGTTTTTCGAAGGCAAAGGCAAGGCCGCGCTCAAGCGCGATGATCGCGAACAGGTCTGGTACGGGGACTTTCTAGAATTTGCCCGGAAGGAAAAACTCTTCGCCACGACGCTGACTCCGGCTGGCTACGGAGCGCCCGATTCGCGCTGGGATACCTGGCGAAACTGTGAGTTTGCCGAGATTTTGGCCTTCTACGGCCTTGCCTACTGGTATACGTGGCAGGTCTCGGTCCTCGGCTTGGGGCCGATCTGGATGAGCGAAAACGAGGAGGTGAAGGCTCGAGCCGCCCGGCTGCTCGAGCAAGGAGGCATTTTCGCGTTTGGCCTGTCCGAGCGGGGTCATGGGGCCGATGTGTACTCAACCGACATGGAGTTGATCCCCCAGCCGGAAGGGGGTTTCGTGGCCCGGGGCGAGAAGTACTACATCGGCAATGGCAACAAGGCCGCGCTGGTTTCAACTTTCGGGAAAATCAAGGGGACCGACGACTACGTCTTCTTCGTGGTGGACTCCCAAAATGAGCATTACGAATGCAAGCGCAATGTCGTCAACAGCCAGTCCTACGTATCCAATTTTGCGCTTCACGATTATCCGATTTCGGAAGCCGATATCCTCTCTCGAGGGCGCGAAGCGTGGAATTCTGCGCTCAACACCGTCAACGTCGGCAAGTTCAATCTAGGCTGGGCCTCCATAGGAATCTCCACCCATGCTCTCTACGAGGCCGTCCATCACGCCGCCAATCGCCGCCTCTACGGTCAGAACGTTACGGATTTCCCCCATGTCAAGCAGTTGTTCTCCGACGCTTATGCGCGCCTGGTAGCGATGAAACTGGTTGCTTTGAGGGCGGCCGACTACATGCGATCGGCCAGTGCGACGGATCGTCGATACCTGCTCTACAACCCGGTGGTGAAAATGAAAGTGACCACCCAGGGTGAGGACGTCATCAATCATCTCTGGGATGTGATCGCCGCCAAAGGGTTCGAGCGGGACATGTATTTCGAGATGGCCGCCCGGGACATTCGAGCCCTCCCCAAGCTGGAGGGAACGGTCCACGTCAATATTGCGCTGATCGTGAAATTCATGCCCAACTATTTCTTCAACCCCGAGGACCAGCCCGAGATCGTCCGTCGGGACGATCCGGCGGATGACACGTTCCTCTTTCACCAAGGGGCCGCGCGGGGACTCGGGGACATCCGTTTTCACGACTACGAGACGACCTATGCGGGTTTCTCTCAGCCGAATGTTGAGGTCTTCCGCGGACAGGTGGCGGTATTCAAAAAGATGCTCGAGGCGGCCCCTCCAGGAGAGGGTCAGGCCAATGATGTCGACTTTCTGCTCGCGGTCGGAGAACTCTTTACTTTGGTGGTGTACGGCCAACTGTTGCTCGAAAATGCTCGGATTTACGATCTTGCCGAAGATCTCATCGACCAAATTTTCGATGTCTTCGTCAGGGATTTCTCGCACTACGCGCTGCAACTCCACGGCAAGGCGAGCAGTACCGACATTCAAATGGAGCATTGCCTTCAGATGATCGCCAAGCCCATCGGCGACGCAGACCGCTACACCCGGGTTTGGCAGGACCACGTTCTGCCCCTCCGCGATGCGTACTCGATGAATCCCTAGCCTCCTCGGCCGAGGCCTTCCCAGGCGGTCATTTTTCCAAAGTCCCCGGTGTTCCTGACGGCCAGTTGCGTATTGGGTTCGCCGCGTAGGTCGCGCCTGGGCTCGGGGGGCGGTGCGGCGCACTTAGGCGGCATCCGACCTCCATTTTCCGCCTGAAATCGACCGTATTGCGGACAACCGCCTAGCGGGCTTCGGTCTGTTTGCTTCTTTTGTGCGCGTCTGTGTGACACAAACCACCCTCTACGACCACCCACTTCAAAGAACACGGCAAGCGAGTGCGCCGTCATCGGTTTTCTTTGAAGGTAGGTCGCAGATTTGAATATTTTCACTCGGCTCTCTCCGGTAAAATCCGAGAGGTCTCTTCTCATTCACGGAGCAATTGCCTTCCTTCTCGTTTTTCAGGGTTGGGCCGGAATCGCTGCCGCCACAGGCTTCTCCCTAAGCCTAAGCGATTTGGTGCAATCGGATGGAGAATTCCACTCGACTAACGGTCAGCTCGAATTCGAAGACTTCTCCGCCACGGTGTCCGAACTTCCCGGCGTCGACTTGGCGCGTTTTCTCCTTGTACCGCTCATCGACGGATTCCGGCTTGAAGTCGAGTCCGGTGCACCTCTTCCGGTGGGAACCGAACTCGTCCTCAGCTACACGGTCGAGAGCAAGAAGAGAGGCCGGAGCGGTCGATTCGGGCCGCAGAGTCGTCCACAGGGTCGTCCACCGCGACGCCCCTTGGAATCCATGTCCAGTCTAGCGGAATGGAAGCCTTTTCCGAAGACGACGACGCGCATGCGAACTCGCTCGGAGAAGTTCAAGCTTCTACACGGCCGGGAGGCACCGATTTCGCGGCGACGAATCTGACGGACCCCTATTCGGAGATCCGAATTCTTGCCTATCTAGTGGTGGGCGTTGACGGTTTCTTGTCCCCAGCGGGCAGTCGCTCAGACGATGACGATCACGATGATGGCTACGGTGATGAAGACGATTACGGTGAATTCGAGAGCCCGGGAAATGCGGGTGTTGAGATGCGCTTTTCGGCAGAACCCATTCCGGAGCCCTCATCCGTGTTGCTGGTCGGCTTTGGGTTGGCGGTGCTGTCTTCATGGACTCGACGAAGAGCGGATTCCTGATCCCAACGGTGCAAGAGTCGGGATTCCGGTGTCCTCGCGAAAACGGAGCTCCCCGGGCCTCAACGCACCCCGGTCGGTTTCGGCGCGCCTCGGGAAATGATTCGTCCGCTTGAAACATAGAGGCTCTGGGAGACGAAGCTACTCGCCTCCTCTGCGAGTTTCATACATAGATCGCCTTTAAGCTCTCGAGCTTCAGAGACCTGGCGGTTCTGTTCGGGCGCCAGTGCCAGTAAATCGACAACATGCAGAGCCAACTGGGTCTCGCCCTGCTCTGCGAGTTCCCTAGCCCTGGCGAGGACCGCATCAGGATTCTCGACTGCAGAGAGAACCGCAGAGCCGGCATTGTCGGGGTGGGCTGGGTGCAGATGGGTGGGATTGCGATCCCACCAACCGGTTTCGCTTCGAAAGATGTCGCGAACTATGTAGTCGGCGCTTCCGTAGAGCGGTTTCATCCAGGGGACGCCGAATAGCTCGCTAGGGTAATCAAGGTCGTGGAGGATCTCGACCGCGCCCATTCCCTTGTTGATTCGGGCGACAACCTCCCGGCGCAGCCAGCGGAGCGCCGAAACAGTGCCGAGGAGAACGCGTTGAATTTTGTCCTGTCCCTCGAGGGGCGGTCCAAATTCCATCACAACGATCTCCGGTTTGAGCCCCGCGAGCCGTTCGAGGGTATCGGCCCAACGAATGGGGTCCCGCAGACTTCGCAGGGGCGTTCCCACATTGGGGATACTGGGGGTAATGGCCGCTCCCCCATAAAGCAGCCGCTCCTTGGGCAGCCATGCCACAAGGGCATCATCGGTCTCCGAAGGAGCCCACAGGATTTGGATCTGTCTGCGGGCGTCCCCTAAGCGCAAAGCCTTCTGAAATGTCTCGCTGGGCATATTGAGCTTGAGGGTTTGATTCATGGTGCCCACAGGGAGGCGAAATTGGAGTTCGACGAAAAACTGCTGGAGCCCCTCAGTTTCCCGGTACCGATTCCAGCGGCGAACCAGATTTTTATGAGCGATAAGTCTCGGCGGGTTTTCTCCCCTCGCGGATGAGTCAGCAAGCCATGTTTTCACGGCATTGTTGTAACCGAGATGACCGTGGCTATACGCAATAGCGTGAATGGGCGCATCTGTGATCTTCCGCAGCTCGTGCAGCATTTTCCGAGCCTGAGCGGAGGAAGCGCCCGTATCGATCTGGACAACACCGAGATTCGTTTCGATCGAAAGCGCATTTCCCATGCCACCCACGACGTGAACGCCCTCGGCCAGGGTGCCGGTGAATGACGGGATGGTCACAGGATTTGCATGGGCCGCGGCGCTTCGATTGATCCGGTCGGACTCGCTCATTCCGCACTCCTATACCCGAACTCTTGGATCCGAATCCGCTTCCAGCAACCCGCGAACCGTGGAAGAGAGGGCCTCAAGGTTAAAGGGTTTGTACAAAAATGCGGTGCCAGGCGCGGAAATATCACTCGCGTCGAGTTCGTCCTCGGAGTGGCCAGAAACGAAAACTACCTTGAGATCGGGGATCGAAATTCGCAAGCGGCGGACCATCTCGGCTCCACCCAATTTGGGCATCACGACATCGGTGATGATCAGATCGATCTCCGCTGCGTGGCGAAGGGCAAGCTCATATCCCCGGACACCGTCGTTGGCTTCGATTACGCTGTAGCCCTGGTTGGAGAGTGTGCGAACTACGAGATTGCGCACGGACTGCTCATCCTCGACGACAAGCACGGTTTCATTCACCTCCCAGCCCGATGTTTTGGCTATTCCGGGCTCCGTGTAGTACCCCTCGACCTCGGCGGCTCGCGGGAGGTGGATCGTAAATGTTGACCCGACCCCCGGTAGGCTCTCAACCCCAATGGCTCCACCGCTTTGATGAACAATCCCGTAGGTAGTGGAGAGGCCCAGTCCGGTCCCCTCTCCTGTGGCCTTGGTGGTGAAAAATGGATCGAAAATGTGCTCCAGGGTCTCCGCATCCATCCCGACTCCGTCGTCATTGACCTCAATGCAAGAGTATTCGCCAGGATTGAGGTCCTTGATTGTGGCCGCGGTTTCCTTATCGACCACCAGATCGCGAATGCGCAAGTAGACTTTCCCGCCATCGGGCATGGCATCGGCTGCGTTGAGGATGAGGTTCAGTACGGCCTGCTCAAGCCGAGCAGGTTCGCTTCGCACAAACCAAGAGCTGCCTTCCTTCTTGAGATCAAGCCTAATCGAATCGGGCAGAACCTTGGAGACCATGTCGACGAGTGAAGCGACCATTGCCGCCGGATTGATGTTCTCCGTCGACAAGCTATCCCGGCGGCTGAAAGCCAGAAGCTGTTTTGTGATGGAGTTGGCCTTGTCCCCTGCACGGGATATCTCAGTGAGGCCCGCCCTCGCCTCTTCGGGCAGGTCTTCGCGGAGTAGGAGCAACTCGGCGTACCCGTTGATGGCCATCAGGAGGTTGTTGAAGTCGTGGGCGACTCCTCCAGACAATCGTCCGATGGCCTCCAAACGCCGCTTGAGTCCGATTTGTTTTTCTTTTTGTGCAATTTCCTCGCGGAGTTTGTTGCGTTCGGTCAGATCTCGAATATAAGCGATAAACTGAGGTTCTTCGCCTCCCGAAATTTCCTGGACCATCAATCGTATCGGGAACTCGGTCCCGTCTGCGTGTATGGAGAAAGTTTCAAGCTTGATTCCCAGTACGTTGGCCATACCCGTTTCGGCGTAGCGATTAAATCCGGACAAATGGTCGGGCTGCAGGCGAGGGGGAATCAATAACTCGGGCATGGTGTGGCCGATGGCCGTCTCGGCGGAATGGCCGTACATCGCTTCAGCGGCGGGGTTGAAGACCGTGATGATATTTCCCTGGTCGACCATGACAATCGCTTCGGCAGACAGGTTCACGCTCCCCTTGAACTTATCATTGACGAGCAAGAGCGCCTGATTCTTTTCGATCTCTGCGTTTCGGGATTCAGTCAATTCGAAGGCAGACCGTGTCATCATCCGCGAAACGATGGAGCCAATCGCTGTACAGAGCGCGATCGCGAGTACCATATTGAGGGCCAGCATCGCAGTGTTGTCCTGCCCACTTTCGGGTTGAGGCAAATCTTCGGAAACGAGAGCGAGCAGAAGCATGGCCGCTATCCCCGCGCTCCCAGCCAGATAGGCGATACGGGGTCCAAGCAGGAGCCCACCCAGGACCGGAACGACGAGAAACCAGACGGCGTACGGCGATCTGAGCCCTCCTTCGTAGTAGGCGGGAAGAAGAGTGATCCCAATTCCCACAACCACCAGAATGGCGGCGCCCCACTGGGCAGATCCCGTGAGTCGGGTCAGTATTGCCGCGGCAAGAAAGCCAGCGAGTCCGAAGCCAAAAGCGACTCTCCGGGTGAGATCGAGATCGACTTGCGTGGCCGAATAGAAGTAGCCCACGCACAGCGAGACCGTGGCTGAATACGCAATGATCTGAATGAATCGGCGCTGGGCTATGGGATTGAAAATCCCGGCGAGGCCTTCTTCGTCCGAAACATCTTTATGGAGAGGCGTTTCCGGCATAGTTCTAGTCGAGTGGTCCGAGGGGTTGATACTCGGGCCGACAGGTTTTCTCCGACGTAATACTGGCAGGACCGCTCAGGGTATCGCAGTTCCAAGAGGATTTAAATTCGAAAGCAAACCCTAAGGAGTTCACCGGATGGAGCAAGTGACATGGCGATCACAGGGCGACCGAAACTCTGCTCCGAATGTCTGAGAACTTGCACCGAATAGTCAATCTGTTCGGGGAAGCCGAAGGGATAGCCACTGGCTTCACACCTCGCATTGCTGGACTTCGAAAATTGTCCGGACTCGGGACGGTCCAACCTGGCAGGGCCTCGAATCGTGACGGGCCCAGCGTGCTGGCCGGCCCCGGATCAAGCTGTCGCCCCGAGGACTCTTGCGCAGGAGATCGGTATACACGTAGGCGTCCGCAGCCGCGTAGGTCTGGAGCAGCAACGGCCGCTCTTGATTCGACTGATTTCGCGCTGAGCCGTGAACGGTTCGGCAGTTGTGAACTGTCACAGTGCCCGCCGGCCCGCAGGGATAAACCGCGCCATCCAGATCGAGATTTCCCAAGTCCTCTCGGCTGAGGCAGCCCACCCAGTCATCGCCGTTGTATTGATCAAAAAGGTCCAGCAGGTGGCTGCCGGGAACGAAGCCTACGTTGCCCATTTCGGGAACCACATCTGCAAGGAAAACTCCGAGGGTCAGCGGGCTGTAATTGGTATGCGGCCAAAACTGGATGTCTTGATGCCACTTGACCTCTTCGCCGCCTCCGGGCGCTTTGAAATTCAGCTTACTGTGATGGAATTTGATATCGGGACCGAGCAGATCCTCGACAACATCGACAAGGATGGATTCACTCGCGAATTGCCAAAAAGTGGGGTCGATATCCGCCGGTGAAACCAGCCTACGGATCCGTGGATGAGTAGGGGTGTGATCGGCTTCGAGATCGAAGACCGCCGTCGACTGGGTCAGCGACCGGCTTTGATCAACGAATTTTGAGGTGACCTGCTGAAGCCGCTTCAGCCAATCGGATCCGATCAGACCGGGAAGCGCGATGAATCCATCGCGCTCGTAGGCGACGCGCTGATCCGCGGACAGGACCTTCAGCGCTCCGCTCTGGACGGACGTAATACGGTTCGCACGACTGGCCTCCGGAGGCGCCGGTTGCAGGGACGAGCGCTTGGACTCCAAGTTTGCCACCGGATCCAACCTCCGGGTTTATTTCAACCATGTCGTCGGCCATGTTGTCGGCCATGGACGGCCGAGGGATTGACGACGCTTGCAGCAAGCGCCTAGCGCTGAGTGTCCCCGACACTGGGGCGCGCCGCCATCCGGTTATACCACCCGTGGAGTCGCTCGAGTTTGGGGTCGAGGGGCTGGCCCACAGCACCACCGAATTCAAGAAACGGGAAGAGAAGGATATCCGCCAAGGTGAGGCGATCGCCGCAGATGAACTCTTTGCCGTCTATCTGCCCGTCAAGCCATTTCAGTCGTTCTTGAGCATGAAGTTTCAGATCGTCGGCAGCCTGGGGGAATGTGCGGATTCTATCTTTGAAAAGACCATGACCCTCGGATCCGCGGAAAGCGGTAGCGAGGGGTTCCGTGATTTGTAGATCGATCCGGCGCGTCCACATCCGGGTCTCCGCGCGTTCCTGGGGGTCGCTTCCAATCAGCGTCGGAGCCGGGCCGACTTCGTCCAGGTACTCGCAAATCGCCGTGATCTCCGCAAGGAAGCTACCATCGTCCAGTTCGAGTGTCGGCAGTTGGCCGCTGGGATTCCGGCTGAGGTGGGAAGCCTCACGATTTTCGCCAGCCATGAGATCGACCTGTATCTCGGACACGTCCATGCCCTTTTCGGCCAGAAAAATATGGACGACCTTCGGATTGGGCCCAAGACCGGTATACAATTTCATCGTTTTCACCCCTTGTGAATCTCGCTGTGACAGGTTTGCATTTACCCGGATTCTGCGGTCAGTCAAGTTCGCTCAGCTTTTCGCGAACTGCAAAAAAAAATATTCTGAGGCACCCCGACTGAGATTCGGACCGGGATGCGTGAATTCGAGGAGCCCCAGCACCGATGTCGACCCTGCCCCCCAGTCTCTGAAAGGACAACTCTATGGATCTGCTCGCGCGCGATCGCCGCCGGGTCTGGCACCCCTATGCGCCCCCCCAGGCCGAGCCGCTCTTTGAAGTCGTGGCCGCCCGTGGGGTCCGACTTACCCTCGCCGATGGCCGCGAATTGGTCGACGGAATGTCGTCTTGGTGGGCGGCGATTCACGGCTATCGGCAGCCCGAGATCGAGAAGGCCGTCGCTACGCAACTGGCCCGTATGCCTCACGTCATGTTCGGCGGTCTCACGCATGAACCCGCCGTCGCGCTCTGCGAGCGATTGGTCGACTGGGCTCCCGGTGAGTTCGAACGTGTATTTCTTTCCGACTCGGGGTCAGTGGCAGTGGAGGTGGCCATCAAGGTGGCCTTGCAATATTGGTTGGGGCTGGGACAACCGCGCCGAAATCGATTATTGACCGTACGTGGCGGATACCACGGCGATACCTTTGCGACGATGGCGGTGTGCGATCCTGTAAACGGGATGCATGATTTTTTCGCGGGTAGCCTGGCCGAGCATATTTTCGCCGAGCGGCCTTCCTGCCGCTTCGAAGAACCCTTCGAGGAGGCTCATATTGCCGATGTCAAGCGGCTGCTCGAAGTGCATGCCACCGAATTGGCCGCCGTGATTCTCGAACCTGTAGTTCAAGGTGCGGGCGGCATGTGGTTCTATTCGCCCGCATACCTGAAACGCCTCCGGGAACTGTGCAACGATGCAAAGATCCCCCTCATCCTGGACGAGATTGCTACGGGCTTCGGTCGCACAGGAGAAATGTTCGGATCCGATCACGCTGGAATTTCGGCCGACATTATGTGCCTCGGTAAGGCTTTGACTGGGGGGACCATGTCTCTGGCAGCCACGCTCGTCAGCAAGGACATTTGCGCGGTCATTGGAAAGACCAGTCCTGGAGCCCTTATGCATGGACCCACCTTCATGGCGAACCCGTTGGCATGCGCGGCGGCGAGAGCAAGTCTTGATCTGTTGGAAACAACGCCATGGCGCGCGCGGGTCGCCAACATTCAGTCGCAACTTAGTACCGAACTCGAAGCCTGCAGAGACTTGCCCGGGGTCGCCGATGTTCGAACTCTCGGTGCGATCGGGGTCGTCGAATTGGAGCAACCCGTGGACATGGCACGGGTTCAGCCCGCCTTCGTCGAGCGCGGAGTCTGGATTCGACCCTTTGGCCGCCTTGTTTATACGATGCCCCCGTTCGTGACCTCGCCCGAGGATGTCACCGCGCTGACCGATGCAGTCTACTCGGTGATCGCTGAGGTTCACGGCAATCGATCCAACGTGTCGCCGGGCCCGTGAGCCCGGAGTTCGGAATAGCTCCGCCCCTAACTCTCCGATTCGCTCGTTGACGGACTGTCGTCCTGGGCCTGTGTTGCCGATGGGTCCTGGGCCTGTGTTGCCGATGGATAGAAGAGGTCCAAGACCGCCTGGATATGCGCTTCGATCAGTTCAGGGTCGGTTGGGTCTTGATTGGTCAGCGCTTGAAATTCGCTTCCCACCACGTAAGGGAGAGCCGCAGCACCGACGATCATGTAGTAGAGGTGCTCTAGCCTTCCCGAGCGCCCGTAACCATTTTTGACCGCCAGGAGGGTCTCGCTCTTCACATACTCAAAATTCGGACGCAGATGGTTCTCCACTAGCCATTCGGTACGTGAGTTCTGCGAAACTCCCTCTTGAAAAGCAATCTGAAGCAGTTGGGGGTTCTGGGCAGTGAAGCGCATGTATTCACTCAAGAGAGCTCGTGTTCGCTCTCTGGGTTCGACGTCTCCAAGTCGCGCTCGGGCCTTCGCCATGTGTAGAGCAAAGCGTTCGAATATATCGTCTGCGACTGCCTTCCACAGGGCTTCCTTGGTCTTGAAATGGTACGGCAGCGATGCCAAAGCAACCCCGGCCTTTTCGGCGATGGCTCGGGTCGTGGCGCCCTCAAAGCCCCTGGCAGAAAAAACTTCGAGCCCAGCGACCAACAGCCTCTTTCGCGTTCCGGCGCTTCTTTTCGGATGGTTTCGTTCCGGCGCGTCGATGATACTTTCCTCCGCGGGTCACTGGCGTCCCGCTCGCGCGGGCTTTTTCTGGCGTTCGGCCTAACTCTATCAGAGAATTGGGCTCGTACGTCGTTGGTGCAGCGAGGCCCCTATTATTTGGGGGCTCAGCGGTTTCAATTTTTATGTCAAGTGCGACTCTTTGTCTCTTGAAACGAAAGCCCCAATCAACCCAACCACAACCCAATCAACCCAATCAACCCAATTTCCGATTCACCGACTGAACCGCCGGCCTCCCACAGTTCGGCTCTGGAGAATAGTGTCTATGTACCCCGGTATCCTCGCACAAAGCATCCCTGAGAAGCCTGCTTATATCATGGCCGAGAGCGGTGAAGTTGTGACTTATGCCCAGTTGAACGAGAGCTCCAACCGAGCGGCACAGTTGTTCTGGTCTCTCGGACTTCGCCCTGGGGATCACATCGCGTTCTGCCTGGAAAACCATCCCCGATTCTTTGAAATTTGCTGGGCCGCTCAACGCTCGGGACTCTACTTCACGGCAATTAGCTCCCGGCTGACGCTCTCGGAGGCGGAGTACATCGTCGATGATTCCGGAGCCCAGGTTTTCGTGACATCGGCCGCCAAGGGCGACCTCGCGAAGGAGTTGCTCAACAAGTGCCCAGGGCTAAAGGCGCGTTTCATGACCGACGAAACCCAGCCCGGCTATGCCTCGTGGGAGGAGGCAACGGCAAGCCAACCGGTCGAGCCTCTCGACCGGGAGCTTGAGGGGGCCCAAATGCTGTACTCCTCGGGGACCACCGGTCGTCCCAAGGGAGTCAAGCACCCGCTGAGCAGCAAGCCGGTGGGCACGATCCCTCCCCTCCTCGCTCTGATTACCGCAGCGTATGGCGCCACCGAAGAATCGGTCTACCTCTCCCCCGCCCCCCTCTATCACGCGGCTCCTCTGGCCTACAACATGGCTTTTCAGCGGGTGGGCGCCACGTGCGTCATCATGGAGAATTTCGACCCCGTCAAGGCGCTTGAGTTGATCGAGTCCCACCGGATCACCCACAGCCAGTGGGTTCCGACCATGTTTGTGCGGATGTTGAAGCTACCGGAAGAGACGCGAACACAATTCGATCTCTCGAGTCTGGAGGTCGCGATTCACGCGGCGGCGCCCTGCCCGATTCCCATTAAGGATGCGATGATTGAGTGGTGGGGCGAAGTCATCCACGAATATTACGCGGGCACCGAGGGCAACGGGTTCGTAATGATCAACAGCGAGGAATGGCTCGCACACAAGGGCAGCGTGGGTCGGAGTCCCAACGCTGTGATCCACATTCTCGACGACCAGGGGACACCCTTGCCCCGAGGCGAAATCGGTACGATTTTTTTCGAGAGCGATGCGCGTTTTGAGTACCACAACGCACCCGAAAAGACCGCGGGAGCCCGCAGTCCTCAAGGCTGGACGACCCTGGGTGATGTCGGATACCTGGACGACGACGGCTGGCTTTACCTGACCGATCGCAAAGCACACATGATTATTTCGGGCGGGGTCAATATCTACCCACAGGAGGCCGAGAATCGCCTGATCACGCATCCAAAGGTTCAGGACGTGGCCGTAATTGGCGTGCCCAACGAAGACTTTGGCGAAGAGGTGAAAGCCGTGGTTCAGCCGATGGACATGGGGGATGCTGGCCCGGCCCTGGCTCAGGAGTTGATGGACTACTGCCGGCAGGAGCTTGCAGGTATCAAGTGTCCACGCAGCATTGACTTCGAGGCCGAGTTGCCCCGGCACCCAACGGGAAAACTCTACAAACGCCTCCTTAAAGATCGATACTGGGAAGGTCATTCGTCTCAGATCGTGTAACGCGTCGCCGACCGCTGGGCGGGGGTGGTCTAACAGGGAGAGAAAATGGGCGATTCGATTCGCGATGCCAACGGATCGATTGATTGGGACGAAGAAGTCGATGTCCTGGTCGTTGGACTGGGGGTAGCGGGTGCGGCGGCGGCCCTGGAGGCCTCATCGTCGGGAGCCGACACCCTGGTTCTCGAGCGAGCGGGTGCTGGCGGAGGAACCTCCGCCATGTCGGGGGGCGTCATCTACCTAGGTGGCGGCACCGGCCTGCAGAAGTCCTGCGGCTTTGAGGATTCGCCCGAAGAAATGTTCAAATACCTGATGGCCTCCACGGGGCTAGCCCCCGACGAATCCAAAATTCGTTTGTACTGCGAGGGCTCGGTCGCTCATTACGATTGGCTTTGCGCCTGCGGTGTTCCGTTCAAGCAAACCTACTACCACGGAACCAGCGGCGAACCGCCAACGGATGACGGCCTTGTCTGGTCCGGAGCCGAGAACGCACAGCCCTTCCGGGATCTCGCCCGACCGGCGCCCAGGGGCCACGTTCCCCAGATTGAACATCAGGGCGGGCCGCTCTTGATGGAGAGACTCTGCGCCGCGGTGAACGAGAGCCCAGCACGGGTGGCAGCCAACCACCGATGCACCGCGCTCTATCAGCGTTCCGATGGTCACGTCGAGGGCGTTGCAGCGCGGTGTTTTGGCGAGGAACGCCGGATCCGCGCGCGCGGGGGGGTGATTCTGACCACTGGGGGCTTCGTACTCAATGACGACATGCTTCTAAAACACGCCCCCCTCGCCCTTCGTTGCGGAATGCGGGTTGCGGCCACAGGAGATGATGGCAGCGGGATCCGCTTGGGGATTGGGGCCGGCGGGGCAACGATCCATATGGACGCCGTATCGATTTCCCTCCCCATTACCCAACCGTGGGGGCTCAAGCGGGGCATCCTGGTGAACAGCGAGGGGCAGCGCTTTATCAACGAGGACACCTATTATGGACGACTCGGCGAAGCCGCATTGCTTCACAACGACGGTCGCGCTTTTCTTGTCGTGGACGATGGAATTTTCGAGAAACCCGAATACATGGAAACCGTCGCGGGAGTGGGCGAGAGTCCGAAAGAACTCGAAGCCGCTCTCGGCCTGCCAGCGGGCAGCTTGCAGGCCACCCTTGCTCTCTACAACCAACACGCCGAGAACGCGAGTGATCCCGTATTTCACAAGTCAGCGGATTATCTTGAGAAGTTGGATCGCCCGCCCTACGGCGCGTTCGACTGCACCACCGACAAAGCCCTGTACGCAGTATTTACCTTGGGGGGCCTCCACACGGATACCGAAGGCCGCGTACTCGACCCGGAAGGAGATCCCATCCCGGGCCTATTTGCAGCAGGCCGGTCGACGTCTGGGCTGGCGGTTGGTGGCTATAGCAGCGGTCTCTCCCTCGGTGATGGGTCCTTTTTCGGGCGCCGGGCGGGTCGAACCGCCGCCGGCGTACGCGAGTAACGGACCGGCCAGATTCTCACGCAGTCAATCACAGGAGTGAAGTGTCAATGGAAAACCTCGACAGCCGGAAAGCATTCAACGAGTTGGTCGGTCTTCTTCAGGATTTGGACACACGCTACCTCGGGCCAGAGTGGGGACTGGGGACCGCGGAAGACGTGGCCGGTGGTTTTCGCGCGGTCATGCACGTTCTCCAGGGTGGGTTCGTCAGCCATTTCGAAGAGGACACTCAGCATCCGAGATTTATTCGGATCGTTTCGCCGAGTCGAAAATTTACCGGGGACAACGCCGATGCGATCTACTACGACGCCGCCATTGATCCCAATATCGCCTACCGGATAACAGGGAATACCGGGGGCGCGATCTATACATCGCTGACTCTTGAGGCGGGCACGCAACAAGGTAATTTCGGAACGCATACGGCCGGTGTGATCAACGATGAAAACTTCGATGTCGCGGCAAATGGCGATTTTGAAATCATCCTGGGCGGGACGCCGCGAGAAAAGAATTGGCTCGCCCTACCTCCGGATGCGAATCGTGTCACCACTCGGCACTATTTTGAGGACGAATCCTATGCGGCCTGCAATCCGAACATTTCGATCTCCCTCGCGATTGCCCCCCTGAAAGAGTCGCCCCCGACGCCGCCTCCCGGTGATGAAGCCGTGGCAGCGGGAATTCGACGGGTCTGCAATTTTGTTCGGAGTCGCACTCTCGAAATGCCGCCTCCCGGCGAACGCGAGCAGCCCCCCTTTGTCTCCACTGTGCCGAATCAGTTCCCCCAACCCCTGAAACCCGGGAATTTTGCATTGGCGGCTGCGGATGCCGCTTACTCGATGGCTCCTTATGTCCTGGGCCCCGACCAGGCGCTGATCATTCGCGGCCGCTGGCCAGAATGCCGCTGCGCCAACATATCGCTCTGGAATCGACACATGCAGACCTACGATTTCACGACTCGTCCGGTCTCGCTGAATCGAAAACAGACTCGTCTCGACGCCGACGGTAACTTCCGGATGGTGCTTGCCCATCGTGATCCCGGAGTAGCAAATTGGCTCGATACCGAAGGGCGGCCGTTCGGCTTGGTATTCTGGCGCTTTATGCTGCCCAGCGGCGAGATTCAAAAGCCGAGCGTCGAAGTCACAGCCTTTGAAGACATCGCCGGGAGATCCGAAAATTGAGAGCCCGCCTTCCGGGTGGAGACATCGGCTGGCCGACGCGCCACCGACGACGCGGGCCGGAGGGGCGCTTGGTCAACGGGTTTTTCTGGCGAGGCCGAGGGGTCTGGACAACCCTCGCCCTCGCGCTCCAGATCATTGGGCCGTGGGCAGAGGGGCCCTGGGCAGATCCGCGCGCTGAAGAGGCCCCGCCCCGCTCGGTGCTGCTGGCCACCACTACCAGTGTCCGGGACTCGGGCCTGCTCGATACCCTGCTTCCTATTTTTACCGAGCAAACCGGCATATCGGTTCAGGCAGTCGCGGTGGGGACCGGAGCCGCGCTCCGTATGGGGGCCGAAGGGAACGCCGACATTCTGCTCACCCATGCACCGGAGGCGGAGAACGCACTGGTTGCGGGAGGGGCCGTCTCAAAACGCGTCGAAATCATGGAGAACTACTTTGTGATCGCCGGCCCGTCGGAAGATCCCGCTGGGGTCGCTGAGAGCGCTCGGGCCGTCGATGCCTTCGCAGCAATCTATGCGATGAAATTGCCCTTCGTAAGCCGCGCCGATGATTCAGGAACCCACAAACGCGAGGTCGCGCTCTTTCGCGGCGCAGGTGTTGACCCCGAAGCGCGCTGGCCCGGTTTGACTCGGACGGGGTCTGGAATGGGGATCTCGCTCCAGGTCGCGGGTCAGCGCAAGGCCTACATCCTCTCGGATATCGGGACGTTTCTCGCCTTTCGGGACCGAACGGGTTTGGTCGCTCTGAGTCACCCGGAGCCCGGACTGCGCAATGTCTACTCGGTCTTGCTCGTGAACCCGAAACCCTTTCCCAGGGTGCGCGCTGGAGAGGCGGAACGGCTCGCTGCATTTTTCAGGAGCAAGACTGCACAGGAAAACATGGGCGAATTCGGAAAGGCAAAATTTGGTCGCCCGCTATTTCGCCCTCTAGTTCGCCCGCTGACCGCCTACGAGTCCGCCCCCTAAAGCGATGGATCAACTCGATAGCCTTTCGCTGTTCGCCATCACCCTGCGAACCCTTTCTCTCTGCACCACCTCGTTGGTTCTTGCCCTGGGCCTGGGGATCCCCATCGGCGTTTGGCTGGGAGGGCGTCGTTTTCCCGGTCGGCGGGCGCTGCTCGGTCTCGTCAACTCGGGGATGGGGGCGCCCCCGGTAGTGGTGGGCCTTCTGGTCGCCCAACTCTTCTACCGCAGCGGTCCACTGGGGGATCTTGAACTCTGGTATTCGACCCAGGCGATGGTGACCGCCCAGGTGTTGATCGCCCTGCCCCTGGTGGTCGCTCTGGTCGTGGCCGCGGTCGCCTCCCTCGATGAGGACTGGAGCCTGCAAGTGAAGACACTTGGGATTTCGCCCCTCTGGCGCAATTGGCTGCTGCTGCGTGAAATTCGCCTGGGTCTCCTGGCCGCGGTCATTGCGGCGCTGGGGGGCATCCTTTCCGAGGTGGGGGCCGTGATGCAGACGGGTGGCAATCTCGAAGGCGAGACGCGAGTGCTGACCACGGCGATATTGATGTACACGCGAATGGGACTCTTTGAGTCGGCCTATGCCCTGGCGGGCGTGCTCCTTGGCTTGATGCTGGTTCTCGCGGGTCTGCTGACATGGGTTCAGTACGGAGAGAAACGATGACCGCCGCGCTCAGCGTGCGGGGGCTTCGGATGGTTCGCGAGTCGTCGGTCAGCCGCTTCGAACTCCAAATCGAAACTCTCGACATCGAGTCCGGTGAGGTGCTGGCGATTCTCGGCGCCAACGGCGCGGGCAAGAGCACCTTGCTCCGAGCCCTGGCCGGACTCGAGGCCCCCGTCGCGGGGGAGGTGACTCGTCACGAGCGCGGTCCGGTCACCATGGTGTTTCAGCGGCCGATCGCCCTGGCGGGCAGTGTCGCCCACAACGTGCGAATAGCCTTGCGGAGCCAGGGCCTTGCGTCTGCTGAGATCGCCCGCCGCTCGGGGGAGGCCCTGACGCACTTTGGGATTGCTCCGCTGGCCGAACGCCCGGCCACTGCGCTCTCCGGCGGTGAACTGCGTCGCCTGGCCCTGGCTCGCGCCTTCGCAATCCGGCCCGCGGTGCTGCTGCTCGACGAACCCTTCGACGATCTCGATACCGCCGCCCAGGAATCGCTCTCGAGCGACCTCCGGCGGGCCGTGGCCCAAACGGGGGTTGCGGTCGCGGTGGTGACCCACGACCTGCGTAGGGCTGTGCTGGTCTGCGACCGAGTCGCGGTGCTCCTCGGTGGATCCCTCCGCCAGGTGGGCGAACGGGACGAAGTCCTCAACCGACCCATCGATCGCGAAGTGGCCCTCCGGGTGGGCATGACGAATCTCCTGCCCGCCGAAATCGACGCCCAGGGCATCGCCCGAATCGATGCCGAGCACGCGATTCCCACTTCGCACCGGGGAGCCCCGGGGCCGGGATGGATTGGCCTTCGTCCCGAGCATCTGAAGGTGGATATTGGCCGGGGTGAAGGCGAACCCATCGGAACGGGGCGTGTGACCGAGCGCGCTTCGGACGGCATCCTGACAACCCTGGGAATCGCCTGGGCGGGACATTCCCTGCGGACGCATCTCGTAGCCGGGCGAGGGATGGCTCGCAAAATTGCTCAGGGAGACACGGTCTCTCTAGCCGTCCGGCCTGGAGACGTCCGTGTGTGGCGGGACGTATCCCGCGGGGAAGATCACACTGGGGGGGGGACAGAGAACCCCGCCCCCCCCAAGAGTTCCTGATTCATGGCAAACTGTCGATGAGGCAAGTGGGGAGTTCGGGCAGGAGGCCCAAAACCCCGTGGACCCCGAGACGGCGCGGCCGTCTCGATGGCGAGGAACTGAACACATGGTTGAGACATCCCAGCCCCCGGCGCCGGATTCCTTGGACGGCCAGGAAACCTTTCGCCCGCCCCTGTCTCTTGAAGAACTGCTCGAACTTCTGGCGCGCGGGGGACTCATCGATTCGGCCCGAGCCCAGGAGATCGAGTCGCGGAAGAGGACTCTGCGCAGTCAGGTGCTGAAGGAGAAGGTGGGCTCGGTTCGCTCCCAGGCCGCCGCTCGCTATGACGTTTCTCCCGCGGAGATTGTGGCTACGGCCGGCCTCGCCCACGGCAAGGAACCGCGGCGAGCGCTCAACGAGGAAGCGATCGCCCAGTGCGTCGCCGAGGCCGCTCTGTACCCCTACCGAAAACTAGACCCTCTAAAACTCGACAACGATCTGGTGACCCGAAGTTTTTCCCGCGCCTATGCGAACCGGCACGTCGTCGTGCCCGTGGGCCGAGTCGATGACGTTCTGGAACTGGCAATCGCCGATCCCTTCGATAGCGCTTTGCGCGAGTCCATCGAAACGAATTTGGGACGGCCAGTCCAATATGTCATCGCGAGTAAGAAGGACATTGTCGGGATCATCGAGCGCGTCCACGGTTTTCGCTCGAAGGTTCATCTCGCCAGCGAGGAACTGGAGAGCGGAAGCCGCTCCACGGCCCTGATCGAGTTGGTTGAACTTCAGAGCACGGACGAACTCTCGGCATCCACCGAAGCGCACGTTATCGCGGCAGTCGATTATCTGCTGAAATATGCCTTCGACCAGCGTGCCTCGGACATCCACCTGGACCCCAAGCAGGACGAGGCCGGGGTTCGCTTTAGAATCGATGGAATTCTCCACGATATCGAGCAACTCCCGTTGAGTGTCCACGGTGCTATCGCCTCGCGGATCAAGGTTCTCGCCCGAATGGACGTCGCCGAGCGGCGGCGCCCCCAAGACGGCCGCATCAAGACGCAAAATGGCGACCAAGAGGTCGAACTTCGGGTTTCAAGCATGGCCACCGCGTATGGGGAGAAGATCGTAATTCGGGTCTTCGACCCCAATGTGCTTCTCGCGGAGTTGCACGAACTGGGATTTACGAACGTGGAGCGCGAACGCTTTGAATCCTGGATCACATCGCCCAGTGGTCTAGTCCTGGTGACCGGACCCACGGGCTCGGGCAAGACCACAACCCTGTACTCGACCCTTCGCTACCTGGCCGGTCCCGAGATCAACATTACGAGTGTCGAAGACCCCATCGAATTGATCGACCCGCGTTTCAGCCAGGTGCAGGTGCAACCGCAGATTGACGTAACCTTCGCTCGGGCGCTTCGGACAATTTTGCGTCAGGATCCTGACATTATCATGGTGGGCGAAATCCGTGATGCAGAGACCGCCGCCATGGCGGTGCAGGCTGCACTGACCGGGCATCTGGTTTTCTCAACGGTCCATACCCGAGACTCTGCGGGCGCGGTGACACGGCTGACCGAATTGGGGGTCGAACCCTTCCTTCTTTCCAGCGTCCTGCGCGGCGTCTTGGCCCAGAGACTGGTGCGACGAATTTGTCCGCATTGTGGGGCCGATGGGTGGCTGACGCCGAGCCAGATCGACGTACTCGGGATCAAGATTCCCGTGGAACGCCGGGAGCGATTGCCGGTTCGCTACGGCCAAGGGTGTACGGAGTGTCGAAATACCGGGCTGTACGGCCGAATCGGAATTTTCGAACTCCTCGATGTCGGTAAGCGAGTTCAAGGGCTGATCCGCAGCGGTCGCGACGCCAACGAGATCGCAGAGGCCGGAAGAATCGAGGGCATGGAGAGTCTGAGAGAAAGCGCCATCCGTTGCCTCGCCGAAGGGACGACGACCTTTGAGGAAGTGGTCCGGATCACGGCGGATCGGCGATGACGCGGAATCTTGCCGAAGAAATTTCCAGCCTTGTCAGCTCAGGCTGGCGACTGATCGCCTTCGAGAGTTTCGAAGAGGAGAGAGCCCTGCGGATTCTCGAGCGCGTGGCCGGCCGCCACCGGCGAGAGTTGCTGACATGGAGCGTGGCTGCCGGTCTGGGTGATTCCGGCAAAGGGAGCGGGAGCCTCGAAGAGGGATTGCGTGCGCTTGAGCAACGCGAAGAGCCCGGAATTTTCGCGCTGCTCGATGCCCACTTCGCAACGGGCGATCCGGCGGCTGTGCGACGGCTACGGGATATGCTGCCGGTTCTTGCCCAACGAAAGCAATGCGTGGTGATCCTCGGACCCTTGGTGGACCTCCCCCTCGAATTGAGTCGGGAGGCCGGGCGTGCCAGCCTTCCCCTTCCGGGCACCGAGGAATTGCGTCGGCTTTTCGGCCGGGCGATCGACGTTTCCAAGAATCCCGAGCAAGCCCAGGCGCTGGATGCCTGCGTTCGCGGCGCTCTGGGGCTGACGGCGGCGGAATCGCTTCGGGTCCTGCGCCGCTCGGTGGCCCTGGCCGGAGGGGTGAATGACGAGACCGTGAGTCGGGTAGTGGGCGAGAAGCGCCAAGCCCTCCAGCGAACCCCGGCCTTGAGTTTCCATGACTCAAAGCAGGACCTGGGCGATGTGGGTGGCCTTGGCGAGTTGAAGCGTTGGCTTCGGGAGCGCCAGAAGGCCTTCGGTGACGAGGCCCTCGAGTTCGGACTTCCCGCTCCACGCGGTCTATTGCTGCTGGGCGTTCAGGGCTGCGGTAAATCGCTTTCGGCCAAAGCGGTGGCCCGGGAATGGCAGTTTCCGTTGCTGCGATTGGATTTGGCTGCGGTTTTCTCGGGAAATTCGGCCAGTCCTGAAGCGGCGATTCGAGAGGCGGTTGCCGTGGCAGAGTCGATTGCGCCCGCAGTTCTGTGGGTCGATGAAATCGAAAAGGGTTTCGCGACCAGCGAGACCGATTCCCACGGAGTTCGGGTACTCGGCTCCTTCCTCACATGGATGGCGGAAAAGACCGCCCCCGTCTTCGTCGTCGCCACGGCCAACGATGTCGCCAATCTGCCCCCTGAACTCCTCCGCCGTGGACGTTTCGACGAACTCTTCTTCGTGGATCTCCCCACAGAGGAAGAGCGGCAGGAAATTCTGGGGATTCATATCGCTGCTCGGGGCCGGGACCCGAAACAATTTGACCTGGCCGGACTCGCGGCTTCGTCGGAGCGTCTTTCCGGCGCGGAACTCGAGCAGGTCGTGGGAGCGGGGCTCTACTCGGCATTCGCGGCTCACCGAGACCTCCAGGACAACGACATCGCCAATGCGATTTCCGAATCGGTGCCCCTCTATGACACCTACGAAGATCGGGTCAAGGAGTTGCGGGCCTGGGCCCAGACTCGGACGCGGTCGGCAAGCCTCGACGCAAAGATGGCGGAACTCTTTAATTAGACTGGGCGAACGAAGCCGAGAAGAGGCGGCTCAAGAGTCCTGGGAATCACAATTGAAATGAACCGCCACCGTGCGCAAAGATCCCCGGCGCCTGTGTTCCCAGAGAAAAATGCCCTGCCAGGTACCGAGCATGAGTTTCCCTGCCTGGACCGGTATCGAGAGAGAGGTGGCGGTGAGCGCTGATTTGATGTGCGCGGGCATATCGTCCGAGCCCTCTAGAACGTGGGTGTAAAGAGGGTCGTCCTCACTCACCAATCGGCTCAGCCATTTTTCAAGGTCGCTTTGGGCCGACGGGTCGGCATTCTCTTGCACAACCAAACTCGCCGATGTGTGCTGGACGAAGAGCGTGCACAGCCCATCGCCCAGTGCTGCGTGGGCCAGGCACTCCTCAAGAGCCGATGTGAACTCCCAGAGTCCCTGGCCCGATGTAGCGACCTCCAGCTGTCGAATCATCGGCGCTCCCGCTGGCCGGGCACTCTGCCCCGACCCCTTGCCCTACTTCCCCTGTGCCGAAGGCCTGACCGAGGAAAGTCCTTCGGGGCGTCTCACCAATGTCGCCTGAAGCGGCTCGAGATCGCCGACGAGGAAGGGACGGGTTTTTCCGTTTTCGCCGTCAATGGCCACGAAATAGCCCAGAGCCGAGAGGTCCTCACCGCCCTGACTCGGGTCGTGGCTCGGGTCGTGGACGATCACACCCCGGCACCCGGTGTACTCACTCCGGTCTTTGAGGATGCGAACTCGGTCTCCATCATCGAACGCCATCGGAACTTCGTAACAAATCGAAGGGGGGAGTGCACGCGTTGAGCTGAATGTTGAGCCGAACGTTGAGCCGAAGACGGCGGGGGCCTGTGGGCTCAAGGGGCAGCGGAGGGGACGGCATGGCACCCCGCAGGCCCGGAGGTCAGCCCTGCCAGAGACCTTCTACCATGGGCGAAGGCGTTGCAAGACTGGTCAACCAGAGTTGATGAATCGCCCGGGTGGCGCCCACGTGGAGCAGTCGGCGCGACTGGGCGGTGTCGGGATAGAGAGCGGCCTCGACGTCAACGAGCACCACGTAGTCGAACTCCAGACCCTTAACTTGCTCGATCTCGGCGACCTCTACGCCAGCCGAAAAACTGAAATCGTGATCCTGAACCCAGCGCAGGCGCGAGATATCGCTGCGCTCGAGTCCTTCGTAGTAGGCAGCGCTGACCGCTCGGGACGGTGTCAGTATCGCGACGGAAGCCAGGGGTTCGGATTCTGTGAGTTGATGCAACGCCTCGGCAAGAAACCCAACGCATTCTCCGCGATCGGAGAAACGAAAGAGTTCGACCGGGGGGCCCTCGCGTGGCGCCTCGGGCAGGTTTTCCTCCTCTTGAAGCTCGCCGAGCAGACCGGTAGAAAATTCGACGATTTGTCGGGACGAGCGATAGGCCACGCGAAGAGTTTCGATCTCGGTCCCCGCAATCCCGACAAGCCGGAAGAACTCAGCCCAGGAGGTGAATCCGCTCTGTGCGATGACGTGTTGCTGGGTGTCTCCCGCAAGGGTAATCGCTGCGTCCGAGTCCATACAACCGAGCAAAATTTGAATCTCGATCGGAGCGAAATCCTGGACTTCGTCGACCACGAGATGCCTCAATCGCAGAGGACTCTTGTTCGTCCCGCGCAGTGGTCCAATTCGCAGCTGCCACGCCCGAAGCAACAATCCATCGTCCTCGGGATCGAGTTCGGCTCCAGCGGATTCATTGCCCATCAGTTCGTCGTAGACCGCATCGAGGTTCACCACATGCCAATCGACGAATCGGTCGATCTCGGCCTCGGTGAAGCTGCCGGGTGCCACCCGCTGGGCGACGTCTTTCAGCAGTTGAGACTCGCGAAGGATCGTTGTCCAGTCGTCGATGGCCTGGCCGACCCGGGGCGAACCCGGATGGGCCTCGATGTACTCCTCCAATGCAATGGCGAGGAAAGGGTGAAGCTTGATCCGTTGGATCAGAGCGGGAGTGTCTTCGCGCTGGGCGGTGGGGAGTTGCGCGAAGTGTCTCTTCCGTTGGGCCAAGGCCCAGTCGGAGAAACCGACGACTTGAACATTGCTCAGGCCCAGCGAGGGGAGTACATGATCGACGAAATTTCGCAGCGCTCGAGAAAAAACAACGACCATCGTCTCCGGGCTGTCAATTCGGGGATCCGAAAAGGCCAGATAGGCGACGCGATGAAGGGCAACCGTGGTTTTCCCCGAGCCCGCTGCACCGCGGATGACCAGGAAGCCCGGGCCGCCGTGGGTGATCAATTCGAATTGCTCGGGGTCGATAAGGCTCGTGATTTCGGGCAACCGCTTGTCGGCCCGCATGCTCCGTTCTTGATCGTAGGTCCCGAGTCGGCGGGTCGATCCCTGGCCGATATCGAAAGCTCGAAGCGAAATGCCTTCCCCGCCGCCTAGGCGTGGGGCGACCCGCTGGGTGCAGTGCCAGGCGCCCGGATGCTCGGGGTCTGGGGTGAAGTCGCCTTCGGGCGCTTGAACACGCTGCAGGTCGCCGGCTTGGATACGGACCGTGCGGCGAGCAGAAACGACGCCGATCCGCTCTCGGCCCGCGATTTCCTCGTCGTATTCATCGCCTTGCCGGTAGCTGTAGAAGATTTTCGAGATGGGGGCGTCGCGCCAGTCGACGATGCGAATGCCCCGTTCGATGCAGGTCGTTCGGCCGAGGCACAGATCGCGTTCCCGCCCACCTTCGCGCAAGCGCAGATGGGCGAAATAAGGATTTCCCCGGTCCACTTGGGCCGCGTCCCCCGCATGTCTCAGCTGTGCGAGCACGGCGGCCTGATGATGGTACTGCTCGCTCAGGGCGGATATGTCCTTGGCCTCATCGCCGGAGAGGATGACCGCACGGAGCCTTTCGAGCTCGCGCACGATCGGCGCCTCAGAGGCCGTCTTCGCTAGGGGCAACTCGCTCAAGAGAGCGGTCACTTTGGCGAGCAGGTCGAGTTCTTCGGCGATGACGGGATTGCTCAAAACGCCTCCGCGTGGCCCGAATTTTGGCCAGTCCTAATTTATAAACAAGAACGGAGACCTTGCACAAGTCTATTTTTTCATGAAGTTCGACTCACCGGGGATGAGACAACGTTTTATTCCGTTTGCCCAGCCGCAAACCCTTCCTGGGCTGCTGAATTCAGTCGATCATGACTCGAGTCCGGCTGCTTCCCAGGAGATTGCTTCCCACCTCTTCCCCCACCGGAACGGCGGTCCAGCCGACGTCAAAGCCAGCCGCCTCGGCGAGGTAGCGCGCTTCGAGGTAAACCTCAAAGCTGTCCGACCATACCCAGAACCGGATGTACTCCTTGTGGGGATCGTGGCTATCGAAAATGCCCTCGAGACGGCTCCCCTCGATTCGGAGTTCCCCGGCCTGTTCGCCGAAATTTCGGTCGCGCCAAGCCATATCGGCAAAAAGAACGCGCGGACCGGCGTCGCGAATACTCCAATAGAAATTCTCCCAGCCCACCGACTGCTTTCTGAAGAAATTCTGGAGCCAGGGACCGTCGGACGGCCCAGGCGCCCGACTCTCTCCAAGAGCTTTTTCGACGCCCCCGTTCAGACGCTTCAGCATTTGAAGGCGATCCACGGGCGCCACGTGCCCGTAGCGGCAGAAAAAGACGACCTCCTCGGCGCCCTGGGGCGGCGGTCGGGGATCCGGAAGCCTCGCCACCTTCGGGCGGTCCTCGGGGGGAGCGTGGGTCAAGAGCGCATCCAACCGAGCCAGGCGGGTACTCTGCACGACGAGTTCGGCGCGGAGGTTCTCCACCGCATTCGCCTTCCTTTGGACTTCCTCCCGAAGTGCCTCGACACCCTGGGCAGAAGCGAGTTCGGAGCCGGGAAGAGCTCGCAACGCCTCGAACAGGGGCGCGGCCTCCTCGATGAGCATTCCGGGTTTTTCCGGGCTGGGGGGAAGCGCCTCTAGTTTTCCGCGGGCGGCAACGATCGCCGCGGCAACGGCTTCCTGATCTTCCTCGGTGGCTTCAACCTCGGGGAGTGAGGCCGGTTGGCGAACGCCTTCTTCGACGATTCGATCGACGGCATCGCCTACGGTCAATTGCATTACGGCCACCAGCACCACGAGAATTCCGACGACGTTGGCCATTGTGTCAAGCAGAGAGTCCATGCTCTCCCCCGCGCCCTGCCCGCGTTCCCGGCGCCGCTTCACTGGGCGACCTCCTGCATCAGGCCAAAATCAAGTTTCCCCTGCCCGGGCAGCGGGAGTTTGGCGTTGCGGACCTTGAATTGGTGGGCCACGGCTTCGGCCGACTTGAAGGTCTTCACGCCTTCAGGTCGAATCATGAAAATCACGAGCCCCTTGCTGATGGCCCGTACACGGCGAAGGAATTTTTTGTACTGCGGACTGCGAGAAATTTCAATTGCGGGAATTCGAAACGAAAAGTCCCCCTTGGTCCGGTGCAACTCAAGGTATTCCGCGGTGCACTCCACGAGGTAGGGTCGATAGTTGGGGCCAATTCCGCTGGGATCGATGAGGATTGGCGCGCGCAGGCGAGCGGCCCCGAGTTCGCCCAGTTTGTCGTTGCTGCGAAGGGTCGACGCTGCCAATTCCTCGCTCTGGGCTGCGAGTCGGCGGCCTTCCTCGCTCACGTCGGCGAACTCTTGTTCGACTTGAACGAGGGCTTTCAATTCGTCCAGCGAAATGTTCGGGTTCAATCCCAGCCCCGAGAGTTGGCGCCCTAGTTTTTGGTCGTCCTTCGCCGCGTCCTCCCGAAGTTGGAGCTGTGCTTCGTACTCTTCCAGGAGCGCCCTTCCCCCAGCGATGAAAATCTGAGCGGCTTCGAAGCGTTCAGAAAGCCGGACTTGATCCAGCGAGCGCTCGCCCATGCCCCCGACGGCAATCGCCGAGAGGAGCAAGACGAGCGTGCCAATCACGCAGGCGAGCACGCTCAAGAAGGGAAACAGGGAGACCTCGGTGTCCTTGCGCCGCCGCCGGGACAACCGTCAGTCCGCTTTCGCCAAACGGCGATCGAGGGCCTCGACCACTCGATCGGCCAGCCGATCGGCCGCGGCGCTCACCCATTTCTGGCTTTCTGCCTCCCCCTGGGCTGACTTCTCGTCAAAAAGACGGGCGACAAGGTGGCGCTGACAGTAGTCATCCACTCGGGCCAGATAGTCCTCTTCGGTCTTCTGCAGCGAACTCGTGGGCACCATAATGAAGATGCTCATGACCAACGCCAGCAGAGTTGTATCGAAGGCGACTCCGAGACCCGATGTCACCATGCCAATCGCATTTTTCATCACGTCCAAATTGGCAGCCGCCGAAACCGCCTCTGAGAATCCGCTCACCGACGCGCCGATGCCCAGCACGGTGCCGATAAACCCCAGGATTGGAATGGCCCAGATGAAGACTCGAAGCATCGTATAACTCGATTCTACGATCCCTTCGTCGCGCTCTCCGTTCAGCCGCAACTGGTCCACGGTTTCCGCAACGTTGAACTTGGCCTGAAAGTGCTCCAGCGACCGGCGAATTCGCTGAAAGAGGAAGTCATCGGAGAGCCTTCCGGGTAGACGCGAGAGGTAGTCGATAAACTCGGACACGTTTTCCGGAGTAATCTCTGGGCCGATTTGGCGGGGCAGCAAATCGAAATCCAGAACACGAATTCGCCGCCGGAGGCGTACGTATTTCGCGGCCAACAGCGCTGCGCACCAGAGAGCCAGGTAGCTCACCGCATAGGGAACCCAACCCCGAGCGCCAAACAGTTCGCCGAAATAGGTCTGCCGGAGGGGGAAAACGACCGCCAAATAAAACGCCACCGTCAAGCCACCGGCGATCAGGCCCGTGCGCGTCAACGAGACATCTCGAGAATGAGCATCTTGGGTACCGCGCAAATCGGGCAGCCGCATGGGTTGTGCTCCGCCGATGGGTTCCCCAGAGTCGGCTGGCTTCGCGATAAAATCGGGAGACGGATCGAGTTCCTTACTTTTTAGGGGTTCGGGGAGCAGGAACGAGTGGTCGCATGAGGGGCAGTCCACCACCGAGCCTGCTTCTGCCGCGCGGAACTCGGTTCTTGTCTTGCAATGGGGGCAGAGATGATGGGTCGACACTCGAGTGAATCTCCTTCCCGGGCTCCAGTGGGCGCCGGACACATAGGCTAGTGGGTTGGGACGCGGACAGGTAGCCTTTCCCCATGGAGGACTCTGGATCTAGCCAATCGGGCGATTCGATTCGCGCCTTGCTGGGCTTGCCGAGTTCCGCGCGACGCGTGCGGATCCGCAGCAAGGCCCGTCGGTTGCGGGCTCACATCGAAGACCGACTGGCCGCCGCACCGAGCGAAGTGTTTGCCGATGCTCGCCGGCAGGAAGTTGCCCGTCTGGCGGAAAATCTGGCGAAAGAAGGGCTGCGGATGCGGTCGGACTCGGGAGGGCGCCGGCTAGCCTTAGCGGTTGGCTTTGTCCTTGGGGTGGGGGCCGCGAGCATCGGCTTTCTCTTCTTCTTTCCTTCGAACGAAGGGTCGGTCCCTCAGAATTCTCTCCACGGAGAGATCAGTGTGCTTGGCGAGCCTACGAATTCCAGCTGGGCGCTCTTTCATCCCGAGGATGACCGCCTGGTCGCCGAGTACATCGCCGACGGCGTGAGTCGGTCTATACCTTCAGGCCGATACCGAATACGGGTTTCGAACAAAGTCTGCCCCGACGAATGGGAGCGCGATATCGAAGTGCTCCCCGGCGAGGGGCGCCGGTATTCCCCCCGACTCTGCCAAGGCGAGAGCGCGATTGTGGTTGAGTCGAATGCCGAGGGCGCGCGGCTGATGATTGACGGGATGGATGTTGGAACAACCGGCTCGGACAAGTATCCGCTGTCTGTGGGTCCCCATCGGCTGCGCGTCGAGAAACCGGGGTTTGAACCCTGGGAAGGGAAAGTTCAGATTCTCGCCGGTCGGCCTTTGACCCTACAGGCGGAGCTTGCGCCCATGCCGGAAGCCCCCAGCCGCTTCGGGGGGAACCCGAGCGATCCGCCTCCCGCTCCGTCCCGCCCGGAGTCTCGGATGGACCCCCAGCCCGCCCGGACAGCACCCACGCAGACCGCATCGGCTGAAACGTCGTCTGCCGCCGGCCGGACGGCATCGAACTCGGAAGCATCCGGCAAAGGCGGGTCGAAGAGTTGGCATGATGCCGTACGGCATCAACTTGTCCGCGACTACGATCGCAATCGCTCGGGCAGTCTCGACCTGCGCGACGAAATTGAGTCGATCCCCTGCCCTGTCCTGCAGAGCCTTGAGGCTTCCTACGAGACCGGAGGCCTCGCGGTGGCAATGACTCATCTCTATGGATTCGATGGTTCGGACGCCCCCGCCAACACCTTGGGCGTGACCCCTGGGATGCGAGGCTATGCGTACGATCGGATGAAGGGCTGCGGACTCAAGACGCGACGCTGAAATGCGAGTGCTTGCCCTCGGCGATCAGTTCGAAAAATGTGTCGCTCTCCATATGGACGAGATCCTGGGAGTCGCCCCCCTGGAAGTAGATGTCGCCCACCCCGACCAATTCGTCGTCGACGATGGTCTGAATGCCGTACGCCGCGCCGACGGCCGGTATGTCCTCCCCATGGCAGTCGAAGAAGAGCGACTGTGCATCGGTGCTGGCTGCGGGCTTGAGATCCCGTTCGAGATCGCGACGCAACTTTTCGAGATTGAGTTGACGGCCAGCGGGTAGAACCGGCATCAAGTAGCCGCTTTCGTCCTCAAGAAGTACGGCCCGCACGATCTTGTCAGGGGGCACTACCGGTGCACCGCCTATTTTTACTGGATCGGCGCCGGGCC
>LWDU01041700.1_pt1 | contig 31759 bp, 27 predicted proteins | sample 727161 | NCBI WGS metagenome assembly LWDU01 (sample SAMN04566230, study PRJNA314399) | hydrothermal vent metagenome | isolation source: deep sea hydrothermal plume seawater | place: Mexico: Gulf of California, Guaymas Basin | collected 2004-07-11
TGGGTGTAACTCGGCAAACAATATTTGCCATTGAAAAAGACAAATACTCCCCATCCTTAGAAGTTGCTTTTAAAATATCCAATGTATTCAAAGTCCCTTTAGAAGAAGTTTTTATTTATGATTAATAAGAATGAGAAAATATTTAGCTCAAAATGGGGGTTGTTTTTTTGAGATCGTAATAGTTACAACACACTTTATTAAAGTGTCTCTCAAACCCTTGTGCTATAAGGGTTTGTAAAACACCAACTAACGCACCTCTCAAACCCTTATAAACACTGGGGTTTTTCTCATGTCTACTATTGAGTGGGAATAAGCAGAATTAGAATTTATGGAGCAGATATGTTGGAAATGAAGCAAGAATGTTTAGAGTGCGGTTGTGTGTTAGCACTAGATTCAACGCGCGCCTATAATAAAACACAATCTATTGCAGGATAAATAATTTATGAAATTTTCAATACGTTCTCTGTTGCTTACGATGTTAATGTACTTTTGTGTTAGTCATTCCCTAGCGCAAACTGGCTTAACCGATGACATCTATAGTCAATCCGAATCAATCGCGGATGTCATGAACTACTTTCCAATGGCTAATGGAATAGGCACAGCAGGACAACCAACACCTGAGCAGTTTGCGCTAATAAAAGCAGCGAAATATTCAGCAGTCATTAACCTAGCAGTTGCTCAATCAGTCAACGCACTACCAAACGAAGCAAAAATAGTTACAGATTTAGATATGTCTTATCAGCATATACCTGTGCCCTGGGATGCGCCCACCGCCAGCCACGTAAAAGAATTTTTTGAGACAATGGATATGCTTACGCAGCAAGCAGATCCAATTCTCGTTCACTGCGCAGCAAACTATCGAGCGTCTGTCTTCACCTATAAATATTTGACGCTCAGACAAGGTTTGTCGAAAGAGGATGCAGCCACCCCACTACTCAAAGAATGGCTTCCGCAAATGGATGATAATTGGAAAGCAATTATGGCGTTGAGCCTGAACGATATTGAGTAACGCCTACCATGAAAAAGTTACAAAGTAGTTACAAAGTCGAAAAAATGCCTCTGAAACCCACTATCTATAAGGGTTTCAAATTAGGCTACTATTGAGTGGGAATAAAAAATGAATTACTTTCGCCCCGTTTACCCTTTCTTACTGGGGTTGGGTTTTATTTTATGGTCTACAACATTTCTTAAATTAGCCCTTCTAAACAGTTTGGGGCAGCTTGCTCTGTTCACTGTAGCTACGTGGATATTGGCTGGCCTTGGGGTCTAGTCTTACTTGGTATCATTAGCTTTTGTTTTAGCGATGGTTACTGGTTGCGGTCTCTTATTGTTAGCAGTGTGGTTATTTTGATTGGGCTTCGCATGGGGTTAGGTGCTCTAAAAATGTGGCGCTTGGGCTTTTTGGAAAAAGAGTTTCCTAGATATCAATATCAACGGATAGTCTGGAAAGAAGAAGGCAAAAATAACACAGCATTAGCCTTGCAGATAGATGCTATTGCGCAAGGTTTAGCGAATGCCTCATTTTTAGCGTTTCCCATTTTCATTATTGCCTCAAATGGTGATCAAGAATTTTTGGTACTAGAAATAGTGGGGCTTGTTATTTGGATTCTGGCATTTTTGATGGAATCCATAGCTGATTTCCAGAAGGTTCGTTTTCTTAAAGAAATGAAAAGAGAAGGTAAGCATCGTCAAGTGTGCAATGTTGGCCTGTGGAAGTACTGCCGGCACCCTAACTATTTTGCTGAGTGGATGGTGTGGAATGGCCTGGTAATCGCTGCTATTCCATCTTGGTTGTCGCTTAAAGGTTTCGAAAGCGAGCCAGTATGGTTGTTACTAGGGATAGGGCTTTTGTCGGCCTCCAAATTTATGTACACCACCTTAGTTTATACAACAGGAGCGGTGCCTTCTGAATATTACTCAGTACAGAAAAGACCCGACTACAAAGACTATCAAGAGCAGACAAATCGTTTTTTCCCAGGACCAAGAAAAAGTTGATAGCAATCCAGGTGCTGAAGGCAGTAGGGCGGTAGATCAGGTCTATAATTATTTATAAGTACTTTTGTTTAGCCGCTGCTTATGGTGCTGTCCTCTCAGATCAATCTGTTCTAATTGACGACCGAAGTCCCGCCATCGACCGGAATAATCTGTCCAGTAATGAAGGCACCTGCCTTTGATGCGAGCATAATGGCAACGCCTGCGATATCAGTCGCTTCGCCCCAGCGACGCATGGGGATGGTTTTCAACTCTTCCTCAAAGGCTTCTTGGTCACTACTCAAAAACTCAGTCATTTTTGAATAAAAGCGGCCAGGGGCAATGGCATTAACGCGAATGTGATCCTTGGCTAATTCAGTTGAGAGTATACGGGTGACCTGATGGATAGCTGTCTTGGACACGGCATAACTAAAGTTATCGAGAGCGTTGCCTACTATTCCGGCAATGGAACCAATATTGATAATGCTGGCGGTGTTGTCCGCAGTGGCGTTCTTTTTTAGCAATGGGGACAGAGCTTGAATCAGGAAGAAGGGGCTTTTGACATTGACATTCATGGTCTTGTCCCAGCCTTTCTCTGGGAACTCACCGAAAGGTGCGCCCCAACCTGCACCGGCATTGTTTACTAACACATCAATATGTTGCTCACGGGATATTAATTCGGAAACAAGATGCTGCAAGCCATCAGAGGTCGCGATATCGCCCGGAATGGCAATACATTCACCGTACTGATTGAGTTCTGCTGCGGCACTGATACAGGCTTCGGCTTTGCGAGCAGTGATGTATACGCGTTTGGCCCCGGCTTCAAGAAAGCCTTGCGCCATGTATGAGCCCAGTCCGCGGCTACCACCAGTGACAACGCAGATTTTATCTTGCATAGAAAATAACGATTCGATCATCTCTCATTCCTTGTTCGGTTTTTAGTTAACTGTTGATATTTCAGTTCTTCGCTTTGGTGTGGTTATTCGGTGAATGACATCAACAAAAACTCCCCGACAAGTGTCAATAATGTAAGCATCAGCCATGTCGTTATCCTGTTAGTTTTTGCATATATACAGCATGCTTTTTGGTATGTCATTTAGCATCATTGATAGGGCACTATCGTTTAAGCGCTTCTAGCCGCAGTGACAAGGAGCTGAGCTAGTGCTTAGAGTTTTTGTGGCTCACAATACTTGATTGTCAGATAGAGTTTGCACTAGTTCCTCGTGCTCAGAACTCCACCTGCATAGAGAGTCTAAAACTGGCATAAAAGACTGACCAAATTCCGTTAACGAGTATTCAACTTTAGGTGGGATTACCTCGAACACCCTGCGATCAATCAATAGATCTCTTTCAAGCTCTCGCAGCTGTTTGGTTAACATTTGCTGAGTAATGGGCGATAGAATCCTTTTTAACTCTCCAAACCTGACAGAATCTTCACGTAGATTATAAATGATGGCAATTTTCCATTTGCCGCCAATCAGCTTTACCGCGTTTACCACAGGACTTTTACAGTTTGTCATAGTATGCATTTATATACTAGTATGATTAAGTTGTCTACTTGTAATAATCATCCTAGTCAATATATCATACTGTCTAGTATTAATGGATTCATCATGGTCAATCATCTAAAGGGAAAATAAGCATGTCAGAACAGACTTCAACAGAAATAAGATCAACGGTAACTAGTGAAGGGAATATAGAGATCTCTATTGCTAGGGTAGAAAAGCCCACCCCTTCAGAAAATGAAGTGTTAATTAAAGTTCTGATAAGTTTTGCAGCCGATTTTGATAGTTTGAGTGTTTCAGGTTCTGGTGATAGCACCGTAGCAAAAATGAAAATACACCCGGGATTAATGGGGGCAATGAAACCAAGATTAGATCAGTCCATGCAAGTAGGTAACGAAGGTGGCGGCGTGGTTGTCGATGCAGGTGCAAATGCCAAGCATTTGATCGGTAAGACAGTGGGTGTTGCCGGGGGTGCAATGTATTCCCAGTATCGTTGTGTTTCAGCACAGAGCTGTCTGGTGATGGAAGACGGTACAACCCCTGCGGAAGCGTCATCTTCATTCGTCAACCCATTGACCGCATTAGCATTTGTTGAAACCATGAAAATGGAAAATCATACAGCCATCGTCAACACTGCTGCAGCGTCTAACCTTGGTCAAATGTTGGTTAAAATCTGTAAAGATGATGGTGTTCCACTGGTTAATATCGTCAGAAAACCTGAGCAAGTGAAAGTTCTTAAAGATCTGGGTGCCGAGTATGTTTGTGATACCAGTGACGCTGACTTTATGAAAGATTTAGTTGATGCTTTGGTAGCAACCGGTGCGACCCTAGGCTTTGATGCCACTGGTGGTGGTAACGAAGGTAAACTACCAGGACAAATACTCGCGGCAATGGAAATAGCCGCAAACAAAACCGCTAAAGAATACAGTCGCTATGGGTCTGATACCTACAAGCAGGTCTACATCTACGGTGGGCTTGACCAAACACCAACAGTGTTGAACCGATCATTTGGCATGCAGTGGGGCTTAGGGGGCTGGTTGCTGACCCCAATGATTGGTAGAATAGGTATGGAACGCTTCGGACAGATGCGTGAGCGAGTGGCCAAAGAAATCACCACCACCTTTGCCAGCCATTACACTCAGGAAATATCTTTTGAAGAGATGCTACAGCCGGAAATTATTAAGGCTTACGCGAAACAAGGCACTGGGGCAAAGTACTTAGTAAACCCCCACAAATAGTAAATTGATAATCCTATTTAATTTAGCGAACTTAAGAGAATAACTATGCCAGAGATGACGTTACTAGGTTGGTTTCACACGATATTCGGAGTGTTAGCATTAGGGGCTGCTTTTTACACTCTGCTAAAATACAAGGCAATTTCACTGGATTCGTTATCAGGAAAACTGTATGTGTATGTCACCATTTTTGTTGCTGGATCCGCCTTGGGAATATATAACCAAGGCAGTTTTGGCATTGCACATGTCCTTGCGGTGTTAACGCTAGTGGCAGTTGCTGGTGGCATCATTATGGAAAAGCTCAAGCTTTTTGGCTCTTATTCTAAGTACTTTCAAGCGCTAGGCTACTCAAGCACATTGCTTTTCCACATGATCCCAGCGATCACTGACTTCTTGAGGCGCCTGCCCCTTGGCGACCCCTTCGTTGACTCTTTCGATGATCCTTTAGTGCTTGGTTTTCATAAGGCATTTTTGCTGATTTATCTAGTAGGTTTAGCTATCCAGATGCGATGGTTAAAGAAAGCAGGCGCTCTCTAAACGACCTGTTCGCCAAATGAAAAAGGAGTTAATGGCACAGGTGTCGTTAACTCCCTTTAGTGGACGGTTCAATTTAGAGCTATTCATAGGGTAAATTAATGCTGTAGGATCAACAGACGTGTTTTGGATAGACATAGAGTCCGCAATAAGGGGTTAAATATTAAAGATAATACTGACTACGCTTATGAAGTGTTTAATGAGCTAGAAATTAAGAAAGCTATAGTGCAACTCAGCAATTTCGAAGGATGTAAATTTGTTAGTTGTAACTTTTTAGAAGCTCAATTTAATGAATGCAAATTTACCGCTTGTGAGTTCAAAGATTCTAATCTTAGTTTAATCAAAAACAGGCGTTAACTGGACGACCTTGAATTGGGGCAATTTGATTGTAACAGCGCCAATATTTTTTGAATCATGCGATATATCTTTTTCCATTTTTAGTTCATTAGAGTTACAAGAAATATCATTTCAAGATTGTAAGGCCCACGATGTAGATTTTTCAGAATGTAATTTGAAGGGGGCTGATTTCTATAGAACAGACTTAAAGGATTCTAGATTCGTTTTGTCTAAGCTCGACAATTGTAATTTCCGTGAAGCTATAAATTACTGTATTAATCCTTTAGAAAATTCAATCGAAGGCGCTAGCTTTAGTTCGCCAGATGTTTTAGATTTACTGAGCGTTTTTAACATTGAAATTGATTAACTTTATTAGGGTGTTTGTCAGTAATCGCACCTAATGGAGCATTTTAATTACATCCAAACGCAAAGAGGAGAACCTTATGTTAAACCAAAAAGTTGATCATCTGCCGGGGCTTTGGATTGGTTTGAGTTAATGGATATCCGGAGTGTAATTACCTGTCCCACATGTGGCGAAAAAAAAGAGGAAACCATGCCAACTGACTTCTGCCAGTGGTATTACGACTGTTCTTTTTGTGGCGAGCTACTCAGACCTAAAAAAGGTCATTGTTGTGTGTTTTGCTCCTACGGAAGTAATCCGTGCCCACCCATCCAGAGTGGCGAAGGCTGTTGCTAGGTCACAACCTGTCTTAGACGCCTAGTAGCTACTTTTGTTGATCTGTTTCTTTAGAATGATGATTCAAATGAGCGCGCTAAAGTGGTTAGGCGATCTCTAAAAATACTAACAGTCAACGAACGAGCCGGTTTAATTAAACGCGTTAAAGCCTGCGCGTTGAGAGGATTAAACCAAGCACTTTAATCATGAAAAACAAAATCACTTCACTATTCATCTCAGTTTTCAAGATCTTTGGCTATACCTTTGAGTGCGTCATGCAATTTGTTAAGTCGATTAGCTGTTTGAGTGTTAATTATTGCGTCTTTCGCTGATATCTTGACTCGTTCCAGTTTCCTGGCGAGCGTATTGTCACCACCAGCATCCATAGCGTTACGAACTTGGCTGAGTAGCTGTTTTAGTCGAGATCCGGCGCTTTTATTGATCTTGTTGGCCCTGAGGAGTTGATCGATATAAGCATTCGCTACCTCAGGCGCTGCTGGCCATGTCATTGGTACTTGCTGCTGAGGATTGAATGACTGCTTTGGGCCTATTATGGGGTAGGCCATAGCAGCAGCACTTATCTCATCTTCACTGAGGTACTCGCTGGGTAGTAGTTTTAACACATCTAGCCCGCGCACAATTTCGGTGCCATAAATAGCGCCTTGATAGTAATACGCGGACCAATATCCGCCGGTTAACAATTCCTCTGCATGTGCAGGTCCACGATCAAAGTAGGCAATCTCAATAGGATTAGAGGAATCAGTAAAGTCGACGACCGAAATTCCACCTTGATACCAAGCCTGCACAAAGATATCTCGGCCAGGCACGGGGATAATAGCGCCGTTGTGAGCGACGCAGTTCTCTGTTTCTGATTGGGGCGCTGGCAGTTTATAGTGAGCTTGGAATTTAAGCTTTTGATCAATGATGTCATAGATGGCGTCGGCACCCCAGTTCATTGGATCCCAGGCACGACAGCGTGCTCGACCACCGCCACCCCACTCGTCGGTAAAAAGAATCTTAGTACCGTCATTATTAAAGGTGGCTGAATGCCAGTAGGCAAAGCCGGCGTCAGTGACCGCATCAATTCTCACCGGCTTACGTGGATCACTAATATCAAAAAGTATGCCATTTCCAGAGCAAGCGCCGGCTGCTAAGTTTGCGGTTGGAAATACAGTAATGTCGTGACATTGGTCGGTGCGATAGGTTTCTTGGGTGTCATCGCCGTGGTCACCTCCACGCCAAAGTCCAGCTAAAACACCGGTTTCTGGGTCAGCAAACACAGTGGGACTATCAATAATCCGTGATTTTGAGGGGTCATTAATGGGTATTTCAATCACATCGATACGAAAAAGAGCAGTGCGATCATCCCCCGGCGTGCCGTCGATACAGTTCTCTAACTCTTCTTCTTCGCGAACGCTAGAGGTGCCAGAGTTGTACACCAGTATTTTGCCATCGGGTGTTGGCCCAGCTACCACTGAATGAGTGTGAGAGCCTCGGCAGGTTTGTACAGCACCGACTTGTAGCGGGCGTGTTAAATCGGATATGTCAAAGATGCGTATGCCACGGAAGCGTTCCATACTGACATCTTCACTCACACCCTGTAGGCCGCAATCGAGGCGTCCTCGAGTCTGTTCCACCGACATGATCAGCAAATCACCTACGATTGACACATCTCCCTGACCACCGGGGCACACCACTGAGGTTGCTAGGATTGGCAGACCTGTTTCATCGATTTGATAAATATTAAAGCCGTGATAGCTACCGGTAATGAGTAGGTCATCGCGAAACGCCATATCTGTATTATAAAAACTAAGCATCGGATAACGTTTTGCGTCTGCAGTCTCCTCAACAGACTTGGATTTTTTCTCTTCCTCTTCTTCTGTATCGTTTTCTTTATCTACGTCTTTATTACCGCGGGCTGAAGGATTAGCCGGATCAAAAAATCCCGGGGGCTTCCGCTGGGCTGCTACCAGCTGCATATACATGATGGCTTCTTCGGCATTAAAGAGTCCTGCAGACAGTCCAGCTCGCGGATCGCTGGAAAGCCCTATAAGGAGCTTATTCATGCGCTCAATTTCTACTGTTTGATCATTGGCGACATCAGATACAAATTCATTTAGCTGTGGGTCATAAGCAGACCCAGACTGTTCCCTGAGATCTTTAACCATTTTTATTGCGCCATCATGGTGGTTGATCATGAGAGTTAAAAAGAGTTGATCGAAGTCTGTGCTTTTTGATCTGGATAGTTGTGCCATCTGTTCTTCAGAGGCCATTCCAGCCATAGTGTGGCTCATATGTTTTGCATGAGTACCGCCGGTATCTGGCACTGATTCTGTACGCTCGTTTAGCCAGCCTTGCATGAAGCTTATTTCATCGTCTTGAGACACATCAATACGACCCGCTAAATCAAGAATAGCTTGATTATTGGTTCTTTCAGGAGCAAGACGAGACATCAATAGTGCTTGATCGTGGTGGACAATCATCCCCTGCATGAAAAGCACATCAGCCGCGCTATAGGAGGAATCTGCGATCGCTACAGCAGTTTCAGCGTCAAGATCGCGTGTCGGCTGCCCGGGTGCGCCGGGTTGAACAATGGGCGCATTGTTTGCCGACTCCAACGCCAAACCATAGCCACTTGAAAGCAGGATGAGCATACTTAGCGTAATATTTCTTAACAGCTTGCTGACCATTACCATCATAAATTAGACCTCAATTGGTTCTCTGTGCTCAATAAGCTAAGGGTTTTTTCAAGTATTTGATAGTAGCATTCCATCGACAGTTCAACAATTATCTAGGTTACCTTTAGTTGCGATCAAAAAGAGCCAGCATAAAATTGACATAAGTACTGCCAATATGTAAAGGTTACCCTAAAGTAGTATTACTCAATCCAAGATTAAGTGGATAATTTTGACGAGGTAATATCCATAATTTATTTGATGTCGATGTTGTTCGGAGTAGCGAAATGAAAAAAACCTTACTCGCATTATTAGTAATAGCGATAGTTGTAGGCTCCGTGGCTTGGGTTAAGCGTACAGATATTTTACTTGCGGTCGTTAAGTACCGATTCGCAAGTATTAATACTGGGCCAGCAAGAGAAGTTCCCTGGCAACAGGGCCCTATAGTTGCCGACAGCGCGAAAGACGACCGTGTGCCCAATATTATTCTTATTGTTGCTGATGACTTAGGTTACAACGACATATCGACGTTCGGCGGTGGGCTCATTGAAACGCCAAACATTGATCAGTTGGCTGCAGAGGGGGCTGTATTTACCCAGTCATATTCTGGTGCTAGCACCTGTGCGCCTTCCCGAGCAATGATGATGACCGGCCGATATCCCACCCGCACCGGGTTTGAATTTACCCCCACACCGGCAGGTATGGGGAAAATGGTTAGCAGCATATCTCAACAAATGGATAACAATCTTCCACCTAGTTTTTATGATGAAGCATTGGAAGCCACGCACCCAGCCTATGAGTTTAAAGGCCTGCCGACGGAAGAGGTGACGGTCGCTGAAGTGCTCAAGACGAGCGGTTATTACACGGCACATGTGGGTAAATGGCACTTGGGTCGTACCAATGGCATGGCACCACACCAACAGGGCTTTGACGACAGTTTATTAATGGCCAGTGGTTTGTATCTTCCGGAGGACGACCCTAATGTTGTTAATGCAAAATTATCTTTTGACCCTATTGATCAGTTCCTTTGGGCAGCAATGACCTATGCTAATTCGTTCAATTCAGGTGATGCCGACAGATTCAAACCCAAGGGTTACTTAACGGACTATTGGACAGATGAATCAGTTAACGTCATCAAAGCCAATAAAAATAGACCTTTTTTCCTCTATTTGGCTCACTGGGGCCCGCACACGCCGCTGCAGGCTACCCGCGAAGATTATGAGGCTGTGGGCGATATAAAGCCGCATCGGAAGCGTGTATATGCCGGGATGGTTAGAGCGATTGATCGAAGTGTGGGGCGTATTTTGGAGACGCTAGAAGAGGAGGGCCTGTCGGACAATACGGTAGTTATCTTTACCAGTGACAACGGTGGTGCCGGCTACATTGGTATTCCTGAGGTCAATCAACCTTATCGGGGTTGGAAGATCACCATGTTTGAGGGCGGACTGCGCGTCCCTATGATGATCAAATGGCCGAGTAAAATTCCTGCCGGTACGGTGGTTGAAACCCCTATAGCCCATATTGATGTTATGCCGACGATCGCCGCCGCTGCGGGTGGTAGTCAACCCACAGATAAAGTGATAGATGGACTTGATGTACTACCTTTGGCGATTAAGCAAGATACTGCCAACTGGACTCGTGAAAATTTGTTTTGGCAAAGCGGACACTATCAGGTGGTGCGTCATGTTGACTGGAAATTACAGGTTAATGACCGACCGACGGACGGACCGCAACAGTGGCTCTATGATCTTGCGGAAGATCCGACTGAGCAACACAATTTAGCGGCTAGTCGGCCTGACATTGTCAAACAGCTTAAGGATTTACTGGCCGAGCATCAGTCAGAATCTGACGGGCCACTTTATTTATCCACCACGCAAACGCCTGTCATGATCGACAAGACCTTAGCAGAAGACTTTGTTGAAGGGGATGAATACATTTACACGCCTAACTAACAGCTTATTTTGGCGTTGAGGATCCACCAAACTGGAGCCTATTTTGCCTTTTGCTATGCTAGGCTAGCCGCGAACCATTGGCGGCCATTTTGTCGGGTACGGCTAATATAATACTGCCGTCAGGTTGGGTGAATCCGGTGACTAAACATTCAGACATTAGTGGCCCAATTTGTTTTTTGGGAAAATTAACCACTTCTGAAATTTGTTTACCCACTAAATCTTCAGGGGTGTAGTGGTCGGTAATTTGCGCTGACGATTTTTTGATGCCTATTTTTCCACCAAAATCTATGGTCAATTTGATGGCGTGCGTGCGTGCGTGCTTCTTTAAAAACCTCTGCCGTAACAATGGTTCCGACTCTCAAATCAACCCGCTCAAATTCTGCCCAACCCAAGTCACCCATAATAATGCCTCTCGCATTCAATAAAGAAATACTGTCTGATTGCATTGTAAGGAACAACCAACCTTGATGCTATTTAGTTGTACACTTCATGCCCCCAAGGATATTGCTCTTTCTACGGGTATTTTTGAGCTCGGCAAGTATCACTCTTAGGAGTGATAGCAAGCCCGTCAGGCTAGGAGAATCAAATGACACATTCTATTATTGCGGGTGCTACAGGGTTGGTGGGAAATAGTATTCTCAGCCAATTAGCGGCTCGTGGAGATAGGCCAATCGCATTAGCAAGACGGCAGATTGATGATCTGCCAGCGAATGCCGAAATGTTGGAGATAGATTTTAAGCAATTTTTGATCAACGGTGAGTTGCCATACTGTCATCATCTCTACCTCTGTTTGGGTACCACCATCAAGACAGCGGGCAGCCGTGAAGCCTTCAGAATCGTCGATTTTGAGTATTCTATTGCGGTGGCAAAAAAAGCTGTAGAAGTCGGTGCGACAGGGTTAAGCCTAGTCTCTTCGGTGGGCGCGAACGCGAACTCAAAGAACTTTTATTTACGGACGAAGGGGCAATTAGAAGAGGCAATAAAGTCACTGGGTTTCTCAAGCGTCAATATTTATCGTCCTGGATTGTTGATTGGCCATAGGCAAGAGAAAAGAAGCGCAGAGAAAGCGGGCCAGTTCTTTTCAAAATTTGTTGACCCTCTGCTACTTGGGGGCTTAAGTCAGTATCGTAGTATTGACGCTAACTTACTGGCTGGCACTATGATTGATAACGCCAATAAGGGAGACGGCGTTAATCACTTCCACTTTAGAAATTTTAATACTAGTAGCTAACACTAATTCCCTCATTTAGCAGCAAAGGCGATTGGTGTAATACCGTTGATGGGCTTTACTGGCGGTATGTCAACCGTGCGGAAGACTGTAGAACCAATTACTGCTCCTGATTCAAGGTAATTATTGTGAAGTCCGTCACTTTCGGCACCTTGTAATCTGGGACAAGTGTTCTATAGTGGCCTCGTGTGCCGTTTAAGATTATCGGTAAATTGGAAGGTTACAGAATTGTCAGTGATTAGGTTTAAAAAGTATTCTGCGCTACTGCTGCTCATGGCAGTGTTTTTCGTGGCTAATAATCTAGCCCACGACTCGACGCATACTTTTGGCCAAAACTTTGGTGCACAATTAGAGTGTGATAGTTGCCATGTATTCAAGGGCACCCTAGTTCCTTCTGCCAGTGATGTACTTACAGCCAGTTTTGTTATTGACCTATTTTCCCAAGAGCCTGTTTCAGGGCCCTTACGTTCAAAATTCTCTCTCTATCTCTCTCAAGCACCGCCTAAAGTTTAAGTTTAATTCTATCTATTACACATTAAATTTAAATTTTGTCAGGAGGTTCTATGAACCAGCGTATTTGTGCAGCACTTGTGTTGAGTGCCCTATGCAGTAGTAATACATTTTCAAGTGTATTAGAAGAAGTGATCGTTACATCATCTTTGGTAGATCAAACATTAAGCGATATTGAAAACCCACTCCATGTCGTCAGTGGTGAAGATATTTCAACCAATGCATCTCAAAGTTTAGGAGAATCTTTAGATAATCTTCTGGGTGTTTCTTCCGCCGATTATGGCGCAGGTGTCGGGCAACCTATTATTCGTGGAATGTCAGGCAACCGTGTCAAAATATTAAGTAATGGTATGGTCGTTAGAGATGTTTCTGGCCTTGGTACCGACCATATTAACGATGTCGATTTGAACAACATTCAGCAAATTGAAGTTGTTAGAGGACCGTCCTCATTACTTTATTCTAATGGCACCATCGGCGGCATTATTAACGTTGTAGACAATACGATCGCCAGGAAAGACTTTTCGACATCAGAACTAAAGGTGGGGCTAGAGGCTCAGTCTGTAAATGATGGGGACAGCCACAATGTCTCTTACCAAAATGCCATAGGCGGGTTGAATCTTAGCTTTGCTTATAAGGACTCTCAGTTTGGCGATTTTGATATACCCAATGGAACGATGCTTCACTCTGAGGACGGGCATGACGATCATGAAGAAGACGAAGATCATGCTGACGAGGAACAACTGGGTTATTTAGCTAATTCAGATTATGAATCTACAGCGACAAGACTGGGTATTTCCAAAACCGGAGACTGGGGATATTTTGGTGTTTCAATTAATCGCGTCGACAGTCTTTATGGCATCCCCTTTCATGGGGAGGAACGCGAAGGAGAGGAACACGAAGGAGAGAGAGTTTTCTCTACGACTGATTCAGAGGTGCTGAACGTAGAAGGGTCCTATGCGGTAAACAGCTCTTGGCTGAAAAAGGTCAATTATTATCTCAGAGACACCGATTACTCATTAACCGAGCAACACGCCGAAGGTGAGGGGGAGCATAACGACGAGGTTGAAGAACATGGCGATGAGCGTCATGAGGAGGGCCCAACGCTGGTTACCAATGATGCCAGAGAGTACGGGGCGATCTTTGATCTGACCAATGGTTCACTTTTACAAAAAGTGTCGGTTAATTTTGTAGAGGAAGATATCTCAATTATTGGTGAAGAAGCATTCATGAACCCCACAACCAGTGAAGAGATGACCTTGGGTTATTTCGTGAGTAAAGAATTGGGCTTAGTTCATCTGGACGTCGGTATTAGGCATGATCAAATACGCAGAAAAGGGTCTGTAAGGCACAGTGAAGACCATAAGGAAGGTCATGAAGACGAGCTCGAAGATGCAGAGTATTTTGATAGAAATATTGATAATACCAGTTTTGCGATGAGCCTGGGGTTGGATGTCGATGACCATGTTAGCCTTAATTTAAGTTCAGCAATTGTTGAAAGAGCGCCTTCTGCTGTGGAGCTTTTCATGAACGGCCCCCATCTTGCTTCCGGTCGCTTTGAAGTGGGTAATAGCGGTCTAAAGTCTGAGCGATCTAAAAATGTGGATCTAACCTTAAACTATGATAACAAGGGGTTTTTTGGTGTATTCACCGTGTTCAAAAACGATGTTGATAATTACATTTATCTCCTTGATGAAACCGAAGAGGAGCATGCTGATCATGGTGAAGGGCATCACGACGAAGGCCTTATTCTCGCCAACTATTTACAGCAAGATGCTGAATTTGTTGGTTATGAATTTGAATTTGGCACCACCCTCGCGTTAAAAAGGGGTGATTTATCGCTATCGTTCGGACGAGACTCAGTCTTGGGGGAATTCAGTGATAACCGCAATATCCCACGAATAACGCCGTCGAGAAACATTTATTCGATCGCCTATTCTGAAGATAATCTTGAATTAAAATTGGATCTTAAAGATGTTCAACATCAAGATGATATTGGCATAAACGAAACCATTACCAGTGGCTTTAGCATGCTGGATTTCAATGCAGTAAAAACATTCAGTTTCGGTAAAAAGCAGACTGCAACCGTGTCGTTGTTCGCTAAAAACTTGCTCGATGAAGTGGCTAGAAACCATTCGTCATTTGTGAAGGACGATGTTCCATTACCGGGCAGGAATATAGGCATTAAACTGCAAGTAACTCTATAGGCAACAGATACTTGCGCTAGTGGTCAAGGGTTTTTGAAATCACTTCAAAAACCCTTGATTCGCCGCGATCACGAGGGTCTGAAGCAGCAATCCAAGAGTCGCCATCCTTCATGATTATCTGGACATCACCGTACTCAAAAGCGTGAGGCTCTGACCGATAGCCCCTGTTGGCAAGGTCTTTCATCGTCTGCTCCGGCAACGGCCGGCCAATGGTATATCCACTGTAGGTAATTAGGTCGACAGGCACCAATTGGTGATGAAAGCGTGTCGCTCCAATCGCTTCTATAGGGGGCATGTCAAAGTCTAAAATATTGATAATGACTTGGAAAACTGTTGTAAAAATAGTGGATCCGCCGGGGGTGCCTAGTACCATCTCGACTTCACCATTCTTAAGTAAAATGGTCGGTGACATAGATGACAGCATACGCTTGCCTGGCTGAATCTCATTGGCTATGTTACCCACGACACCATAGATATTCGGGACGCCTGGTTTGGCACTAAAATCGTCCATCTCGTTGTTAAGTAAAAAGCCTGCACCTCCTACGACCACGCCACTACCATAATCCCAGTTGATGGTGTAAGTATTGGACACAGCATTACCCCATTGGTCCACGATGGAATAATGTGTCGTGTTAGGTGATTCTAGTCCGGGGTTAATGCTGGTTAGCGGTGATATTTTTGTTGGGTTAACCTCAGCAGCGCGTTTAGCAACATAGTTGTCATCGATCAAAGCATTAACGTCGACATCAAAAAAATCAGGATCTCCTAAATACTCAGCACGATCGGCGAAAACCCTTTTTTCCATTTCGGCTACTAGGTGAATGTACTGCGCAGAGTTGTGTTCCACGCCTTGGAAAAAAGTTGCTAGGTAATCTTTCATTTTTAGCAATTGCACAATGGCAAAGCCGCCTGAACTTGGTGGCGGCGCAGAGATGACTTCATATTCTCGCCATGTCGAGCGCACAGGCTCACGCCAAACTGCCCTATAGTCTTCTAAGTCTTCTGCAGTGATCAGGCCATTAGTTGCCTGCATCTGTTCCACTATAAGTGCTGCTGTTTCCCCCCGATAAAAGTCATCTGCCCCCTGTTCTGCAATCCGGCCTAAGGTCTTAGCTAGCTCTGGCTGTTTAAATAAACTGTCGACTTTTATAGATGAAAAATAGGCATTGAAATTGGTTTTGCCCAAAAATTGGCCTTTTAAACGATGCACATTGTCGACCAGAGCGGGTGCGGGCATAAAGCCCTCTCTCGCCAGTTTAATGGCTGGCTCGACAAGATCTTTCCATGGTAATTTACCAAATTTTTGATGAGCTTCCCAAAATCCAGCGACGGTACCCGGCACACCAACGGCTTGAGCGCCAATTAAGGTAATGTTATCGATCACATTGCCATCAGCATCCAAGTACATGTCCTTGTGGGCAGCTAAGGGTGCTTTTTCGCGATAATCAAGAAAAGCGATGTCATCATTCATCTTGACAGTCATAAAACCGCCACCACCGATATTACCCGCATCAATAAAGGTGACCGCTAAAGTAAAACCAGCCGCCACAGCGGCATCGACAGCATTACCACCGGCATTAAGAATATCCTGGCTCACCTGTGCGCCGTAGCTGTCAGATATGGCAATCGCAGCCATTGCGGGCGGCGCTTTGGTATTCTGTTCGATGGTTGCTGAGTCGCCACGATTGGTGTTGTTTTCACAACCCTGAATCAAGCTAAGGATAATCAAGGTTAGGGTTAGATAAACTGTCTTTCTTTTCATTATGTGTCGCCTCAACAAATTGTTATTGGCCTTGATAACGCTTCTTATATTTTTTATTTTACGCGTAATTTCTTGTTCTTTTGATAAGTCAGGCATCATAGCCCAGCTAGTCAGTTGAGTCATCGCAACAAGAAAATCTATACTCTTTTAGATAAATATTGGGAGCGAAGTGTGCAGACCCTTTCATACTATTCGTACGTATTATTTGAGAACCTAGGGTCTTGTAGATCTGTTTGTAGCCCAAGCAAAATAATGGGCACACTTATACTGGTTCTGCTTCGTTATCTATATTATGGTGAGGCTGTCCTAGTGTGCAGTTGTTAGTTGAACGTAATACGCACGCCGAATAGGAGCCTTAAGCTCCCTATAATCAAGAGAACCTATATGGGTTTAAAGCAGTGTCATAACTTTCATGATTTTCGATCACTAGCGCGCAAGCGTTTGCCAGGGCCTATTTTTGATTACATTGATGGCGCTGCTGATGATGAAATAACCCACGGTAGAAATAGTGCAAGTTTCGATGATTGTGACTTGGTGCCTAACGTATTGCGAGGTGTTGAAACTGTCGATATGTCAGTGACGGTGATGGGTCAAAAACTCGAGATGCCAATTTATTGCTCACCCACTGCTTTGCAGCGGCTGTTCCACCACCAAGGAGAACATGCAGTAGCCGCGGCAGCCAACAAGTTCGGCACTATGTTTGGTGTTTCGTCCTTGGGTACGGTGGGCTTAAGAGAGCTGCGCAAAAAGCATTCTACACCCCAGTTCTATCAGTTCTATTTCCATAAAGACCGAGGCTTGAATCAGGCTATGTTGGAGACTGCCAAAGCCTCAGGTGTTGATGTGATGATGCTGACCGTTGATACCATCACTGCGGGTAATCGAGAGAGAGACCTGAGGACTGGTTTCTCAATGCCGCTGAACCTTACTTTAGCCGGCGCATACCAGTTTGCTATAAAACCGAGGTGGACGATCAACTACTTGACCCATGCTAAATTTTCATTACCGCAAATAGAAGACTTCGTTGATATGACCGGTGGAACGGTGTCAGTGGGTCAATATCTCAATGAAATGCTCGACCCATCTATGAATTGGGACGACGTTGCTGAAATGGTGAAACTCTGGGACGGTCAATTCTGTTTAAAAGGTATTATGAGTGTTGAGGATGCAAAGCGGGCAGTGGACATAGGGTGCACTGGCATTGTGATATCAAATCATGGCGGCCGGCAGCTAGATGGCAGTCGATCGCCATTTGATCAACTTGCTGAAATTGTTGACGCGGTTGGCGACAAAATTGATGTGGTAATGGACAGTGGCATCCAGCGCGGTAGTCATGTCCTTAAGGCGTTGTCGTTAGGGGCTAAGGCAGTCGGAGGCGGGCGTTTCTATCTGTATGCCCTTGCTGCCGCCGGGCAGCCAGGAGTCGAGCGAGCACTGGATTTGATGCGAATTGAAATCGAGCGCGACATGCGACTGATGGGGGTTAAATCTATATCTGAATTGTCGCCCAATAATCTGCGCTTTAGATGACATTGATGGCCGTTCGAGGACATAAAAGCCTTAGAGTGCTTGTTACTCTCCGTTAAAAATAACGACGTGGCGCAGGTCAAAACGCACGGGTAAAGTCTCGCCAATGGGGATGTCTATATGACTTTGGGTCAGGCAGGGGACACACTGACCATCGGTCAATGCTAATTCGTAGAGATAGTTGGCCCCCAGAAAGACTTTGGAGACAATCGGTAATCTGGTATCCGACGTTTTGTCGTAGGTCACATCATCTGGGCGAACCAGTAATTTAACCGTGTTGCCAAGATCTTTTGGCAATGTCTGGATTGAGAGGCTACCCAAATCATTTCCTAGCAGTCCTGCGGCATCAATCTCTACATTGATGACCGACCCCTTACCGATAAAGTCAGCAGCAAACAAACTCGAGGGCTTATGATAGAGCTGGTAGGGCGCATCGATCTGAACGATTGCCCCTTTATTTAACAACGCGATTTTATCGGCCATAGCAAAGGCCTCATCCTGATCATGTGTAACCATAAGTGCGGTCACCTTATTTGCCTTAAGTAGGGTGCGCACTTCAGCAGCAAGTTGCGTTCTCAATTCGGCGTCTAGGTTTGAAAAGGGCTCATCGAGCAAAAGAATTTGCGGGTTGGGCGCTAGAGCTCGAGCCAGAGCGACACGCTGTTGTTGCCCGCCTGATAATTCATGAGGAAATTTCTCTGCAGAATTAGCCAAACTCACCAGCTCTAGCATGTCGTTAATACGTTCATCTCGTTGCTTTGCGGGTATCTTACTTAACCCAAAGCCAATATTTTTACTGACGCTAAGATGTGGGAAAAGAGCAAAATCCTGAAATACCATACCGACTTCGCGGTCTTCCGGAGGCTGAGTATATTTAGCGTTACTAATCGATTCTCCATGCAGGCTTACATTACCCTCAGTGACAGGCTCAAAACCTGCAATGGCTCTTAGGAGTGTAGTTTTACCACACCCCGAAGGACCCAATAAGCAACCTATTTCACCCTCGGCAAGAGAGAAGGAGGCCTTTGATATCGCGGTTACATTGCTATAGGCAACGGTAACCTCATTTATAACAAGTTGATCATTCATGACTTGCTCGTTCATTAAGAATACTTTTTGTAATTAATAGCACCGGTAAGAGACCAATGACAATAATCGCTAGTGCTGGCAGAGCTGCATCAACAAGCCGCTCATCAGATGCTAACTCATAGGTGCGAACTGCTAGAGTATTGAAGTTAAACGGCCTAAGAATAAGCGTAGTTGGCAGTTCCTTCAAGACGTCGACAAATACTAGTAGCGTGGCAGTTAATAGACTGCTTCGCAGAATAGGAAGATGCACCCGTTTTAGTACTTGTCCAGGGCCAGCCCCAAGAGAGCGTGCCGACTCATCTATGCTCGGCTTTATAGCGCTCAACCCTGATTCTACAGTATTTAAAGAGACAGAAAGAAAACGGACGACATAGGCGAACACGAGGATACCAATGGTTCCGCTTAATAGCAGTCCAGTTGGGATATCGAACCAAGCTCTGCTTAAAAAATCTATTTTATTGTCCAGCCATGCCACAGGGATTAGCACGCCCACCGCGATGACGGTACCAGGTACAGCATAACCAAGGCTCGCTATACCCACTGCGCCAAGTTCTAAACGCGAATTAAAAACGCGTTTGGTGTAGGCCAAAAATGTCGCGACTATCACACAACAAATTGCAGCAATTGCGGCAAGGGAGAAACTATTGAGGAGTAAGCTTAAAAATGCACCATTAAGGTTTTCTTGCCAGCGACTAGACGCCCATATCACGAGTTGAGTAGCGGGTATTACAAAGCCTAGCCCTACGATAAAACATCCGGTTAATAACGCAGTGTAGGCGTGCCAACCTTTAAGTTGCATACGCACCAATTTTTTACTTGCAGAATTATGGTGGAAGCGCAAACGCTGCCTAGACCATCGCTCTACCATGATAAGAGCAAATACAAATAGTAACAAAAAGGCACATAGCTGGGCAGCGGTGGTTAATTCACCTAGCCCGTACCAAGTTCGGAAGATGCCCGTTGTAAAGGCGCTAACGCCGAAATAGGCAACAGTACCGTAGTCAGATAGCGTTTCCATTAAAGCGAGACTAACGCCCGCCACTATTGCTGGTCGAGACATGGGGATCGCTACTGAGAAAAACGTCTGCCAAGACTTTTTGCCGAGATTGCGACTGGCTTCTAGTACCGCGGTAGACTGTTCTAAAAAGGCGATTCGAACCAACATATAAACATAGGGATAAAGCACCAACGAGAGCATGAAAATAGCACCGCCGAGGGAGCGAGTTTGAGGGAAGTAGTAGTCACCGTAGCCCCAACCAAATGTTGTTCTAAGGGTACTTTGAATGGGTCCAGCAAAATCTAAAATGCCAGTGTAGGTATAAGCAATAATGTAGGCGGGCATCGCCATAGGCAATAGAAAGGCCCAAGATAATATTTTACGGCCTGGGAAGTCACACATTGCGGTCAACCAGGCGGCACTGACGCCTAAAATTAGTGTGCCAAAGCCGACGCCAACCATAAGGAGCAAGGAATTGCTGACGTAATCACTTAGTACCGTATCAGCGAGGTGCTGCCATGTACTTGAGAACGGCTGGCTAAGGCTAGCAATAATAACCAAGACCGGTATTGCAACAATGACCGTGACAATTAACAGGCCTAACCGCCAACTTCTCCCTGAATATCGGTTGGCGAATTTAAAGCCTGAAATTGCTGACTTTATTTCCAACCAGCACGATCCATTGCCATGATAGCGTCAGCATTATATTGACCTAACTTACCCACATTTAGCTGATCAGCTGTAAAAGGGCCCCATGCACTTAATGTTTTACTGACATCTACTTCAGGCCGCACTGGAAACTCATTGTTTGCCTCACCATACCATCGCTGGCTTTCATCGTTAGCCAAAAAAGCCAGTAGTCGTTTAGCTGACTCTAGGTTTTTTGCCGATTGCGTGATACCTGCTCCGGATATATTAATATGAGTGCCGCGATCTCTTTGGTTTGGCCAAAATAAATTAACTTTTGAGGCAGCCTCTTGTTGTCCTTTATCATCAGAGTTGATCATTCCGCCGAGGTAGTAGCTATTAACAATTGCTACATCGCATTGTCCTGCAGCAACGGCTTTGATCTGATCTCGGTCACCACCTGCAGGGGCGCGAGCAAAATTAGCAACAAAACCATTTAGCCAGGCTTCTGTTTTCTCCATACCCTGGGAGGCGATCATGCCTGCTACTAAAGATTGGTTATAAATATTGCTTGATGAGCGAATACATACTTTGCCTTGCCATGAGGGGTCTGAAAGCGCCTCATAGGTGCTTAATTCAGAGGGATCAACTCGCTCCGATGCATAAATAATGACGCGTGCGCGAATACTTAAGCCATACCATTGATTCTCGGTACTTCTAAGATGAGCAGGTATAGCCTGGTTAAGTTTCTCTGAAGAAACCGCCCTTAAAACACCGGATTTTTGGGCCCGATAAAGACGACCTGCATCAACGGTTAGTAATACATCTGCAGGTGAGTTCAATCCTTCACTTCTTAGTCGTGTCAGCAGTGCATCACCCTTACCAGTCACCAAATTCACCTTAGTGCCAGTGAGAATGGTAAAACGATCAAGTAAAGGTTTGATTAACGACTCTTGCCGTGCAGAGTAAATATTCAACTCACCGCCGTACGAGGAAGTCGGAGCGAATATAGAAGTCAAAAGCGAAAAAACTACTCCAAGCGCAGCATTTAGACGGGCTGATCGTCGGGGCATTACAACATCCTGTCAAAAACTATATGAGAACGGTTATTATTATCATTTAAGTAAAAAAAGCAAGCAACCCTTGCTGATTAGTATGGATTCCTCTGGTAGTCTTACGGAATTGATCAAGGAGTGGGTTGGATGAGTCATTTTTGGACGGTTGGGGTTCTTCGTTTTGTGCCGAGCTTTTTTGTTATCGCAGTATGCGTGGGTATTTATAGCTATCCTGGAGGTAATATTCATGACGCTGACCAAGTTGGTTATTCTTTGACTAACAATTTTTTAAGCGATCTGGGAGGCTACCAATCTCACTCTGGAGACGTTAACTTTATTGCATCGTTCTTTTTTAATGTCGGTATGTTTCTTTTTGCAGCGGTTGGGATCGGGTTTTTGTATGTGCCTGCATTGTTTAAAGAAGATAGGGTCAATTATCGCTTGGCTCTAGTCGGCTCTGCACTATTTTTCTTGGGTACGGGGTTTTTTGCTGGAATAGGGCTAACACCCTATGATCTGTATCTTGATTTACATGTTTTTTTTGCAATAAATGCCTTTAGATTTCTTGTTCCTGCATCTCTGCTTTATTTCATTGTGTTATTGCGTAGTTCGGTAGCGAATCGTTTTGCTCTGGTTACTGGCGTCTATTTGGTTGGTGTTATGGCTTATGTGGTTTATCAAATAATCGGTGGAAATCCCTTCGATAGTGCCGAAGAAATGGTTAGGCAGGCATCGATCCAGAAGTTGATTGTTATAGCAAGTGTCGTCAGTGTCTTTTCGTTGAGTTTTGCCTTTGAACATCAGTCACGGTTGCAGACTACTTATTAAAGGGCATGAAGCCAAACGTAAGGTGAAGGGCAGTACGCTTTTCTATTTACGCTTGAGTATCCGCATTAATTCCTGAATCTTAGTATCTACGTCTTTTTGAGACTGAAGTGAAGCGGTGACACATTCTTGAATGTGTTTTTCGAGAATCTTGTTTTCTACCGTCGTTATGGCCGACTTTGCCGCTCTTAGTTGGTCGAGTATATCGATGCAATATTGTCCCTCATCGACCATTCTGGCGACGCCTTTAATTTGACCGCTAATGCGGTTCAAATTAGGTATAAGTGGCCTATGACAGGATGATTTCATAATAGATCCTTAGCTTAGATTATCAGTGGGACTACGTAGGTGAAAAAACTTGCAAAAATAAAAATACCTGTCGATACAAAGTAGAGTCCTTGAGATCGTCGACGGGTTTCCATACAAACTTTACCTAGCTCTGGATCTATGGGGCAGGGCAATCTAGCCGTTCGGTAGTTAATGATGCCTGCGACGACGATCATAAGAAATGCAAACACACTGATTGGTATCTTGTACAGCGACAGTGTTACCAAGAAAGGGAAGGTACTTACTAGGCTGGCAAAGCTTGCACCTGTCCCCAAGCTTACGAATAATGCAGGCAAGGCACAACAAATCAAGGTCGAGGTCGAGGCAAATAAAGAGAAATAATTGGTGGTTTTGTCCTCCATATTAATTTCCCATGATCTGAATATCAGTGGTGTTAAGTCCATTATCGAGAATTTTCTTCTTAATATCATCAAGGTTAATCTTAAACGTCGCTCGATACGCCAAAAGCACTTTACCAGAGGCTAGGTCGACGTCGACTTTAATCACAGATTTATCTTTACCAAACGTTTTCTCTATTCCACGCGCACAGAAATCACAGACCATTCCTTGGACGCTAACCAAAGCAATTTGGTTGTTTTTCAGATCTTCAACAAAGATATCAAAACGCTTGGGATCCACAACAATCTCTTTGCCGTCAATCATAGCTTCATGGAGATGCCCCTCATGGGAGTGCATATTTTCCATGTCGTGTTGCCCGGCGTGTACAGCGGCAGAGGACAGCAGCAAACTTAGTAATAATAATTTTTTCATAATTGTCTCATCTATTGGTTAATGATTAGAATCGGTACATTAAGTGCAGGTCCCAATCCGTTTTTTTGTGATAGCTTATTTCAACCAGTGCCCCGCCTTTAAAGAATCTTAGTACTGGGTAGGTAATGCGTTCATCGTCTAAATCACTTTTCTTTGTTTCAACCATCAGCCATGTATGAAGGTCGCCATAGTCGCCGAGATAAGGTGCAACACCTACTTTGACTGACTGTTCGAACATGTCGTAACCGACGCCAGAAGATCGCCTAGCTGAGAAACTGGTAAATAGTCGTCTTGTCTCCCAGTCACCCGCCAGCGAATAAAAATGGTTATCGCTATTATTTAGACCAATGCCGGTCTTTAGGTAGAGGTTGCGCTGGGATCGTGCGGTGTTTTTGCGGTTTATCAGGTAAGTGAATCTGGCTGAAGGAAAGTATTCGTTGCTGACTTTGTCTCTCTGGTAGTCCAGACCTACAGAGTAGTTAATATTTGGCGTGTAGTGCCAGTAGATACTATTTGCCAGCGAACCGGAGTTAGCCATTAGCGTATGGCCACCGACATAGGAAATGGGCCTTGAAAAGGATGCCGAGGACGATAGGAGGAATAGAATAATAATTAGGCTTCTCATACCCCCGCAGGGTATATGTTTAAATTTTTTTGTCAACTCTTTTTGGTGAGTATTGCGGACAAAAAAAGGGGTGCCAATTGGCACCCCTTTTAGTGGACTTTAAGCCAGACCCTAAGGTCTGGCTTAATCTTCTAAAAATTCATTATGAATCAATTAGAAGTTGTATCCTGCCTTCATGTACCAGAAAGCACCTTCGATACCCATTGGCGAAGTCTCGTAGTAGATTGCGCCAAGTACGTTACCTGGTACGCCCGCAGCTACAGCGCCAGCTGAGCCATCAATGCGCTCTGCTTTTTGATCAAAGATATTCTGAGCACCAACAGAAACGTTGAAGTTGTCAGTGAGGTTGTAAGTCACTTCTACGTCAACTGTCATAGCTGCATCAGCGTCAGTACCAAACCAGTCAGCGTGTACTGCATAGTACTCACCGAAGTAGTTAGCACGAACAAATGCGCTCAGATCTTCCCAGTTTTGGTTCATAGTGAAAGTTGCACGATGATTCGGCAGACCTTCTTCTAAACGCTTCACTTTGCTATCGCTAGTGACAGAACCTTGATCAGAAACTTCAGTATCAGTGTAGTTATACGCTGCGCTGAAGTCAGTTGAACCGCCCATAAGGTTAGTGCTGTAAGTTGCTACAACGTCTAATCCTGAAGTTTCAGTGTTGAAGTCATTAGTGAAGTAGTTCACTTCACCGATCAACTCTGGGTTAGGAACACCAGCGGCGCCCATAGCAGCTCGTTGAGCAGCAGTAGGTGCAGCATTACTAGTCAGAGCAATACGATCGTCTACTTCAATGTTGAACCAGTCAGCTGTTAACTCAACTTCACCTAGAGTAGCAACAATGCCTAATGCAAAGCTTGTAGACTCTTCTGGTTGCAGATTACCTGCGCCCAGCTTGAAGCTTGGTAGCGTTTGCGCTTGAGTCAATTGACCGTCTACTAGAGTAGTCTGAGTGTTAACTACGTTAGCCTGGCCCTGAGTTGGAGCTCGGAAACCAGTACTGTGAGATCCACGCAGTGCAACGTTATCAGTCAACTGAAGGTTAAAGGCTAACTTATAGTTAGTGGTGTCACCGAAGGTTGTGTAGTCTTCGTAACGAACCGCACCCTGAACTAATAGATTGTCAGAGACTTGGTTTGAAACATCAACATACATTGCATAGTTACGACGAGAGAACGCACCGGCTGAATCAGGTGAGAAACCTGCAAAACCGTGAGAACCTACGTTGAAACCTTGGGCCGCATATTTTCCTGCTTTCCAAGAAGCTTCTTCGCCTGAGATTACAGAGAAAGTAGTTTCGCGCCATTCAGCACCATAACCAACGCTCATAGAACCGTATTCCTTCGACAGATCTAAATTGAAGGTCTTGGCTAGCTGAATGTAGCTACCCGTAGAAAAGTCACGTGGAGAGTCAGGACCCATAGATGGGTTAAAGGTGTTGTTCAAACCAAATGAAGCTTCGTTACGACCAACCGAACCACTAACGTCATAGCCAGTACCGGCCATTGGTCCTGAGGAAATCTCACCGCTTCTTCCCATAGTGAAAGATGAGTCAGTGATGTTGCCGGTGAAGCGAGGTGTATAGCCACCAGGTGCTGCTTGGTTAAGAATATAGCAATTGGGATCTGCGATTACTGCATCACGACCCGCATAATCAGAAGGAGCAAGCGCTGTTGGACAGTTGCCAGACATATCGCCTGTAACGTCAGCAATCAGACGAGTGCCATCACCTTTAGTGAATACGCCACCACGACCATCAGGATTACGGAAGTAGAAGCCGCCATCGATGTCGCGCTCAGAATAGTTACCAAAGGCGTACGCTTTTGCGCCGTTGCCAAGGTCTAAACCAGAGTTAAAGAAGAAAGTCACATCGTCATCGATGATCGGTGCACCCCAGATTTGAGCAGGAAGAGTTACAGACGTATTACCTGCGTCGATAAGAGCCTGTGCGTCTGGACGCTGAACACTGCGCGAAGTTGCATCATTCTCTTTCATTTGAAAGCTAAGGTTAATAAAACCAGCGTCAGTCAATGGCATACCAATTTTGCCAGCTACAACTGTGCTTGCGCCATCACCCTTGCTGTACTCGCCTTGCTTAATAGTCAAGCTTCCACCTTCAGATGAATCATCTAAGACAAAGTTGATTACGCCAGCAACGGCATCAGAACCATACTGTGCCGCAGCACCGTCACGCAGAATTTCAACGCGCTTAAGAGCGATACTTGGAATTACAGAGATATCTGGACCCTGTGAACCATCATTAACACCACCGCCCTGAAACGCAATAACTGATGCACGGTGACGACGCTTGCCGTTAACCATGACCAATGTGCTGTCTGAAGATAGGCCACGCAAGTTAGCAGGACGAATCATACTGGCTGCATCACTGATAGGCTGTAAGTGAACGTTTAATGAAGGAACAGCGCTTTGAAGTTGCATAAGAAGGTCATTGCTGCCTGCTTTACCAAGTTCTTCGGCGTTGATTACATCAACAGGTACTGGTGAATCGCCCACAGAGCGAGGTGCTCCGCGAGATCCTATTACAACGACCTCTTCTAGCGTCGCGTCGGCAGCAGTTGCCACTGTTGGTAGCGCAATGCCACCAGCAATGATTGCTGCTGCAATCGTGTTTATTTTCCAAATATTAACAGTTTTCATAATTCTCCCCTTAGAGAAATTGATAATAACGTTATGTTTATGTTTATGTTTATGTTTGTTTTTAAGGTTAATAGTGCAGCATCCTATTTCACAAAATGCACGTCGCGAAGATTAGCACAAAATTTTTCAAATATTAAAGTTTCTAGTCAAAAAACAACCAAAATAACTACTAATGGATAGATGAGGGGGTGATAAACGTTAATTTATAAGTGTTTTAGACGGTTCGCCGGGGATTTCTTGCGCCAACTTAGGTAGTAAAAAGCCTGGCACTATAGCCTGGAGTTGGCGATAGATCTTTAAAGCCGTGTTTCGATCAACATCAAAATGGCTGGCGCCTTGGACAGGATCTAGTAAGTGCAGATAATAAGGCGTGATGTTGCACTCAAACAGACGTTCACTCAGATTGGCCAGTGTATTGGCATCATCATTTATACCTTTGAGCAGTACGGTCTGATTAAGGACTTTAAGGCCGGCATCGACAAGCAATTGCGTGGCATGCTTAAGTTCAGTGTTGATTTCATTGGCATGATTTATATGCAGGACTACGATGGGGCGTAAACGCGTAGACGTCGCCCACTGTAAAAATTGGCGATCAATTCGAGATGGAATGACGACCGGCAGGCGAGTGTGGATTCGCAATCTCTTAATGTGCTGAATATTGGCAATTTGAGCCGTCAGCCAGCCAAGAAAATTATCATTGACCGCTAAAGGGTCGCCGCCACTAAAAATAACTTCGTTAATATCCTTGTTATTTGATATGTAATCTAGCGTTTTTGACCATTGGCTTTTACTTTGGCGGTTTTCTAAGTAGGGGAAATGACGCCTAAAACAATAGCGACAGTTAATGGCACAGGCGGGGCTAACTATTAACAGTAGTCGATGGCGGTACTTATGGATGATTCCGGGAGCTGGGTTGTGGTCGGTTTCATCAAGGGGATCTTGGCTGTATCCGATAGGGCTCGCAAGCTCCTCTGCCATTGGCAGGACTTGCTTTAGGAGAGGATCGTTAGGACTGCCCTTTTCCATGCGAGCAATAAAGGATTGGGGAACCTTTAGTGCGAACTGAGTAGCTGTCTGGTGGCTGATGTTAATCTGTGTTGGACAAAGATCCAGCTTCTTCAGTAGTTCATCAATCGAAGTGACGCAGTCGCTTAGTTCGTTTTTCCAATTGGGTTCCGCATTTAAGAGTCGCAGTGGATTATGGTGAGGGATCTTTACTGTCGATGCTGGCATGATAGTGTTCAGTGATGATGATATATTGATTTTACGCTATACGCAGAAAATGGATACTAGATTGAACACAAATGACGTTTATATGGCTAGAGCACTCGAATTAGCTCAGCGGGCCGCAGAGGCTGGGGAGGTCCCAGTGGGTGCCGTGATTGTAAAAAATGGAGAGGTCATTGGGGAGGGTTATAACCAGCCTATTTCTTCCACTGACCCCACAGCCCACGCTGAAATTATTGCAATGCGCAATGCGGCCGCTTTTGTTAACAACTATAGACTTACGGGATCTGATCTCTATGTCACTATAGAACCGTGCACAATGTGTGTGGGCGCTATGGTCCATGCGCGTATCAGACGAATTATTTTTGGTGCCGTTGAAGCTCGGGCGGGGGCTTTGAAAAGCCAATTGCAGCTAATGGATGGTGATTATTACAATCATGTTATCGATTGGCATGGAGGTGTTCTAGCTGATCAGTGCGGTGCGGTTATGCTGGATTTTTTCCGAGAGAAAAGAAAGTAATTCAACGGACGTAATATTAAATCGACGGAAGGCTGTTGGGTTCCCATTCAGGCTGGTTTAAGACGTCGTTTGTTTTCTCTGATGGAAGATTTTTCAAATGCAGAGAATGAAGGGCTAGGTAATTTCTATAGTATTGGATGTTGTCGACGTAGAGTACTGGCTCAGCTCCCCTGGCATAACCATGCTTTAGGGTTGAATAGAATTTCTTTTTGCTGAGCAACGGCAAAGATTGCCTGACATTACTCCACAAATCTGGATTGTTACCTCCCCGCTGAGTCAAAATACGTGCATCTTTTAGATGCCCAAAACCCACATTATAAGCGGCTAAGGCAAGTAAGGTACGATCGGGTTCAGTGATTCTAGTGGGCAGTCGACCTCGTAATTTTGCGAGATAAGCAGCCCCACCTTTAATGCTCTGCTCACCGTCAAGTCGATTAGAAACGCCCATTTCCTTAGCGGTATCCAATGTAAGCATCATTAAGCCTCGAACACCGGTGGGTGATTTTGCTCTGGGGTCCCAGTGGGATTCCTGATAAGCTACTGCTGCGAGCAAGTGCCAGTCAAGATTGTTCTTTGCGGCAGTTTCTCTAAACAAAGGTTCATAGGTTGGCAGGCGCTTAGCGACTAATCTCCCAAGGCGTTTTGAGTCCGCGACAGAAAAATTATTACTTTGAGCTAAGAGCTGCTCCTTTAGCGTTTCCATTTTACCAGTCGATATGTAGTCAGCCAGAAATTTATTGGCTGCATTAAGCAACGACCCATCCTCATGTGAGGGAAATGCCCAAGCTACCATCTGTGGTTTTGAAATATCTAGAGCAAGGCCAGCGTTGGGATAAATATGGCGGTTAACCAAATAGGCGATTGAATCCACGACGGTATAGTTGATCTCCCCAGTATGGACCATTCGGATCAGATCGCTCATTTCAATTTCATCCTGTTCTTGCCAGCTGAGTTGAGGGATATCTATGCTTAATTTTTTAAGTTGCTCGCTGTGGGATGAACTAGTGACAACCACTAGTTCACCGTCTATATCTGACAATGATTTTGGTTTTGGAGTTCCTCTCCGATACAGCAGTTGCTGAGTAACCTCTAAATAGGGGTCTGAGAATATAAGTGATCGGCTGCGTTTCACGGTGGGGACTAAATTTGCAGCCGCAAAGTCACCTTGAGGTCCGCCCACGGCGACAAGCAAATTGCGAAGGCTCTGCTTTGATTGAACCCGCAAGTTAACACCTAGGCTATCGGCAAAGGCTTTAGCGATTAAATAGTCAAAGCCATTTCGGCCCCTTCCGTCCTCAAAATAAGTGGTAGGTCCGGGAATGGTGAGCATAACCAGCTCACCTTTTTTTTGCACTCTCTTTAAATCTGTTATTTGTTGACTGCTGGAAAAATAAAAAATGATGGCTAACGCAAGCACAACCAAAACTGAGCGGTTGCGTATTCTCCTGACTTTTTTTGATCGTTGACGCATCACTTTTCTGTCTGTGTCCCCAAGAATTACCTGATGTCGGGATAGAAATAACAAAAGATAGGAAATAATTGTACATTATTTCCTACATTCAATCTGCCAAAAGGTTCATTTTTCCGTTAGAATGCGAACTTCCCAACCGTGATGATTTCGAGATCCAAATTAATGATGATTCTCTCTGGCGCATCTTCTCTCTCTGCGTTTCGGCGACAAAAATTACTATACAAACTGCAAGCTGCAGTACCCTTAGTGACTTCGGTAAGCGCTGAATACGTTCACATTGCTGACCTGAATGAGCCGTTGACCTCAGATGAGTCTAAAACCCTTGAAGCCTTACTTCAGTATGGGCCTAAAGAGCAAGACGTCGATAAAGGTGGGATGCTGTTATTGGTGGTTCCACGCCCAGGTACCATATCGCCATGGTCTAGTAAAGCGACCGATATTGTTCATAACTGTGGTTTAAAAAATGTCCTGAGGGTAGAGCGTGGAATTGCCTATTACCTCCAATCGAATACGTCTCTCTCGGATAACCAGTTAATGATATTGGGTGAATTGCTCAGCGATCGTATGGTCGAAGCTGTCTTGACTGATTTTACTCAAGCTGAATCTTTGTTTTCACATGAACAGCCTGCCCCGGTTAGCGTGGTTGACGTGTTAGATGGGGGTGCCGAAACGCTGCGTTTAGCTAATGTTAGCTTAGGCTTGGCGTTGGCTGATGATGAAGTAGATTACTTGGTGGCAAGTTTTCGCGACTTGGGGCGCAATCCTTCTGATGCCGAATTAATGATGTTTGCTCAGGCAAATTCTGAGCATTGTAGACACAAGATTTTCAATGCGAGTTGGACAATTGACGGCGTTGATCAGCAGCATTCGTTGTTCGGTATGATTCGCAACACCAATGCTGTTAATGGCGATAACGTTTTATCGGCCTATTCAGACAATGCGGCTGTGGTTGCTAGTAGTCAGGGCGGGCGTTTCTATCCTGATCCAGTGACTAAACAGTATGGTTACAGCCAGGAGCCTGTCCACTTATTGATGAAAGTAGAAACGCACAATCATCCTACGGCAATATCCCCTTATTCTGGTGCAGGTACAGGCTCAGGCGGTGAAATCCGTGATGAAGGCGCAGTGGGTAGGGGGTCTAAGCCAAAGGTCGGGTTAGTTGGGTTTAGCGTATCCAACCTTCAAATTCCAGACTACATTCAGCCGTGGGAGGCTGACTACGGGAAGCCGAATAGAATTGTGTCTGCCTTAGATATTATGACGGAAGGTCCTATTGGCGGAGCGGCGTTTAATAATGAATTCGGACGTCCGAATATATGCGGCTATTTTAGAACCTTTGAAATTGACTTTGCGGGTGAGCGTCGTGGATACCACAAGCCAATAATGATTGCAGGCGGTTATGGCAATATTCGAGCGGACCATGTTGATAAGCCAGAATTTAAGCCTGGA
>LWDU01042454.1_pt1 | contig 31756 bp, 28 predicted proteins | sample 727161 | NCBI WGS metagenome assembly LWDU01 (sample SAMN04566230, study PRJNA314399) | hydrothermal vent metagenome | isolation source: deep sea hydrothermal plume seawater | place: Mexico: Gulf of California, Guaymas Basin | collected 2004-07-11
TCAATCAAATTTTAGTCGTCCTAGGATTTGTTAGTGTTGGGTTTTTGCTGTTCCTGCTGTTTACTTCAAACCCTTTTGAGCTTCTGGCAATTGCACCAACCGAAGGTCGAGAACTCAATCCTTTATTACAAGATGTTGGCTTGGCGATTCATCCCCCTATGCTTTATATGGGCTATGTTGGTTTGGCCGTGCCTTTTGCTTTTGTCTTGTCTGCACTTATTCGAGGAAAGTTAGACAGTACCTGGCTTCGTTGGACGCGCCCCTGGGCTCTAGTGGCTTGGGCGTTTTTAACCGTTGGTATTACCCTTGGTAGTTGGTGGGCGTATTACGAACTTGGCTGGGGTGGCTGGTGGTTCTGGGATCCTGTTGAGAATGCATCTTTTATGCCATGGTTGGTAGCGACAGCCTTGATTCACTCTCTCAGCGTTAGCGAGAAAAGAGGCACCTTTAGACAGTGGACGGTGTTGCTGGCTATTGGCGGGTTTTCCCTAAGTCTGCTTGGTGCTTTTCTAGTTCGCTCAGGCGTACTTACCTCTGTGCACGCTTTTGCTACAGACCCGACAAGAGGGTTGTTTATCCTCATCTTTTTGATTGTCGTTATTGGCGGCTCTTTGGTGCTTTATTCGTGGCGTTCTGCTCTCATTCAAAAAAGTAACAAATTTTCACTTGTTTCTCGAGAAACGGGCTTGTTGATTAATAATATTGTTTTGGTGTCGGCAATGTTTTGCGTGCTTTTAGGTACACTGTACCCGCTTATTTTAGATGCGCTTAATTTGGGCAAAATATCGGTTGGTGCGCCATACTTTGACGCCGTTTTTGTGCCTATTATGATTCCTGGCGTTATTGCGATGGCACTCGTGCCGTTTTTGCGCTGGAAAAAAGATACATTTTCTCGACTTGGGTCAATACTTCGCTTGGATTGGTTATGTATGGCGCTTGTTGTTGTTTTATCGCCATTTTTTATTACAGATAATATTTTTGTTTTAATCGCATTGTATTTGTTTGCTTGGGTGACCATTCATTCGCTGTTTTTGCTAGCGCAACGACTGCGCACAAAAGCGAAAGTGACATCCGCCTTTCTGGGAATGATTATTGCTCATTTGGGCATTGGTGTCTTTATTCTTGGCGCGACTGTCACCACGCAAATGGGTGTCGAGAAAGATCTAAAAATGACTATTGGAGAGGCCCAATACGTTGCAGGTTATGCCTTTACCTTGAATGGCGTAGAGCAGTTTAATGCACAGAATTATCAAGGATTTAAAGGTGGTGTAACAGTGATTGATGGCGAAACTTCTATTCAATTGTCCCCTGAAAAACGCCTTTACCAAACCGGTATGCCAATGACAGAGGCTGCAATTGATCCATCTCTAACAAGAGATTTGTATGTCGCCCTTGGCGAGTCGCTTGGCAACGGTGATTGGAGTATGCGTATTTACTACAAACCAATGGTTAGGATGATTTGGTTGGGCGGCATTATGATTGCACTGGGCGCATTGCTTGCGGCCTTTGATAGGCGCTATCGATTAAAGGTGAAATCATGAATTTTGAATGGCAATTCTTATTGTTGGTTTTAGCCTCTATTGGTTTTATAGCTTATTTCCTCTATCGACCACTAAAGTTCAACATTAGTGATGACGCCTCTAATGTGGCTATTGGTAAGCAAAAAAAACAAGAACTGGCTGACGACGTAACAAAAGGTTTGATGAGTGAATCCCTATATCAAGAGGCAGAAGATGAAATCACCCATACGCTTGCCAGTGAGCTATCTCAAAATTCTGGTGATAGTATCGCAATCAATCCGCTGAAATGGGCAATCGCACTTGGCGTTGTTATTGCCATTGTTTCTATTTTAGTTTATGCACAATTGGCACCAAAGAAGCCATCTAGCACCGCTATTGAGATGTTGCCAAGTTTAAGTTTAGAGCAGAGTGTGAAATCTTTAAAAGCGCATCTAGACGATAACCCAGAAAATGGTAAGGCATGGTCAATGTTGGGCTTGGCCGAGTTTAATTTAGGTAATACGGACAAGGCTTTAGTGTCATTTGAAAGAGCCTATTCGCTAATTCCAAATGATATTGACATGTTGCTGCAATATGCTAGTGTGCTGGCCTCAACCCAAGAGGGTGATTTCTCGGGCCCACCACAGTCATTGATTGATCAGGCACTAAGGGTTGATCCTGATTCTGTTCATGCGCTTTATTTGGTGGGTATTGTTGCGGCGAATAATAGCGATTTGCTTTTGGCGGAGCAATCGTGGCAAAAAGCTTTATATTTATTGCCGATCGACCATCCGGATAGGGTCGTAGTTGAAGGCGCTCTTAATACCCTTAGTAGTTTTGAGACATCGAATGATTTCACTTTGACTATTAATCTGAACATTTCTGAAGGCGTATTGGCGTTGCGATCAAGTAAGGATTATTTGATGGTTTACGCTAAGGCGGTTACCGGCTCACCAATGCCAATTGCTATTAAAAAAATCCTACTAAAAGACTTTGGTGGCGCAATCTCTTTGAGTGACGCTGACTCGTTATCAGTCAAGCTTTCAGAGTCAACCGATGTGCTTGTTGTTGTTCGGATTTCAAGCACCGGTTTGGCTGTAAAGCAAGCGGATGATATTGAAATTGTCAGCGACACCATTTCGCTTGCTGAGACTCGCTCGATTGATTTACAGGTAGAATGAGAGCATGAGTGAAACAATAGAATTAGCAAAGGATTTAATCAGCAGGGCTTCGGTAACGCCTGAGGACAAAGGGTGTCAATCAATGATGATTGAGCGCCTTGAGAAAGTGGGTTTTACCATTCACTCACTGCCTTTTGGCGAGGTGGAAAACTTTTGGGCAACGCACGGTTCGTCGGGTCCAGTTTTTGCCTTTGCAGGGCATACAGATGTTGTGCCTGTCGGTATTGAATCGCAGTGGCATACTGATCCCTTTGAGCCCACAATTATTGATGGCATGCTTTACGGTCGTGGTGCAGCAGACATGAAGGGCTCGTTAGCTTCTATGCTGGTTGCAGCTGAGTGCTTTGTTACTGAAAATCCAACCCATAAAGGCACAATCGGTTTTTTGGTTACTTCGGATGAAGAGGGGCCAGCGAAAAACGGCACGGTTAAAGTGGTTGAATATTTACAGAAAAATAATCAGAAAGTTGATTATTGCTTAGTGGGTGAGCCTTCATCAACTAACACTTTGGGTGACGTTATAAAAAATGGCAGAAGGGGGTCGTTAAATGCCTTTCTAACCGTCAAAGGCAAGCAAGGTCATATTGCCTATCCGCAATTGGCTAATAACCCAATTCACCTAGCTGCGCCAGCCTTAAATGCCCTTTGCAATGAGGCTTGGGATAATGGTAACGAATATTTTCCAGCCACCTCGTTTCAATTTTCTAATATTCACTCAGGCACGGGGGTGACCAACGTCATTCCAGGCGAAGTTGAGGTTGTTTTTAATTTTCGCTATTCAACAGAAACCACGCACGAAGACATTAAAAGTCGAGTACTTGAGATTTTGGATGAGCATCAGCTAGAGTATGACATTGAATGGCAGCATTCTGGTTTCCCATTTTTAACCCCTAGAGGGGCTTTGGTTAATGCTTGCGTTGATGCGCTTAGAGATGTCAACGGTGTTGAGACGGAGTTGTCAACTTCTGGCGGCACTTCTGATGGACGTTTTATATCGCAAATGGATACTCAGGTAGTGGAATTGGGTCCACTTAATGCCACCATTCACCAGGTTAATGAGTGTGTTTCTGTGGATGATTTAGAAAGTTTGACAGTTATTTATCGCCAAGTTTTGCAAAACATTCTTGTCTAAGTATCTGATAAATAGACAAATAAATCCATCATGCAATTCAATATAATTACTCTTTTCCCAAATATGTTTTCTGCCATTAGTGATGAGGGTGTCATTGCAAGGGCGATCAAAAAATCAATTATCTCGATCAAAACTTGGCAGCTTAGAGATTTTAGCGATAATCAATACAAAAACGTAGATGACAAGCCTTATGGTGGGGGTGCAGGCATGGTAATGCAGGTGAAGCCCATTCGCGACTGTCTCAGTGAAATAAAGCAAGATTCACCAAACACCAAGGTGATTTATCTTTCCCCTCAAGGAAGAAAACTCAACCAGCAATTGGTTGAGGAGTTGTCGGTATTGGATTCAATTACTTTTTTGTGCGGGCGCTATGAAGGTATTGATGAAAGAGTGATTGAAAACGATATCGACATGGAAGTTTCCATTGGCGATTATGTCATTAGTGGCGGTGAGCTTGCTGCGATGGTTTTAATAGACGCTATCGGCAGGCGCTTGTCTGGCGTTCTGGGAAATGAATCGTCCCTTAAGGATTCATTTGTTAATAATTTACTAGATCACCCTCACTATACGCGACCTGAAGTGGTTGACGGGCAGAGGGTTCCTGAGGTGTTGCTCAGTGGTCACCAAGCCAAAATAGACGATTGGCGTCAAGCGCAATCAATAGAAAAAACAAAACTAAAACGCCCTGATTTGCTTGACGATTAGCATTGCTTGTGCCCAGTGCTTCAATGATTATTGGGGCTTCAATCGTATATAATTCTCCCAATCTATTTATTTATTTGATTTATGTCTAGTCCACGTACTTATTACGGTTCAACCGTTGCTATTATTACACCCATGCACGATGATGGTTCTGTTGATTATCCGGCATTGGAGAGCTTAATTGATTTTCATGTTGATGCAGGTACAACAGCGATTGCATCGGTCGGCACAACGGGCGAATCTGCAACGGTGGCAGTGCCTGAGCATATTCATGTGATCGAGCACACAATTAATTATGCCTCGGGAAGGATTCCGGTCATTGCTGGCACAGGAGCGAATTCCACTTCTGAGGCTATTGAGCTTACCCGGGAAGCTAAAAGAGTTGGTGCCGATGCTTGTTTGTTGGTGACACCCTATTACAACAAGCCAACCCAAGAGGGCCTGTACCAGCATCACAAACTGATTGCTGAGAGCGTTGATATCGCTCAATTATTGTACAATGTGCCGGGCAGAACAGCCGTAAATATGTCGGTTGATACGACTGTACGCCTCTCGGAAGTTGATAATATTATTGGTATTAAGGACGCAACTGGCGATTTGTCGGTAATTAAAGAATTGGTTGCGCGTTGCCCTAAGGAATTTTTGCTTTTAACGGGCGATGATGCCACGGCGATAGAATTTATCTTGCTGGGCGGCCATGGTGGCATCTCAGTTACTGCAAATGTTGTGCCGGCTGAATTGCAAAGAGCTTATTTATTGGCTATGGCTGGTAAAGCCGATGAAGCCAGAGCACTTGATGAGACAATTAGCGTATTGCACGATCATCTATTCCTTGAGTCCAACCCAATTCCAGTAAAGTGGGCATTGTACAAAATGGGTAAATGTGGCGAGGGCATACGCTTGCCATTAACTGTGTTGTCCGAAGAGTATCAAGTCATACTCGGGCAAGATTTACAGAAACTTAATTTATTATGAAATACACGAATTGCGTAGTTGTTTTATTGTCGGCGTTTGTTTTAACAGGCTGCTCATCATTTTCTAGTTCTGATGATGAAGAAACGCTAGGCACTCGTGTTATTAATTATCAAGAAGTGGAGGGGGAGATTACAGATCTCATTATCCCACCCGATTTAACCAATCCTGAATTGCAAGGCGACTTTGTAACTATTTCTGGTGGCGTTTCTGACTCAAGCTCTTCTGGCGTACAATTGGCCAAAGTTTCCAATGTTGAGGTGAGGCGCGACGCCTATCGCAGGTGGTTGTTGGTTGATAAAACACCCAGTGAAATTTGGCCTTTGGCTAAAGAGTTCCTGCAGTCGTTTGGCTTTAAGATTAAAAAAGAAGATGAAGCGCTTGGCATCATTGAAACAGAATATTTGGAAAGCGACCCGGACGTACCAGACTCATCACTTGGTGGTTTTAGGGCAATGCTTTCAGACATCTTAAAAGCAAAGTATGCACTACCCATTGCGGATAAATACAGAATTCGCATTGAGGCAACTGATGATAAAAGCAGCTCAGAGGTGTATTTATCACTAAGGTCAATTGAAGAAGTGGTGATAGACGAAACCACGTTGTGGCAATCACGAGCGAAAGACGCGGAGTTAGAGACGGAGATGCTACTTAGATTGATGGTTTTCCTTGGCAGTGACCAATCTGACGCCATCAACAAAATTCAAGAAACAGCCGAAGTTGAGAAATTACCGGTTTCGGTTTACAAAACCAAAAGTGGCTACGCAACTCTTGTTTTCCCATATGATCCACCTAAGGCCTGGGCGCATTTAGGCTGGGCTATGGATGAGTTAGATATTGATATTGAAGACAGCGATCCGTTCGAGCAAAGCTACTATGTCAATCTTGTTAGAACAAACGATAGAGGCTTTTTCTCGAAGCTGATGGGCAAGAGTGCTGAAACGATTTCTGTTCAGCTTGTTGTTAAGCAACTGGAGGAAGGGCACTCTCAAGTGGTTTTCAACGATCTTAGCGAAGAGAACGAACAAAAGACAATTGATTTTAGCTTTATTTTCTTCAAAGAGCTTGCCGATCAATTCTAACTGCTGAGGTTGTTTAGAGATAAACACAACAACGAAGCGATGTTGACTGACCAAAAAATTCAAAATATAGCAAACCAAGGTCTTTTGTTGGCTGATTTGTCAGACGACGAATTGGCCGCATTTTGCATTGTTGCCAATCAGTTTTACCGTGATGGCGAGCCTATCGTTAGCGATCAAGACTACGATTTTGTTTTTTTGGCTGAGTTGTCAAAACGAACACCTGACCATCCTTTATTGAACCGACCTGAGCCTGAAAACGAAGGTTTTTCAGAGGAAAAAGTAAAGCTTCCTCAGAGAATGCTTTCCACCGACAAGGCTTATACTTGGGGTGAAATTCAGAAATGGCTGGACAGAATAAACAAGGCCTCTCAAGAGATTAATCTTCCACTCGAGACCATCCAGATCAAGGGTACTGCGAAGCTTGACGGCTTTGCCGGTTACGATGACGGCAGTAAACTTTACACTAGGGGTGATGGCAATAAAGGCAGTGACATTTCTCGCGTGTTTGAGCGTGGATTAAATGTTTACAACGATTCAGAGAGAGGCCAGGGGCCGGGAGAAATTGTTGTTAAAAAAAGCTACTTTGAATCCCACCTAAGTCAGCATTTTGAATACCCAAGAAATTTTCAGGCCAGTTTGATTAAGGAGAAAACACTTGATCAGTTTGCCTCTCAGGCTATCTCCGATAAGGCCGCTCTTTTTGTTCCGTTTTCTCAGCTACCCAGCTGGTCAGGTGATATTGGATCCTTTGGCGAAAAATTTCAAAGTATTGTAAGTAAGCTTGAGGGTGGTGTAGATTTTGATGTTGATGGTGTAGTTTTTGAGCTTACCAATGAACAATTAAAGACTCACATGGGCTCTAATAGAAAATTTCACCGTTGGCAAATCGCTTTCAAAGAAAATAAAGATAAGGCGCAAGTGCGCGTACTGTCAGTTACTGCACAGGTGGGTAGAACAGGAAAGATCACCCCTGTGGTCGAATTAGAGCCAACGCAACTCAGTGGTGCCACCATTTATCGTGCAACCGGCCATCATTACGGCTTGGTCAAGGAGCAAGGACTCGGTTCAGGCAGTATTGTTGAATTAACACGCAGCGGGCTGGTGATACCCAAAATTAATAAAGTCTTAAAGAGTGCGGAAGTATCGATACCCGAATCATGCCCAAGTTGCCAAGGCGGGTTAACGTGGGACTCAGATTTTTTAATGTGCCTTAATCATGAGAATTGCCCCGATCAAGTCATCGGAATGATGGCGTATTTCTTTAAAGTATTAGCCAATAACGATGGCTTTGGCATCGCGACAGTACAAAAACTTTATGACAATGACATTCGCAAAGTAAGTGAAATTTATCAGTTGTCTCACGGCAATTTAACAGCCATGGGTTTTGGCGATAAAACGTCACAAAACTTACTAAACCAACTCAAAAGATCAAAAGAGGAAAGTATCGAAGATTGGCGATTTTTGGCGGCTTTCGGTGTCTTGAGATTGGGTATGGGTAATTGTGAAAATCTATTAAAACATAAGCCTATTGTTGAAATATTTGACTTATCTGTTGACGATATTATTGATATGGATGGTTTTGCCGAGCTAACCGCTAAACTGATTGTTGATGGCCTAGAGGAAATTAAGGAAGAGTATCAAGCCTTGAGAATATTTCGCTTTCAGCTAGAAATGACACAATCAAAAAGCAACATGGAAGATTTCGACCATCCATTTTTTAACAAAAAAATTGTTTTTACTGGCAAGATGAGTCGCCCTCGCGCCGATTTACAGAAGCAAGCCAAGTCACTAGGTATTAAAGTGGCAACAAGTGTCAATAGCAGTACTGATTTTTTGATTGTTGGTGAGAAAGTAGGGGTAAACAAGCTCAATGCGGCAAAGGAAAAAGACATTGTGATTTTGAAAGAGGTGGAGTACTTGTTCCAAATTGAAAATTATTCACTATGAGGTGAATAAATCTGTACAATAAACCCTAATGGCAGCTGACGATGGCTGCTGTTTTTAACGATGGCGTTTATTTGAGTTTAATTTATTAAGCTGAAATAAGCGTTTTTTTTCGTCTATCTCAAAGAAGAGAATCCCCGGTATAGAAGCCTGTTGTCCCGCTACGCGTTGTGGATACCAGGCTTTTTTTGTTTTTATTGTTAGGAGAAAAATATGAAAATGGTAACTGTAATTATCCAGCCAAAAAGACTGGATAGCGTCAGAGAGGGACTCTCTGAAATTGGTGTCACAGGCATCACCGCTACTGAAGTCAAAGGATTTGGCAGACAAAAAGGCCATACAGAGCTTTATCGCGGTGCAGAGTATGTAGTGGAGTTTTTACCCAAAGTAAAATTGGAGATTGCCATTACAGACGAGCAAGTTGAGCGAGTCATTGAGTCGATTATTGTGTGCTGCAAAGTCAATGGCGGTTCAATTGGTGATGGCAAGATTTTTGTTTCAAGTTTAGAGCAAGTGATCCGTATTCGTACGGGTGAAACTGGCCCTGACGCAGTGTAGGGGATGTGATGGAAAATCAAATATTAGAATTACAGTACGCTATCGACACTTTTTATTTTTTGGTGATGGGCGCCTTAGTTATGTGGATGGCAGCCGGCTTTTCAATGTTGGAAGCTGGACTTGTTCGAAGCAAGAACACAGCTGAAATCTTAACTAAGAACATTGGACTATTTGCTATCGCTTGTACTATGTATATGGTCTATGGTTATGACCTGATGTATGGAGGCGGCGTGCTTTTGAATGGTATTAGTGGCGAGGGAGAGACTTACTCAAACGCCTCGGACTTTTACTTTCAAGTGGTATTTGTCGCAACGGCAATGTCTATTGTTTCAGGTGCTGTGGCTGAGCGCATGAAGTTGTTTACCTTCTTTGTTTTTGCCGTCATCTTTACTGTTTTTATTTATCCACTGGAAGGTTCGTGGACATGGGGCGGGCAAGATGTATTTGGACTATTTAACCTTGGTGATTTTGGCTTTTATGACTTTGCTGGTTCTGGCATCGTGCATATGGCAGGCGCTTCTGCGGCACTTGCTGGTGTTCTTATACTTGGTCCACGCAAAGGCAAGTATGACAAAGAAGGCAACTCTAAGCCAATGTTAGGCGCAAACTTGCCATTGGCAACTTTGGGTACATTTATCTTATGGATGGGCTGGTTCGGCTTTAATGGCGGTTCAGTCTTAGCCATGGCCAGCAAGGAAAGTGCCGATGCAGTGGCGATGGTATTTGTCAACACCAATGCTGCAGCTGCAGGTGGCGTAATTGCAGCACTTTTGCTTGCGAAGACTTGGTTTGGGAAAGCGGATCTAACAATGGCTCTTAATGGTGCCTTAGCGGGATTGGTGGCAATTACGGCCGGACCAGACACGCCAAGCGCACTAGTAGCAACACTGATTGGTGCTGTTGGTGGAGTGATTGTTGTTATCTCAATTGTTGCTCTTGATCGAAAGTTAAAGATTGATGATCCAGTGGGCGCGATTTCAGTCCATGGTGTCGTTGGCCTGTGGGGTTTGTTGGCAGTACCATTAACAAATACTGATGTTAGCGTTGTCGGTCAACTTGCTGGTGCGGCAACAATCTTTGTTTGGGTGTTTGGCGCATCATTAGTACTCTGGTCAATCCTTAAGGTGGTGATGGGCGTCCGTGTATCTGCCAATGAGGAAGATGCTGGTGTGGATATAACTGAGTGTGGCATGGAGGCTTACCCAGAGTTTGTGACAAAATAATTAGCCTACTAGTTAATGAATGGGGAGGTAAATACCTCCCCATTTTTTTCAAGAAGCTTAACTAATTCGGGATTCTTAGGCTTGAATGAGGTATATTACACAGTTGGTCTTTTATGAAATATGAGTTAATTCAACAATGAATCCAGAAGCATTAAAAATTATCTTAGTTGACGAAAATATGGGTCGTTCGGCCATTCTCCGTCGTGCATTGCAAGATAAGGGTCATGAGGTTATCTGCCGACTGGAAGGCAGTGCTAATCTTGCAACCAGTAACGAAATGACACATGCTGATGTGGTGATTGTGAATGCAGACATTCCGGATGAAGCGGTCTTTGCTAATTTGCGCGATGTTAATAACACCAAGCCAAAACCGATTGTAATGTTCACAGAAAGCTCTGGTGATCAAATGGCAGGCACAGCGATTAAGTCGGGTGTTAATGCCTATATTGTTGATGGCTTAGAAGAAAACCGGGTGCAACCGATTATCGACGTTGCCATTGCGCGCTTTAGAGAATTCCAGGCACTTAGAGACGAACTTGATGCCACACGCTCTCAGCTAGCTGAGAGAAAGGCAGTTGAAAAAGCCAAGGGCTTGCTGATGAAGCACAAAAAAATCAGTGAAGACGAGGCTTATCAATCTTTAAGAAAAATGGCAATGGACAAAAACAAGCGCATTGCCGATGTTGCTGATAGTATTATCAGCGCTTTCGAGCTTTTAGGCTAAGAATCTAACCTCCGTCTGTATTTTCCATATTTTTTCACTTCTCTTTTTTTTGAAAACTAAGAGTTGATTTTCAACGCATAAAGTAAATTGAATTATGTAGCATATTTATTCAATAATTTTCAATTGCTGTATTGACAAGTAACGGTATACTATCGAAATAATTTTTTTGTGATCACAAATTATTATATAAATAAAATAATATGGAGTAGGTATGAGTAAAAAAGTTGCAATTATTGGCGCTGGCCCGAGCGGCCTTGCACAACTTAGGGCATTCAAATCAGCCAAAGATAAAGGTGCGGATGTGCCGGAAGTGGTTTGTTTTGAAAAGCAATCCGACTGGGGTGGTTTATGGAATTACAGCTGGAGAACTGGCTTAGACGAGAGCGGAGAAATTGCCCACAGTAGTATGTATCGTTATCTTTGGTCAAATGGACCAAAAGAGGCTTTGGAGTTTGCGGATTATTATTTTGAGGAGCATTTCGACCATCCGATTGCCTCCTACCCACCTAGAGAGGTCTTATTTGACTACATTCAAGGAAGGGTAAAAAAAGCAGGTGTTAGAGAGCAAATTCAATTTAATACTGCGGTTCGAGATGTGTCTTTTTGTGAAGACACTAAAAAGTTTACTGTTCGAGTTCATGACCTTGTTGAAGACAAAGCCTACTCTGAAGAGCTTGATTATGTCATAGTCGCATCGGGTCATTTCACTACACCGAATGTTCCTGAGTATGAGGGCTTTAGTCACTTTAATGGCAGGATATTGCATGCCCATGATTTTCGTGATGCGCTTGAGTTTAAAGATAAAGACTTGCTAATTGTTGGTAGTAGTTATTCTGCTGAGGATATCGGCTCTCAGTGTTATAAATACGGAGCAAAGTCTATTACCAGTAGTTATCGTAGTGCGCCCATGGGCTTCAAATGGCCAGATAACTGGGAAGAAAAGCCAGGAATCGTAAAGGTAGAGGGTAATACTGTTCATTTTATTGATGGTACTACTAAAAAAGTCGATGCGATTATTCTTTGCACGGGTTACCAGCACCATTTTCCATTCTTGCCGGATTCATTGCGCTTAAAAACGAAAAACATTTTGTATCCATTAGATCTTTATAAAGGTGTGGTTTGGGAGAAAAATCCACAGCTTATGTATCTTGGAATGCAAGACCAGTGGTACACCTTTAATATGTTTGATGCCCAAGCCTGGTATGCCAGAGATGTTATTTTGGGAAGGGTTGAGCTGCCTTCGTTTGATCTAATGCAAAAACACACGAAAGAGTGGCATGAGTTAGAGTTGGCAGACCCAAGCGTGGCTTATGCATACAAATTTCAGGGTGACTATATACAAATGCTAGTTGATGAGACGGACTATCCCAACTTTGACATTGAAGGCATGAGGCTTACTTTCTTAGATTGGAAGAATAACAAGAAAGAGAATATTATGACATTCAGAGATAAGTCACACAAGTCTCTGATGACAGGGACTCAGTCACCGGCGCACCATACACCGTGGCTAGAGGCGCTTGATGATTCGTTGGAGGCCTATTTGCGAATAAAAAAACGCAAGACCTCTGCCTAAAATAATAATGGTTACTGCTGCAGCTTGATGTAAATCGCGTTGCAGTGCTTTTATTTTTTTACAGGTGAAATGAATAATTGTATTTGAAGTTTTTTTCATAGATTGAACTACTTCGTTAAGCAATCTATGGAGAAAAAAGAAGACACTATTTAGTTACGAAAGAGTGTCTTTTTGCTTGAAATGACTACCTCGCGTTAGGCGCCTGTCTAGCGCATCTCCTTTACAGTTGCTTCATGACATTCGTTGTAGTGTAATGAGCAGTGCACTAAAAAAGCTCATAATCAGAATACGCCATTACTTCCTCAAGAAAATGTTCATTTAATGTTTGTTACGTTTGTAACTAGCATAATTATCTCAGATTCCTGTCAAAAGGTTTGTGAGAAGTGGCTTTGCAGGGCTAAAAAAGTTGTAGTAGAGGAGTTAAATCTGGTTGTTTCACTCACCTTTTCCACGTTTATTCATCTCACCCTCTAGTTGGTTCATTTTTTCGTTATGCTCTATATCTTGCCAGTCGACTGTGCTCGACTCTTTTTCTTGGTGCACATCTTGGCGTCGACGAACTTTGAACAATGGCGCAAAAAGTAATCCGGCTTCAAATAAAAGCCAAATAGGGATCGCAATCAATACCTGTGAAATAATGTCTGGCGGAGTGAGAAGCATACCAAGTACAAAAGCGCCGATAATAATGTAAGTGCGGTTTTTTTTCAATTTCTCGGGCGTGGTGACGCCAAACATAATGAGTAAGATTGTTGCAATGGGCACCTCGAAGGCCACACCAAAAGCAAAAGATACTTTTATGACAAAATCAAGATAGTATTGAATATCGGGTGTGAAGTTAACAACGGATGGACCCACAGTTGAAAGAAAGCCAAAAATGACCGGAAAGACAATATAGAAGGAAAACAATATCCCTGTGTAGAACAGAATGGTTGAAGAAATCACCAGTGGCATGATTAGGCGTTTTTCATGCTTGTAGAGTGCTGGCGCAACAAAAGCCCAAATCTTGAATAGTAAGAATGGCATTGCCAGATAAACCGCAAGAATTAGTGCCATTTTTAATGGTGTTAGGAAGGGTGAAATAACACCGATAGCAATGAGATTGGAGCCTGGTATTGTTGCAATAATTGGCGCCGCTATAAAGGTGTAAATTGAGTCCGCAAAGGGAAAAAGAGCGACAAAGAATATCACAATTGCAAGAACGGAGTGCATCAATGTGTTACGTAATTCAACCAAATGCTGGATAATCGATAGTTTTTCTTGTTTTTTAGTTTCTGGCATTATTGGTTATCATTGTCTTTATTGGTTGGGCCGTTGGCTATGTAATTTTCCAGCGAAAAATCGCTAGCTGTTTCAGCAGGACCGGCTGTTTCAACAGTACCGGCTTTTTCAGCAGGACCGGCTTTTTCAGCAGGACCGGCTTTTTCAGCAGGATCGGCTGTTTCAACAGTACCGGCTTTTTCAGCAGGACCGGCTTTTTTCTGGTGTGTTCAAAAATATCTTTAATTCCAGCACCTTCTTTCTTGATTGCATCAAGATCCTGTTTGGTTTCTTTAAAGACTTGAGAGAGTACAGAGTCTTCATTTGTAATTATTAATTGGTTTTTAATGTCTTTTAACTCGTCTGCTTTTAATTCGTCATTAATCTCTTTTTTAACTTTATTGATGAATTTTGTGGCTTTTCCTGCGTAGGAGCCAGCTTTACGAGCGAGTGCGGGCATTTTGTCGGGGCCAACGACGACAAGGGTAATGACGCCAATAATGGCAATCTCCCAAAAGCCGAAATCAAACATGGTTTACCCCTAGGTTGCGGGTTGTGAGACGCGTTTTCAAAAAAACGCATGTGAGGGTTTTTTGCTGCATAAGAATTGCTCAGTAAAAGACTAAGTTCTGAGTATGAAAATATCTAAATAATACTATTTGCTAGTTTCTTCTTCTTTATCAACTTTGACTTCAATGATGTCTTCAGCCTTTTCTTTAGCGGATTCATCTTTCATCGATTTTTTGAAGCCTTTAATGGCACCACCTAAGTCGCCACCCAAGTTCTTTAAGCGTTTACCGCCAAAAACAAGTACTACGATGACTAAAATAATGATGAGTTCAAGTGGTCCGGGCATTCCCATGGGTTTTCTCCTTTTATTTAACCTTGCGGTTAAGTTTTTCAGTTAGGCCAGATACCCCATATCTGCGCATTAATTCTTTTTCGATATCGCAAAAAGCAATATTTTGGTGACGCAATAAAATCATGGTATGAAACCATAAATCCGCCACTTCGTAGATGATTTTATCAGTTTCTCCCTCTTTGGTTGCCATTATTACTTCAGCCGATTCTTCTGCAATTTTTTTCAAAATTTGATCGGTGCCTTTGTTGTACAAAGAGGACACGTACGAGCTGTCAGCAGGCGCTGATTTGCGTTGCTCAAGTATTTGCTCTAAGGTTGTTAGTATATTATCCATAAATTTGTTTTGGGTCCTTAATAACGTCGGCGACACTCATCCAGTTATCATTTTCTAATTTATTAAAAAAACAATTGGCACGCCCCGTGTGACAAGCGATACCGCCAATTTGTTTGACTTTTAGTAAAATAACGTCCTGATCGCAGTCTGTGTAAATATCGACGATTTCTTGTACATGACCCGACTCTTCGCCTTTGAACCACAGTTTTTGCCGAGATCTGGAGTAGTACACCGCTCTTTGTTGCTCGATGCTCAAAGCTAGTGCTTCTTTGTTCATCCACGCCATCATTAAGATTTCACCGGTCTCAGAGTCTTGGGTAATTGCCGGCACCATGCCGGATTCATTGAATTGGATTGTTTCTATTGCGCTCATGATTTGTGCATTGTTTTATAATGAGGCAATTTTACCGAGGCCTTTGTAGATAATGAAGCTTTTTGTTTTATGCTTGTTATTCAGCTTTTGCAGCATTGCTGGCTCTCAAAGTAACGCCAAACATCCCTTGGTAATTGTGGATGGTGACAGTGTTAATATTAATGTTTTGCTTTTTCTTGATTTTGCGAAAATTCATCAGGAGCCAATGGATGATCGAACTTTTCTTAAAATGAGAATTGCCGGTATTGATACGCCTGAATGGAATCAGACTTGTGAAAAAAATCTTGGCACCGTTATTAGTTGTGGTGAGTTGGCAACCAAGCACTTGCAGCATTTGCTTGAGAGTCTTTCGGGTGTATTGGCATTCAAGCCCATAGGTGTGGATTACTATAATAGGGTTTTAATCCGTTTATTTGTCGGTGAGACTAATATCGGTAAGCAATTGGTATTGGACGGAATGGCATATTCTTATGATGAAACCTACTTAGTAGAAGAGACTTTGGCAAGAAAAGAAAAACGCGGTTTCTGGGCTTTTGCCAGGCCACCGATCAGCCCAAAAGAATGGCGCAAGAAGAAGTAAAGAGTTAGCGCATTGTGACAAGCTCTTCGCTGCTGGTTGGGTGGATGGCTACGGTGTCGTCAAGTTGTGATTTAGTCGCACCCATTTTGATTGCTACCGCAAATCCTTGCAGTATTTCATCGGCACCTTCGCCAATGATGTGACAACCGATGACTTTTTCATCAGCACCTGTACAGATAAGTTTCAGAGCCGTTTGCGTTTGGTGCTCTAATAGCGCGTCCGCCATTGGGGTAAAGTTTGATTGATAGACTTTAATATCTTTAAATTGCGTGCGTGCCTCTTTCTCTGTGAGGCCAACGGTGCCAATCGGTGGGTGAGAGAAAACAACGCTTGGAATATTGTCGTAATTTAAATGCCTGTCACTCATGCCATTAAACAGGCGGTCAGAAAGTCGTCTGCCAGCGGCAATAGCCACTGGAGTCAAGGCTGCACGACCTGTAGCATCGCCTAGGGCATAAATGCCTTTAATATTGGTTTGCTGGTATTTATCCGTTTGGATAAAGCCTTTGTTATCGGTTGTGAGGCCAATGGCTTCCAGTCCAATATTATTCGTCATTGGTGAGCGACCCATTGCCCAGATAACTTCATCAAAACCTTTCAAAATTTTATTGTTGCAATGAATACCACCGCTGTTGTCGAGTTTTGAAATACTAGTGTTAGTGACAATAGTAATGCCCTGTTTTTGGTATTCTTTGGTTAGCGTATCAACAACCATGGTGTCAAAGCTATTCAGTAAGTTATCTGAGCGAATAATGATTGTGACTTCGCTACCTAAGGCATTGAGAACGCCTGCCAATTCAACAGCAATAAAGCCACCACCGACAACAGCTACTTTTTTGGGTAAACCGGTAAGCTCAAAAAAACCATCGGAAGTTATACCCAATTCAGCGCCTTCAATATTGGGTACAAAAGGTGTACTTCCTGGTGAGAGCACAATATGATCGGCGGTGATTTGTTGGCCATTAATGCTCACAGTGTTGTTGTCTACTAATTGTCCGAAGCCGTCAATATAATCAATGCCTAGGGAGTCCAAATAGCCGTCATACCAAGTGGTAATGCCTTTAATGTAGTTGTCTCTGCCTTGTTTTAGTTTCTTCCAAGAAAAGCCAACCTTGTCAATTTCAAAGCCAAAGCCTGAGGCATTATTGATGGTAGTAGCTGTGTTTGCCGCATACCACATGACTTTTTTAGGAACGCAGCCGACATTGACGCATGTGCCACCAACTGTTTTCATTTCAATAACAGCGCATTTTTTGCCGTACTCACTGGCACGTTCAACAGCAGAAAGGCCGCCACTGCCAGCACCAATAGCAATCATGTCATAATGTTTATGTGTCACTATAGCCCCGCCTTTAAACTGGCAACAATAAACTGGTCGAGATTACCATCAAGGACATCTTGGGTGTTGCTGCTTTCAACGCCTGTTCTAAGGTCCTTGATGCGCGACTGATCGAGTACGTATGAGCGGATTTGATGGCCCCAGCCAATATCCGACTTTAGGTCTTCAAGGTCTTGCTTTTCACTGTTGCGTATTTGCATTTCAAGCTCGTAAAGCTTGGACTTGAGTTGCTTCATGGCTTGATCTTTGTTTGCGTGCTGTGAACGACCATCTTGGCACTGAACAACAGTATTGGTTGGTAAGTGGGTGATGCGTACAGCGGACTCTGTTTTGTTTACGTGCTGACCGCCTGCACCGGAAGCTCGGTAAGTGTCAACTCGTAAATCGGCAGGGTTGATGTCAATTTCTATATTGTCATCCACTTCAGGGGATACAAAAACGGAAGAAAAAGAAGTGTGTCTTTTACCATTGGCGTTATACGGAGATTTGCGCACTAAGCGATGAATGCCGATTTCACTTCTAAGCCAGCCGAAGGCGTAATCACCATCGAAATGAATGGTGGCCGATTTAATGCCAGCAACCTCTCCCGCGGAGACTTCCATTAGTTTTACTGTGAATTGGTGCTTTTCACCCCAGCGCAAATACATACGCAATAACATTTCTGCCCAGTCTTGTGCTTCGGTGCCGCCAGAGCCTGATTGAATGTCTAGAAAAGCAGAATTTTGATCCATTTCACCGCTGAACATTCTTTGGAATTCTAACGCACCAATATCGGTTTCGACGCCGGTTAAGTCAGTAACAACACTGTCTACTGCATCGCTATCATCCTCGGCTTCCGCCATTTCTAATAATTCACCTGCATCTCCAAGAATCGCTGAGGCTTTTGCAAAGGTATTGCAAACATTTTCGAGCTGCGTTTTTTCTTTGCCAAGTGCTTGCGCCTGGTCTGGGTTGGACCAAATATCTGGGTTTTCTAATTCACGTAACACTTCTTCCAGTCGACCTTGCTTCTCTTCCAGTTGTAGATGACTGGATAAGGCTGCACTGCGTTCGGAAAGATCCGTTATTTTTTGGTAAATGGGTGAGAGTTCCATGTTGTTATTTTAAAGCGATAGACAATAAAAAAGCCCCAAAAAATGGGGCTTTTTTTAAATACGTTTTAGGGCTTTACTTTCTAAGGCCTAGACGTGAAATTAAATCGGCGTAGCCAGCGATGTTATTGTTTTTGATGTAAGTCAATAATTTTTTACGCTGAGATACAAGGCGCAGTAAACCTCTTCTTGAGTGATGGTCTTTATTGTGCGTCTTAAAATGCTCAGTCAAGTGTTTAATGCGTGCTGTTAACAATGCTATTTGCACGCCAGTAGAGCCCGTGTCGTTCTCGCCTGTTTGGTATTCTTTAATAATTGCTTGTGTATCGATAGACATAGTTAAATAACTCGTTTAGTCAAAATTAAGTCGCGAATTATACGCTAATTTCTTTCATTGTACTATTGCTTGAATGAAAATATTAGATATTTGGATAAAACTCATCTTCGCCTTCTGGCCGGGTTTTAAATCGACGGTGAATCCACAGATATTGCTCTGGATTTTCTCTTATTTGCTCCTCAAGTATTTGATTGGTACAACTTGCGTCTTTTACCAAATCACCACTAGGATAATTCTCAAGCGGGGCAGAAAAAGACATCCTATAGCCTTTGTCGGTTCTAATGAAAGAGTAGGGTATTACAGCAGTATTTCCGCCCTTGGCAAGCCGAGAAGTGGCGGTAATTGTCGCCGCTGGAATATCGAATAATGGAGCAAATACAGTGCCTCTAGCGCCCAAATCTTGGTCGGGTGCGTACCAAATAGGCAGCGCGCTTTTGATTGTTTTAACCATTGCCTTGGTGTCAGAATTTTTAATCATTATGCCGCCGCCATTGGTAAGGCCCTTAACCATTATTTTGTCAAAAAGGCGGTTGTTTTGTGGGCGATAGATGTTGGCAATAGTGTGTTTTAACGATAGCGCGCGACTGCCAAGCATAAGCGGCATAAAGTGCGAACATAGAATGATTACGCCACCCCCATTTTTCATTGCCTCTGTCAGATAGTGTTCGTTTTCAATCGTAAGCATTTTTTGAATTTTTTTGTCTGAGCTGTAATACGCATTTGCAGTTTCAAAAAAACTCACGCCAATAGATTCAAAGTGTTTTTTCACTAGGGCATTTACTTGGTCTTTGTTTTTTTCGGGAAAGCATCGTTGAACATTGATGATTGCTATTTTTCTAAACCTTGAAAACAAAGGGTAGAATAATTTTCCCATGTTTTTTCCCAGAAAAACTTGCATTCTGAACGGAATGAAGACGCCAATCTTCATCAGTAGGATTAATATCCAAGTTGGTAGATATTTTGGCCGAAAGAATTCAATTTTTATCATTAAAATGAAGAGATTTTCACGTGGTTATTGCGGCCTAAGTTATGCCATTTATTGACAGAGATTTTATCAACGATTTGTCGGATAGAGTAGATATTGTCGGTCTAATTAATAAACGTGTGCCTTTGAAAAAAGCAGGAAAAGACTATAAAGCCTGTTGTCCCTTCCATGAAGAGAAAACGCCGTCGTTTACTGTGGTGCCGAATAAGCAGATTTTTCATTGCTTTGGCTGCGGCGAAAGTGGCGGTGCCATTGACTTTATCAAGAAATTTGACCACTTGGACTTTGTTGAAGCCGTAGAAACAGTGGCTTCAGAATCTGGTATTTCGGTTGTTTATGACCAAAATGTTAAACCCGTTAATACACGTTTCAAGCGCTACAACGAGCTGATGAGTGAGGTGAGTGATTATTACCAGACACAATTAAAAAGCTCTGTTGCGAAAGCGCGTGCTGTTGATTACGCCAAAAAGCGTGGCATAAGTGGTGCTATAGCCAAACGATTTGAACTGGGTTATGCACCGCCGGGTTGGAGTAATCTGCACGAGCATAATAAGGCCGACAACGAAAAACTTATCGATTTAGATACTCTTGGCATGTTGGTCGCTAAAAAAGATAAAGAAGGGGATTATTACGATCGTTTTCGTGATCGCCTAATGTTTCCCATTCATAACGCCAAAGGCAATGTTATTGGTTTTGGTGGGCGAGTACTCTCTGACAAAGACAATCCAAAGTATTTAAACTCCCCTGAAACGCCATTATTCTCCAAATCAAAGGAATTGTACGGCCTTCATCATTGCCGGAAATACTCTAGAAAAATTGACTACATCTTGGTGGTAGAGGGTTACATGGATGTGATCGCCCTTCATCAACATGGCATTACCACAGCCGTTGCTACACTCGGAACAGCTACTACGCCAGCTCACCTGCAAACTTTATCAAGAGCCACCGACACCATTGTTTTTTGCTTTGATGGTGATAAGGCGGGTAGGGCGGCAGCTTGGAAGGCGTTGCAAATTTCCCTGCCAGCAATGACCGCAGGATTGATGATTAAATTTCTGCTCTTGCCTGATGGCGAGGATCCAGATACATTGATTCAAGGGGAGTCCGTTAAGGTGTTCTCACAACGCATTGATAAGGCGCTAACACTATCCACTTTTCTTTTTGATCACATCAAATCCGACGTGCCCTTCGAGACCATTGAGGGGAAAACGTTATTTTTAGAACAGGCCTCAGCTCTTATTAACCTGGTCACTTATTCCGTTTACCGTCAACAGTTGGTTGAAGGTCTTGCACAAGTGGTTGATCAAGATGTATCGTACGTTGAAAAAATGATTAATCAAAGTGAAACTAGCGCGCCGCCTATTCAGGGGGTGCAAGAAATGCATGAAGCGCCACCCAATTTTGACGAGCCGCCTATGATAGAAATGCTTTATGACAGACCGGCGACAAAAAAAGCGCCAGACAACGGCATGAAGGGCCTAATGTCAAAAATGATTAGTTGTGTGTTGAATTACCCGGTGTTGGCAGATGATACAGTGGAGCTTAGAGTGCGGCATTTGCCCAAGTCAAATGTATTACTGGAATTAATCCATTCGGCCCAAATTGATGAGGAGATATCTCAGAAAGCATTGATAAAGCCGTTTGAACCCAAGCCCAGGGTTTATTCTCGATTGCAACAACTGTGCGTGATGGAGCCCAGCTTGAGTGAAAATGAGGCAAGAGACGAGTTTCTCAGTGCCTTGACGTTGGCAGAAAAACAACATCAAAGAAGCTTAACTTCGGCCTCTATTTCAACGGCCAACAGCAGTGCTGACGAAAAGAGAATTATGGAAGAAATACAACACCGAAAAACACCGAAATCTAGTTAGCCGCTGTTGGTTGAATACTGGCGTCGGCATTCAGTATTTTTTCCATTGCATCCTTAAATGCCATGGCCGCTGAATTGGAGCCTTCACAGCGGTTTCTTATATTTGGATCCCAAGAGACAAAACATTGTTTCGGGTAATCAAGCCTAACAGCCATAATGTACTTAGGGTTTTCGACAGGCGAGAAACCAACAAAATAAGTACGTTTTGCTCCGTCTTTATTGTACTTTCCTGCAACAACCATTTCTGCCGTGCCGGTTTTGCCACCAATCTCATAGCCATTGATGCTGGCACGATAGCCCGAGCCATCATTTGATGCTACGGAGTCTAATATTTCTTTAATTCTATTGGTGATTTCGGCGCTGAAAACTTGTGTACTTTCCTCTGCTACTTCGTCGTCTATGATCAATTTTAAGTTTGGCACACTGCCTTCGTTGGCAAAAACTAAATAAGCCCTCGCAAGTTGTGCAAGGTTGGTATTCATGGGGCCATGACCATAGGCTATAGTGCGTTTATCGGCAAGCCCCCAAGTGCTGTGGTGTCGAAGCACGCCAGGATTTTCAATGCTTGGCATAAGACCTTGATATTCACCAAACCCCAGCAGCTGCCAAGTTTCGTACACGTCTTTTGCCTCAAGGCGCTCCATTACATTGACGGTGCCTAGGTTGTGAGATTTTTCTAGAATTTTCTTAACAGTTATTGCGTCACCATATTTCCTCACTTCGCGGTTGGTTTTGATATGGCCAATGGATTTACTGACATCGATTAATTCATCATCAGTAGCGGTGATCACGCCTTTTTTTAGGGCAAGCAACATTGTAAAAGGTTTCATTGTTGAGCCGGGTTCTAGCTTGTCAGCTAAAACGCGGTTTCTGTAATCTTGAGGGTCGTAATTTTGGCGATCATTAGGATCTGCAGCAGGGTAATTAGCAAGCGCCAATATTTCGCCGTTAGCGGATAGTACAATGGCCGAGGCTGAGTCGGCCAAATGAAATTCTGCTGATTTTTTGATGGCGTTAAAAACATGAAATTGAACGTCTGCATCAATAGTTAATTGAATGTCTTCACCCTGTTGCAGCGCTTGAGAAATTTCGGTTTGATAGTAGATATTTGAGCCTTGCTTGTTGGCGGTGATTTTTGCCCGTCCATCGGAACCGGCTAGCAAATAATCAAATTCTGACTCAATGCCAAAGGCGCCAATATTTTCGTTGTTGGTGCGACCGAGTAACGGCGAAATGGACTCGGCCTTCGGGTAGTAGCGAAACGTTGATGATTGCAAGGCAACGCCAGAAATTTTCTCACCCTTGCAACGCAAAACTTCAACTTCGTTCTTGTTGTCAATCTCTATACCGACAAGGCTTTCTGCTCTTTCCAGTAGAGTTTTCGAGGGTGTAATCATTGTTGATTTACAGACCTCAAGTTTTTGTCTTTTGAGTTTTCTGAGGTTGATGATAATAGGGTCGGTTAACGCAAGATTCTCTTTAATGATGAGTTGTTTGCTCCCCGAACTGGCTTGACGCTTATCTTTAATCTTTCTTTCAAGCTCATTAAATGGTAATTGCAATGCCTCTGCTAACATTGGGATAAACTCATCCTGAACAAGGGTTGGGTCTAAATTGACTTTTTGCTGAATGAGGCTGATGGCAAGGATGTTGCCGTTTCTGTCTAAGATGTTTCCTCGTGAGGCTTTTTGAGTGAGGTTTTTTTCTGATTTTATGGCGGCTTTTTGTTGCAAGGAGGTGCTGCCCAATTTCTGGGAGTGAATACTGATTGCCTGATAAACAAAAACCGCAATAATGACGAAAAAGCTGTATTTAATTAGCCCTTGCCTATTCCAATAATTTTGAACTCGAGTAAATTTCACAAAGACAATGTTTTAATTTTTTTATCTGGTGAGTGCATCCCTAAGAGTTCTTGTGATTTTTCAACAATAGCCATTCCGCTTAGCACTTCTGAGTGCTCCATTAGTAACTGCCTGTTAATGGCGGTAATGCTCTGATTTTCTTTTTTAACTTGCAACTCAATTTCATACAGTTGAAACATCTGATGGTGCCAATTAACGGTTAAAAGTGACAAGACAACAGTGGCGATGATTAAGAGGGTGTTAACAAGCCAAGTGGTGCGGATAAATCTTAGCATTTTTCAGCCAGGCGTAGGATTGCACTACGGCTGCGCTTGTTTGTTTTGATTTCAATTGTAGAAGGTTTTTTCTTGCCTAGATTTTTGAGAGGTAGGTTGCTTGAAGTTTCAGCCATAATCGGTAATCCCTTAGGAAGAGCTTTGGCTTGAGAGTGTTTTCGAATAAATTGTTTTACAATTCTATCTTCAATAGAATGGAAGCTGATCACAGACAACCTGCCGCCTGGCTTTAAAGCGCCAATACTTTGCTCAAGGGTGCTGGCGAGTTGTTGCAGCTCTTCATTAATAACAATTCGAATCGCTTGAAAAGAACGTGTTGCCGGGTGTTTGTTTTTGTGAGACCTAACAACGGAGGCAACGATATTGGCGAGCTCAAGCGTTGTTTCGATGTCTTTGGTTTCTTGAAATTTTTTAATTGCGGCAGCAATTCTCCAGCTCTTTTTTTCCTCGCCAAATTGATAAAGTGCGTCAGCAATGTCTTTTTCGTTTGTTTCTTTAAGCCATTTTGCAGCCGTCATGATTTGTGTTTGATTCATGCGCATATCAAGCGCGCCATCTTTATTGAAACTAAAGCCTCGCTCAGCATTATCAAGCTGTGGTGATGAGACGCCAAGGTCCATCAAAATACCGTCGATTTGCCCGTGGAGTGCCATCTCTTCCAGAACACTTTGAAGTTGATCGAATCTTGTGTGACACAAGGTAAGTCTTGGGTCTTGAAAGTTTGATTTGGCGAAATTTACTGCATCCAAATCTTGATCTAAGCCAATCAATCTACCTGTAGGCCCTAGTTGCTCGAGAATGCCCTGGGAGTGGCCGCCTCTACCAAAAGTTGCATCGATATAAATACCATCGGTTTTAATATTGAGGCCGGCAAGAGACTCCGTAAACATGACCGACTGGTGTTGATTGCTTATTATTTCAGTAGTTTCAGAGTTGCTGTGAGTCATCGAAATGAGGGCTAGAATTTGTTTTTCTGTGAAATGGCTAAAAGGGTGTTGATTGGTGGTTGTACAGGCCAGAGCATCTGCATATTTTAACCCATTGGCCAATGTATCAATTCATGAAAAATTCTCCCTTTTGGGGGGTGGGAGTGTTGTTGTATTTTAATCGAATCTCGATGCGGTGTAATGTGCTCTATGTTTCTGATTTTGCCAACAATTTACAATCCGATCGCAAAATATACTATAATATTTAGCGTTTTTCCTTTAAAAGTTTTATAACTTTTTAGCTTTTCAAGGGAAAGAAAGAGAATTATTTAGTTACGAAATAATTCTCTTTTTTATGAAATGACTCCTAGTGTGTTGGTCGTCAGCCAATACACCTCCTTTATAGTTATTTCATGGCATTTGCTGTGATATGGCTGAGACCATATCACAGTATATTGTCACCATCATTGTTTTATAAGTCTTCTCTTTTTCATATATTTATTACCATGAATGAGGATGAAATTAGTTTTATATAGTGATTATTAAGTTAAAAAAAGTTCAAACCCTAAACATTTGGCATAAAATATATTCTTTAAATTTTGTCTGTCTATTGTAATTTTTGAAATTACGAAGAACGCAAAATCATCAAGAAAAGAATAACAATCACCTTGCTAAGGACCCTATGAGCTCAACGAATAACCGCACCATCCTCCTCAAGAAGATGATGGCTGTTGCCGGCCTAATTTGGTTTACCTACCTAATTTATCATTTATTTAGCGTACTGATTTTCCATGCTGGTGAGGCTGCTTTTAATGCCTTCTACACTTGGTTTAATAGCTCTTGGATTTATCCTGTTTTATTGGCTGTACTGGGTTCGACAATTGCCTTTCATATTTATGTCGCTGTCACGCGCCAACTAGCAAACAATAAAAGTGCAGGTGACATGCGCTACAAAAAACCGTATCCTAAGGCTATTCCAAGAGTCATTGCATGGTCGGGTGCGGCGCTGGTGTTTGTCTTTATTGTTATCCACAGTGTGCAGATGCTTACTATTGATATTGACACAACAAATCTTTACCAGCAAATGGAAGAGATTTTCTCTAATCCATTGATGTGGGCTGTTTATGGTTTGGGTATGTTAGCGATTTCGGCGCATTTACAACACGGCCTTTCGAATGTATTGCAGACATTGGGCATTTGTAGTTGCCAATTTCACAAAGTTGCCTGGTTGATTGTTATTATTATTATGGTGGGCTTTGCCTCTATTCCACTGAGCATTATCTTATGAGTAAATTAAATTCAAATGCACCTACGGGTGATATAGACAAGCGTTGGGAAAAACACCTTTTTGAGTTGTCCCTAATTGCACCGCAAAATCGCGCGAAATATAACATTATCGTTATTGGTACAGGCCTTGCTGGCGCATCTTTATGCGCTACTTTGGGCGAATCTGGCTACAACGTGCAATCGTTTTGCTTTAATGATAGTCCTCGTAGAGCGCACTCTATTGCTGCCCAAGGTGGTATTAATGCTAGCAAGAACTATCAAAATGACGGCGACAGTATACAGAGATTGTTTTACGACACAATGAAGGGCGGCGACTTTAGAGCCCGTGAGTCAAACGTTTATCGTCTTGCTCAACTGAGTGGAAATATTATTGATCAAGCCGTTTCTCAAGGTGTTCCTTTTGCAAGGGAGTACAGTGGTTACTTGGCAAACCGTTCTTTTGGTGGCGCTCAAGTTTCGCGTACATTCTATGCTCGTGGCCAAACGGGTCAACAACTCTTGTTGGGCGCTTATAGTGCAATGAGTAAAGAAGTTGCCTCAGGCAAAGTCAAGCACCAGTCAAGATCTGAAATGCTAGAAATCATCCTTGTCGATGGCAAGGCGCGCGGTATTGTTGTCCGTGATTTGGTTAGTGGAGAAATTACCGCACATACAGCCGACTGTGTTGTGATGTGTACTGGTGGTTACTCTAATGCTTTCTACCTTTCTACCAATGCTAAGGGCTGCAATACTTCTGCTACATGGCGCGCACATAAAAAAGGCGCTTTTTACGCCAATCCAAGTTTCACTCAAATTCACCCAACTTGCATTCCACCAACGGGCGAGAATCAATCCAAGTTAACCTTGATGAGTGAATCTCTTCGTAATGATGGCCGTATTTGGGCACCAAAGAAAATTGAAGATTGTGCAAAAGATCCAAGAGAGATTGCCGAAGAAGACAGAGATTATTTCCTTGAGCGTATGTATCCAGCTTTTGCCAACTTAGTGCCTAGAGATGTTGCCTCAAGGGCGGTTAAGAGTATTTGCGACGAGGGTCGTGGTATCGGTACCGAGATTCACGGCGAAAAATTAGGTGTTTACCTAGACTTCTCATCAATTATCAAGCGTATCGGCGAAGATAAAGTAAGAGAAAAGTACGGTAACTTATTTGATATGTACGAGCGTATTTCAGGTGAAAACCCATATCAATTACCAATGAAAATTTACCCAGCACCTCATTACACAATGGGCGGTCTTTGGGTTGATTACAACTTAATGACAACAATTGATGGCCTATTTGCTGCCGGCGAAGCTAACTATTCCGAGCACGGTGCAAACCGACTTGGTGCGTCTGCGTTGATGCAGGGCTTAGCCGACGGCTATTTTATTGCCCCAAGAACGGTGGCAAACTATCTTGCTAAGAACAAACTTGAGCCTGTGGGTCTTGACCATCCTGATGTTGTAAAAGCGATGGATGACGTTAAAGATCGCATCAATAAATTGATGAATGCGCCACTACTATCATAAGAAAGTCGGTCGAATTTTGTGGGCTGCTTGTGGCATGTCTCGTGAAAAAGAAAGCTTAGAGGCGGCGATTGAAGAAATTAAAGCACTGCAGATTGATTTTTGGCAGCACGTCAAAGTGACGGGTATCGATAAGGATATGAACCAAACGCTTGAGCGTGCTGGTAGAGTTGCTGATTTCATCGAGCTAGGACATCTTATGTGTCGTGATGCTCTTGAGCGCGAAGAATCGTGTGGCTGTCATGCTCGTATGGAGTATCTAGAGTCGGATGGTGAAGCTAAGCGAGACGATGTGAATTTTGCTTATGTGGCTGCCTGGGAATACTCAGAAGATGGTGCTATATTAAACAAAGAGCAATTAGATTTTGAATTTGTCAAACCAAGTGTGAGGGATTACACATGAATTTTACACTCCATATTTGGCGCCAAAAAAACGCCCAGAGCAAAGGCGATTTTCAAACTTACCAAGTTGACGATATCGATAGCGATACCTCATTTTTGGAAATGTTGGATCAGCTTAATGAGCAACTTATTGGCAAAGGGGAAGACTGTATTGTCTTCGATTATGACTGCCGAGAAGGTATCTGCGGCGCTTGTTCGCTCGTAATTAATGGACATCCACACGGGGAGAAAAAAGCCACCACCACTTGTCAGCTGTACATGCGTGAATACACCAACCAGAACGAACTTTGGATTGAGCCTTTCCGAGCCGATAGTTTTCCAGTGATTAAGGATGTTCTAACGAATCGTGATGCGTTTGATCGCATTATTCAAGCGGGCGGTTATGTCTCAACGAATACCGGCTCTGCACCTGATGCAAACTCACAATTGATCAGAAAGCCTGATGCAGATGCTGCTTTTGACGCTGCAACTTGTATTGGTTGTGGTGCCTGTGTCGCTGTTTGTCCTAACGCTTCGGCAAGTCTTTTTGTGTCCGCTAAGATTGCTCACCTTGATCACTTGCCTCAAGGCAGGGTTCAGAGCGATACCCGCGCAACCAATATGGTTCGTCAAATGGAATTAGAGGGTTTTGGTAGTTGTTCAAACCATCGTCATTGCGAGTCTGTTTGTCCGCAAGATATTTCGATTTCCAATATAACAACAATGAATCGTCTGCTCTAAGAGCGTCGACGGTTCACTTTTTCGCGCTTAATTTATCCTTAAGTGAGGCTTTAATTAGTCTCGCTTGAGTGTCGCGTCCTGCCTATAAATTTAAATTTAACACCCTGTTGGCGTGTTTGGCTGAGTGACTCAAGCATTGTTAATATAGGTTGAGTCACTTAAAGAGGTTGTGCTAATTATTTAGCCGATGAGCTTGTCGACTTGAAGCGTTAGCTCACGAGTAACGTTGACTGATTGGTTAAACAAGGCATTTTCTTCGTCATTGAACTCCAGTTCTATGATGCGTTCAATGCCATTTTCACCTAAAACAACAGGAACACCAATGGCCAGGCCATTTTGTCCGTACTCGCCCTGAAGGAGGCTAATGCAAGGCATGAGTCGTTTTTTGTTGTGCACAATGCTTTCAACCATGACAGTCACAGCAGCACCCGGCGCATCGTAAGCGCTAGAATTTTTCTTGAGATTGATGATTTCAGCGCCGCCATCACGAGTTCTTTGAATGATGCCCTCAATCACGTCTGCGCTCAGTAGTTGAGTGATTGGCACGCCACCTATTGATGTGAACCTAGTGAGCGGCACCATGGTGTCACCGTGTCCGCCTAACACCAGTGTTTTAATGTCATTAATTGAAAGCCCAGTCTCCATTGCAATAAAGCTAGACATGCGCAGCGAATCTAGTACGCCGGCTTGGCCAATAATGCGACTTCTGTCCCAATTGGTTTTTTTGCAAGCGTAGTAAGTGAGTGCGTCAACAGGGTTGGTCACCATAATAACAAAAGCGTCATTAGCGTGTTCAATCACACCGTCCATGATGCCGTCGATAATTTTAAGGTTGACCTTTAGAACGTCACTACGATCCATGCCAGGCTTTCTAGGAAGGCCGGCTGTAATGATGACGATATTAGAATCTTTGATAGTGCTGATGTTACTGCTTCCTTTAATCACTGTATCGAATTTAAAAACCTCCGAGGTTTGCTGGATATCGAGAGCGACACCCTGAGCGTACCGGTCATCAAGATCGATCAAGACAATTTCGCTTGCGAACTTCTGGATTGCTAGCATTTGCGCGGTGGTTTCGCCCACTCTTCCTGCGCCTATTACACTTATTTTATTAATCATATTAGAATACTTTCATGTAGTGAATTAATTTAAATTGGTATATAGCTGTATTAACCTTATTGGTATACATTCTTATATAATACCAGCCTTACTTTTAACTAGTATTAGTTTTACTATATGTCACAAGAATTTCACGAAGAGGCTTTAGATTATCACCGTCGGATTAGACCCGGGAAAATCATTGTCTCTTCGCATAAACCAATGAATACTCGCCAAGAGTTAAGCTTGGCGTACACGCCAGGTGTTGCCGCCCCTGTTAGAGAGATTGCAAAAAACCCAGAGGCTGTTAACGAATATACAGCGAAAGGAAATCTAGTGGCAGTGATTACCGATGGTTCAGCGGTCCTTGGTTTGGGCAATGTTGGTCCATTGGCTGCCAAGCCTGTAATGGAGGGTAAGGCTGTTTTGTTTAAAAGATTTGCCGACATTGATGTTTTTAATATTGAATTGGCTACCCAAGACGTTGATGAAATTGTTAATACCGTTATTAATATTGCCCCAACTTTTGGCGGTATTAATTTAGAAGATATTTCAGCACCACGTTGTTTTGAAATTGAACAACGTTTGATTGAGGCACTGGATATCCCTGTTTTCCATGACGATCAACACGGCACAGCAATTATTATTGCAGCAGGCTTGATAAATGCACTTGAAATTCAAGGCAAAACTCTAGAGACTGCTAAGTTGGTATGTTTGGGCGCAGGATCTGCGGGTATTGCTACTTTACATCTATTGTGTGAAATGGGCCTCAACAAGGACAATATTTTGTTAGTTGATCGTGTTGGTGTTATATCAACAAGCCTTGAAAATGTAGATGACATTAAGGCTCAATTTGCCGTGGATACAGACAAGAAAACACTTGCTGATGCGATGAATGGTGCTGATGTGTTTATTGGTGTTGCGTCTGCTAATTTGGTAACTCAAGAGATGGTGAAGTCAATGGCAGACAAGCCAATTGTTTTCGCCTTGTCAAACCCTGATCCTGAAATTTCACCAGCGGATGCTCATGCGTGCAGAGATGATCTAATAATGGGAACTGGGCGTAGTGATTACCCGAACCAGGTAAATAATGTACTGGGCTTTCCGTTTATTTTTAGAGGCGCTTTGGATGCTAAATCTAAAGAGATCAACGTGGAAATGAAAATTGCTGCAGTGCATGCTCTGAGCGATCTTGCAAAACTTGAAGTACCACAAAGTGTTCTCGATATTTATAACGTCGAAAGCTTAGAATTCGGCAAGGATTACATCATTCCAAAGCCCTTTGACCCAAGACTGATTGATACTGTGCCAAAAGCAATTTTTAACGCCGCTATTGCCAGTGGTGTATCGCGTCTAACTTAATCCTTCAATAACACTGAAAATGCACTATTTTATGCTTGCTATGCATAAATAGTTATGGGATAATGTCTGATTGTTTTTTGGAGGGGTTCCCGAGCGGCCAAAGGGAACAGACTGTAAATCTGTCGGCTCTGCCTTCGAAGGTTCGAATCCTTCCCCCTCCACCATAAAAACATGAGAAAAACACGAGAATAGGAATTGCGGGTGTCGTATATTGGTATTACCTTAGCCTTCCAAGCTAATGAGACGGGTTCGATTCCCGTCACCCGCTCCATGTAGTTGGGGTTGTGCTCACCTAGCTCAGTTGGTAGAGCACTTCCTTGGTAAGGAAGAGGTCGCCGGTTCAAATCCGGTGGTGAGCTCCATTAAATATATAAAAATGATTCAAGGGAATTAGATATGTCAAAAGAAAAATTCGAAAGAACCAAACCGCATGTAAATGTGGGCACAATTGGTCACGTTGACCACGGTAAAACAACGTTAACTGCAGCAATCACTAAAGTGATGGCTGAGCTTAACGGTAGTGAAGCAACAGACTTTGCTGATATTGATAAAGCTCCTGAAGAAAGAGAGCGTGGTATTACAATTTCTACGGCACACGTAGAATACGAGTCAGATGCTCGTCACTACGCACACGTTGACTGTCCAGGACACGCCGACTACGTTAAGAACATGATTACTGGTGCAGCCCAAATGGACGGCGCTATCA
>LWDU01037610.1_pt1 | contig 31746 bp, 28 predicted proteins | sample 727161 | NCBI WGS metagenome assembly LWDU01 (sample SAMN04566230, study PRJNA314399) | hydrothermal vent metagenome | isolation source: deep sea hydrothermal plume seawater | place: Mexico: Gulf of California, Guaymas Basin | collected 2004-07-11
TCCCGAATAGTCACAGCGGAATTGGTTCCCCAAAGACCGAGCCCCTCAGCGCACCCATCATCGCAGACCAACTCGCAGTCGTGCATCAAGAGAGCCGAGTCGATCACCCTCAAGCAGCACCAGGACTGGGTCAAAACCTCAAACCGACAACCAAAGCAAGCCAGGGCCCCGGCATTCTGCACGCGCACCAGGTCTAAATCAGGGCCAGGAGGCGCAGCCCCAGGCGCTTCGAAAACGATTCCATTCACCTGCACGGGCACCGTAGTGCTGCCCGTAACCACAAGAGCCGGATCTGTTCCCTGGGGCTTCCAAGTCACCACAGCTCCACCTGCGGGCCGTATGCGCAGGGCCTTGCCACTGATCACAGCCGACTCGGCAAAAGTGCCTGCGGCCAGCACCAACCGATCCCCATCAAGGGTCGTCGGTTGATCGATAGCGTACTGCACCGAGGTGTAGGGGTCAGCGGCCGTGCCGGATCCCCCCGCACCACCAATCGTGGCGTCTACCTGCCAGTTGGTTTGACCGAATGAGACCGAGACAGGAGCCAGGCAGAGGAGAAAGGCGAATCCGCGGGGAAGACGAAGCATCATGGATATGGGAGCGGGAGAAACAGATCTGAGAGGCCCGAAGGAAGAGGGCCCAGAGTTCAAAACGAATAGAACCCCGAATGGGACACTCTTTTGCACCTTTGTGCTTCAACCAACCCCCCAGGGGCTCCAGAAGCAGAAATCCAGCGGGGAAGGTTGCCCCCCTGCCCGCCTAGCGATCCTCGATCGGCACCCAGGTCGCGTCGTGCACCCCGGTGTAGATCTGGCCGGGGCGGAAGAGCTTGTTGTCGCGCATCTGTTCGCGCCAGTGGGCCAGCCAGCCGGCTGTGCGCGCGAGGGCAAAGATCGGCGTGAACACATCCGTGGGGATGCCGAGCTTCTGATAGACGATGCCGCTGAAGAAGTCCACGTTGGGCCAGATGCCGCGCGCGCCAAACACTTCGGCGGCGATCTTCTCCAACTCCAGGGCGGTGGCGTACAGTTCCGTGGTGCCGCGGGCCTCAAAGAGTTCCTTGGCCAACAACTGCAAGGCTCGGGCCCGGGGGTCCTTGGTCTTGTAGACCCTGTGCCCCATGCCCATGACCTTGGCCTTCTTGGCCACCTGTGCCTGGAACCAGGCCTGGGCGTTCTCGGCACCGCCGATGGCCTCAAGCTGCTCCAGCACGCGCTCGTTGGCGCCCCCATGCAAGGGACCAAAGAGCGTACCCACCGCACCACTGACCGCGGTGTATGCATCGGTCTCGGTGGAAGCAACCACGCGACAAGCAAAAGTAGAAGCGTTCATGGTGTGCTCCGCGTGGAGCACAAGCGCGCAATCAAGAATGCGCTCTTCAATGGCATCAGGCTTCTCGCCATTGAGGCACCACAGGAAGTTGCCCGCCACGGAAAGCTCCGGGTCCGGAGCAATGATCTCCTTGCCTCGACGCACTCGCTCAAAAGCCGCAATCAAGATCGGCATGGCCGCCAACACACGCAGTGATGTCTCATGTCGCGAAACTGGGTCCTTCAAGTTGCAAACAGGACTCACCATGCGGAGCATGGGCATCATGGCCTGCAAGGCCGCCATCGGGTGTCCTCCAGCAGGCAGTGCGCGCAACGCAGCCAGCAGTTCATCGGGCAGATGGTAATGGGCGGTCAGCTCAATCTTGAACGCGTCGAGTTCCGCCTGGGTCGGCAGGCAGGCATTCCAAAGCAGATAGGTGGTCTCCTCAAAGGTCGAGTGCTCCGCCAACACCTCAATGCGGTGGCCTCGATAGGCAAGAATGCCCTCCTGCCCGTCAATGAAGCTGATAGATGACTCGGCTGCGGGAATACCGGCGAGGCCAGGGATGAGTTCCGGTGTAGACAAGGTGCTGGGGGGGGGTTGAGGGGCTTTGGGGCTGGGCATGGTATCAGGCTCGGGTCGAGAGATAGTCAAGGATCAGGCGCACGCCCACGCCAGTTCCGGTGGAACCGCCGACCCAGTCACGTTGGGCAGTGCCCCAGGCGCTTCCGGCGATGTCCAGGTGACACCAATCGATGTCCGCGGGGACAAAGGACGAGAGGAATGCGGCGCCCTGGCTGGAACCAGCACCGAGGGCCGGGGAGCCGATATTGGACAGATCCCCGGAAGTGCCCCGCATACCTTCCTTGTGCACATCGAGCAGGGGCAGGGGCCAGCAGAGCTCACCCACCCGCTGGCCGCTGGCCACCAGCTCGTCCCGGAGGGTCTCGCTGCTGGGGAAGATCCCGGTCAGTTCATGCCCTATGCCGACGATCACCGCGCCGGTCAGGGTCGCCAGATCCAAGATCGTATCCGGGCGCACCTTCTTGACCGCGTAGGTCAAGCAGTCTGCGAGGACCAGCCGGCCCTCGGCGTCGGTGTTGTTGACCTCCACGGTCAGGCCGTTCATGGCCGTGAAGATGTCACCTGGCTTGGTGGCGGCGCCATCGATAGTGTTCTCCGAACAACCCAGGATGCCGTGCACCTCATAGGGCACATCCATCTGGGTCAGGGCGTGGAATGTCCCCAGCACGGCCGCGCCGCCGGACATGTCAAAACGCATCTCGTCCATCTTGGCCGAGGGCTTGATGGAGATGCCACCCGCGTCAAAGGTGAGGCCCTTGCCCACCAGGGCGATGCGGCCCCGGGAGCGTTTCTTGGGCTTGTAGCAGAGGTGCACCATCTTTGCCGGCTGGGTCGAGCCCTGGGAGACCGAAAGCAAGAGCCCCATGCCCAGCTTGGCCATGGCGCGCTCATCCAGCACCTTGCAGGTCAAGCGCGGAGAGCCGTTGGCGATCTTGCGCGCGCGCCTGGCGAACTCAGTCGGAGTCAGCTTGTTGCCCGGCAGATTCTGCAGGTCGCGGGCATAGGCGCTGGCCGCAGCGGTGACGCGTCCATGGGTCAGGCCGCGCTTGACCCCACGGTCGTCACTGCTGACCCCAATGGCTTTGCACTTGTGAGCCTCCGGCTTGGATTTCATCTGACGGAATCTATAGGCCCCCAGGAGGATGCCCTCGGCCAGAGCCACACCGACAGCCTGGCCGCCGCATTCAAAGTCCTCGACCCCATCGGCCCAGAAGGATGCCTTGGCAACTCCCAAGTCCTCCGCCTGCCTGGCAGCGATGGCGCCGCAACGGCGCAGGCCTTCGCACTCCACATCCTGGCGCGCCCCGAGGCCGATCAGGAGCACCTGATCCGCGGGGCCACTCTGGGCAAAGGTGCTGCGCGTGCTGCGCGCCTTGCCTTCGAAGCGGGCGGCAAAACCGGTCGGGACCTTGACCCCCTTGGGCAGGATGGGTTTTTCCCCTTGGCAGACCGGAACGATCAAAAGAGGCGTCTTGGCGAGACGGGTGCTGGATGTGGTGCTGAGTTTCATAGTAGTTGTTCGATGGAAATCCTGGCTGCTTCTCACATGTCCAGGTACTTGGGACCGCCACCCCCTTCGGGCACGGTCCACTCAATGTTCTCGTAGGGGTCGGCGATGTCGCAGGTCTTGCAATGCACACAGTTGGAGGCATTGATCACCACCTCGCGGGCGGCTTCGGGCCACTCGTAGACCGCCGCCGGACAAAAATGCTGGCAGGGATTGCCGTACTCGGCAGTGCAACGCTCCACGCAGATGGTGGGATCGAGCACCAGCAGATGACTGGGCTGGTCTTCCTCATGAATCGCACCGGACAGATAGACATCCGTCAGTTTGTCCATGGAGTTCGAGTCGTTGAAGGTGGGTTTTTCCAGACGGCTGCTGGCGGCGGGCCGCATGCACTCGTGGTCGGAGTGACCGCTACGCCGAGCCAGCATGCCGCGGCCTGCGGTCATGCGCTGCACGGCATAATCCAAGACGCCCCGGATCACCCCGCCGGCCATGGCCTGACGATAGTTGCGCACCCCGGACAGTTCCTTGTGGGCGGCGGATTGTTCAAAGAGGGTCTCATAGCGCGCCAGCCCGGTGCCATCGGCATCCCCCGCCTTGAGGGCTTCAAAAATCGCCTCGGCCGCCAGCATGCCGGACTGAATGCCCAGATGAATCCCTTTGAGGGTCGCCGCGTTGAGGAATCCGGCAGAGTCCCCCACCATGACAAAGCCATTGCCATGGAGCTTGGGCATGGAGAACAACCCGCCCTCGGGCACGGTCTTGGCGCCGTAACGCAAGACCTTGCCCCCTGCCAGCAACTTGGCGATGCGCGCATGCTGCTTCCACTGCACAAAGAGCGCATGGGCATCGAGGTACGCATCCCCTTGATCCAGACCCACCACAAAACCCAGGCTCAAACGGTTGCCTGGCATGCCGTAGACCCAAGAGCCTCCGTAGCTCTTGAGATCGAGGGGATAGCCACCCGTATGCATGACCTTGCCGGCGAACTCTGCGCCCACCTCAGGAGTCACTTCCCAGATTTCCTTGATGCCCGTGCCGTAGGTCTGGGGATTCTTGCCCTTCATCAGGGCCAGCTCGGGATCCTGAAAGAGTTGCTTGGCAAGCGAACCCCGGGTGCCTTCAGCAAAGACCGTGACCTGAGCGGTGATGCGCATGCCGGGCTCAAAGGTGCCCTTCTTGGATCCATCCTTGGCGATGCCGCTGTCCCGTGTGACGACGCCCCCGATGCGCCCACCCTCTTCGCGGATCAACTCCGCTGCGGGGAAACCCCCGTAGACTTCAATGCCCGCCTCTTCGGCGCGCTCACCGAGCCAGCGCACGATCTGGTTGAGGGAGACGATCAGATTGTTGTGGTTCTGGAGCTGGGGCGGACAGAGCATGCCGCGCAAGGCCAGGCTGCCCCCACCGGGCCGCAGCACTTCAGCCCAGTCGTCCTCGACCTCGGACAGAATCGGAAAGCCCTTCTCGCGCCAATCGGGAAACAAGGCATCGATACCCACGGGATTCATCACCGCGCCGGAGAGGGTGTGGTTGCCCAACTCCTCGGCCTTGTCGATCACCAGGATCGTCTTGTCATTGTCACCATCCGCAGCGAAGCGCCGGGCCAGGTCCAAGGCGCAGGCCAGGCCCGCGGGACCAGCCCCGACCACCAACACATCCACAGGCAGTTCATCCCGTTCCAGATCGGCGAGGTTGAGGCTGCTGGCGCGTTGGCTCATGGACGGGTGGCTGGTGAAGATCGGCTCCCCTGGGCACCTGGCCCAGGAAGTTGGGCGAACAGGATAGCAGTAGAGAGGGGTCTGCGGCCGCGGAAGAGATCCATAGCCGACGCCTGGGCCAAAGCTCAGGAGCGGTCGCCAACCCAATGGGCGCCACTGGTGAGCACCTCACGCTTCCAGATCGGCAGGCGCGCCTTGAGCTCGTCGATCAGCAGCCGACAAAGATCAAAGGCATAGGCCCGATGGGGTGCTGCCACGGAGATCAGCACCGAGGGCTCTGCGACCCCCACGGTACCCGTGCGATGCACGCAGAGCATGCGCGCCGGACCGCCCGGGGACTCACCCAGCTGGGACAGGCAGTCCCCAAAGATACGCCCCATTTCCGGACCGGTCATGGCCTCGAAGGCCTCGTACTCCAGCCGCAGCACCCGCTCCCCCTTGTGTGTGTCACGGGTGGTACCCAGGAAAGTCACCAGCGCCCCACAGCGTGGGCTCAGCACCCGTTGCTCAAGGGCCTGCACATCCAGCGCCTCCCGAGAGAGTTCGAAGACCCCTGCGCAGAAACTGCGCTCCAGCTCCGCTGCACTGCCCTGCCCTCCGGACACGGGCGGCAGAAGCGCAACCTGATCACCAGCCCTAATGGGTGTGCTGTCCGGCGCATAGGCATCGCCAATCACCCCCGCCACGCTGGAAAGATCCCCCACCTGGGGATGCTGCTGAGCCAGAAGTCGTTTGATGTCCCCGAGGGTGCTGTCTTCGGGAACATCTTCCAGGATCAGACTCTGCGACCCGGCGCGATCACGCAGCCCCGCAAAAAGATGCACGCTCAGTTGCATGGATTCTTGGGCGACATGATCGCTGAAGGGCGCACGCTGTGCTCCTGCCACATCAGAAAGGCCACCGATGCATGTGCCCTAGAAGGGCGTGTCGTCGAAGCCTCCGGGGGACTCGGCCGGTGCGCTCGTGGACGGCGCCGATGAGTAGTCCCCATAGGAGCCCTCGTTAGCTGGCTGCTGCTGGGGCGCAGCATCGCCCTGGTCATTGCCGCCACGGCCGCCGCCTCCATCACTACGGCCACCGGCGAACTCCCAGTTCTCCGCGACCACATAGAGCTTGCTGCGTTTTTGACCTGAGTTCTTGTCCTCCCAGGAGTCAAATTCCAGACGACCTTCGATGAAAGCAATGGAGCCCTTGCGGTGGTACTTCTCGAAGGCCTCGGCGCGGTTGCCGAAGAGGGTCACATCCACAAAGGTGGGTTTCTCGACCCATTCCCCCGTGCGGTTCTTGAAGCGGCGGTTGACCGCCATGCCGATCTTGCAGATTGCTGTTGAGGATTCGCCTTGGGTGTGGCGCATTTCCGGATCCCGGGTGAGGTTGCCCATCAGGATCACTCTGTTGTAGGAAGCCATGTCTATTCGTCTTGAGTTGATTCGTTCTTGATTGTGGATCGGGTGGAGCACCAGAGTGCTGACCCGACCGGGAGCCAGGAAAAAACTTGGGAGGTGGGGCAGGCAGCCGCAGCAGGCCACCAAAGGACCCCGGAGACCACAGGATAGCACCGTTGGTGCCTCGTTCCGAGACCTTCCTCACCAGGTCCCTTTGCCGCCCCCTCCTTGGGTCGTAGAATCGGAACCCGGGCGCCCTCACCCAGGCACCCGAGCCCGACGCACCCCGGGGCCCTGACCACACCCAGAGCACGGCCCCGGCGTTCCCACTCAACTCCGCGCATCCCCACAGCAACTCGATGGACCCGACCCAACGCGAGGACCTCATGGTCCCCGAAGGAAGCAATCGCCGCCGCTACCCCCGTGCCCGTGGGGACTGGCCGGTCGTGGTGGAACTCCCAGACGGACCCCACGAGGCCAGGGTGCGTGATGTCTCCAAGGGCGGCGTCTGCTTCTTCCTCGACCGTCCGATCCCGGAGATGACCCTGCTGTCGGTGGAATTCGACCTGCCCTGCAGCGCGGGGGTGCGCCACATTCGGGGCACCGGAGCCGTGGTGCGCTGCAGCAAGATCTCGAAAGCCCTCGACCACTACGAAATCGCGGTCTTCCTGACCGAAATGGCCGACCCGGACCGGGCAACGATCGAGGCTTTCGTAACCGAGACGCTCCTGGTCTGATCAGGCCAAGGCGTATCTGCTGGGGTCACTTGGGACCCGGCGCCCTCAGTCACACCAGGAGATCTGCACGGCCTGGGAGAAGTCGAAGCCAGCGCCACCCGCGACCGGATCCCGGTACCAGAACTGGAAGTTCCAGGTCACCCCGGAAACCACCGCCCCCGCCAGGGGCGCGCTGCTCAGATCAAACAGCTGGGAAGCGGTTCCCAGACCGTCCGCTTGAATCACCGGCATGCGCACGAGATTGCCACCTACGCAGATCGTCCCGTTGCCCACCGGCAAGCTGACCTGGTTGGGGCCAAAGAAGAACAAACCGAATTGATTGCCCGGGACCCCGGTAGCGAAGAACTCAAGGTTATTGTTCGCCACCGAAACACCTCCGGTCCAGAGCAGTGTGGCACCGCTCCCCGACCAGGAATTGGAGCCGGGGTCGCAATAGGTCACCGGCGAGCTGCAGGCCACGCCGCCAAGCCCCGAGGTACCACTGACCACCAGGGCGAAGTCCACATCCAGGGCACCGGTCTCCAGGTGCGCGTCCTGGTTGACCTCGTCAGCGAAGATCTCCACGCTCCAGACACCTGCGGCAGGATTGCTCACAAAAACGTTTTCAACCACATCCAAGCTGTTCGACGAACCACCGCTGGTGGAATCGTTCCCGCTGGTCAGACCGTTGTTGCCCCAGTAGAAAGCCGCGCCTCCGGGGGCGGTGACCTTCAAGCTCAGGTCGTTGATGCGGTGCTGCCCCGAAGAAGTGGTGCCCATGGGATCCAGATAGACCAGGGTGACCGCCAGTCGGGGCTGCCCCCCATCCACGGTCAGGGGATAGGCGATGGACTCCCCGTGGGCCAGGACGAGTTCCTCGTTGACGATGAACATGTCATCGCGCAGGTCATAGAGGCCTTGCACGTTTGCCCGCCCCCAGCCCTGGTGCACCCGGGTCAGGTCTGCGTTGGTCCCTGAGAAGCTGTAGGAGCTTGCACTGTTGATCATCAGGGCCCGGGCGGTGGTGGCCTTGGGGCGACTGTTGAAGACCGAGGAACCCGTGGAGTTGCCAAAGATGCCCGCATGCCACATCTCATACATCAACCCAAAGGCTCCGGCGGTCATGGGCGTGGCGGCGCTGGTACCGCCGAACTGGGTGGTGCCCCCTCCATCGGCAGGAGCAGCGATGCTGTCATACCAATAACCCAGATCGGGCTTGATGCGCCCGTCCTCCGCAGGGCCGGTGGAACCGGCACCGTTCCAACTGTCGTCGCTCAGGGTCTGGCTGTCCTGGTGGCGAATCCCCCCCACTGAAACGATGTTCTTGGCCCAGGCCTGGGGCCGGGAAGAGGTGTTGCCCGTGTTGGACTGGCTCTGCAAGATGACGATGTCGTTGATAAACAGGATGTCGTCCATCTCTGAAGAGATCGAGTTGTAGCTCGATGTCAGGCTGCTGCCCCAGGAGTTGGTCTGGAACACGGCGTTGTAGGGCGACTGCAACAACTCGGCCGTATGGGTGTAGCGGTTGCCCCCAAAGGAACCATAATCCGCAAAGATCGGCTGCCCATCGGGCAGCATGCCGCGCCGGGTGGAGGAGCCGGCTCCGTCCCCAAAGACCACACCTGTGACCGGGGTGCCATGGGAAGCACTTCCCGAGTGGCTGCCGTGGAAGATCGCCGGGTTGGATTGGAGATCCGGATGGGAGTCATCCAGATTGCCGTCCATGCACTCGGCGCGTACGCCGTTGCCGCTGAAACCCGCCACGCTCTCCACATAGTTCGCGCCGCTGTCGACGCGCACCTTGTCCATGTCGTCCGCAGGCAGAGACCAGCGATCAATCCAGAGCACCTCATCCCAGGTCGCCGCCTGGGCCAGTTGATTGGGGTCAAGGGTCGCCTCAAGCACGAAGCCATCGGGAATCATGGCATCGATGGTGGCTCCCATCTGCACCAGGCGTTGCGCAACCACAGCCTTCATGCCCGGACCACGCTCCAGCACTTGAATGCGCAGGCGTGCGCGCCCAGGGAGGGTGCCCTCGATCCAACCCGCAAGCAGTTCCGCTTCCAGGCGATAGCTGGCGGGATAGTCGCCCACCCAGCGCACACAGTCGAGCGCGGCCAAGGCGTCCACCCCAGGGCCCTGCCCCAATTCCACCAGCAGGGTCTGCTCCGGCAGAAAGGCTCGCAGCACTGCACCTGCCTGCTGCAGGGCTTCCCGATAAGCCGGAATGATCTCGGTCTTGAACTGCACCAGCCGCAGGTTGCCGCTGTCGGTCAGACCCTCCGGCGCTGCAGGAGCCGGATCCACAAGGGGGTCAAAGCTCCCCCGCTGCAAGTGCACTTGTGGACGCAGGGTGCGCACGCGCCCAAAGGAACTCCTCCCGGCGAGACGAATGCGGTAGCGCGTCAACGCTCCAGCGGCCTGGTCCTCCTGCCAGCGCAGCACCAGGGCGCTGCTGCCCGGCAATCTGATCTGCTCCAGGTCGTGGATCTTGTTCTGGCTCTGGTACACAAGAGTGCCGTCCCCAAGGCGCAGCTCGTGGCCATCGGAGCTGAGAGCGGCGCTGGTCTGGGGAGCGGCCTGGGCAGTCCCAAGAAAAGCGCAGAGAACAAGGGCAGGACTAAGGGTCTGAAGCATGGATCAAGGAGCAGAAGAAGCTGACAGTTGCCAGACCCGGAGTCCGGGCGGCCTGACAACATTGAATCAAGTCGGGCGAATCCGTGTGAACGAAACCCCTGCGCCCAGACGAAAAATATACCCAGCTGGCATCAAGCCCTGCGCCGGGCCCAGAGCACGCGATCCAATCCCGCCAGGTCGGGCACGATGCGCGCCTCCAGCCCGGCCACTTGGGCCAGGGAAAGCGCCCGCGGGCCCTGATCGCAGCCGAGTTCCACCAGTAGCAGTCCGCCCGGGTTCAGGGCCCTGCTCGCGGCCAGAGCGCATAGTTCACGCACCCAGTAATCGGGATCCCCCTGGGGGGCAAAGAGCGCCAGGGCGGGCTCGTGCTCGCGCACCTCTGGCTCAAGTTCCTCAACCACTGCGGGGTCCACATAGGGCGGATTGGAGACGATCAGATCAAAGGGCTCGGCCCCGGCGAGAAACTCCAGGCCGTCCTGGTGCAGCAGTTCCACGGCCGCATCAAGTGATTTTGCATTCCGGCAGGCATACTCAAGGGCCGCTCCGTCGAGATCGATCCCAAGCAGCTTGTCACCGATTCCCTCACATACCAGGGTCACCGCCAGCACTCCGCTGCCCGTGCCCACATCGCAGACCCGCCCCAAGCTCCTCGCCTTGGATTCGTCCTTGGCCAGATCAATCAGCAACTCAGTCTCGGGCCGCGGGATCAAGCACCCGGGACCCACCAGGAAAGGGCGCGAGTAGAACTCCGAGTGCCCGGTGATGTAGGCCAGAGGCTCACGGCGGCCGCGGCGCACCAAGAAGTCTCGAGCCCTGTCCACCTCGCTCCCCAGCACCGGCGACTCAAGCCGCATCAAGAGGTGCAGCCGGTCGCAACCAAGAGCATGGCTGACCAGGAGATCCGCCTCCAGACGAGGATTCTCGACGCCGCGCCGGTCCAGGAAGGCCTGGGCCATGGCGCGCATGGCCGCCACCGTGCGGGGAACTTCGCGCTGATCTTCTGGCACCTGCGACTTGGCCCCCTGGAATCCAGGCCCGCGGCTCACTGCTCGGCCTTGGCCGCCTCACGCGCGGCACGTTTGGCTTCCCGATCGGCCTTGCGTTTTTCGCGCACCAGGACCGCTTTTCGCTCTCCTTCCGCCTTTGCCTCTTTCATCGCCTTGTACATGATAATCATGGCCATGATGCCACCCGCGGCACAGACGCCCGAACCCAACAGGGCCAGATACCCGATGCCCGCGTGACCACCCGAGTTCACCTGCCCGATGGCCAGGAACTGCACCACGCCCGCAACGGCCGGGCCCAGGAACGCGAGCGGAAAAATCGGATTGAACTTGCCACCGTGCTCGTAACCGTAGATGTGGGAAGTGGTGGTCATGGCCAGGATCATGGTCATCAGCTCGACAATCAACACGAAGCTGGTCCAGGGTTTTACCTCCAGATTATTCCCTTGCCGAGCGTCGATCGAACCTGTGGTAGCGAACCAGATGGCGAAGATCCAAATCAACCCCGCCATGATCATGGGCGCCATGGCGTGGGCCTTGGCCAGCCCGGCGATTGGACCCTTCTCTTCGCCCCCATGGGTGGCCTTGTAGCCCTCGTGGAAGATGTAGCCGCCTAGCAAGGCCATTGCCTTGGCGCCCAGGAAGATGCCCCATGGGAAATTCTGGTCGCCAATCCACCTGAAGTCAGCGGCGGCTCCGGCGGTGGCGAAACTCAAGCCCACATAAAAGGGCAGCAAAGCACCGACCAGCAGGATCTGGGCCGCCTTGCGTAATTCCAAGGGGGCCTGCTCCAACTCGCGCTTGTCCCCGATGCTCGCCTTGCTTTTGACGGTGCCACCGACTAAAAGTCTGTCCAGAATATCTCGATCAGGCGGAAGATCACCGCCCTCGGATTCGGCAGCGTCGAGGCGAGCCTCAAGCTGCTCCACGCGCTCGTTCATGCGAGTCTGTTCTTCGTCGGGAGGTTCCCCACCATCAAGGGGTTCAAGGTCATCGTGTTGATTGCTCATGGTCGATTCGGGACGGCGGGCCGGGGAAGTGGTCGTTTGATCTGAAGGAAGAAGAGGCAGGAGGTAGGTTCTAGCACCCCCAGGGTCGTGTGGCTACGAAGGAATTAGGTCAACGGGGGGACAGACGATCCGGTTCACAGGTCACGCAGGCGCTCCTCCCGTTCAAGTTCCTCCAAGGCCTCCAGCAAGGGCCCGAGACGCCCTTCCATGATCGGCTCCAGACTGAAGCTCTTGGAGTCCCCCGTCAGGCGATGATCCGTCACCCGGTTCTGGGGAAAATTGTAGGTCCGCACCCTCTGGCTGCGGTCGCCGCTGCCCACCAGAGTGCGACGGAAATCCGAGCGCTCCTGGTGCAGGCGGGCCTGCTCGGCTTCCATCAAGCGCGTACGCAGGATGCGCATGGCGCGCGCGCGGTTCTTGTGCTGTGAGCGTTCGTCCTGACAGACCACCACAATTCCGCTGGGCCGGTGGGTGATGCGTACGGCGGACTCGGTCTTGTTCACATGCTGACCCCCAGCACCACCTGCGCGCATGGTGTCGATGTCCAGATCGTCATCGTTGATTTCGATCTCTGCTTCTTCTGCTTCGGGCATGACCGCAACGGTGGCGGCAGAGGTATGGATGCGACCCTGGCTCTCGGTAGAGGGCACCCGTTGCACTCGGTGTCCCCCGCTTTCGAAACGCAGGCCACGCCAAACACCCTTGCCGGAGATGCCAATCACCATCTCCCGAAAGCCCCCTACCTCAGAGCGCTGCTCGACCATGGTCTCAATGCGCCACTTGCTGCTGTCCGCCAGCCGCGTGTACATGCGCAGGAGGTCCGCCACGAAGAGCGTCGCCTCATCGCCTCCGATACCAGCCCGCAATTCCACGATGACCCTGGTGCGGTTGTCCATGGGATCGGAAATGAGCGCATTCTGCGCGCGCGCAAGCAACAGAGCCTGCTCGCTGACCGCCGACTCCTTGTCCTCCTTGGCAAGCTCAATCAGATCCTCGTCTCCGTCTTCCTCCAGGATCGTATCCGCTTCCGTGATGCGAACCACGAGGCCGTTCCACTCCTGGAACAGATTCCAGGACTCCTCCAATGTTCCGCGTTCTCGCAACAGGCCTGGAAAGCGTTTCACATCCGAAGCAACGGCCGGATCAGCCAACTCTTCGGAGAGGGCATCAAAGCGCGCCGAGCGTTCGGCCAGCTTTTCGATCAGAACGGTCTCGGTGGCCATCGAAGTTCTTGGGGGTGACCGGCTCGGCCACGCTTGACCCTAATCCTTCGTAGCCTGACCGTACTTCTTGCGGAAGCGATCAACCCGGCCAGCGGCGTCGACAAACTTCGACTTGCCCGTATAGAAGGGGTGACAAACGCTGCAGACCTCGATCTTGAGTTCGGCAACAGTTGCGCGGGTTTGAAAGGAATTGCCGCAACCGCAGGTCACGGCGCACTCAACGTACTTGGGGTGGATGCCTTCTTTCATGGGTGCCCTGCCCGGGGATTTGGGCCGTTTCCAATGGCCTTGATCGGGATCGAGGGCCGAACAGGCTAACGACTGGAACGGGGGTCGGCAAGATCCTGTCCCCCCAGGCTTGCCAACAACTCCATGGAAAGGGCCACGGGCAGGCCCACCACATTGTCCCAGCCCCCCCCCTCCAGGCCTGTCACGAAGCGATCGGCAGTCTCCTGGATGGCGTAGCCCCCGGCCTTGTCCTGCCACTCGCCACTGTCCACATAGGCGCGCATCTCATCCTCGCCGAGCTCACGCATGCTGACCCAGGTACGCTCATGGGCCGTGATCTGGGCCTGGTCCCTGGAGCGCACCACCGCGACCCCGGTCACAACCTGATGGCGGGTCCCTGAAAGGGCCGCCAGCATTGCCAGGGCCTCGGCTGCGTCGGCTGGCTTGCCCAGTTGCTGGGCAGAGGGGCCCTCACCGATCGCCACGATCGTGTCAGAGCCGATGATCAGGCATTCCCCGGGTCCGCAGTCCAGGAGGCCAGCTCGGGCCTTGCGCAGGGCCAGGGTCTCGGCGGCCTGCTCAGGTGCGAAGCCGGGGGCCAGGTCCTCGTCCACCCCCGCCGGTCGCACCTCGAATTCGAGGCCCGTCCCCGCCAACAGAACCCGGCGCCTGGGAGAGGCCGAGGCCAGAATGATGCGCGGGGTGTCCCCCATGGGATCAGCGCCTGCGCGCCGTCTTGCGTCGGGTCTTCTTCTTGGCCGAGGTCCCGCGCTTGCTGACCCTCTTCTTGGAAGAGGTCTTTCTCGCGGAAGGTTTCTTCTTGGAGGCCGATTTCTTCTTCGCGGAGGGCTTCTTCGCGGAGGGCTTCTTCTTGGAGGCCGATTTCTTCTTCGCAGAGGGCTTCTTCTTGGAGCCCGCAGTCTTCCCTTTCTGGGCGGCTTTCTTCGCAGCGACTTTCTTCGCAGCGGCTTTCTTGGCGGCGGCCTTCTTCTCGGCAACCTTCTTGGCGGCGGCAGCCTTCTTGGCGACTACAGCTTTGCGGGCAGCCTCTTTCTTCGCCGCGGCCTTGCGGGCTACCTCCTTCTTGACGGCTGCCTTCTGGTCCGCAATCTTCTTGGCAGCAGCCTTCTTGGCCGCGATTTTCTTCTCATCAGCGGCCTTCTTCTTGGCCTGGGCCTTGCGCTCGACCTCGCGCTGCTTGTCGGCAATCTTCTTGGCCGCATCTCTGCGTGCCTGGGCCTTCTTCTGCTCGGCGGCCAGGCGCCGCTCCTTGGCCTTGCGCTGACGCTGCTTCTCACGGTTCTTGCGCAGTTCGGCAGCAGCAACACGCTTTTGTTCTTTTTCCTGCTCCTTGGCGATACGCTCGGATTCCCGCTTCTCAGCTGTCAGGCGACGGGCTTCCTCCTTGCGGGCCTGCTCGGCAGCACGCTCCCGAGACCGCACCCAGTCCTCGTAGGCCTTCTTCCCGTAGGGATTCTTACGCAGGATCTCGACCTCTGCAAAGACCGGATTCTCCAAGTCATTCCAACGGTCCACCATCTCGTAGACCGCCAGGGTGAAGTCCAGTTCGCCTCCCTCGGAAATCAGCCCCTCAATCATCTCGCTGGCCTTGGCAACCGAGGTTGTACGACTGATCCAGCCCAACTTGTCCAGCAACTTCATGAGGGACGAATGCACCGGAATCTTGCCATCGGAACTCGCCCATACCAGCCAGGCGCCACCCGCCAGACCCAGGACCCTGAGATCCCGCAGGGCTTCCATGCCCGCGCTGGAATCCTCGCGCAAGAATTCCAGATCCAGGGAATGCACCTCCTGAAAGACATCCTGTAGATAAGCCCGCACCAGCATGGCCGAGTCCCGACGATCATTCAAAAGGGCCGGGCCCTTCTTGCGCGAAGAGGTGTGAATCGAGAGGGCGATCTCCTGGCACTGGCTCACGCGCACTTCGTTCCAGTCCTCAAAATCATGCTTGAGGGAACGCACACTCTGCTCCGCCTGCTTGCGGGTCAGGGTGCGCAGGAGTACCAGCACGAGGCCCTGCTCCAGCAGAGTAAGGCCCTCGACGGGAGCGGAAAGGAAGGGATGGCGCGGCTTGACCGCATTGACCACCTGGGCCACTATTTCAGTTTTCTTGACCACGGTCTTGGGGGGCACGATGTTCGGGAAGGGGTAAATCCGTTGGAGGAGTGCCGGGCGCAGAAGCCCTCAGGCTTCTCAACAGACGTCGCAACTGGATCGGAGCGACCCTATCGCGGCGAATGAAATCAAGCAGGAGATCCGGGACGCCAGGGCTTCAATCCGATCGAACTTGGGAGACATCGACTCGGGGAGAAGCGTTTGGCGGGCGCGAATCACTCAGCTGCTTCCGCGGCTTCGGCTGCGGCCTCGGCCTTGGCAGCGGACCGACGAACGGAAAGCCGCTCATCGCGACGAACTCCCTTGGCCGTCAGACGGGCGGACTTGATCGCGGTGCGGGTGGTGCCCGTGGCAGTCACCTTCTTACGACCAGGACGCTTGCGGATCGTGCGGGGCTTGCCCCAATCCACAAACACACCGTGGCGCTTGAAGAGCGAACGCACGGTCTCGGAGGGCTGGGCGCCATGCTCCAACCAATGACGGGCACGCTCAATGTTGAGGGTGCTTTGATTTTCCTTGTCAGGGTGCACAGGGTCGTAGAGACCCAGGTGCTCCAGAACCAGACCATCCCGCGGGGCACGGGAGTCGGCGACAGAAATTCGGTAGCAGGCGCGATTGCGCCGGCCTGTGCGCTTGAGACGGATGACGACGGCCATGGGCGATCGATAGATGAGCAGGGGGAAAGGCCAGAAGATTGGCCGAATCGGAGGCCAAAAGGGTCCTCCTCCCAAAAAGTGGGCCGGACAGAGTGCCAGCGCCCCCCCCAAAAGTCCACTCCCGGGGCCTACTTCTTGCGTCGGTTCTTGCGTCTGGCCTTGGCCTTGGCTTTTTCCTTGCGCTTCTTGGCCGCGTCCTTGCCGCTCTGGCGCGTGGCCGAGGAGCCCATGGCATTGGCTCCCCCCATCAGGGAAGCGGGGTCCATGTCCCCCATTCCAGGGGGCATTGCACCACCTGGGCCTGCTCCTGCACCCCCCATCAGGCCTCCCAGGCCCCCCATCAGACCACCGCCCCTGCCAAGGGAGGGGTCCATCATCTGGCCGCCGCCGGACAACCCCGCCAGGGCTGCGCGCTTGTCCTTGCCCCCGATCTTCGAGCCCAGCCCCAGCTTGCCGAGCTTCTTCATGGCCTTGCCCATCTGCTGGTAGCGTTTCATCAGGTCGTTGACCGCTCCCAGGGGCTGGCCTGCACCCCTGGCCACCCGCCGACGCCGAGCCACATCCAGGGTCTGGGGCCGCAGGCGCTCGCGGGGAGTCATGGAATGAAAAAGCGCTTCGAGTCGGTCGAACTGGCGCTCGTCCACATCCATGTCCGCCAATTGCCCCATGCCGGGCATCATGCCCATGACCTTCTTCATGGGACCGAGTTTGCGCACCATGCCCAGCATGGAGAACATGTCCTGCAGGGTGAAGGTGCCCATGACAAGCTTCTCGAAACTCGCCTGGGCCTCCCCTTCGTCGATGTTCTTCTGGGCCTGATCCACCAGACCGACCACATCGCCCATGCCCAGAATCCGTCCCGCCATGCGGTCCGCGCTGAAGGCATCCAGGTCGTCGACTTTTTCGCCCGTACCGACGAACAGGATCGGAGCACCCGTGACCTGCTTGATCGAAAGCGCGGCGCCTCCACGGGCGTCTCCATCAAGCTTGGTCAAGATCACGCCGGTCAGGGCGAGTTTCTGATTGAAGGCCTCCGCCGAACGCACCGCGTCCTGACCGGTCATGGCGTCTGCCACCAGGATCTGGGCGTCGGGTTGGGTCAAAGCGGCGATCTCGGCCACTTCCGCCATCATTTCATCGTCCACATGCAAACGGCCGGCGGTGTCGAGGATCACCAGATCAGCGCCAGTGCGGCGGGCTTCGGCCACGCCCAGACGGCAGACCTCCGGGGGAGCTTTTCCTTCCGCATGGAAAACCGGCGTGTCGGTCTGGCGGCCCAGCACGCGCAACTGCTCCACGGCCGCGGGACGCTTCACATCCGCCGCCACCATGAGGACCTTGGAGTGCCGGGTCTCACGCAGGTGCACCGCCAGCTTGGCGCAGGTGGTGGTCTTGCCCGCACCCTGCAGTCCGGCCATCAGGACCACCGTGGGACCGGGTGCAGCAAAGGTGATCGAAGCGTCCTCGGGCCCCATCAACTGCACCAGTTCCTGGTGCACCGCGTGGATAAACTGCTCGGAGGCCTCAACCCCCTGCATGCGCTGGTCCCCAAGCGCCCTGGTCTCCACACGAGAGGTAAAATCGCGGGCCACCTGGAAGTGCACGTCCGCCTCCATCAGGGCCGTGCGCACCTCCTTGAGACCCTCCTGGATGTTGTCCGAGGTCAGCTCGCGGCGACCCCGCAACAGGGAAAAGGAGCCGGTCAGGCGCTTGGTCAGGGTCTCAAACATGGTTCTTTGGCAACCAACCTACCCGATCAGGAGCATCTGCTGTTGAGCAATTCCAAAGCGCGGAGGATCCGTTTGGTCCTGCTCGTCACGCACGCCCTCAATCGTCCTCTTCGTCTTGAATCACCGCGGCGCCAAGGCTCTCAAGCCTCTCCGCCATGGCCTCATAGCCCCGATCCAGGTGATACATGCGGTGGACTTCGGTGGTTCCCTCGGCCACGAGCCCGGCCATCACGAGGGCCGCGGACGCGCGCAGGTCGGAGGCGGTGACGGGTGCGCCTGACAAGCCGCCTACGCCGCGTACGACAGACGCAGTCGTTTGACGTCGAATGTCTGCCCCGAGTCGTTGCAGCTTCGGTGTTGCCCGACCAGGCGACAAGCTGCACGCTCACTCATGTCATGCTGTTGCATGACATGAGTGCCAGCTTGCCGTTTGCTGGTCGGGCTCAGAAGTTTCCCTCCGCGAGGTCCTGCAAGGCTCTGATGTCCAAGGAAAGGTCGGCCACCAGCCGCTTGAGCCTCAAGTTCTCGCGCTCAAGGTCCTTCAGCCGCTTCATTTCAGGGCCCTTCATGCCGCCGTACTGGTTGCGCCAGCGGTGATAAGTTTGCTCAGAGATCTCCAGTCGCTTCGCGATCTCAGCCAAGGGCTGGCCTTCTGCGTGCAGCACCTCGGCATCACGGAGCTTCTTCTAGAATCTGGTCGGGGGAGTGTCGTCGTCGTGCCATGGTGGGCTCCAGTCTGCCCTATTTGGGGCGGTTGGGTTCTCATAGTCACTGGACGCGTTTAAGGGGTGCACTCCAGCGCTCCACAACGACCGGCACGCTACCCGGGTCACTTAAGAGCTTCAAGCTCTTCTTTGAGTTCGAGACGCATCGTGTTCTGCAGATCCTTTATGAGTTGAATTGTCAGGTCAAGCTGCGCTGAATCCCCCTCAATTAGGTCCAAGCGGATGTTGCCCATATGGGGTGAACCTGTTGAGAGCGAGATCAGGGGGCGACCACGGTATCCCCCCTGCTCTGTCCCCGTATCAGCTGAATAGTTCCCAGCATCCCAAACACTCCCAGCCGCGATAGGGAGGATGTCAGCCAGGGTAGTCTGAAGGTGATTGAAATCTTGCTCATATCTACTTTCGAGATCCGAAATAATTGATAGCACCTCCGGTGTCAGGGTAGTTGCCGCCTGAGTTCCTCCGGACCTCAACCCGCGCCTGGAGCTGCATTGCTTGGGCGAAAACATCAACGAGCAAAATGTCGAAGGGCTAGTCGCCGAGGCCGATCTGATCGTCGACTGCGCACCCCTTTTTGAGGAGCGCATGCTCCTCAACCAACAATCCCAGCGCAGTCAAAAGCCCATGGTCGAAGCCGCCATGTATGAATTGCAGGCCCAGTTGACCACGCTAATTCCCGGCCAAACCCCTTGCCTAGCCTGTTTCACACCCAAGCACCCTCCCGCCTGGAAACGCCGCTTTCCGGTTTTTGGCGCGGTCTCAGGCAGCGTCGCCTGCATGGCCGCCATGGAGGCGATCAAGATCATCACCGGCAACGGCGAGACCCTCGCAGGCAAGCTCTTGACCTATGACTTGCGCGACATGACTTTTAGGACCACCAGCATCCAGCGCAATGCCGGCTGCGAGGTATGTTGAATCGGGCGCAGGGGAGGGCACGCGACTCGCGAATGGGGCCGCGTGCAGATCTCCCACCTGCCCCTGTGTGCATCGAAGCCCAGCCCCGCCACCTGTTCTGCCGCGCCCTGTCCGCGGAAGGCATGCAGGGCGAATAACTCCTCGCGGAATCAGCCCATTCCCTAGCGGGGATGCTCAGCAATCAGTTCAATTTGCACTGCGCGCTGGTTGGTGTCCCGCAAATCAAGCCGAATGGGGGCGATCGCGCGATATCCCATGAGCCTGGGCAGGGTGATCTCGTAGATCCCTGGGTTCGAAAATGAGAGTTCGATCAGGGCGCTTCCCACTGCTCCGCCCCCCGTCACGAATGCGCTGTCGGTCAACCTTCCGTCACCCGAGATGCTCCTGGTGGTCAATTGACCGAGAATCATGGGGTCATGGGGAATCGGTACTTGGTTTTCGTGCAGGCGCAAGGTCGCCGAAGTTGGTGGGACTAGGTCGTCGAGCAAGAGCACCAGGTCATTCGAGCCAGGCCCAACGGAATAGCGCTCCATCCCGCCGCAGCCCCTGAGGGTGAGCCCATTCACTTCGTGCAGTTCAGAACTGCAGAGGACTTGGATTACGCCCGGCGCGCAGGCGAAGCTGAAGCTGCCATCGGCGAGTTGGAGCGCACTTGAGTAGGTACGGAAGAGTCGCGACCAGAATACCTTGGGCGCAGTGCCCGTTGGACATTCACTGGGTTCGACGTGGATACGGACGCGGGCTGCGACTTCAGCGATGAGTGTGGGGCGACGGTTGTGGGACGACTCGTTAACTATTATTTCAAAGGACTGCTGAAGGGGTTCCAGTTCAAGATAGTAGGTTCCGAAGGGCACCTCATGGAATGACCAGTTGATTGTCGTGCCCGCGAGCGTCCAATCGTCCGGCCGCTTGCGGAGTGCTTCTCGATATCCAGAGGCGCTCGTCCTCCCAAGAATGAGATTTGGGACTAGATCCTGATTGGCCTCCGGCCAAACAAGACTGCCCCCAACCACCTGGGCCACCGCTTGTCTTTGATACGTGAGGGTCGTGGTCGTGCCAGCACTCAAAATAACCTGCTGTTCTCGGAGCAAGATGCCCCCGCCCTTGGCCTCAGTGCCGGATTCAAAGCGAGCTGAATACTCGCCAGGGGGAAGACTGCTGACTTCCGCAGTTCCATCGGTGTCTAGGGAGATCGAGATGTCGCTTCTCACTGGCCAACGAGAACTGCGCAGGGTGAGTCGCCGGGGAATGGTCTCTGGGTCGGCATTTTTCACGTTCAAGCGGGCGCCCCGCGCCAGAGCCACAGTCTGCAGACTGCCAATACGATCACCCACAACGGTCACGAGGCGCCAGGCATGGGTGGCGGGCACGCCAACCCAGTAGGTAGTTGCACCCTTTTGGCGTGGTAGGATCAGCGGCGAAGAGCCACCGGATACGGCTGCGTGCTGTTTCCAGCCGTCAGGGGGCCGCCCATTCTGCACCTGTGGGGCAGACCCGACAGGCACTGCCGCTATTCCATGCAGGCTCTCTCCCGATTCCTCATCAATGACCCGTAGGCCGCATCCTGCAGGGATGTCCACTTCGATCAGGAGCACGCAAGATTCAGACACGCTGTACTCGGTCACACGGGGAACTCCTAAGAGGCCGCTCAAGCTCAGGTCGGTGAGCATGAGCTTCCCTGACCACCCCTCTAGGTGCCAATGCCCATCCGTGATCCACTGAGTCGTGGTTCTTGAGTTGTCCTGAGCGCTCCATGTCAAGTGCCCCCGGCCTGCGGGCAGCCGCTGCCCATCATGCCCGAACAAGTGCACTTCTCCTGTGATCTGGATCAGGCCCGGGTGGTCGCGGGCTTCTTCCGATGTCCGTGTTCCCCCTGAAGCGCCTTTGCCTCGATCTTTGTTCTCTTCTATGGCCTTGTCGACATCCGGTCCATTGGCTTGCAGCAATGGGGGAGGTGCGTCGCCTTCGGGCACACCTTCCTTTGTCAAGGAACTATAGAGAATTGCTGCGAAGAGTGCTGCGACTGCTGCAGCGACGCCGAGGCGCGTTAGAGAATATTTCTTTCTGGCGAATGCCACGATTCGATTGTGCAGATTCAAGTGCACTTCGTGCACGCCGGCAGATAGAACTTCCCAGCTGGGAGAGTGACCGTGCAGCTCCAGAGTCCCGAGATAGGGTCTTTCTTGGGTTTGTGGATTGTGTCGGCGGGTTGTAAGTCGACGATTCCTTCGCAGGCTTCGTTTTCCGGGCAATCTGCAGTTACGCAGTTTGCGCCCGACGCTGAAAACAATTTGCCTTTGAGGTCTGCGGTGCACGCTCCGGAGCTCGTGACATGGCCTGAAGAGTTACCAGTAAGGCCCGGCGAGAGGAGCGCGCTGGTGCCACTGCTACCGCACGCGATCTGTTCGCCGTTCAGGAGAGGCATGGGTTCAATTGCGCTGGCAGATGTCAGAATCAAAAATACGCCGAGAATCATGTGAGTCGGTTTCATGTTCATGCGAAGTTTCCCGACTCTCTAGGAGTTAATCCAACATAAGCATATATGGATTGCTAGCGCCCGTCAAGGCGTGCTTCACGCGTGCCGTGTTCGCTCCACCATGGGCTCCCTCCACCTGGGGCGAAGGTACACTGCTCACCAGGCAGGTCGAGCTTGGCCCTGACAACCGAGTGCTTCGCTTCCTTGTGGATGAGTGACGAGAGTGTCCGGGAGTTGCAAGGCACAGGGCCCGCCGCCCTACCGTAGCCCCGCCCTCAATCGTCCTCTTCGTCCCGTAGCACTCCAGCCCCAAGAGCCTCCAAACGCTCTTCCATGGCCTCGTAGCCCCGATCCAGGTGATACATGCGGTGGACTTCGGTGGTTCCCTCTGCCACCAGCCCGGCCATCACCAAAGCCGCGGAAGCGCGCAAATCGGAGGCGGTGACGGGGGCGCCTGACAAGCCGCCTACGCCGCGTACGACAGACGCAGTCGTTTGACGTCGAATGTCTGCCCCGAGTCGTTGCAACTCGGGAATGTGCGTCCAACGGTCGTGGTAGATGCGCTCGGTGACAATGCTGATGCCATCCCCAAGGGTCATCAACGCCATCCACTGGGCCTGCAAATCCGTAGGAAAGCCCGGGTAGACATTGGTGGAGACATCGGTGGAACGGGGCCGCACATCCTTGGGGTCACAGGCCTTGGTCTCGACCCAATCGGGGCCCACCTCAAAGGAAAGCCCGGCGCTCTCCATCAGGTTCAAGAGCACCAGCAAGTGATCTGGTCGGCAACCCGTGACGCGCACCGCGCCGCCGGTCATGGCCCCCAGCAGAATGTAGGTGCCCGCCTCGATGCGGTCGGGGATCACATCGATCTCACAGTCCCCCAGTTCGTCCACCCCTTCGATCTCCAGGATCGGCGAACCCATGCCACTGACACGGGCACCCATGCGGTTGAGGGTTTCGGCCAGGGCCACGATCTCCGGCTCACAGGCCGCCCCCTGAATCACGGTGGTGCCCTTGGCGAGGGTGGCAGCCATCATCACATTGGCCGTGCCCAGGACCGAGGACCCAAAGGCCGAGCCCAGGAACATGGATGCTCCCCGCAGCCCGCCCTCGGGAGCCTGCGCCACGATATAGCCGTTCTCCAGATGGATCTTGGCCCCCAGGGCCTCAAACCCCTTCAGGTGCACATCGATGGGACGCACCCCAATGACGCAGCCCCCGGGCATGCTGACCTTGGCCCGGCCCAGACGGGCCAGCATGGGCCCCATCACGCACAAGGAGCCCCGCATGCGCCGCACCAGTTCCCAGGAGGCCTCACCCTTGATGTCCCCAGATGCGTTGATCTCCATGTCGCCGTTCTGGGCCTGCTCGGCCTTGGCACCCAGATCCCGCAGGACGCGGGTCATATAGCGCACATCCACCAGCCGCGGGGCGCCCCTCAGCTTGAGGGTCCCGTGGCTCAGCAGGCCCGCGGCCATCATGGGCAGAACAGCGTTTTTGGCCCCGGCGGTCTGGATCGTGCCCGCCAGGGGCCGGCCCCCTTCAATGATCAGTTTCTTCAAGCGTATATCCCCTCAAGAGTGCCGCCCAACCGTAGCAACGCCGGACTGCCGATCCCAGCCCTCGCCAGGAGGGAATGCCGCGCAATTGGAGAGTCAGAACGATGATTTGACGACCGCGGGCGGCGGGCACTATGATCTTGGGCTTCCCCACCGGCTTCGAGCTCTTTCCGAAGCCCCCCACAGGACCTTTTCCAACACCAGCAACATGGCACCCTTCGACATCGCTTTAGACCCCATTCAGAGCTTTGGCGCACTGCTCCAGGAACGAGCCAGCCTCTACGAACGCAAAGAAGACTTCGAGTCCTTCCGGCGCACGGTCACTCGTCTTGAAGACGAAGGCGACACGGGTCGTCGCAAAGGCCTCGGCTTTTGGATGGTCGCTCAGTTCGACGAAGCCGAGAAAGCGCTTGAGCCTTTCGGCGACGATGATGTCGCCGCCTTCACCCGGGCCAGTTCGCTCATGTCCCTGGGACGCTTCTCCGAAGCGCGCGATATCTTTGAGCGCTTGACGTCGAAGTATCCCGACGAGCCGCGCCCCCGGGGCGGATGGCTCGATTCCCTGGTGGAAGAAACCCTGGCCAAGGTCGACAACGAAACCGACGCGACCGAAGCCGCCGCGACGGTCCTCCAACAGGCACTGGAAGCGGCTCCCGCGCCCTTCCATCCCTCGGCGGAAGGTCGCTACCTGTCCGGTCGTCTGAAAGAACTCAAGGGTGATGCGAACGGAGCCCTCGAGGGTTACACCCTCGCCCGGGAAGTGGACCCCACCCACCGACGCAACCTTCACCGCATGGCCTGGCTGGCCGAGCGGAGCGGCCTGGACGAAGTTGCTCTCGACGCATACGAGACCCTCTCCCGTCTCTTGCCCGTGGACGCCAGCGTGATGAACAATCTTGGCATCCTCTACGAGGACCTGGGTCGCGACGAAGACGCAGTGGTCTGCTACCAGGCCATCTGTGACAGCCATCCCATGGACGAACGCGGGCGGCTCTACCTGCGCGACGCGATTGCCGCCACAAGCATGTACTACGACGAGGATCTTGAGCGCAAGGAGGATCGCCTCAACCAGATCCTTCGCACTCCGATCACCGACTTCGAACTCAGCGTGCGCGCACGCAACTGCCTGGCCAAGATGGACATCATCACCCTGGGCGATCTGGTGCGCAAGACCGAGAACGAGCTCCTGACCTACAAGAACTTCGGCGAAACCAGCCTGCAGGAGATCAAGGAGATCCTGACCTCCAAGGGCCTGCGCCTTGGAATGCAGCGCGAGGAGGCGGTGCACGCGGTGGGCCGCGGGGGCGCCAGTCCGGTCACGGGCGATCCCAACGATCCCCGCAACCGTTCGATCTCGGAACTCAAGCTCTCGATCCGTGCCCGACGCACGGTGGAGAACCTGGGCTGCCTGACCCTGGGCGAGGTGATCGTCCACTCCGAAGACGAGCTGTTGAGCATGCCCAATTTTGGCGTCACCAGCCTGCTTGAGTTGAAGGGCAAGCTCACCGAAATCGGCCTGCACTTGAAAGGCGATGAATGATTTGCTTTCGGACTGAACCGTGTATGAATTTCTTGAGGGGCTGATCGTCACACGCAGGGCCACTGGCATGGTCCTTGAGGTCAGCGGTGTGGGCTACTCACTGGCAACGCCTCTCGGTTCACGACTGCCGGATGTGGGCACTACCGCGCGCGTGCATGTGCACCTGGTGGTGCGCGATGACGCGCATATCCTGTTTGGTTTCGGCTCACTGGAAGAGCGCGACTTGTTCCGGCTGCTGCTCAAGGTGCGCGGCATCGGACCCTCCATGGGTCTGGCTCTGCTCTCGGCCCTGAACCGCGCGGAAATCGTGCAGGCGCTCCTGAACCGGGACGCAGTGCCCTTCACCCGGGCCAAGGGTGTGGGCCGCAAGACCGCCGAACAGATCGTGCTTGATCTGGCGGACCGGGCGGAGGAATTCGCGGCGGGTTGCGAACTCGAACCGGGTGTGCTCAAACCCAGCACCCGGGGACCGCTCGACCGAAGCGTACTGGATGCCACCTCGGCCCTGGTGTCCATCGGCTACGCCGAGAAAGACGCCCGCAAGCGTGTGGAAGCCGCCGCCGAAGAGCACGGCTCTGATGACTTGGAAGAGCTTGTACGCGCCGCCATCCGCCGCTAGCTTTAGGCGCACCCTGTTCACCAGATAGAAGGCCCCCTACTACGCCGCTCCCATGACCCCGCGCAATCCCGCCAGTGTCCGCATTTTGGTGGCCGACGAACTGCACCCCGATGGCATTGAACTCCTGCGCTCGCGTGGCTTTGAGCCCGAGCTGGCCGTAGGCCTTTCCGAGGAGGATCTGATCCAGAAGCTCCCCGGAATCGAGGCGCTCCTGGTGCGCTCAGCCACCAAGGTCACCTCCAAGGTCCTGCAAGCCGCCCCTGATCTGGCCCTGGTGGGCCGGGCCGGAGTGGGCGTGGACAATGTGGACCTGGCCGTGGCCTCTTCCAAGGGCGTGGTGGTCATGAACACCCCCACCGGCAACACGGTCACCACCGGCGAACTGGCCATCAGTCTGCTCTGCGCCCTGGCGCGCAACCTGGCCCAGGCGGACCGCCGGGTGCGCGCGGGTACCTGGAGCAAGAAAGGCCTCTTGGGCACAGAGCTGACGGGCAAGACCCTCGGCATCGTGGGCCTTGGGCGCATCGGCCGGGTGGTGGCGGATCGCGCCTTGGGTCTCTCCATGAAAGTGCTGGCCCATGATCCTTTCCTGACCAGCGGCGCCTCGCCTATGGACGGGGTGGAGTTGCTGGAACTCGATGACCTGCTCAGCCGCAGCGATTTCGTTTCCCTGCATGTGCCCTTGACCGACAGCACGCGCAATCTGATTTCCCGCGAGCGCCTGGCCCTGATGAAACCAGGTGCGCGCCTGATCAACGCGGCCCGCGGCGGTCTGGTGGATGACACGGCCCTGGCCGACGCCCTGGAATCCGGGCATCTGAAGGGGGCCGCCCTGGATGTGCTGGCGGAGGAGCCGCCCTCTTTGGACCACCCCCTGCTGCAGCGGGACGATGTGATCCTGACCCCGCACCTGGGGGCTTCATCCCATGAAGCCCAGCGCGCGGTGAGCGTGGGCATCGCCGAACAGACCATGGCATTCTTCCTGGAAGGTGTGGCCCACAACGCGGTCAACGCTCCGGTGCTTTCCGCCGCAAGCATGCGCGTCCTGGGTCCCTATGGTCTTCTGGCGGGGCGCATGGGCGCCCTCCTGGCTCAACTCTCGGCCACGCCCATCGCGCAGATCGAGCTGACAACAGCAGGAGAGATCGCCGAGCTGGACGAGGGTCCCTTCCTGGAGTATTCCCTGCTGGCCGCAACCCTGGGCCAGTCCCTCGACATCGGCGTCAACCTGGTCAACGCCCCGCTGCTGGCAGCAGAGCGTGGCATCCGTTGTTTGCGGGGCCGCGAAAGCGATTCGCTTGGTTACCGCAGCCTCCTGCGGGCAAAGGTCTCCAACGCCGACGGCACAGAATCCCACACGGTCTGCGGCACGGTGTTTGGCGGAGAGCCGCGCATCGTGGAAGCGGAAGGTGCGCGCGTGGACTTTGCCCCGCGGGGACACCTGCTGGTCACGCGCCACCGGGACCGGCCCGGTGTGATCGGCTTGATCGGTTCCCTGCTGGGCACGGCGGGGGTCAACATCCGCCGGGTGGAGTTGGCTCCGCCCCACGGCCAGGACGAACTGGCGGCTGCTTTCATGGCGCTCTATGACGCGCCGGATCCAAAGACCGTGGCAGCGATCGGAGAACTCGAGATGGTGGTCCAGGTGCATCAACTCAGTCTCTGACCTCTTCCCATCAAAGCAGCCAGAATCCGGTCCACCCCATGACCAGCCCCCGCATCAGCGCAGCGCCCCCCTACCAGACCATCGTCTTCGACTGCGACTCGACCCTCTCAAGGATCGAGGGCATCGAAGAGCTGGCCAAGGAACTGGCCAGTGACTGGAGCCCCAGGATCCAGGAGCTGACAAGGGCCGCCATGGCTGGAGAGATCCCCCTGGAAGAGGTCTATGGGCAACGGCTGAAAAGCATGCGCCCCAGCGCCGCGTCCATGGCCCGGGTGGCGCAGCTCTACTGGGAAGAACGCCTGCCGCGCACAAAAAACCTCATCCAAGCGCTCTTGTTCCTGGGCAAGGACCTGCGCGTTGTGTCCGGTGGATTGTTGCCCTGTGTGCAGCCCTTCGCCCTGCGCCTTGGGTTCCTGGAAGAAAACATCCACGCGGTGGAAACCCGTTGCGACGACCAGGGCCAGTGGCTCGGTTTTGATCAGGAAAGCCCCCTGGCCCGCAGCGGCGGCAAGCTGGAGATGCTGGGCGCATGGCACGCCGCGGGGGCCGCCCCCCTGGCCCTGGTCGGCGACGGAGCCACGGATCTGGAAGCCGCCCCCGTGTGTGCGCGCTTTGTGGCCTTCATGGGCGTTGCGCAGCGCGACGCGGTGGCCCAGGCCGCGGACCGGGTCTGCAGCGAAGCGGACATGGCAGCGCTGCTGCCCCTGCTGGTATCCAAAGACGAACTCGCCACCCTCGAACAACACGCCGAGCACGGAGCCCTGGTGGCCCGCGCCCGGGAACTGCAACCCTGACCCCAGCCCCCTTGCCATGACCCTCTGGATTCCCGGCCCCACCGAGGTACGCCCTTCGATCCTGGCCCAGCTCGCGCGCCCTCCCATCGGCCATCGTTCAGCCCAGATGAAGGAGCTGCACCTGCGCATCGACGGTCCCCTGGCCCTGGCCTTTGGCCTCGCCCCGGATTCTTCGTCCCAGGTTGCGGTGCATTCCGCCAGCGGCACGGCCATGATGGAAGCTGCCCTTTTGGGCGTGGGGCCAAGAGTCCTTTCTTTGGTCAACGGCGCCTTCTCCAAACGCTTTGCCGCGGTGGCGGAGAGCATCGGCAGAGAAGTGCGGCGTCTGGAAGTCCCCATGGGACAGGTGGTCGACCCCTCGGATGTGGCCCGCGCCCTGGAAGAAGAGGGTCCCTTCGACGCCTTGACCGTGGTGGCGAGTGAAACCTCCACGGGCACCGCCACGCCCCTCGGTCCCCTGGCAGAAGTGCTCAAGAACCATCCGGGGGTGAGCTTCCTGGTGGATGTGGTCTCGATGATCGCCGCCGGCCCGATCGACTTCGACACCCACCGCCTGGACTTCGCCCTGGCGGGGGTGCAAAAGGCCCTGGCCCTGCCCCCCGGCATCGCGGTCATGTGCTGTTCAGAAAAATACCTGGCCGCGGCGCGCCAGCGCTCGCGTCCCAGTTGGTACCTGGACCCCGTGCGCATCATCGATGGCCACGCGGCCCAGAAAACCCCGGCCACTCCCTCCGTGCCGCACTACTTTGCCCTGGCCCAGCAACTGGAGGACATCACCAACGGCGTGACCCTGCCCGCGGGACACGAACCCTGCGAGGGCCCGGCCGCCTGGACTGCGCGCTACGCCGAACACTCCAGGATGCGCGCCCGCACCGCGGCCTGGGCCGAGGGCCATGGTCTCAGCCTTCTGCCCGCCCCGCAGTACGCCGCTCCGGCGGTTGCCTGTGTGCAGGCCGGGGAGCTGGATGTGGCCGCCCTGGTGGCCGGTCTGGCCCAGGCGGGTTATTCCATATCGAATGGCTACGGCGACCTGAAGGGCAGCACCTTTCGCATCGGTCACATGGGCGACCACACCCTGCAGGAGCTGGAAGAACTGCTCGCTGCGGCGGACAAGGTGATCGCGCGGCTTTAGTGCCGCACCAGCCCCTCTTCTTCGGCCAGCAGCAGGCAGACGGCCGCAAGCTCTTCGGGAGCCAGCAGGTGCAGTTGATGCAACAGGCTGCGACTCGGATCGAGTCCACGTGGATTGCGTTTCAGCTCCAACAGAATTTTCTTCAGGAGCCACTCATAACCCTCTGCGTGGGGATGGACAGTCGGTCCCCGGGTCCGCTCCCTGGCTTCCACCATGCGCAGGATCTGCGCCAGGCCCAGGCGCGGATCCTGAGCCACTGCCATGGCAGTGAGCTGGGCGCGGGCCTCCACATGGGCCCAGATTCCGCGCACACGGAAGCCCCCCTTCCAGAACAGACGCAGGACCTTCAAGAGGGCCTCACTGGGTGGCAGCCATTCCTCATAGTCCGCCATGTGCGCTTCCTCATGGCGCATGGTCAGATCGAGCAATACCTCCAGGCTGGGAACGACAAGCTGCTGCGCGCTTTCCTCACCCAGGGAAACCATCACCGCCAGGGCCACGCGCTCGGCTTCTCCCAGCCCGGGCCGGGTGTCACAGGTCCGCACTCCGCTTGCGGGCAGAAGACCGGTCTGGGCCAGGGCCGCTTGCACGGCCTCGGGTCGCCCTTTGTAGCGCGCTGCAAGGCTTCGCCAATTGTTCTGGCCGCGAACAATTTCTGGCAGCAGGACCCAGTACTGACCCGGCATGGCCGCGCCCGAAATCTGCCAGTCCGGATACCTGCTTTGAATATCCCCGAGCAGGATCCGGGTCCCCTGCCAGGGTCGGCCGAGCAGTTCCCCTTGGGCTGCTTCCTGCAACACGAGACGCGCCAGTCGTGTCTGCGTGTCCTGCCCGGTGGGCGCCACGATCTGCACATAGAAACCCAGGTCGCGGGCCAGGGCTCCCAGCCCCGGCTGGGTGATTCCGGTCCCATCCGCCCCGGCGATCCCGGTCAGGATGGGCCACAGATCGATTCTGGTGCTCTGCTTGAGGTCATACCCCTGGCGAGGCTCACGCCCATCCCCCGACCCCGCCCGGGAATAGGGTCCCAGCCGTGCCTCCAGGGCCGAGAGGACCAGGTCCATGTCCCCGCTGTTCTTTTTGACGCGGAAAGAACCAAGCGCTCTGCGCCCGCCCTTTTTGGGTGCCGAGTCCAGTTCAAGCACCCGCTCCAGCCGTCCCCTGCCAAGATCATCGAGGGCATTTCGGAGGGCGGTCTGCCGGCTCTCCAGCAAGCGCGCCCGCACAAAAAGCTGCTCGGCGCTCTTCTTGCACAAGGCCCTTTTGGCGGGGTCCATGATGGGAGTGAAGTCCTTGCGTGCTCCCGCACGGTGCAGAGCATCCGCAACCCGCTGGGCCCAATCGGGACGGCCCGCGCCCAACAGGGTCTCGCCCAGGGCACGCAGTTGCTCGACGCCACGTCTGAGCTGCAGTTCCCCCAGGGCCGCGTCCACCGCGAGCAGGCGCTCATCCCTCGGTCGGCCCTCTGAATCGGTGGCCTGGGGCGGCAGATCCTTGCGCCATAGAACCTGTGCCCGTTCCACATCATCGCCATCGCTAAAGTCCAGCGCGAAGGAAATCGAGAGGCCCTCATCAAGGGGCTGGCCCACCTGTGGCTTGCGGGCCAGGAGTTTTCTCGCGTAGGAATCCTTCGCAAGCAAGGCGGCCACTTTTCTGCGCAGGGCAGAACTGAGCCGCGCGTCCCCCTGCATGCTCGACGCCAGGCTGCGCTGCCAGGCCGCCCGGTCCCCGCGCACGTTCAGGTTCAGGAGCTGTCCAGACAGATCAACCCAGGCCCATTGGTCGGACTCCAGGGTCTGCCAGAGTTTCAGCATGCGGTCGAAGGCCCGCGCCGGACCTTCTTTTGTGTCCTGGATATAGAGGCCCGTGGCGAGGCGCGCCAGAAAGAACACGCGCTCGGAACTGCTGCGGGCTTGTTGCACGGCGAGCCTTGACTCCGCAAGGCTCTCTGTCAGGCGCCCCTCTCTTGAAAGCGTCACCGCCAGCCCGTGGTGCAACCAGGCGTCCTCGGGTTCCGAGCGCAGGGCGAGCAGGTAGGCCCTGACATTGTCGCTGGCCAGACGCGCAAGCAGATAGGCACTGCCCGGAGTGCCGCGGGTGCTGGCCAGGTGAGCCTGTTCCAGGACCGTGGGGCCCCTTGCATCTGCCAGATCCAGCAACTGCAGGCTGCGGCGGGGCAGAAGCCAGCTGGGATCGAGTTCCGAGGCGGCCTGCCAGAGTTCCCGGGCCCGATCCTGGTCCCCCATGTGCTCCTGGGTGTGAGCCTCCTCCGCCAGGGCCAGGGCTGAAGCGGGCACGGGCCGTGGAGTCACCAGCGGCGTGCTGGCGCAACTGGCCAGCAGGCAACCAATCAGGAGGGTCAACCGGCACGGCCTGAAGAGGACCGGGCCCATCAATGGGATCCGGGGGGCAGGGTCACAAATGCATCCATGCGCGAACAGTTGCCCACCTCCAGATCACGGCGCTCC